>Ga0078972_1003596_pt1 | contig 45759 bp, 27 predicted proteins | sample YelNatPaOPGAMG01_FD_67568 | JGI IMG/M metagenome (GOLD analysis project Ga0078972, IMG submission 67568) | Hot spring thermophilic microbial communities from Obsidian Pool, Yellowstone National Park, USA - OP-RAMG-01 (SPADES assembly) (version 2) | ecosystem: Environmental > Aquatic > Thermal...
TTTCAAAATTAAAGGATGATTTATTCTCATTCTAACCTTTAAAAGGGGACTAAAGAAGGGTTTTATAAAGCCCTTTCTTTACCCTGATAAAAGCGCTCATCTAAGCGAAAAAATGGGTAAATACTCATGATAAAAAAGCGCTAAATGCACCACCCTTTTTAAGGATGAGCTTATCTTAGCTCATTGCCCAGTCCTGGCTTGGTAGTCTGGAAGCAGACTGGGCTAAAGGTCTCCTTAAAGCCAGGAGCCATCCTGTAGCTTTTATCTTCTTTTTTATCTTCATTTAAAGCTAAAAGAGCTGCGCACGGTGTAGCCTCGGTTTTCGACTCGGTTGTCTCTAATTCGCTTCCGCTCCTAATTTGGCTTGAGTTGATTTAACAATAATAATAAACTTTTAATTTATTGTTTCGGCTTAAGATTAAGGAATAAATAAAAGAAGATTTGATTAGATAGCTGGGAAGATTAAGAATCGATGCTGAGGGAAATTAGGGGTGGGCTACCCCAAGAGCCAGTTGCGGTTAAGGAAATGCCCTTTATTGTCAAAGGCGCGGGGGTCTTTCTTATTGGGACTCTAATTAGCTCAGGGTTAAAATATCTTTTCGAGTTCCTCGTGGCCCGGCGTTTAGGGCCGTCTGGTTTTGGGGTTTTTTTCTTGGGGTTAACTGTTTTTAGGCTGATGGAGAAAGTTGGACCCTTAGAATTAAACCAAGGTTTGCTTCGCTTTATCCCCATTAGGAAAAAGGAGGAAGAAACTGCCCGCGTAGGCGCCATAATTTCAGCGGCCTTAAGAGTTAGCATTTTTTTCAGCGCTATTTTATCGGTTTTTGTTTTTCTTTTTGCCACGCCTATCGGGCAGGGATTTTTTCATGTTTCTTCGCTCGGTTTAGTCCTGAAAATTCTTTCCTTAAGCTTGATTTTTTCGGTGGTGGCCGAAATCTTAGCTTTCAGTCTCCAGGCTTTGGGCGCCATTCAATACCGAGTCTATTTTCGGTTGGTCTTAGAGCCGGCCCTCGGCATTATTATCGTCTTATTTTTGTTCCAATTTGGTCCCAGTTTATGGGCCCCCTCGATAGCTTTAACCGGGCCGTTTCTATTGAGTTCTTTTCTTAGTTTCTGGTTTTTAAAAAGATTTCTGCCGGTCCAGCTTATCCGGCGAAGAGCTGAACCTGAGGAGGTCAAGGAATTATTAGCTTTTTCTTGGCCCCTTTTTTCAGCCAGTTTGCTTTCTTTTCTCCTTTATCAGGTGACTCCCCTCATGTTTGGCTATTTTCGGTCCACCCAAGAAGTGGGGCTTTATGCGGCTGCGTTGCGTACCTCCTTTCTTTTATTATTAACTCTGGAGGCGTTTAATTCTGTTTTTGCGCCGCTAATTTCTGACCTGACTAACCGCGGGGAGCTAAAAAAGTTAGAGGTCCTTTTTAAAGTCATCACCAAGTGGGTTTTTTCCCTTTCTCTTCCTTTGTTCTTGATTTTGACTCTTTTTGGTCGCGAGGTGTTAGGCTTATGGGGGAAACGATATCAACAGGCCTTTCTTTGCCTCCTCATTTTAGCTGCTGGCCAGTTGATTAATTGCGCCACCGGGCCGGTAGGTTATATGATTTCCATGAGCGGTCGGCCTAAGATAAGTTTAGCTAATACAGCGGCCACGCTTGGCCTCAATATTTTCCTGAATCTGCTTCTAATTCCTCATTCCGGCGTTATCGGCGGCGCCATCTCCTTCGCTTTGAGTCTGAGCTTAGTTAACTTGGCCAGGTTAATAGAAGTCTGGCTGATTCTTAAGATTCATCCCTACCGAGCTGACTTTTATAAACCTCTTCTGGCTGGCTTCATTTCTTTTCTGATTACTTTAGAGTTAAGGAAGCATTTTTTTCTGCCGGGAGATTTACTTCGGCTGGTCCTTGGAACCTTAGCTCTCGGGGTTATTTATAGTCTGTTCTTGATTGGCCTGGGCATCGCTGAAGAGGAAAAAATTATTCTGGTTAAAATAAGGGAGAAGCTCAGCCTTCGCTAACGCCAATCCCACTTTATTCCCAGCTTTCCCTGATAACTGTCTCCGGTCAATGCTTAAAACATAGATTGCCTTGAATTTTATTCTTTTCTTAGTTTGGTTATAAATATTAGGCTAACCAAACGTTGCGTCCATGAGAGGGGATTCCGGGTTTTATGTGGCTAAACCGGGACCATTGAGGGCGCCAGAAGGCATGGCGGCAGCCTCTGGAGGCAGAGTTTTAGAAGAAACGAAATCGGGCCGCTGTCCCATCTTATTTTTGTTTATCTAATTAGCCTCATGGAGATAAAACCGCTTGAGGTGAATGCGTTAAAAGGCAGATCCATATATTTTATTTTTACCCCCAAGAAAGTCGGAAGCAGTCAAGCAGAAAAATCATAATCCTGACCTGGTTTAGAATTAGGGATTTATTTGGAGTCATTTTTGTTCTATTACCTATCAGACCCCCCTGATTTCTTTTTTAATTTAGGACCACAGAATCTAAGGCCCAAAAAAGAAAAAAAGGCAGCTTAATTGAAGTCGGTTGCTAAAAGGGAGCATAAATTGATTAGAGTGCTAATTGCTTCCTAATTTCCGGTTAATTATAATAGCCAATGGCCAAGAAAGTAGTCAATGCAGGTAAAATATAAGGAAAGAGAAATAAATCTTCCCGATTTTTTAATCGTCGGCGCGGCCCGCTCCGGGACTACTTTTCTTGTCTATTTATTACAGCAACATCCGCGGATATTTTTCCCGGCGGTCAAGGAGCCGATGTTTTTTTCTCTTTACGAGCAAGAGAAAGTTATTATCGATGTCAGAACGGGTCGAAAGGTTGATTACGCAGTAGAGAATCTGGATAATTATCTTCAATTATTCAAGGGAGCTAAAAAAGGTCAGTTAATAGGGGAGGCCTCGACTTGGTACCTTTATTTTTATGAAGCTACTTTGGCCAATATCGCTAAGGTTTATGGCCAGGCAATGGACCGGCTTAAGGTTATAATTCTTTTACGAAACCCCGTAGAGAGGGCCTGGTCGCATTATTGGTTAAAGAGGAGAAACGGTGAGGAAAGTTTGAGCTTTGACCAGGCCATTAGTGCCCGCGTTGTGGCTGAACGCCGAGAAAAGAACTATACGCCCGGGTTTGATTATCTTGAGTATGGAAAATATTTTTTAAGAGTAAAAGCCTATCTGGATTCGGAGGCTAAAACTAAGGTAATTATTTATGAAGATTTATTGAAAGATAAAGAAAAACTCATGAAAGAACTTTTTCTATTCTTGGGAGTGGAGCCGGTCAGTCTTACGAAGTATCAACAAGTTCGGGTTAACGTGGCCGGCCGGCCAAAAAATAGACTGAGCGCCTTTCTGGGACAATTGGTTTATCAACCTCATGCTCTTAAATCCTCGATGAAAGCCTTAATTCCCTATCATTGGCGGGCTCGCTGGAAAAATAGATTGGCTTCATCTCTTTTTATTAAAGAATCAATTCCTGAGGAGTGGCGGCTAAAGCTGGTAGAATTCTATCGGGATGATGTACACCAATTAGGCGCTCTCTTAAATCGCGATTTAACTTTCTGGTTGGAAGAAAGATAAGTGCGAATCGGGCTGGTTTGTTCAGCCGGAGGCCATTTTTATGAGCTTTATTGTCTTGAATCTCTTTGGAAGAAATATGAGAAATTCTGGGTCACTTTTAAAAAAGAGGATACCGAGTTCCTGCTGGCAGAAGAGAGGGTTTATTGGGCCTACGCGCCGACGACGCGACATTTTAAGAATTTCTGGCGAAACCTAATTCTGGCGATGAAAATATTACGACGGGAAAAGCCGCAAGTCATTATCACCACCGGGGCTGGCGTTGGCGTCCCCTTTTTGCTTGTGGGCCGGTTTCTGGGTATGAAGACTGTTTTCATCGAGTCCATGGCCCGGGTCAGGAGGCTGTCTTTAAGTGGGCGCTTAGTCTATTGGCTGGCTGACCGATTTCTGGTTCAATGGCCAGACCTGGCTCAAAGGCACCGTCGGGCTCTTTTTCGGGGCCAAGTAATATGAATATCTTTGTGACTGTCGGGTTTGAAAGCTTTCCCTTTGACCGCCTTATCAAGTTTATCGACGAGGCGGTTGCCCGTGAATTCTCAGGGGCCAGGCTGATGATTCAAACTGGGAATTCTAAGTACATCCCCCGGTTTTGTCCGAGTCAACAGTTCCTGAGGTTTGACGAGGTGGTTAATTATATTAATTTAGCCGACATCGTCGTCTCTCATGCCGGAGTGGGGACAACCCTTCTGGCCCTCAAGGCGGGAAAAATTCCGATTCTTTTTCCCCGGCGGGCGGAGTATGGAGAGCACATCGATAACCACCAGCTCGATTTTGCCCGGAAGATGGAGGAGCTGAAAAAGGTTCTTGTGGCTTATGAACCGAGTGAGCTGTTGATAAAAATAAGAAAATATGGTTGCTTAGTTAAGGAACTCTTGTCCGACTTTGGCGGCCAAGCCTCAGGTAGTCTAAAGGAGTACCTCCAGCAGTATTTGGAAGAAATAGCCAGGCGACAAGAGAGGCTTAAAAATTTATAGCCAGGAAAAACTAAAAAAGTGAGGAAAGAAAGGGAAAAAGAAATAAAGAGACAGAAAAAAAGAGAAAGAAAGAAAAAGATAATGCGGGCGATGGCCATTCAGGAAGAAGAAGGCGGACAGCAGGCAAAAGAAAGGGAGACATGATTAATTTAGAATTTATATTAAAAAACCTTTTTTCCCTCGTCCTCAGGCGAGAGATACGATTTCACTTTGACCGGATTCCCCTTGTTGCCCAGAAGATTTCGCGGAAGAAAATGTGGAACCTCTTCCGAATTGCTCTCAACCGTTTATTGCCTCTTGCTCCTGCCTTTGGTTATCCCTATATGGCTCATGTCTCACCGGCCGGCGTGTGCAATCTCCGTTGCCCCATTTGCCCGGCGCACGACCCGCAAACACAAGGCAAAGCTCTGTTGCCTTTTTCAACCTTTAAAAAATTGATCGACGAAATTGGCGATTATTTAATTTACGTCATACTCTGGAGCTGGGGCGAGCCATTTTTAAACCCAGAAATTTATCGGATGATCAGCTATGCCCGGGATAAAAATATTCTGACCGTAACCAGTTCCAACCTTAACCGGTTTACGCGGGAAGACGCCGCTCAAGTGATTGAGGCCGGGTTAGATGCTCTCATTATTGCCCTTGACGGGGTTAGCGAAGAGACCTATAGCCAGTATCGAAGCGGAGGCTCCGCCGAGCGGGTCATTGCCAATACTAAGCTCTTGGTAGAAGAGAGAAAGAAAAGAGGGAGTATGAAACCGTATCTAAATTTGAGGATGGTTGTTTCCAAGTATAACGAAAAAGAAGTCGGGGCTTTTCGAGCGCTGGGCAGGGAGCTGGGCGTAGATATGGTCAGCTTTAAGGCCTTTTCGACCCGTCAGCCCGGGTTTGCCTCACCGGAAATTGACCGCCAGTTTGCTCCTGAATCTAAATTTTTCCGCTGGTATGATTATTTACCCGACTATACTGTCTCCCATAAGCTCAAAAAATATAACTGCCGCTTCCCCTGGACTAAACCCACCCTCTTTGCTGACGGTGAGATTCTCACCTGTGAATTTGATTTCCGTTATGAATATTCCCTTGGCAACCTGAATCAAAAAAGTTTTCGGGAGATTTGGTTTGGTTCAAAAGCCAAAGAATTTAGACGCCGTTTCAACCAAAATCGAGATGAAATTGCCTTCTGTCGGGATTGTGTCTTCGATTATAAACTTATTCCCGGATGTGTCGTGGCATGGGAATTTCTGAACCAGTAGATTTGGCGTCGATTTCGGTCATCGTCATTACTTATAACGAAGCTCTTAATATTCGGGAGTGTCTCGAGTCCCTCCTGGCTCAGGATTATCCAGCCGAAAGGTACGAAATTATTGTCGTCGATTCTTCCACTGATGAAACACCCCGAATTGTCCAGCAGTACCCAAGGGTCAGGCTGGTTAAATCAGAAAAGGGTTTCAGTCAGCAAAAAAATATGGGCCTGCAAGCCGCTAAACACGAGATTGTGGCTTTTACTGATGCTGACTGCTTAGCTCCGCCTGATTGGCTGAGAATCATTGGCCGCGCATTTGAGGAAAAAACTATCGCCGGGATTGGCGGGAATGCCTTCCCTCCGGCTGGGACTAACCGCTTTGGCCTTTGGTCAGCCTGCGTTGGTCATCCTGGAGGCGGCGCTGTGGGCTTTGACGCCAACATCAAGATGACCGACAAGGGAGTTTATTTCGTGCCTGGCTGTAATTCGGCTTTTCGGTACACCGCTTTGTTGGAAGTCGGGGGCTTCGACCCGCGGTTTAAGGACGGCGGTGAAGATGTGGATATCTCCCGGCGCCTTCGAGCCAAAGGCTACTATCTGGCTTACGTTCCTGAGTGTACGGTTTACCATAAACCGCGGCCCACATTAAGAAGCTATTGCCGTTGGAATGTTCAGGTCGGGGTAACGAAATATAACTTGTCTCGACCTTCTCTTTTTAAACTGATAACTCAACCAAGTTTTCTCCCTTGGTCAATCCTCGGCTTGTCAGGATGGCTTTTCTTCTTTTTTCTTAGGCCTGTTTTAGCGGTTTTTATCGTTTTCTTCCTCTGGGTGGCCTTTCTTCTGCTCCTTTATTTCGGCGCCCGGCCTTTTCCTCTTCTTATTAAAAGAAGGCGCCAAATAGGAGTCAATCTGTTAATTGCCTTAACCATTGTTCCTTTCCTGACGTGGCTCCGACAGGTTTGTATCAACCTGGGTCAGCTCAAGAAATGGCGGTTCGAGAGGAAAACTAAAAGAAGACTGGCCTGAGAGCTCTCGGCAAAACTTTCTCCCTCCGAAATTACCTCAATTTAGCCCTTAATCCGTAAATAGTTGAGATTAAGAGAAGGTCATCGCCCACATTGGCTTCGCCGAATGTTCCCATTAAGGATATAATCATGGCTTATTGGCTGATAAAATTATGCTCGATTGGTAAATAATGTAAACAGAAAAATTCAAAATTAAAGTAATTTCAATAAGAAGGCTCTTGGGAAGAGAATCTACCAGCGCCGTGGCGGGCAGAAAGGATTTTCTCCGAGTTAGCGAATCTGTTGCGGCGTGGAACCGATGGACCAGCCAATGGTCTTGGTAATTTTAGCTTTCTGAGTCAGTTTTTTAAAGCCGGCTTCTAAGATAACGACATATTCCCCTGGTGGAACCAATTGAGAGAGAATATCTCGAGGTCGCAGTGGGGCGACCAGTCCTTCCTGGCCTGGCCTTCGGCGCCGCATATCCCAAATAACAGAATTCAACCCGGGATTATTCGGCCCCTCGATTCTGGCTAATTCCTGGCCAAAAGGGTCAGTGACCATGATATTTATTTTGCCTTCGATTTTGTTCTTCAAATAATAATTTATGACCAAGCCATTGGGCTCATTCGGAGTGATGAGATGGCGGTCACCAAAGAGATAATCGTTGGCGCCGAAACTGCGAGTAACCCACTGGGCTTTTGGCTCGACGGCAAACAGGTAGACGGTTTCGTTTAAAACTTTTTCCGTCAATTCCTGAAGAGGACTGATATCTGTAATGTAGAGCCCGCGGCCAAAGGTGGCCACTATCAAGTCATTTTCGCGAGGATGGATGATTAGGTCCTTCACGGGGACGAGGGGGATATGCGGCATTCTAACCCATTTTTTCCCGCCATCGATGGAAACATAGACGCCAACGTCGTTGCCCAGGAAAAGAAGTTGTGGATTTTTTTTATCTTCGACAATAACGTTGAGCGGCGATGAGGGAAGGTTGGAAGCGAGAGAAACCCAATTAGCTCCATAATCTTCAGTTTTAAACACGACTGGCCTGAAGTCATCCTGCCAGTAGCCAGTTTTTGTGACATAGGCAGTACCGGCCTTGAAGTGGGAAGGGACTACGCGGCTGACATAAAAATCCTTCGGTGCGCCCGCGGCCGCCAGCTTCGACGTCAAATCAGTCCAGGTTGCTCCGCTATTGTTTGTCACCCAGACTTTTCCGTCGCTTGTGCCCACCCAAATAACGCCTGGCATGACTGGCGATTCAGCCACACTACTAATGGCAAACCAAGAAAGACCACCCTCGGACCGGGAGAGCATTTTGGTCGTATCGTTAGTGGTTAGGTCAGGGCTAATCTCCTGCCAGTGTTCTCCACGGTCAAGAGAGCGGAGAAGGACCTGAGCGCCGGCATAAATAATCTCGCTGTTATGGGGAGAGACGTGGAGCGGGGGGCACCAGAGAAAACGATAGGGAGGCTGACCTGACTCTCTCTGCGGGGTAATGGCCGTTTGATAACCCAGTTTTTGGTCTACTCGGAAAAGGCCTCCATACTGCTGGCTGGTATAGAGCCAGCGGCTGTTACTCGGGTCAACCTGAGTATACATGCCATCGCCGCCCCCAACGGCGACCCAATCGAGGAAAGTTATTCCTTGGCGGTCAGGGCTGAAACTCGGGGCTTTCCAGTGTTCGTGGTCCTGGAGACCTCCGTAAATATTATAAGGTTCATCCATATCCACTCCGATGGCATAAAACTGGCTGATGGGCAGGTTATAATAATAATCGCAGGTTAGCCCGCCGTCGTAGGATATATAAATGCCACCGTCCGAACCCATGATTATCCGGTCTGAATCCTTGGGGTCGACCCAGAGAGTGCGGACGTCGCCAAACATTTTAGTGAACAGCCGGCGAGGCGGCCAATCGAGGTCGTGCCAGGTTCGTCCGCCGTCCGTCGAATTGGCCAGAGAGACTCCGGTGACAAAAATCTTTTGGTCATCATTGGGGTCAACTCTTATTTGACTAAAATAAAAAGGGCCTTTGGAGCTAACATTATCCTCGATGGAATTCATTTTAACCCAGGTTTCGCCGCCGTCTTCCGTCCGGTAGACCTCACCGCCGATTTCTCTTTCTTGAGGCTTCAACCCCCTTTTTTCATCCAGTTCGGCCTCTCTTTTGGTTGGCGGCCTTTTATTGGCATTCTCAATCACAGCATAGACGATGTCGGGGTTTTTGGGGTAAATATCAAGGCCGATCCGACCGATTCTGCCTGCTGGCAGCCCACCCGCGAGCCTTTTCCAATGCTCACCGCCGTCAGTTGTCTTATAAATTCCGCTTTCGGGGCCGGCGTTCACCAGAGCCCAAGGCCAGCGCTGCTTATCATAGGTGGCAGCATAGAGGATATCGGGATTGACGGGGTTTATAACTAAATCCACGGCTCCTACCTTCTCGTTAATATAAAGAACTTTCTTCCAAGTCAGGCCGCCGTCAGTGGTTTTGAAGACGCCCCTTTCTTCGTTAAACGAAAAAAGATGTCCCAGGGCGGCCACATAAACAACATTGGGGTTCTGGGGATGGATTACAATCCGGGCAATATGCTGGGAGTCGCGCAGCCCCATGTTTTGCCAGGTTTTCCCGCCATCAGTTGATTTATAAACGCCGTCACCGGCATGCGAGCGAACAGAGCAGAAGGCATCGCCTGTGCCTACCCAGATAATTTCGGGGTGGGATGGAGATAGGGCAACATCACCGATGGCCGCGTCAAAAATAGGCTCAAAGGTCGTGCCGTTATTGGTCGTTTTCCACAAACCGCCACTCCAGGTGGCGACATAGAAGGTATAGAGATGAGCTCGGGGCGGAGTTTCAGGGACAGCGATATCAGCAATCGCCGCGCCAACGCGATAAGGTCCCATATTTCTAAAGGAAAAAGCCTTTAACAAATTTTCATTGAAAACCTCTTCCGCCTCGGCGTTCGCTCTGGGGAGGCAGAGTGCGGTTAATAATGCCCAGCTGATAAATAAGAAAAAAAGCCGGTGCCTTGGAGAGCCCCTTTTTTTATTTTTCATCGCCACCTCCACTCTGGATTATTTTTCTTTTATTTTTTCCTCAATTTGGTTGGTTGCTTTCCAGCTTAGTAGTCGGCCAGGAAAAAATCCCGAAAAGTAAATAGATAATAGACACAAGTTGACCCCAAGATATAGAGCAGCGTTGTAAATAAGAGGCCGACGAAGGTGTTTATTCTGGAGCGCAATCAATCTTAGTTGAGGTGAAAAAAAGAACTTATTTTTTGCTCTTCCGAGTTGTTTAATTGGCGTGACTAACCGGGCGAAGAACGGGCTTGATATTTTTAAGAGCTCAACTGGGGTAAATTCTGAGCTGGGAATGAGTTTTAATTGACCTTGAGTCAACCTAAGGAGAATAGAATTAAACGCCGCAAGGGGAGAAAGAAATCTTGAAAAAAGAAAGGTTAAGGGAGGCAATAGAATGGCCTGATATGCCATTGCAATTTCCTTCAAATAATAATATATGGTGTATGATATATTTTCAATAAAATAATTTTCGGCTTTTTTGCCGAGAGGAATCAATAAAAGGATAAGGATAAGGATAAGGATAAGGATAAGGATAAGGAGGGCCAAATGAAAGCAAGTCAAACAAATGACCTTAGGTTTATTGGTGGCTTTTTTTTAGTCATTATTTTCTTTTTGTGGTTTGGACCCCAGATAGCCGTGGGGCAGGCATTTGCGCCCGAAGTTTATTCTCAGCTCAAATGGCGTTTTGTTGGACCTCAAGGGAATCGAGTGAGCGCGGTTGTCTGCGACTCGAACGACCCCAACGTTTATTATGCCGGAGCTTGTGCTGGCGGTGTTTGGAAATCAATTGACGGCGGGACAAACTGGCTTCCGATTTTTGACGACCAGCCGGCTCAATCTATCGGCGCCTTAGCCATAGCCCCTTCTGACTCGAATATTGTTTGGGTCGGCACAGGCGAGAGTTTTATCAGGAGCAATGTTCTGATTGGCAATGGCGTCTATAAATCAACTGACGGTGGCAGGACGTGGTCCCACATGGGTCTCGAAAATACAGGTAGGATAAGTCGCATCGTTATCCATCCCCGCGACCCGAACATCGTCTTTGTCGGTGCTGTCGGCCACTGTTATGGCCCACAAAAGGAACGAGGAGTTTTTAGAACCAGAGACGGTGGCCAGACTTGGGAGCATGTCCTGTTTGTTGATGAAAACACCGGTTGTTCCGATATTTCTATGGACCCGAGCAATCCGCAAATTCTTTTCGCTGGTATGTGGCAGATAGTTATTCACACCTGGGGAAAGTTTAGCGGCGGCCCTGGAAGTGGGGTTTTTGTCTCCCGCGATGGGGGTAATTCCTGGCAGCGACTCCGAGGTCATGGACTGCCTGCTTTTGATGTCGGCAAAGTGGCCGTAGCCGTTGCCCCCAGCAATTCCGACCGTGTTTATGCTTTGATGGAAACCGGCGATCAGGGTTCGCTCTGGCGGTCTGATGATGGCGGCTATAACTGGCGCGTGGTGAGCTACGAGCGGCGGTTGGTGGAAAGGGCTTGTTATTATACCCGCTTGTGCATCGCCCCTGATGACCATAACACTGTTTATATCCCTTGTAATAGCATGTATGTTTCCTATGATGGTGGTGAATCCATCGAAAATTTCAGCGGCGGCGGCGATAATCATGATATGTGGGCCGACCCCAAGAACCCCCAAAGAATGATGATTGGCAATGACGGCGGCGTCAGTATTACCACCACTCGGGGCCGGCAATGGCGTTTTGTTAAACTGCCTATTGGCCAGATGTACCACGTGGCAGTAGATAACCGGATTCCCTACTGGGTTTATAGCAATATGCAGGATTCCACTTCCAAGCGCGGGCCAAGCCTCACTTTTGCTGGACCAGAGCTTCCGGTCTGGCACTCCATGGGTGGCTGTGAATCTGGTTTCTCTTATCCAGACCCCATAGACAATAATATAGTCTGGGGAACGTGTTATTCGGGGACAGTGGAAGTCCATAATCTCAAGACTGGCCTAACACGCAATGTTAATCCGTGGCCAGAAAAATCGCTCGACTCGCCTGCCGGTGTTCTAAAATATCGCTGGAACTGGACCCATCCTATTGCCCTTTCCCCTCATGACCATAATGTTGTTTACGTCGGCAGCCAGTATGTGCATATGACAAATAACGGCGGCCAAAGCTGGAGCATTATCAGCCCAGACTTAACCACCAACGACCGGAGCAAAATGGGCAGTTCAGGAGGGCTCACTGCCGATAATTTAGGTGTCGAATACGGCTGCACTCTTTTTGCTATCGCCGAGTCGCCGCTGGAAAAGGGGGTTATTTGGGCTGGGAGTAATGATGGTTTAGTGCACATCACTCGGGATGGCGGCCGGACTTGGCAGAATGTCACGCCGAAAGAAATGCCTCCTTGGGGAACGGTAAGCATGATCGAGCCTTCCCGCTTTGAACCTGGACGCTGTTACCTGGCTGTTGACGGACATCAGGAAAATATTCGAGACCCCTATCTTTTTAAAACCACCGATTATGGCCGGACTTGGAAATTGATTAGCTCTAATATTCCTAAAAGCGTTTTTAGTTATACCAGCGCCATCAAAGAAGACCCGAAGCGAAAAGGACTACTTTATGCAGGCACGGCCAATGCCATTTATGTTTCCTTTGACGACGGTGAAAGCTGGTGGCCTCTTCAGTCGAATTTACCGCATGCTGGCATTACCTGGATTGCTATTCAGGAACATTTTAATGACCTGGTGATTTCCACCAACGGCCGGGGCATCTGGATTATGGATGATCTCACCCCGCTCCAGCAGTTAACCCCAGAAGTTTTAAGATCGGAGGTTCATCTTTTTGCGCCCAGAATTGCCTATCGCTTTAAAGAAAGGGCGAGGGAAGACCAGGCTCCCAACGACCAGTCTCGGGGTCAGAACCCGCCTTATGGGGCTTTCATCAACTATTATCTTAAATCTGGCGCTAAAGGGGAGGTCATCATTGAAATATTCGATGAAAACGGCGAAAAGGTAAGAACGCTTAGTGGCCCCGGGCAACCCGGTATCAACCGGGTAGTTTGGAACCTTAGACATGAACCTCTGAAGCCGATTGAACTGCGGACTACTCCTGATTTTCATCCTCATGTTTGGGAGGAAAGAAGATTTCGCGGCCGCGATACCAGGCCGGTGCTCCATTGGGGAATCCAGCCTCCCCAGGCGGGTGTTTTAGCGGCTCCTGGCGGGTATACAATTAAACTTAGCGTTGATGGCCAGGTGCTTACCCAGAAACTCGAAGTTCTCAAGGACCCTCATTCTGCCGGCACAGTCGACGACATTAAGGAAACCGTCCGCCTGTGGAAGGAAGTGGTGGATGAAATAAATACGGTGGTCGATATGATTAATCGTCTTGAATGGGTGAGAAAGCAAATCGAAGATATGACCAAGGTGCTTAAAAGGGATGAGAAAGCTGGCCCGATTTTGGATGGCTTAAGCAAGCTTGATAAAAAGACCATGGCCGTCGAGGACGAGCTTTTACAGCGCCAGCTTCACGCTTCTGACCCCAAGTCTTACCGGGCGGAAATGAAACTCTATTCCAAGCTGGTTTGGTTTTCAGGCGAGATAGGTACGGGGGCCGGCGATGTCCGCAACACCGACGATTATCCGCCGACAAACCAACAATATGAAGTCCATAAATTACTTCAGCAGAGACTGGAAAAAGTTAAAGCCGCGTATGAAGAGCTATTCAATAAAGAAATACCAGCCTTTAATAAGTTCGCTTTCGAAAGGAACTACGCTGGTTTGATAACCACGATGCGCTGACCCCTGATGTTGGTGCCTATTTCAGCTTGACTTTATCCGCTGAGGCAAAGATTCTGGCGTCTTGGTTTAAGCCGCTAACTCTAAATATTTTCTTTAGCCGGCTTATTGTTTGTATTTTTATTATCTATTCGGGGCCAAATGAAAAGGCTTTGTTGCCAAGCACTTCTTATGGCCGGGAAAAATGTAACGAGCCAGAAACCTTTTTTATAATAAAGAAACGCGATTGAGGCCGAAGAGGGTCTTAAACCACATGAAAAGCATTATTTAGAAAGGGGGAAGATTTAGATTTCAAAAGCTGGAGGGAGGTTTCGCTGCTTCTCTGTTCTTTCTGGCGGCCTGAACAAAATAGATGCCAGGGAGCTGTCGTTTAGAGCAAACTTAGTTTTAGTCCCAAGCTGAGGGATAAAAGGGAAGGTCGGAAAACCACTGGGCGGAGAGCCAAATAGGGGATCATTCTGGCCAGGGGCTCAACTCCCGGCGGCTGATAATTCTCGTCATAACCGACGGCCTCCAGTTGGAGCGGGATTTCGGCGCTTCGGAAATAGCGCCCATAAAAAAATAAAGAGAGACCTTTTAGCAGGCGACCGGAAAAACTCAGGCCGGCATTCCATCCTCTTCTGTGGTTGGGGATGAAGCGAGCCAGCAACTTATATTCCTCGCTAAACAAAACAGAATGACCCCCAAGCCAGAAACGGGTGAAGGCCAGCGGGCCCAATTCCCCTTTAAGGAAAAAAGAAGATAGTCCGGCACTAAGACCTACTTCCCAGCGATGGTTCAAGCTCAAGCGGATAGCGGGATTGAGGTTAAGAATTTTCAGGTCTAAATAGCCGTGAGGGGGAGGCCAGGAACTTTTCCAATTTACCGTCACTTCGACGGGTTCGTACCAAGGGGGCGGTCGGGAAATATACTGAAGGGACACCTCATAATCGGAGCTTTGTCCCTCCCAAGGGGAGGAGAGATGGAAATAACTTATTTCTATTCCCAGCTTTTCTGTCGGAAATATGCCTAAAAAAATTGGTTTTCCTTTAGCCCTAACTGTTTGGAATTGGAGTTTATGGAAAGCGGAGCTTACAGCCGGGCCGGGTTCAAAGGGAGGAGAATATTGATGCTGGTAATCAGAGCCCAAACTTTGGCTTCTAACGTCCCAGCCAAAACTAAACTCAATAATTCTTCCCCTGTCTTCAGCCCGACCGCTGCCTGTCAGGGCTAAAAACCAGATAGAAAAGATAAAAAATATTGTAGCTTTGAGGAAAGCCGATGAAGGGCCTACCTCTTTAGGTTTATCTATTGACATTTGGCTTAACTTAAGGCTTATCTATGATTTTTGTCAAGCTAAATGATTGAATCGCTAAGCTAAATTTATTGGTTCTCGGCCATCCCGAACGTTTCCGAGCCTAACTCATACAAGATAGTAAAGAATCATTTTATTTTATTTCAATTAAACCAAAAATGACTTATCCTCAGAGTCAGGGTTAATTTTTATCTTCAGCTCAAAGCCTGCTCCCCATCTTCAGAGCTTGACCTTATCAGATTCAGACCGAAAAAAGAACCACCTCACCGTCCTCCACCCTCGCCGGCGCTTTGGCCCACCGAGCCCGCTACCAGCTGCTTAAACCTCAATTCTTGTCAGAAACCCGGGAGGCTCGTCCTCAATAAGTGCGCTGGATTTGGCGCTTTTTTATCATGAATATTTAGCCATTTTTTCGCTTAGATAAGCACTGGTATCAGGGTAAAGGACCGACTTTATAAAGTCCTTCTTCAGTGCCCTCTTAAAGGTTAGAATGAAAATAAATCACCCTTCAATTTTGAAGGGCGTTTTTGGCTCGCTTAAATTTTTATATTTTATTGTTTTAAAAGAAATACAGCTGCTATGAGCCTAATAAATCACCCCACTTTTGGCGAAAAAGCCAACCCGGGATTGACAGCCTCTCCTGGTTATAGTAAAAAGTATTTGTTCTGTCAGGGGTGCCTTCGGCATCTTCAGAGCGAGGGCTGAGAGCAAACCCTTTGAACCTGAACTGGGTAATGCCAGCGTAGGGAGACAGAGTCCTCAGGGGGAAAAAGCTCAGCCTCATTGGACAGAAGAATTTTATGTCAGGAGGTATGAGGTTATGTTAACGGCTCAAACTATCGGCCAGAACCTCAAGAAAATCCGCGAGCAGGTCCCTCTTGTTCACAACATCACCAACTATGTAGTGATGAACCTGACGGCCAACGCCCTGCTGTCCATCGGCGCCTCTCCGGTTATGGCCCATGCTGAAGAGGAAGTAGAAGATATGGTCAACCTGGCTTCGGCTGTGGTTATCAACATCGGCACTTTAAGTCCTCACTGGGTAAAAGCCATGGAAAAAGCCATCCGGGCGGCCGGAAAGAAAAAGATTCCGGTGGTGCTTGACCCAGTGGGAGCCGGCGCTACCCCTTACCGTACCGCCACGGCCAAAAAACTTTTGGCCGAAGGTCCGGTGGCCATAATCCGGGGCAACGGTTCGGAAATAAGAGCCCTGGTGGATTTAGGAGCCAGGACCAAAGGCGTGGACAGCCTGGAGGGTTCAGAGGCCGCAGTGGAAGCGGCCAGAGAGATTTCCCGGCAGTTTGGTTGCACCGTGAGCATAAGCGGGGCCACGGACATTGTGGTCAAGGGAGAAAAAATCATCCGTATAGCCAACGGCCATCCCCTGATGCCCAGAGTGACGGGCCTGGGCTGCGTGGCTTCGGCCATCACCGGAGCTTTTGCTGCGGTTAACTCTGATTATTTAGAAGCAGCTGCCAGTGCCATGGCCGTAATGGGCATCTGTGGGGAAATGGCCGCCGAGGAAGCTCGGGGTCCGGCCAGTTTTGAGCTGCATTTCCTGGACTGGCTTTATCTCGTCAGCGAAAAAGAAATCGCCTCCAGGTTGAAAATTAAGGTTTAAAAAGATAAAGATTCAAAAAGCAAACGGCGAAGGTAACAAAAGGAAGGTGATTAAGGACCAAGTCCTCTTAAAATACGGCTCAAGGGCCACCTATGAGAAAGAGATAGCGCCGCCGGGCCTTGGATGAGCGGCAAAGCTTTATCCGCTAAATTCAACTTAGTTTAGAGGCGGCAAAGGAGCATCTGAAAGCGGAGAAAGGGCCATGACCGAAAAAAAGGCTTTTGACTTGAGCCTCTATTTAGTCACTGACCGGCGCATGACGACCAATTTATCTCTGCCCGCCTTGATAAAAAAAGCTGTGGCCGGTGGAGTGACAGTAATCCAGCTTAGGGAAAAGGAATGTCCCACAAAGGAATTTTTCGAGCTGGCTCTGGAAGTTAAGAAGGTCATTCCTCCGGAAATTCCCCTCATCATTAACGACCGATTAGATATTGCCCTGGCTGCCGGAGCCGACGGAGTTCATCTCGGGCAGGCGGACTTGCCGGTGGAAGTCGCCAGAAAACTTCTTGGACCTAAAGCCATAATCGGTCTATCGGTGGAGAATTTTGAACAGCTCCAGGAAGCTAAAAATTTGCCCGTTGATTATCTGGCCATCAGCCCTGTTTTCCCAACGCCCACTAAGACCGACACTGGCCCGGCCTGGGGACTGGAAGGCCTGGCTCAGGCCAGGAGGTTGACTGGCCGGCCGCTGGTAGCCATTGGCGGAATAAATGAAACTAACGCTTTTCAAGTAATCCAAGCTGGCGCTGACGGCATCGCCGTGGTTTCAGCCATCTGTGCCAGCCCTGACCCGGAGCAGGCTTCCAAAAGACTCCGCCAAATAATCGAGCAAGCCAGAAGGAAAGGTTAACATTTTATGGAGTCAAGGGGATGCCTTTTTTCTCTGCTCCCTGGTCAGGGTTTAGCCGTAGATATATTCTCACCTGAAATGTTTAATTATTTCCTGGGCCTTTATCCTGGTCGCCTGGGAAATACCGTTTCTGAGAAAGGGAAAAAGGAACATGGAAAGAAAAAACAAAGTCAAAAATAAAATAAAATCCAGCCCGGAGTTAAAAATCACTGACCTCGGAGAATTTGGCTTCATTGCCCGCTTTTCGCCCGCCTTTCTAAAAGGATTACCCAAAAAGCTAAAGGGCATCGGCGACGACTGCGCCGTCATTCCCTGGCTGGGTCGAAAAAGACTTCTCGTAACTACCGACTTGCTGCTGGACGGAGTGCATTTTCTAAAGGAGAGAATTTCTCCGTTTGACCTGGGGTACAAATCCCTGGCCGTTAACCTCAGCGACATAGCAGCTATGGGGGGAAAACCTCTTTATGCCTTTCTCTCCATCGCCATCCCTTCCGAGACTGAGGTGGCCTGGCTTGATGAGTTTTTCCGTGGCTGGAAAAAGCTCAGCTCTCAAACCGGGGTGGCGCTTCTGGGCGGCGATACCAGCAGGTCGCTGGAGAAACTGGTCATAAACGTGGCGGTGCTGGGAGAGGCGGAAGGAAACCACATTAAGTACAGGTCTTCTGCCCGCGCAGGGGATATCGTGGCTGTGACCGGGGACCTGGGCGATTCTGAAGGCGGACTGAGGCTCATCTTGGCCGGGCTGGATAAAAGGGAGAGAAAAGAACTACCACCGGCTGAGAAATATCTGCTCAACCGTCACTACCGGCCACGACCTCATCTGGAAGAGGGTTTCTTCCTGGCCCGGCAGCCTGGGGTAAGAGCCATGATGGATGTCTCTGATGGCATTGACTCTGACCTGAAAAGAATCATGGAAAGCTCCGGTTGCGGAGTGGAAGTCCTCCTGGAAAACCTGCCGGTCTCCTCAGCCCTCAAAAGATGCAGCCAGAAATATGGCTGGAACCTGGAAGAGGTGGCGGCCGCGGGCGGTGAAGACTACTGCCTGCTCTTGACCGTGAGTCCTGCTCATTTCCCCGAAGTGGCCATGCAATTCAGGAGACAATTCCAGCGTCCGCTTCGGGCTATCGGTCGAATAACTGAATTAAAAGGACAGCTGACTTACCTGCTTGAAGGGCGGCCGGTAACCCTGAAGAAAGCGGGTTATGACCACTTTAAGCCCTGATTCCGTCTTAACGGCTGTTATAAGTCTGTCCTTATCATGGCTTTTATTTCCTTTAGAAAATCCAGAGAATTATCTAAATTATCCTGAGAGCAGAGGCGGTTTTTTAACCAAAGGAGAGCCCAGCTTATCTGGCCAATCTGGGAAAGGGAAAGAAAATCTGTTATTTTAGACATAAATAAAGTTAATATAAAGTAAGTTCAACGTGAGTCGGAAGAAAGTCGTGGTGGCGATGAGTGGGGGGGTGGACTCTTCGGTGGCGGCCGCCCTTTTAAAGAGTCAGGGATATGAGGTTATTGGCCTGACAATGAAATTATTTTCCTTGCCTCCCGAGGTCTGTCAGGATGAGTCGCTTCGCAGCTGTTGCGGCTGGAAAGCCGTGGAAGACGCCCACCGCGTTTGCCTTGAGCTTGGGATTGCCCATTATGAGGTTGATTTACGCCGCGAGTTTGAGAGGGCGGTTATCGAGGATTTTTGCCAGGAGTATACGCGGGGACGCACGCCTAACCCCTGCATTCGTTGTAATGAATATATAAAGTTTAAGGCTCTCTGGGAAAGGGCAAGAGAGCTTGAAGCTGATTTTCTGGCCACCGGCCACCATGCCCGGATTGAGGCCGACGAGGCTACGGGTCGTTTTCTTTTAAAAAAAGGCCGCGATAGAGCCAAGGACCAATCCTATTTTCTTTATCCTCTAACTCAGGAACAAATGGCTCGCACTTTATTTCCCGTGGGTCAATACACCAAAGCCCAAGTCCGCCGCATAGCCCGAAAATTTGGCCTTCACGTGGCTGACCGCGCCGAGAGCCAGGAAATCTGTTTTGTTATCGACAATGATTATGTCAATTTTATTAAGACTCGAAGGCCGGAAGCCTTCCAGCCTGGACCCATTTTGACCGCTTCTGGCCAGCAACTCGGAGAGCATCAAGGAATCGCCAATTTTACAATCGGTCAGCGCCGGGGCATGGGCATTGCCTGGAAAAGACCTCTTTATGTTATTGACATCGATTCCGAGCGAAACGCCGTCGTCGTCGGCGAAGAGAAAGAGCTGCTGAAAAAAAAGTTGCTGGCCACAAACATCAATCTTATTACCATGGAAAAGTTAACCCTTCCTGTCGCCGTCAAAGCTCGGATTCGTTATAAACATGAAGAGGCCAGAGCCATTATTTCACCGGTGGACGAAGGAACGGTCATGGTGGAGTTTAAAACGGCCCAGAGGGCTATTACCCCTGGTCAATCTGTGGTTTTTTATCAGAAAGACATCGTAGTTGGAGGCGGTATTATCGACCAAGTTCTTGATGAGTAGAGGAGGTTAGAAAAAACTGGCGCCTTCTTCACGCCTTGCCATCGGCCCGAAGATTTTTAATTGCAGTCTTTTGATATTTAATCGCCTTCATCGTTGGGGCAAGAAATAAGATGTGCCGGTTTGGGCTTAAATTGCTGCTTTCTCTCTAATATCAACGGGAGGGCAATCGCTGCTTGGAGACATCCCTTGAGTCGACATTACTAATGATGTTTTTCCCTCACTTTTTTCCGGGACTCCCTTCTCAGGCGAAGAATCTTTTCGTGGCTAAATTCAGACTCTTGGCCGACTTTTAGCCATGTTTAAGGATATTTTTGACCTTAGCCGAAGAAGACCCTTGCGATTTCGTAAAGTTCCCTATCAACGGTTTTGAGCTGGGCTACCGCTTTTTCGAGCGGCACGGGAACAACCTTGTTTCCCTGGAGACTGACCATCAAACCGAATTGGCCTTCCCTCACCAGGTCAATAGCCGCAATGCCAAATCTTGTGGCCAAAATTCGGTCATAAGCTGTGGGCGAGCCGCCTCGCTGCGTATGGCCCAAAACAGTCACCCTCGTTTCTAAACCCGTCCTCTTCTCGACCTCGCGACCAAGGTAATGGCCAATACCACCCAGCCTGATGTGGCCAAAGGCATCTTTTTCCTCAGATTGGGCAATCATCCCGTTTTCCTTCGGCTGGGCCCCTTCAGCTACCACAATGATACTAAAATCCTTACCTCTTTCGCGGCGTTTCTGGACTTCTCGGCAAACCTCCTCCAGGTCAAAGGGAACCTCGGGAATCAGGATGAGGTCAGCCCCTCCAGCCAGGCCACCCAGGACGGCAATCCAGCCAGCATGCCGCCCCATAACTTCGACGACCATAACTCGGTGATGAGCTTCAGCCGTGGTATGCAAGCGGTCCAGAGCCTCACAGACAATAGAGACGGCAGTATCAAAGCCAAAGGTGTAATCAGTGCAGGAAAGGTCGTTATCGATAGTTTTAGGCACGCCCACAACCTTTAAACCTTTTTGGGCTAATTTCAAGGCCACACCAAGAGTATCTTCCCCGCCGATGGCAATAAGAGCATCGATTTCGAACTTGGCGATATTCGCAAAGATTTTCTCCACGTCCCCTTCTTTTTTAAAGGGATTGGTTCGGGAGGTCCCGAGGATAGTCCCCCCGCGAGGCAAAATGCCAGAAATGGAATTAAGGTCAAGAGGAGTTATTTTGCCCTCGATCAAGCCGAGCCAGCCGTTTTTTATGCCGTAGCATTCATAGCCATAATTCATGATACCTTTCCGAACGATGGCCCTGATGACCGCATTCAACCCAGGACAATCGCCGCCTCCGGTAAGGATAGCCACTCTCATTTTGACCTCCGGCTTAGTTAGTGGAATTATTAATTAAAATAAATAATGCCTTCAATTTTATTGATAACGTCGCATAAGGTCGAAGATTTCGCGACTCATGCGTAAAGCCTCGTCATATTTTCGTTGCCAGATGTTGCGGCCGAAGATAAAGCCATCAACTCCCGCTTGGAGGCAGACTTCGACCTTTTTCAACAATTCCTCATCGCTTAGCTTAGAACCGCCTGAAACCAGAACGCCCGTTCGACCCGCCGAGCGAATAACCATCCTCAGGGCTTCGACTTCTGAAATATCCTTATATTCATTGTAAGCTTTAAAAGGGCTGGATGGCTCATAGCTACCGCCTTTGGGTGGCACGGGCAGGTTAATTTTAGCCAGATGAGCGCCTAACTCGTTAGCCACTCGGGCCGCGTAATCCACCATGGCTAAAGAGTCTCGGCCACCGCCTCTGCTTTCTGCATAGCGGCCACGAGGATAAGCCCACATGATTACGGGAAGACCATATCTTTTTGCTTCCTGCCTTATTCGAGTAAATTGGGCGATGCCCTCCGCCTCCCGAGGGGAGCCCACATAGAGGGTATAGCCAACTGCCTCCGCACCCAGGCGCAGGGCATCCTCAACACTGGCATCAAGCGGCGAAAAAGCTTCCTCGTCAGGAGGAATCGAAGTGCGACCATTGATTTTGAGCACGAGCGGCACTTGGCCGGCATATTTTTTAAGATGCTTTTCCGCCAGCCCAATATGGCAGGCAACGCCTGAATAATTGGCTTCGCGGGCCAGCTCAAGCTGAAACTCAAAATCAATGCTGGCTGGGTTAGGGAAGAAATCGCGTGGTCCATGTTCCAGGCCCTGGTCGATAGGAAGGAGCATTATTTTTCCGTTGCCAGGACCATGAGCATACATCAACTCGTAGAGATGTCTCTTTTCTCCAGGACCAAGGTGGTCCAGGTCAAGATGAAATTTTTCCAGTCGCTCCCTTTTAGCTATTTTAATTTCTATTTGGCGGACTGCCTCGCTCATTAGTCTTCCTCCTTCGAGATAATTTCGGAGATTAGAAAATTCCAAGAAGTTAAGCCAGGATTATCGGCTGGTTTCCAGGCTGGCCGAACTCCTCTTCACCGAAATTACCTTATATTTTAACTTCTTCTCCCGCTTATTTCAACCGAAAGGCCCAAAAAGACAGGTTAAAGCCGGAGGCATTTTTCTGAATTTTTCTTGCTGATGCCGCCTAAGAACCTATTTTCCTGTTTCATTCTTCTGATCGAAACAATAGTAAGGAGGTGAAAAAAACGACCAGAATAGATAAAATAAAGGAGAGAGAAGAAGGAGGTAGTTATCAAGGGGAGGGACAAGATGAGGAAATGGGGAATATGGATAGCCTTTTTTCTATTCGCTTGCCTCCTGGAGGCAGCACCTGAGAATTTTATTAAGGAGTCAGGGATTATGAAAACCGAGGAAATAAGGAATCTCTTTGCCTTTGTCCTGGCAGAAAAGGAAGTGGCCTTTCAGTTCCTTGGTTATTCGGGCGTTATTATCAGAACAACCGAGGGAGCAGTGATTATCGACCCCGCTGATAGACTGCGAGGCGAAGACTTTAAGACGTTGCCTTCGGCTGCGGTCAACCTCGTCCTTTTTACCCATGACCATTATGACCATTTTAATCACGCCAGCACCGTTGCCTTATATAAAGCTACAGCTGCGCCGATTCTGGCCGAGCCTTCAGTCGTAAATCATCTAAGGAATGATATCCCGGCCCAAAAACTCTTCGCCGCCTCCATAGACCAGCCTTTTCAGTCTGGAAATATTAAAGTGCAAGCCGTTCGGGGAACCCACGTTGGACCAATTCTCCTTTACCACATAACCATCGGCAAGATAAGTATTTTCCATGGGGGCGATTCCGGTTATGTGCCGCTCTCCGGACTTAAGGCCGATGTCGCTTTCCTGCCCACGGGAGAGCCGTCGCCGACGGCTTCGCCGGAGCAAGCTTTCCGTCTGGCTTTGGAGCTGAAGCCTAAGGTAGTTATTGCCATCCACGGTTCAGGCCGTCAAAGTAAAGAGCTCGAAAGGCTAATTCAGGAGAAAATGCCGGACGTTAAAATGATAATTCCAGCGGCCAACACAGTTAACAGAATCAAACTGGATTAGGACTTAAGGTAGTAAACAAAATTAAACCTTTGCCCTCCGCCTGCCAAGTATTATCATAAACAAGAAACTAATCATCCATCGAAATAAAATAGTAGACGGATTAGCAGACATTAACAAAATTAGACTGAAAACGAGGAAGAACAATGAGGGAGAAAAATAATTGTTGGGTGTCAGCCATTCTTTTTTCGGCCGGGTTTTTCTTCTGGCTCTGGCTGGCGGGGGACGAGCCGAGTTCTCTGGAAGAGATTTATCGCGGCGGTAAAATCATCCTGCGGCCAGAGATGATTATTGATGGTTCCTCCTTACCCCCCGGCGTTTTGTTTGTCGGGGTCGCGTCCATTTCCTTTGATACTTTGGGAAACATATATTTTCTCGATTTTAGCGACAATAACATTAAGAAATTCGATTCCGGGGGAAAATTTCTCAAGGTCATAGGTCACAAAGGGCAGGGGCCAGGAGATTTTAGTTCTCCGGTAAGTTTTGACGTGGCAAAGGATAGAATATTTGTCTGGGACATGGGCAACCGGAGGTTAAGCGCTTTGACCTTGGAGGGAGAAGCGGTCATCAGCCGAGATATTTCTGGGCTTTCTGGCCGACCGCAAAGGCTGCGCGCTTTGCCCGACGGCGACTTGGTGGTAGAAACGGAGAAAATCCATTTTGACGACCCCAAGAAACCGCAGGATGTTTTCTTAGAAGTACTCTCGCCTGATTTCCAGGTTAAAGGAGTCATCTCCTCGCAGCCAGTTTGGAGAAATAAACACATCCGGACTGAACAATTCGGCCTGGCTAATATTCCTCAGCCATTCTCTCCTGATATTCATTGGGATATTTCTCCTGATGGCCGGATAATTATCGGTTTTGCGGCCAAGTATGAATTTGGGGTTTATAACAGCCAGGGAAAATTGCTCCTTTCAGTCAAGCATCCGTTCAAGCCAGTCAAAGTAACGGAGAAAGATAAGAAGAATCATTTGGAAGGTATTACTTTTTTTGACGGAAAGTCGATTAAGAAAGGGGCGCCAGATTTCATCGTTAAAAACACGGAATTTCCTAAGTATAAACCTGCCTACAGTTCTCTTCTGGTTGACGGTGAAGGGAATATTCTGGTGCATCCCTTTATCGAGGAAGAAGCTAAACAACCGTTCATTCTTGACGCCTTCAGTCCGGAAGGGAAATTTATCAACCGCGTGGAGATAATTGAGCCGAAAATTGACCTTTTTGTCCGGGAAACGAGATGGCAAGGAAGGCATGTCTGGATGAGAAAGATTGACCCGGATGGGACAGCAAAATTCATCAAATATCGAATTGAACCCTTCGAATAGGGGGTATAAATTGAAAAATGATGATTACAGAAAAAGATTAGAAGCTGATAACTCCAGCTTCTGCCAGAAGCTTATAATTTGCCGCCAGGTCGTTTATTTTGCTCCAATTCAACAGGTTATATCCTTTTTTTAGTTCCTCAAATAGCCTGATGCGGGTGGCTATCTCTCCCACTAAGCGTCGCGCCTTATGGCGTTTTCCTTCTCTTGAACTTATCCCTCCAAGGAGGCCCTGTAAAATGAAAGAGCATGCGAGTAACTTATCTTCGCCAACATTAAATAGGTCCTTGATTGTGGGGACTTCCTCAACCTCCGCCCTTGGGGTAAAATAAGAGATGTGCTGGAGGTTGGAGAGATTAAGGCCAAAGCCTTTTTCTGGGGAAAATTTTTTTCTCTCGAGCGAAGCTCTATTAGACTTAGAACATCAATTATTTTAGTCTTATTTTTTATTGCGGCGTCTTTGTTTTTCTTCGCACCATCTCCCAGTTTTGACTCTGCGCCGCCGAAAACTTTTCCTAATCTTCTGCTCATAACCATCGACACGCTTCGTCCTGACCGCGTGAGTTGTTATACAGATAGATTTCTGCGCACCCCGAATATCGATTCGCTGGCTGAAAAAGGAGTGGTTTTTGAAAGGGCTTTTGCCCATGTCCCCATCACTCTCCCTTCCCATGCTTCAATTCTTCTGGGATTGACCCCGCCTCGTCACGGAGTCAGGGATAATGCCCGTTTTCGAGTCAAACCAGAGTTAACCACTTTGGCTGAGTTTTTAAAGGCCCAGGGGTTTTCCACTGGCGCTTTCGTCGGGGCTTTTCCCCTTGACTCCCGCTTTGGTTTGAACCAGGGATTTGATTATTATGACGATGCCTTTCCCACCCAGCCTGCTCTTCCTTTTACCTTTAGCGAAAGAAGAGCTGAAGTCGTCGTAAATGCGGCAATAAAATGGTTGGCGGAACAGCCGGGGCCCTGGTTTGGCTGGCTTCATCTTTGGGACCCCCATGCGCCTTATCTTCCCCCTGAAGCCTATCTTTCTCGCTTCAAGGATGACCCTTATTCGGCGGAAGTAGCTTATGTTGATGACCAGTTGGGCCGACTTTTTTCCTTTTTGGCCGAAAGAAAAGAAATCGCGGAAACTATAATCATTCTTACAGCCGACCATGGTGAATCTTTGGGCGAACATGGCGAAATAACCCATAGCTATTTTGCCTACAACAGCACCCTCTGGGTGCCCCTCATTATTAGCGGGCCAGGCATAAAGCCGGGCCGGACGGCTGATTTTGTTAGTCATATTGACCTTTTCCCGACTGTTTGCGACCTCCTTGAGCTGAAGAAACCAGCTTTCCTCGAGGGTGTCTCACTCCAGCCGCTCCTTCAGGGGAAAAAAAGGGAGATGCGGCCAATTTATATCGAATCTCTGGATGCCTATCTTAACCGGGGTTGCGCTCCCCTCCAGGGATTAATTAGCGACGGGAAAAAGTTCCTCGATTTACCGGTGCCGGAACTTTATGATTTGAACCGTGATTTTGACGAGAAAAATAACCTCGCGCCCCAAGTAGATTTGAAACCTTACCGGCAGAAGCTTCGAGAAATGATGGCCAAAATGCCTGAAGCAGGGGAGGTCTCAGCCACAAGACCTGTTGACCAAGCCACTCTAAGGAGGCTCCAAAGCCTGGGCTATATTGTCTCGACCCAACCTCAAACCAAAAAAAGCTATGGCCCCGAGGATGACCTGAAAAATTTTCTGCCCATCCAGCAGAAACTGGAAAGAGCCATTATCTTTCATGACCTGGAGAAAAAAGAAGAGGCGGTCGAACTCTTACAGCAGGTTATTTCGCAGCGAAAAAATTTTAGTTCGGCCTATATATATTTGGCTCATATCTATTATTCCCAAGGCAAGGTGCAGGAGGCCCTTCAGGTTCTGGCCGAAGCCTTTCGTTTGAATCCCCTCGACCACAGCTTGGCCGCTGCTTATGGGTTGTTTCTGGTGAGAGAAAGGCGCTACGATGAGGCAATAAAAGTTCTGGAGCAAGCCGTAAATCTTTATGAAGAAGACCCTGATGTCTGGGACCAGCTCGGCATTGCCTTCTGGCGAAAGGGAGATTATGAGCGGGCCCGCGGTGCTTATGAAAAGGCTCTTTCCCTTGACCCGACTCACGCCCTGGTTCTATCGAACCTGGGTGCGCTCTGTATTTCTTTGTATTTTCAGAACAAAGAAGCTAATCAGCTCAAGCAGGCGATTTCTTATTTTGAAAAGGCTGCTTCTCTTGACCCGCGGTTAAACTTGGCCTTTCGGGGCCTCGGGATGAGTTACAAGCTTTCTGGGGAGAGCGAAAAGGCCGTTGAAGCCTGGAAGAAAGCCATTGTGGCCGACCCCGAGGATGATTTTTCTCATTTTAACTTGGGCTTGGCGCTTTTGGAGCTGGGGAAGAAAGAGCAGGCTCTGCCTTATTTTGAAAAATATTTGGAACTCAGGGGACCAAGCCTTACCCCAGCGGAAAGAGAAAAGGTGGAGGACCTCATCCGCCAGTGCCGACAGAAATAAAGAGCGTTTTTCTCTCTTAACCCGAATGAATTAATTCCTGATATTTCATTTTTTAATGAGGGGAATCGTTCCTGAGTTTTAAAGGAGATACTCCAAATTGGCCTCCCCCGCACTATATTTTCAAAGCCGTGTTAAGAGAAATATGAATTACGGTTAAAAAGAGGAGCGGCCTTTTTTAATGAAAATTTGCTGGTGGAATAGCGGTCGCTTTTTGGCCAATTCCTCAGGGGCTGAGTATTTGGCGGCTGGCCATCATTTTATAGGCCATTAAAATACAGATAAAATTTTTATAAAATTTTTTAAAGGGCCCAGCGATAAGAAATTTTCAGTAAGAAGATATTATCGCCTGGTGCCGTAAGCAAATCTCCCAGGTCGCGGCGGAGAAATAAGTCACCTGGATGGGAGGTATCGTAGCGATTCTGAGTCCAGACAAAATAAAGAAGCGAGCCAGGAAGATATTCCCAGCGAAAAACTACGGTTCCCCGCAATGATTTAAAATTAAAGTCAGGATTGCTAAAACTAAAAGGAGAAGCCGGGCCGACACCATCCGGGTCAACGACATAAGTGCCTTCCTTAAACTCAATCGTGGAATCCTTTTGGCCGAAGATGTGGTACTCGTAGCTTCGCGGCCGGCTGAGCTCTCTAAAGCTTGAATATTTTCCTACGGCGATAAAAGGCTGGAGATAGGCTTGGAGAGTAAGTCGAGGGGAAAAGGTGATATCAAACCTAATTTCGGCCGCTAAGGTTTTTCGGTCAAGATGGGCAAAAATGTAGCGCTGGCCATAAGTAGAGACCATTAAAGAGTCAGATACTTTCTTCACCCATTGGATGTTGGTTACTTCCTGGCCTAAGATAGGCCCAAAAGAAAGGCTAAAATTTGGCCGCGGTTTCCACCGCCAACTGAACTCGGCCAGCCACTCATAGCCATCCTGCGGGATTCGCGTGCAGTATGATTCTAAGGACAGAACGAGAGGCCGGCGGCTATCTGATTCTAAGTTAAAGCTGAGGTTATAGCCCCCCGGAATTGAGGCCAGCGGTCCTCCCCGGGTTAAGGTTTGGCTCAAGACCTCGGGGAAAAAGCTTGCTTGCAGGTTAAATTCCCAGAAGTTCCTAAGAACTGCCTGGCAAAGACTCAAAAGGCCATCGCCTGTTTTCACGCCGCCAAAATTATAGTTTCGAAAGAAGCCAGCGGCGATTAAAAGTTGTTGGAAAATCCGGTTGGGTTTAGTCCACATATAACCAGGAATAAGATGAAAATTGATTACATCCGAGCCTGCCGACTGGAAGCCCGCATCATTGGGGTCAAAGCCGGGAGAAAGGGCGCCTAAGGAGGCAGAAAAAAGGAAATTGCCGGCCTGCTTGGCCAGGTTGAACCGGCCCCCCCACCCTGTGAGAGAAGTAGCTTGCGCGTCGAGCTGGACGTGCGAAGCATCGGGCCGCTGGAAATAATGGAGGGAGGAGCGCTGCAGGCGGAGAATATCGGCTTCCGTGCCTTCGACCAAAGTTCCGCCTAACCAGCCGCCGATAACCCAGCGGCGTTTCTGGTCGAGAAAACTCCAGCCATCCGCAGCTAAGCTAAAAGCTTGCTTGTTGAGGTCACGGCTTAGGTTTTCGTTATTCAGGTCACGAACAACCGCCGTAGCGATAAAACCCAGTCCCCTTTGTCCTTGGGCGATATCTTTAAGGGAGCGAAAAACGCCATAATATGTGAGCGGTTCGACTTCGTCTCGGAATCTTATCCCCGCAGAGTCAACTGTGGCCCATTCGCGGGCGGTCAGAGCGTTAATAAAACCAATATTCCAACCATTAGCCTTGCCGCTCATCTTGAAGGCTCCTAAGATTGTTGAGCGGTCAGGGATGTCGGCATAGCCGTCATGATTGGGCGAGCCCTGCGGCGCTCGGCCAATGCGCCGGGAATAAAAAAACTGCGGGTTAGGCCAATTAATGTTAGCGTCAATATGAACTCCACCTCGGCCAAAACCGTTGAAAATCGAAGCCCCTTCGATAAAAAAGGGCCTTTTTTCCTGGAAATACGTCTCATAAGCTGTGAGGTTGATCACGGCCGGGTCGACTTCTACCTGGCCAAAATCAGGGTTAAAGGTCAAGTCGAGAGTGAGATTACTGGTTAGCCCAACTTTAAGGTCGAGGCCGAGATTCGCCCGGTATTTTGAGCCGGTCTCGAATGGATTGCCTTCTTCGGCCGGCCGGAATTGGCTTTGGCCGACTGAATAAGGAAGAACCTCAATATGCCTGCCAGGCGAAATATCGGCCAGGCCTTCCAGGTGAGCAAAACGAGAGACAAAGCCTTGTTCAGTTTTGGGTACCCAGGAGAAACTCGCCGTTTCGTTCTTGCGCTTGATGACCCGGCGAAAATTAATCCCCCAAATGTATTTTTCTTGGTGGGAGAAACGGATTTGATTAAAGGGAACTTTTATTTCCACTGTCCAGCCTTGGTTGTTGATGGCCGTTTTGGCTTCCCAAACCGCATCCCAGGTAAAGTCACGGTCGACATCATTATAGAGAACTGCATCTTGGATAGCGCCAGCCGGGTTGACTCCGAAGAGGTACCCGGTTTGTCGGTCTAAATTAGGGTCGATGGCGACCATAAACCAATCGGAATCAACCCGGCTATCTCGACGTCCTAAGAGAAGGGAGATCCCCTCAGGGTTGGAATCAAAGCAAAAAGCGGCAAAATAAATAGCCTTTTCATCATAGGCCACCCAAACCTCAGTTTCTTCCGTAGCGGGAGCACCATCCTGAGGGTCTGACTGAGTAAAACCGCGCGCCGGCTCGTTTTGCCAGGTTTTCTCCGTCAAACGGCCGTCAACTTGAATTGGTTCCTCCAGTCTTAAGGCTTTTACCTTCTTTATTGGTGCTTCGAGAGACGCAGAGAATGGAGGCTGGGCGGAAAGCGCCTGGCTAAGAAGGGAAAAAAGCGCCGTCAGCAATAAAAGAAAGTAAGCCAGATAAAGAATGGGAGTCGGGGCTAATCCTGCCGAGCCACAGCGAAAACTGAGAGCTTCGTTTATTTCGACGCCCTCCTGTTGAACCTTTTTATGCCCGATGACAGCTTCGCCTCGGTTTGTCTTCCTGACGTTCATCCATTACCTCTTCCATCAATAAATTTTTTACCTCTCTTCCATCCTGATAGCCTTAGACAACATAGGCTTCAAACAGCCTCGCTCCGTTAAGGCCTTTGAAGTGAAAGAGACTCTTTTTTTATCCTTTATTAATTACGCAGAAGAAACTTCCAAGGTTCCCGCTGCTTTCTATTTTGGCCCTCGCTGAGCGATTTCGGCGCTAATTTATTTAAAATCATAGCGTAATAAAGGCGATTTTGACTTACTTACTTACTTACTTACTTACTTACTTACTTAAGATAGGTTTTTCTTGGTTTGGTGGGAGTAAACCTGAAGAATTAAAGGCGCCAGAAGGGCTGTAGACAGCCTTTAGATGCGGAGTTTTAGAAAAAAGTCTCTTGGCTCGTTCTCGTATCTTATTTATTATTCATTTAATTAGCCTCATGGAAAATAAACCTGCCTGAGACGAGGAAGCTAAAAGGTTGATCAGAGTATATTATTTTTGCCCAAAAGAAAGTCGGAAGAACCTTAAGATATGATAGGCCCGGGAAGGTTATTTTATAGGCATAAAGATACACAAAAGATCTTATGGGAAAGGGGTATCTTTTTAAAATATCAATAGATATAATGCTTTATATTCTAAGCTAATGAGTTTAATAAAAAAGCATCATAAGAAGCGTTACCTGGATTCCAGCCACGCTGCTCGTTCAGTAAGGTGGGCAGAAGAACTTCTGGCGCCTTTTTCTCCCAGCACTGCCCAAAGGGCCCTGGAGGTTGGCTGTGGAAGAGGCTTGGTGGCTGACTATTTGACGAAAAGGTTTGGCTTATCTGTAGTGGCGGTTGACCTTGATTCTGAGGCTTTGAGTTTGGCTCGCCAAGAGGTGGGAAGCAATGGGCAAATTTTTTTAGTTCAAGCCGACGCCCTCTCTCTCCCTTTTGCTGCGGAGTCTTTTGGTTTAGTCTTGGGTATGAATATGCTTCACCATACGCCTGACTGGCTTCAAGCCATTAAGGAGATAAATCGGGTGGTGAATTTTTCGGGCTGCTTGCTCTTGGTTGAGCGCTATAGCGTTGAAATCCGCTGGGAAAAGGGCCGGCTAAGACTTAAGCCTCATGGCCTTTCGCCTCAAAACTTGCTGCCAGAGCTCGAAAAATATGGCTTTAAGATTATAAAATTGATAAGAAAGGGTTGGCTTCTCCGTCGCTATGGTCTGGTTGCCCTCAAGAAGTAACCTCTCCCGCCTAAGGCTTGTTCCCCCTTAAAATTCTTATAGAGAGCCAGAATAGAGATTAACCAGAGAACAGTTATTATAGCCCCACGAGGAGACATGAATTCAATATATTTTATTTTATATAGGCGAAATTTGGCCTTTTCTGGGTTGACCAAGGGGCTAAAAACAACTTTATCTTTTCTTTTTAGAGCGCTTTTTCTGCGGTAAATTCAAAAAACCGAATCCAGAGAAGCGAATAAATTCGGTTTTTTGAATTTATTACCACCCAAAATGAAGGTCCTTGACATGTAACTTACTGAAAATAAAAGAGTTATAATTTGGCCAAGAGTTGGCACGAAATATGCATATAAATATTAATGTCAATTATTTTAATTTGCTTAGAAATGGATAAAAAGGTCTCAAAAGAAAGGAATTTTAGGTATTTTGATTTAAAAGGAGAGTAGGTGATGGAGGCCAATCTTGATATTTGTTAGCGCCTTTTCTATAATTATTAAACTCCTATTTATTTCAATTTTAGGCTGATTTAGGCTGGCGCTAATAAAAACCGCTTAGAAGGGAGGTGAGAGTGGAAGCAAGAGCAAAACGTAAGGGTTAATAGGGCTAATATTTCAGCAAATAAAAAAAGGAGAAGGGAGATGAAAAAGTTATGGATCTTGGCGGCATCATTAATAATGATTGCCGCCTTCGTCTACGCTCAAGACTACGGTTCTCTGTATGGCACCGTGGTTGACCAAGATGGCAACCCCTTGCCTGGAGTAAGCGTGACTATTTCGTCGGCTTATTACCCTGAGAGAACCGTTGTCACCACTGAATCAGGCTTGTTTAGGTTTCCTCGGCTACCAGTCGCTCGCGACTACAAGCTAAAGTTTGAGCTCCAGGGATTTAAAACTGTAGTTCGGGAGAACATCATCGTTGAGTACGGCAAGGATTATCGCCTTGATATCACCATGGAGATGGCCCCGATTTCAGAAGAAGTAACCGTCACCGCCGTTACCCCGGTTATTGACACTAAGAAAGCTCAGGTAGGTTTAAGAGTCTCGAAGGAAATGCTCATGGACTTACCTACGGCTCGCAACCCCTGGGTTATTATGCAATTAGCCCCGGGAGTTCTTGTCGATAGGGAAGACGTCGGTGGCAATGAGGCCGGACAGCAATCTGCCTATTATGGCCATGGTTCATCTGGGGCCGACAACACCTGGATGATTGATGGTGCCAACATCACAGACACCTCAGCTTTGGGGGCCGCGCCCGCTTATGTTAATCTGGCTGGCTACGAAGAGCTGGTCATTAACTACGGCGTTAATGACGTCACCAACCCCACCGGCGGCATTCAGCTGAATATTGTCAGCAAAAGAGGCGGAAATAATTTCGCGGGCGAATTTTATTTAGACGCCGCCCAGAAGGAATGGCAGCTCAAGAATATCCCCAGTGACTTAGAACAAAAAGGATATACCAGCGCTGGCGTCAACAAGATTTATCTCTACGGTGTCAACTTCGGTGGGCCGGTAATTAGGGATAAGATTTGGTTCTATGGAAGCTGGGGTGTTCAGGACATTGATTCTCTGACCTTGAAAAAGGGAATTACTGACAAAACCTGGCTGCTGAGTGGCTATGGCAAGCTCAATTTCCAGCTTTTCAAGGGTAATCGGGCTGAAGCCTTCCTTGAGTATGATAACAAGCTAAAATGGAACCGGACAAACTGGGGAGTTGAATATCAAGCCCCCGAGACGATGTGGAATCAGACCGGCCCTGGATACATTTACAAGTTTGAAGACGAACAGATTGTTGGTAATCTGCTTTTAACGGCCAAGGCTATTTACACCGACGGCGGTTTTGAGCTCAAACCAACGCAATACGGGTCCGGCAAACTGATGTGGGTTAGTTATGACCCAACTTTCTTTGTAACCGGCAACATCGATTACTACGGCACAGACAGAAATCAATTAAACGTCGTCGCCACGGGGAATTATTTTAAAGAGAAACTCCTTGGGGCTGACCACGAAATCAAGTTTGGCGTTGACTATTTAACCGCCACTGTCACCACTTTCGACCTTTATGAAGGCAATGCTCGAGTTAATGAATATGATGCCAGCGACCCCTTCAAAGAAGTCTGGTTATTCCGTAGCTATTACATCAACATGCTGAACACCAGAATTTCCGCTTTCTTCCAAGATACGATCACTGCCGGTCGGTTTGCCTTCAACCTTGGCGTTCGTTATGACCGGGAAAAATCAATCGTCAAGAATGAGCACCAACCCGAAGCCCCTTACCTCAAGTTTTTCTTGAGGGATATTAAAATTGATGAATATGACCCAGGAGTGGCCTGGGAAGTAATTTCGCCCCGCTTAAGCATCACCTATGACATCTTCGGGACAGGGAAGGATGTTCTCAAGCTTTCGGTGGCGCGCTACGGCTCGCAATCAGGTTATGATATCGCTGCCTTCGATAACCCGGCTGGCTGGTCAGAAATTGACCTCTACTGGAATGACCTGAACCATGACGGCAAAATTACTGAAAACGAACTCTTTGGCTGGGACCTGACTCACAATATCTACGACCCTGATAACTGGCTCTGGTATGGCGGCATCAATCCTTATGACCCAGCGAGCTTAGATAACCCGAACAAATTTGACCCCAAGTTCAATTCCCCTCTGTTAGATGAATTAACTATTTCCTATCAGAAAGAGGTCATGACCGACTTTGCCGTTTCTCTTGAGCTCTTCGCCAAAAAGCGGCATCGGTTAGTCTGGGACGTCCCGATGAAGCAAGATGGCTCGCTCTATACTCAGGCCGATTACACTGTTTATAAGACCTATACCTTTCCTTTAACGGGCGAAACAAGAACCCTTTACCGCCGGCCTTTCCCCTATGCCACTTATCGCACCAACTCGGATAAGGCTTATCAGCGGTATTATGCCGCCCAGCTCGTCTTGAACAAACGCTTCTCCAATCGCTGGATGATGTACGCTTCCTTCACCTATGCTGACTGGAGATTCTACTACAACGGCGAGTACGATTGGGGTAATGTCAATAACATGCCCTTCTACGATGGCGGCGTGGTGGCGCCTCAAAGCGGCGGGTCTGGTTTGACGGGAATCTTTGTTAATTCTCGCTGGATGGCTAAATTCTCAGGTCTCTACCAGTTCCCCTTTGGCGTTAATGTCAGCGGCACTTTCCAGATTCGTGACGGCTATGCTATGCCTCCTTACGTAAGACAATCTGTTCCCGGGTTCGGAACCGTCAGCCTCTATGCGGGAAAACAGGGTGATAACAGACTGCCTATGTTCTGGGAACTCAGCCTAAGAGCGGAAAAAACCTTCACTATCGGTGAAACTGGCAAGGTTGTTCTTTCTGTGGACGCTTTTAATGTAACCAATAACAATATCGCCTTGAAGAAACAGAACCTCCTGACCGCGGTTGACTATAACCAGACAGTAAGAATTCTTAACCCCTGCGTCTTCCGTTTTGGTGCTCGCTTCTCGTTCTAAGCGCGACTGAAGTCTGAAGGATTAAGGGAGCCCTCCCGGAAGGGGAGGGCTCCTTTTTTGTTTCTTCCGGGTTTGGTGGGGTAAACCTGGAGAATTAAGGGCGCCAGAAGGGCTGTAGACAGCCTTTAGACTCGGACCTTTATAAAAAAGTCTGTTGGGTCGTTCTCGTATCTTAATTTATATTCATCTAATTAGCCTCATGGATAATAAAGTTGCCTGAGGCGATCTACGCAAAAGTTTCGTCAGAATATGTTATTTTTACCCACAAGAAAGTCGGAAGACCCCTTTTTGCCGGCCTTAGATTTTGGTAAAAAAAAGTTGGCCATGGGAAATTAAAAAGCCATAATGAATGAACAGACTTGCTGGCAATTCTGATTTGTGGCTCTTTGCCTTTTAAGCTAAAGAGATAAAGCGAGGTAATTTAAAAGAGCCCAAAACAGCTCTCTGGTACCTTGTTTTTGGTCAAAAGCAACTCTTTTCCATTTAATACTCTTGGCCTCAAAATTGTAGTATAATAATTTATCAGGATTGAAGGTGACAATTAAAAGTGGAAGCTTTTATTGAGGCCGATAAAAAGGTTTGGTCAGCGCGAAATTTGGGTCCTGCGGAAAATATTTTAGAGCCAAGGACGAAAGCCTAAGTTCATTTTTTGCTCGATGAGGAGGCTGGAATGAGAAAATTGACTACGAGCTTATTTTTTATCCTAAGTTTGGTCATTCTGGTTAGTCCCCCTCTTATAGCTCAGGGGTACCAGGGTAAAGGAAAGATTAGAGGCTTTGTTTATGATGAGAACGGGAAGCCCTTGGAAAAAGTCCGAGTGAAGCTTTTTTGTTTAAAGGCGGCCAGCGGGTTTAACACCGAAACGGACAAGAACGGTGAATGGCGCGCCATGTGGATTAGGGGCGGCAAGTGGAATATAGATTTTGACAAAATCGGCTATGAGCCCAAAAAAATAAGCGTGGAGGTTAATGAATGGGGGAAAAATCCTGATATTGAGGTTAAGCTTAAGAAAATTGAAGGGCTGGTGGTGACCGAGGAAATTAAAGCTGCCCTGGAAAAAGGCAATAGCTTGTTTGATGAAAAGAAATATGAAGAGGCGATTCAGGTCTTTCAGGGAATTCTGCAGCAAGCACCCGAAGCTTATGTTATCAACCTGAACATCGGTCACGCCTATTTTCAGCTGGAGAAATATCAAACGGCTATTGAATATTATCAAAAGGTTTTAGATAGCCAGGCGGATAATAAAAATGCCCTGCTCGGCATAGGTAATTGTTATCTTAATATGGGTCAGAAAGAGGAGGCTCTTAAGTGGTACGGGAAGATAAAATTCGAGGAGATTGACGACCCGATTGTTCTTTATAACATGGGCAATTCTTTTTATGAAAACTCGCTCTATGAGGAGTCTTTAAAATATTACCAGAAGGCTATCTCCTTGCAGGATGATTTTCTCGACGCTCGCTATCGCTTAGGTCTGGCCTATATCACCTTGGGAAAAAATGAAGAAGCCTTGAGGGAATTCGAAACTTATCTTAAGTTTGATGCTGATTCCGAAAGAGCCAATCAAGTGAAGGGTTTTATCGAGTACTTGAAGAAAAAGTAGAGAGGAAGAGCTAAGAGAGGAGTTGATAGGCGAACGAATCTCCAAGATGCGGGGTTCAAACCAAGAAAAAATTATAATAACGAAATAGGCGAAAGCCGAAACAGAAAAGGAAAATAATAAATAAATTTCGAAGCAATAAAAAAAGGAGAAAGAAAAAGATTAAACTGATGGCTTAGTAAGGGCAGCCGGCGGTGGAAAAATATTTGATTATGAAGAACCTGAAAAATATAAACAAAAGATTATTTGCTGAAATTAGCTAATGGTCACATAGTCGAAGGGAGAGAAAGTCAGGAAACAACGGGGAGGGAAAATTTTTGAGCCTTGGCCAGAGCTTTCAGAAAAGCAGCTTAAAGAAATAGGCAGCTTTAAGAAGAGGCTGAAATGAGACAAGGGTTAAATTGTTGCCCACTGAGTCGAACTTTGGCTTTATTTTTTCTGGTTCTGGTAATTGGGGGCTCCATTCTAATCGGGGGTAACACTTTGGGTGCGGCCAAAACAGAGGCCGCCAATATTCTCCTTATCTCTATTGATACCATCAGGCCTGACCGGCTCAGCTGTTATACCCCTCGTTATCTTCAGACGCCAAACATAGACGAGCTTGCCTCTCGGGGCGTGGTGTTTAATCGAGCCTTTGCCCATACCCCCCTCACCCTACCTTCTCATATTAACCTGCTCACTGGCGTTACGCCTCCTTACCATGGTGTCCATGATAACGCCCGTTTCCGGCTGAGGGAGGATATTTTGACGCTGGCCGAGTACCTAAAAGGCCAAGGCTATTCAACGGGCGCCTTTGTGGGAGCTTTTCCCTTAGATTCCCGCTTTGGCCTGAACCAGGGTTTTGATGTCTATGACGACCACTACGGCACCAAAGCCCGGCAAGAGTTTTTTTATATCGAAAGAACGGCGGATAAGGTAGTCGATGTAGCTCTTAATTGGCTCCAAGCCCAGTCTGGTCGCTGGTTTGCCTTTGTCCATGTCTGGGACCCGCATCAACCTTATAACCCACCCGAACCGTTCAAGAGCCGGTTTAGCCAGGACTTATATTCAGGGGAAGTCGCCTTCGTTGATTCTGAGTTAGGCCGTCTTTGGGCGTATTTAAAAAGCCATAATCTTTTAGAAAAAACGATCATTATTTTGACCGGCGACCATGGAGAATCTCTGGGCGAGCATGGCGAGTCGACGCACGGTTATTTCGCCTATAACAGCACGTTGTGGATTCCGTTAATCATCAGTGGTCCGGGCATCAAGCCCCAAAGAATTGATGATTATGTTTTTCATATCGATATTTTTCCCACTCTTTGCGACCTTTTGGGCAGCGATAAACCCGCTGACCTGCAAGGGGTTTCCCTCTTACCCCTGCTTAAGGGAAAGAAATTACCGCAACGTCGGGTTTATTTTGAGGCTCTTTATGCTTATTACAACCGAGGTTGGGCGCCGGTAAAAGGCTATTTTGAGTCTAAAAAGAAATTTATCGATTGCCCCCTCCCTGAATTTTATGACTTGGAGCGGGATTTCGAAGAAAAGAATAACCTCATCTTGCAGGTGCCATTAGATAAGTATCAGCAGCAATTAGCAAGTTTAGAGAAAGCACTTTCCAGTCCGAAAAACAGAGAAGGGGAGCAGGTTATCGATGCCGAGACGATGGAAAAGTTGCGAAGCTTGGGCTATGTCGCCCAGCCAGCGGCTTCGCTGAAAAAAAACTTTGGCCCTGAGGACGATTTAAAAACGCTTCTTCCTTTGCAGGAAAAATTTGCCAAGGCCATGGGCGGCTATCACCGGGGGAAAGTAGCGGAGGCTATTACGGCGCTCAAAGAAATAATGGCCGCCAGACCAAGCTTTGATTTAGCTTATTCCTATTTGGCCACAATCTATAAGCGAGAAGGACGGCTTCGAGAGGCTATCAAGGTTTTGAGGGAAGGGTTGGCCAACAACCCTCAAAGCTATTCTATTATTAGTACCTTTGGCATCCTTCTGGCTGAATCAGGTTTATATGACGAAGCTATTTCAGTCTTAGAAGTTGGGATTAATCTATGGGATTTTGACCCTGAGATGTGGAATTACATAGGCATGGCCTATTGGGGCAAAGGCGATTATAAAAAAGCCTTGGAGGCTTACCAGCAGGCCCTTTCCCTTGACCCTGATTATCCTCTTGTTTTTAATAACTTAGGGTCGCTCCAGCTATCGCTTTTTCTCCGCGACCAAAAACCTGAGGACCTGGACAAAGCCCTTAATTATTTTAAACGAGCGATTGCCCTCGACCCGGAGTTAGTTTCCGCCTATAACGGCTTGGGCGGGGCTTATAAGAAGCTGGGTAAAGTCGAGGAGGCCATAGCTTGCTGGCAGAAGGCGCTTGAGCTAAACCCCAACTATGATTTCTCTCTATATAACCTTGGTCTTACTTATTTTGAACTCGGGGACAAAAAGGCGGCCTTAAATTATTTAGAGAAATACCTGGCAGTGAAGAAAAATATTTCGGTCAGTGAAAAAGAAAAAATTGAGGCTTTAATTAAGCAATGCCGCCAATAAGCAATTAGGTGGCATCCATCCAAAGAAAAAAGGACAAGCCCCGCTGAGCCTTAACTCTGCGGTCAAAATTAAACGGTTCGCCGGACTTGTTTTTCTTGAGGCTTAAGGTTAATATGCCGACCGAGGAATAAGGCCCTTGCATGGGGCAGACCTGAGGAGGTAGCCATGGCCCTTCACTGGGCTGATTTGTCGGTGTTTATTCTATTTTTCCTCATCGTGGTCAGCGTGAGCATGTATAAGAGCCGCCGGGAAAGGACTGGCGAGGAATTTTTCCTGGCTGGCCGAGGCTTAGTTTGGCCGTTAATTGGTTTTTCTTTGATTGCCGCCAATATTTCTACTGAACATTTCGTGGGGATGTCAGGCCAGGGAGCCGGAATGGCCGGAATGGCTGTAGCCAGTTATGAGTGGATGGCGGCCATTGTTCTGGTTTTCGTCGCCGCCTTTTTTCTCCCCAAATTTCTGCGGAGCGGCATTTATACCATTCCTGAGTTCTTAGAATACCGCTATTCCCCAGCTGCCAGGGCAATTATGGCTTTTTATCAGGTGATTGTTTATATAGCCGTAAGTATAGCCGCAGTAGTTTATACCGGGGCTCTGGCCCTTCACACCATTTTTGACCTCGACCTTACCCTGTCTGTCTGGCTGATAGGCTTCATTGCCGCCATTTATACTACGTGGGGAGGCCTAAAAGCCGTCGCCTGGGCTGACCTTTTCCAGGGTTCGGGTCTAATTTTGGGCGGCTTGGTGGTCATGGTGCTGGGCTTCAAGGCTGTTGGTGGGGTTAAGGCCTTCTTGGCGGCCAACCCCGAAAAACTTCACGTCATCCTTCCCTCCAGCCACCCAGTTGTCCCCTGGACAGCCTTGGTTGTTGGTCTGTGGATTCCTAATTTTTATTACTGGGGGTTAAATCAATTCATTACCCAGCGGACCTTGGCGGCGCGCAGCCTGCGGCAGGGTCAGTTAGGAATCATCTGGGCCGCCTTTCTTAAGCTTCTTATCCCCTTTATCATTATTTTCCCCGGAATTATGTCCTACCAGCTTTTCCGAGACAGGCTAACAGCGCCGGGAGCTACCACCGACATGGCCTATCCTTTGCTTATCAGAAACCTGGTCGGGCCTGGCCTTCGCGGTTTTATTCTGGCCGCCATCGCCGGCGCAGTGATCAGTACTCTTGGCTCTTTGCTGAATTCAGTTTCCACGCTCTTGACCATGGACCTTTATAAGCGCCATCTTAAGAAGGACGCCAGCGGCGAGTCCTTAGTCAAAATTGGCCGTCTTGCCACGCTAATTTTCGTGTTCTTAGTTTGCCTCCTGGCTCCTCACTTAGGTAATCCTAAATTTAAAGGCATTTTTAACTACATTCAGGAATTTCAAGGCTATATTTCTCCCGGTATTTTGGCCGCTTTTGTTTTTGGTCTTTTTAGTCGGCGGACACCGGCTGTAGCCGGCCTCACTTCTCTTTTAGGCTGTGTGCCTCTCTATGGCTTTTTGCAATGGAAATTTGGGTATATCGCCTTTCTCAACCGGATGGCCATTACCTTTGTTATTCTTATCCTAATGATGGCGATAATAACTTGGCTGAAGCCACTTCCTGAGCCCAAAAAGCTGCCGGTTCAAGCTAATTTTGACCTCCGTCCCGCACCCGCTCTCCGCTGGCTTGGCCCCTTGGTTATTGCTATTACCTTAATACTTTATATTATTTTCTGGTAATAATTATTGTCATTAATTGATAATAATCTGGCCCAAAAAAAGAGTTTTAAAGAGCGGTGTTTAAGCTTATTTTAAGAATTGGCGCCCCAAGAATTAGCATTAACTTACATATTTGCCTAATTTTTTGCTATTCTTCATTTTAGTCTTTGCGCCATTCCTATCGCCAGGATAGGCTATGGGATCAGGCGGCCGGTCGCTGGAGTCAAAAAAGATTCTGGCTCTCAGCCTTGCCGAATCAACCTTCAAGGGAACCCCTTGGCGGTTAAAATTTACGAGCCCAAAATTTGCGCGCCAGAGCCGAACAAGGGAGACCCTGAGCCTGGAAAAAAATTAGTCGGCCTTAAATATTTCCCTTTTTTAAGGATTCTTATGAACTCTTGGAATTTTAGGCTGGTCACTTATACCAGAAGATTTAGGATAGTCGTTAATTTTTGGCCCCGGTTTTGTTATATTTAAACAGTCATTTCTGGATGAAAGGAGGCCGCATGAGAAAAGCCTGGTTAGGTTTATTTTCAGGATTCTTTTTATTGTTATTTATGGTGGCGGCAATAAAGCCTGGCCCTAATTTAAGCTTAGCCCAGGAAAAGCCTTCCTCTCAGGCAGAAAAGCCGGCCAAGCTCTGGACCGCCGAAGACATTATCTTGGCCGAGTCTGCCGCCAACTGGGAGATTTCGCCTGACGGAAAATGGGCTGTCTGGGTGAAGAGCCGGATGGATAAGGAGAAAAACGGCCGCATCTCCAACCTTTTCTTAACCAACCTGGAAACAAGAAAAGAGACCCAGCTTACCAGGACTTCCGAAAACCATTCTCGGCCGAAATGGTCCCCTGACGGAAGCCTGATTTCTTTTCTTAGCTCTCGACCTCTCCCCAAGCCGAAACCGGAGGTGGCCGGCTCGCAGCTTTGGCTGATTAATCCTTTTGGTGGCGAGCCCTATCCCTTGACTGAACTCAGCCGCGGTATTCGTAATTATTACTGGATTGATAACGAGACGATTATTTTTAGTGCCCAGGAAGACCCAACGTGGTATGAGCAAGAATTAAAGAAAAAGAAAGATACCTCGCAGGTCATTGATGACGTCGAACATGAACCACCAGTGAGGCTGTTTAAATTGACCGTGAAAGATAAAAAGATTACTCGACTTACCGATAATAAGGATTTTATTAGCGTCTGGGCTCCTTCGCCTAACGGAAAAATGGCTGTTAGCAGCCATCAGCAGTATTTGAGTTTTGAATGGGACCACCGCATCCTGCCTAAAACTTTTCTCTTTAATTTGGAAACAGGCGAGAAAAAAGAGCTGTTTGCCGGTCAAAGAATTGTTCCCCAGTCGTTTAACTGGGCGAAGGATGGTTCGGGGTTTTATCTCATTACTCCTTTCAGTAGCGACCCTCGTTTTTTTACCGCGGCGATTGCCGTTGTTTATTTTTATGAACTATCTTCGGGCCGCTTAGCTCAGGTTAACCTGGACTGGCCAAATGGCTTGGCCGAGAGGGATATAACGATAACCCCAGACGGTTTTATGGCCCTTCTGGCTAACGGCGTAAGATTAAAGTTAGCTCGCTACACCAAGAGCGGCTGGGAATGGAAAAAAACCGAGATTAGGGGAGAGCAGGCGGCGAACATTTTTGATTTTGCCTTGAGCGAAGACGGCCAGAAAATTGTTTATCTTTATACGACTGCCAGTCTTCCACCCCAGTGGTATGCTGGCTCCTTGGTTCAGGAGGCAATTGTGGGGCCAGTTCAGCTAACTAACCTCAACCCATCTTTTAAAGATAAATTCATCGCGAAAACAGAAGTGGTGCGCTGGAAAGGCGCCTTAGGAGAGGAAATCGAGGGAATTCTTTACTATCCTAAGGATTTTCAACCCGGCAAGAAATATCCCCTTTTCACCGCGCCCCACGGTGGTCCGGCTGGTGCGGATATGGACGCCTGGGATGAAAGTTATGCCTATCCCCAGCAGCTTATCTGCCAGCGGGGAGCTTTTGTTTTTAAACCCAATTATCACGGCAGCTCAAATTACGGGCTTAAGTTCGTCGAATCGATAAAGAACGGCAAGTATTATGAGTATCCCATCGAGGATATTGAAAAGGGCGTAGATTTTCTGATTGGGAGGGGACTGGTTGACCCAGAGAAGATCGGCTCTTTTGGTTGGTCGAATGGGTCAATTCTTTCCATCGGTCTATGTGTTCATAATCCCAAACGCTACAAAGTAATTGGCGCCGGTGCTGGCGACGTGGAGTTTATCAGCGATTGGGCTAACGTCGATTTTGGTCACTCCTTCGATACTTTCTATTTTGGCAAATCGCCGCTTGAGGACCCGCTGCTTTACGTGAGGTTATCGCCATTTTTTAAATTGGACCGAGTGGAGGCACCGACGATTATTTTCTTTGGCACCGAGGACAGGAATGTTCCCACCGACCAGGGTTGGTCGCATTATCGGGCTCTTTATCATTTGGGTAAGGTGCCGGTAAAATTTATCCTTTTTCCCGGTGAACCCCACGGGCTTCGTCAATTCAGTCATCAGTTACGGAAAGTAGAGGAGGAGATGGCCTGGTTTGACCAGTACTTCTTTAAAACCTACCAGGCCAAAAATGAAGCCTTCAAGGAGGATTCGCCGCTAAGTTGGTCGCTCCGACTGAAAAAGGCTGCCCGGGACGGAGCGCTCTATGGCGTGAAAGTAGCGAGTGGCCAGCTCATTCCTGAAGTTATTAAAAGAGGTAACCTGTCCATCGGTCGGTTTGAAGTAACTCGGGCTCAATGGGCTGCCTTTGACCCTGCTTACAGATTTCCCGCGGGAACAGAAAATTATCCGGCTAACGGAATTAGCTTCGAAAAGGCGCAGGCTTATGTTGAATGGCTGACTAAGATTACTGGTGAACCATGGCGTTTGCCTAAGGAGGAGGAAGTGGCCAAGCTGTATGAGCCTCGCAGCGAGGAAAACACTCTCGATTACTGGGCTGGATACCAACTAAACCCTGATGATGCCTTGCGCCTCCAAGCTAAGGTAAAAGAGCTCGGCGACAGCGCCGGGTTACTGAAAGAAGCGGGTAGTTTTCCCGGCGTTGGCTCAGAGGAAGAGGATTATCTTTTTGACTTAGGAGGCAATGTCGCAGAATGGGTCATAGGCAAGGACGGAAAGCCTAAGACCCTGGGCGGCAGTGCTGACCGTCCCGCTGACCAGAAAGGCGTTCCCTTTGACCCAGCTCCGGAGTATATTGGCCTTAGGGTAATTCGGGGGAAATAGCTCTCACAGCGGACGATATGAGTTATGAGTTGAGGTTCTTCCGACTTTATTGTTGGTAGAAGTCACATATTCTGATAAACCTTTTAGCTCAATCGCCTGAGGCGACTTTATTGTCCATGAGGCTAATTAGACGGATATTAATAAGATACGAGAACGAGCCAAGAGACTTTTTTCTAAAACTCCGCATCTAAAGGCTGTCTACCGCCCTTCTGGCGCCTTTAATTCTCCAGGTTTACCCACGCCAAACCCAGAAGAGCCTAAGTTGGCGAGCAAGGGAAAATTTTTTCCACGCCAAGGACGTTTTTTTCGAGCTGATAGGATGTAACTCTAAGTGGCCGGCTAATTGCCGCCTTCAACTCCTTGGGGTTTGGCCTCTAAGACTGAAATTATTTCCGGCGCTAAGAGAAAGATTTCAATTTTTTGCCTTATATCTAAGGGCCTGAGCTTCGGTTTTGTCAATTCCATAAATTCCTTGGCCAAAGCTTCTTTTTTAATTTCAAAGTCAACCTCGCTCAGATTTCTTAGGCGGTCATAAAAATCGCCCAATTTAGCCGTTAAATCAGCAGTCGTGGCCTCATCCGGAATAAAGCCAGTTTTTAATTTTATTCCTTCGATGGTTTGATTGATAATGTCGTGCTTTCTTCGTTGATACAACGGGTCAGGTAAGCTTCTTAGGCGGGCCAGGCGCCGGCCAATTCCCTGGACATCTACTACCTGACCAATTCGGCTTTCTCCCTTAGGGGGAATGACACAAGGAACATAGTTTTGCAGGGCATAAAGTTGATGAGGCTCAAGAGCCTTTTCTATCTCCTGGGCTAAAGAGGCAATCTTTTCCTGAAAATCTACTTTCTGCTTTTTTAGTTGGTCCTCCAGTTGATGGAACTGTCGAGCTAATTCTGGGGGGACTTCTTTATTCTCTAACCTCAGATTCTTAATTGTCTCCAAAATTATGTTTAGCTCGGCTTCCTTAGAAAGATAGAAGTTCTGCGCTTCCTGGCGCCATTGCTGGCTCTGGAGGGCCTTATTTAGGATAATCTTCTTTTGAGCGGGCGAAAGTTCCAGGCCGTTGACTAAGTTAATGATTTGAATTTCTCGCCTTAAATCTTTTGTTTCCAGCTGGGCACGCCTGTCTTGAGCGGGGAATGAGGCAAGGCTCAGAAAGATTACCCCCAAAATGGCCATAAGCCCCACAATTATTTTCCACCTTGATATTCTCTTTTTCATGGCTTCCTCCAGTAATTTAGACAATTCTTTTCGATTTTACTTAGTCGAGTAATGAGGCATCCTCAATAGCCTGTCTTCGGATCAGGTTTCCAAGGCCACTTCCTATTTTTTCCTTTTTGCCCTTCCAGAGGCTTCGAAACTCAGCCCTGGGCCCTAAAGTATAGTGGCGCCAACAGAACGAAGATAAATATTACATTGCAGCCTCAGGCCGAAGAATGTATAATCCTTTTCTATTTTTATGGCAAGCGATTTGAACTCATTGAATAAAGCCAGACATTTTAAAAAAGGTCTATTAGCTTTCGCCGTGTATGCCGTTTTTTTTGGCTTAGCCTGTCTGCGGCCTCTTTTCTCGAATCAGGAAAAATTGGTTAAACGAGCTTTTGCCATGCGCACCA
>Ga0078972_1003598_pt1 | contig 45739 bp, 51 predicted proteins | sample YelNatPaOPGAMG01_FD_67568 | JGI IMG/M metagenome (GOLD analysis project Ga0078972, IMG submission 67568) | Hot spring thermophilic microbial communities from Obsidian Pool, Yellowstone National Park, USA - OP-RAMG-01 (SPADES assembly) (version 2) | ecosystem: Environmental > Aquatic > Thermal...
CCCTCCTCCGCTTCGCTCCGGTTTCCCCCTCTCTACGACGTAGAGAGGGGGATTAAAGGGGGTGAGTACAGGAAGAAAGTAAGAAAAATAAGGCATATTTTTGTCCATAAATGTTAATAACATGATATTTTCATCATTAAATAATTTAATTATTAATGGTCACCCTGCAAAACGGGAGAATCCACATGTTTTTAAAATTATTTTCATGTTTGTTTGTGATTGAAAAATCATGTTGGTTTCATAACTGGAGATTATTGTGCCGGTAAATATAAAGGATTTCGCTCATTGAATTTTCTGATATACACAAACATGAGTTCTTTTTGTTTTTTCTTTGAGAGTTTAACAAATTCCTCATAAAGTTCAGGGTCTTTCATAATCAATATTTTAACACTTTCAGTGTCGAATTCGTATATTTTACCCGTTTCAAAATCAATAAGATATTGCCGAAGTTCGGTGCGGCTGGTGGTATATGGCCTTGAATAAGGTGAGTAATATCCTCCATAGGGATAATATCCGCCGTAATAACCATACGGATAATAATAAGGATAGCTGTAAGGATAATAATAGGGATCGTAATAGCCATAAGGGGAATAATAATTATACCGGTTGTCATATGTTGTGACGTCGGCAACAAAATGGCAAATATTGCCAAAAAAAGTTATTCTGTTAAAGTTGCCCTGAATCATTACATAAAGTACTCCGTTACGTGCAAACCCCCAGATGTTTTCCTTTTTCACTTCCTGCCTTACTCCCATTTCATCGTAGTAATATATTTTTTCGGCAGAAAAAACCTTATTGAAGAAATCCCTGTCGTTGTAATCGGCAGATGTAAGTATCTTTGCCTTGGGGATAGGACTGTTGGCTTTAACCTGTTCGAAATTAAGATAAATGCCGTCCTTAAACCTGAAGTCTGGTGTGTATTTCACTTTATCACCTGATTCCTGGCTGTAAATCCATGGTAAAAAAAATATTGCCAGAAAGGTAGTAATTATTGTATTTTTTAAAGGAATTCCGGATTTCTTCATAATATTGCCCTCCTTTCATGCTGCAGGTAAACAAAAATTATACCGAATCTGAAAGGATATCTTTTCATTTATCACAGGGTAAAGATAATAAAAAGATTTGCTTTCGAAACCGTATTGTTTCTACAAATATTACTGAAACTACCGCCGGAAAACCTGATTTGATGAGATAGTTCATTCCTCTCCTGTTAAAACCTGTATTTACAAATTTAAATATTTTTCATCGGGACTATTTTTTTGCTTTACATAGATATTTTGAAATTTGTTTTAATTTTACGTCAGTTAATATAATCTGAATGGAACATATTGAAAGAAAAGGAGAGCCTGAGATTAATTATTCAAAACCTTTTATCAAAGAAACAGAAAGTAGGGTCATACAGAATCTTACAATAATTCTTTTCATATTTCTTGTTGCTTCAATTCTGATGATTTCATTCCGTCTCTTTCTCCCTGCGGGTATTCTTCTGATTGCGACCTGTGGTCTGATAATAATCCTGAGCCGTCGTTCATCATCCCTTACGGGGATACTTATAGGGAAAATTGAAGAAGTATCAGAATCGAGCAGCAGGAAGGACAATGTAATAACTGATTTTTCACACAGAATCAGGGAACCTCTCAATAATATGGTTGTCATAGGCGACATACTGATTAATTCTGAACTCGACAAGAAACAGAAAGAACTGGTGGAAACACTTATTGCCTCAACCAAAAACATGGTTGACACCCTCAACGAACTGACAATGCAGAGCGCTGTCACCAGTTACGAGGAGAGAAAAAAAATCCGGTTTAATATTGTTTCGACCATTCAAAACACAATTGACCTGTTCAGGCTGAAAGACCCTTCACATATTGATTTTATAATCAACAAAAAAGATACCGGTAATTACGAAGTGATCGGTGATCCGATTGTACTGAAACAGATTTTCCTTGATATATTCAATATAATTCAGGAGCAAAGCTATGAATTACCTTCAAAGGTGACAATAAACCTTAATAAGGAGAAAGAAAAAGACCAGGAATGTATTATTTCATTCAGAATCCAGACAGATAAAAAAGTATATTTTATTAACGAGAGAGATACTTCAGGGGATCATTTGGCAAGGCTTATCGTGTCAGGAAAGGGGAGTTTTGTTCAGGAACACGGGGATTTTTATACTGTATTTAATTTTTCCCTGCCTTTTCTGAATATTATAAGGGAGGAGAAAAAGCAGGTTGCTCCGCCTGCAATAGAGTCAATACAGCTTAAAGAGAAGAAAAAGAAGGAACTTAAGGATGCAAATGTTCTTTTGGTGGAAGATAATCCTATAAATCAGAAAATTACGCTGCTAACTCTCAAGCCACTTGTAAAGAATATAGATACTGCATCAGATGGCCGGGAAGCACTTGAAAAGTTTGGAAATTCCACCTATGATCTTGTTTTAATGGACATTCAGATGCCAGTTATGGGAGGTCTTATTGCAGCTGAAAAAATAAGGGCACTTGAGTCCAGTACAAATTCACATGTGCCAATTATTGCCATAACGGCCAATGCAATGCTTGGCGACAAAGAAAGGTGCCTTGCGGCAGGTATGGATGATTACATCAGCAAACCTTTTCAGCCGGCAGCCCTGATTGATATAATCAAAAAACATCTTTAAAACAACACAGAAATTATATTCTGACCCCAATAACAAGAATGTCATCAACCTGCTCATTGTTTCCTTTCCATGAAAGAAAGGTATCATGTAATATAACTTTTTGTTCCGGAAGCGACAGGCGGTTAATTGTGGTAAGGAGGTAACGGAAACGCCGGTACATGAACTTTTTGTTTTCTGGGCCCCCGAACTGGTCGGCATAACCATCTGTAAAAAAATAGATTACATCATTACCGGCAAGGGCTGATTCCTGACATGAATATGAAGCTCCTTCAGGTTTCATACCAAGAATAAATTTATTGCCTCTGATTTCGGTCAGTTTATCGTCCCTTACAATATAAACTGATGAGAAAGCTCCCGAAAATTCAAGCCTTCTTGAATCCATGTCAATTGCACAGATACCTATATCCATTCCATCCTTTATATAGGCGTCATCCTTTCTTGTATAAACTTTTCTGGCTGATTTATCCAGATATTCAAGTATCTCAGAAGGGTTGTCAACAACTCCGTTACCAATAATCTGATTTAAAAGGTTTTGCCCTATGATTGACAGGAGTGCACCCGGCACACCGTGACCTGTACAATCAGCTGAAATTATGTATATTTTGCCGTTAACCCGCCCGAACCAGTAAAAATCACCGCTAACAATATCTCTGGGCTGGTAGAATATAAAATATTCCCTGAAATTTTCTTTAAGAAATGATTCATGGGGAAGCAATGCATCCTGAATATGTTTAGCATAAACAAGACTGTCAGCAATATTTTGTGTTTTGTATTCAAGTACGGAAAGTTTTGCTCTGGTTTCAGCAAGTTCCGATTCAAGTTCATGCAACATTCTGCGTGTCCGCAGAAGCTCCCTTGAATGGAGTTTTGAAATAAGCCAGACAAAAGAAACAATGAGGGCTGTGTAAAAAATAAGATGGAACGGCGTGAGGCCTGAAATAAGGCCGGCAAAAGTACTTCCGGAAAAAACAGTTAAATTTCCGTGTCTTGAAAGAGAATCAATATAATTCAAAAAAAAATATACCATACTGGTACAAAAATAAATTTATTTTATGAACCTGAATAATTTCCCGGAAGGTGTTTTCAGGATCAGACAGAATCTCCGTGACCTTTTAAAAGTCTGATATACTTTAATGATGGTGAAGGAACAAATATATCATTAAATGACTCTTTCCATTTTTCATCAACAATTCTGATTGTTTCCTTATCAGCACATACAATCTGAGGCCATTTTCTTTTAAAGCCACCCGGTTTGAAAGCTTTTGTAGTTCCGTCAATAAGTACGGATGATTCAGCAATATAGTAATGGTCTCTCAATGGATCGGAATTTCCAAGAACCTGCCAGGTTACCATAAAATAATCGCTAATTTCCACCTCTTCGTCAACTGTTAGAACAAGTCTGAACCACTCACCTGCTCTTTTTTCTTTAAGGTTTTTTACCACCTTGTTTATATCTGTAATTCCGTTCATTCTTTTCACAGCAACAATCAGAGCAGGCAGGCTGGCAGATCCATTGAGTACTTTATAACCGGTAATAATTTCATTTTCTTTCAGTTCGTCAAGGGCAATCAGGTATTTCTGTATCTCTTCGGAATTTATTTTTTTCTCTCGAGGAGCTTCTGAAGGCAGTTTGACTGTGGCGTCTATTCCCATTTTGCCTCCGAAGGATGGAATATCGCAGGAATGGTCAAGGACATCAAGAGGACCATGCAAGAAGATGAGATCATTTTTAAAATCGGTATTTTCAAAAACTGTTTCTGCAATTTTTCTGTAGTCATAAATATCGGCATTGTCGCTTACAATTATGATATATTTTGACAGCATCATCTGTCCTGCGCCGAACAGGGAGCTGGCAACTTTGAGTCCCTGTCCGGGATAACTCTTTTTAATGCTTACAATTACAAGGTTGTGAGCTACGCCGGCAGGTGGCATGTGTATTGCGGTTATTTCAGGTGTCAATGATAATTTCAGTGGCAGAATGAATATTTTTTCTGTTGCTTTTGTAAAGAACATATCCTCTTTCGGGGGTATACCTACAATTGTGGCCGGGTATACGGCATCTTCAGCATATGTGATACAGGTAACATGAAATTTGGGATAATAGTCGGTTAGGGAATAGAATCCGGTATGGTCGCCAAAGGGGCCCTCAGGTACCGGTGGTTCTGCGGGGTCAACATATCCTTCAATCACAATATCAGCATCTTCAGGCACATAGATATTATTTGTTATGCATTTTACCATTTTTACTTTTTGTTTTGTCAGGAGTCCTGCAAGCAGGTATTCATCAATATTTTCAGGGAGTGGTGCGGTGGCTGCATAGGTATAAACGGGGTTACCTCCGAGGGCAACAGATACGGGCATTAATTTTCCCGTTTCTTTCCACAATCTGAAGTGGTTTGCGCCTGTCTTATGCAGTTGCCAGTGCATGGCGGTTGTCCGGTTGTCGAGTATCTGCATTCTGTACATTCCGGCATTTGGACTTCCTGTGAGGGGGTTAATTGTATGTACGATAGGGAGGGTTATAAAACGTCCCCCGTCGAAGGGCCAGCATTTAAGTACCGGGAGGATGTTGAGGTCGGGGTTCCGGTTGATGACCTGCTGGCACCTTCCCTTTTTGCGGGTTCTGACAGGCATATATTTTGCGAGTCGTGCAAGGATGGCGAGACGTTTTATATTAAACGTGATACCTGGCCGGGTATCAGAAAGTATCACTAAGATTTTCTCAAAGTCTTTAACTATTTCGTTCAGGTCTTTTTTACCGAGTGCAATGCTTATACGCTTTTCGGAGCCGAAAGCGTTGACAAGGACAGGGAAGGGTGTTCCATTATTTTCAAAAAGAAGTGCTGGTCCGTTTGATGATATTGCACGGTCGGCGAATTCAGTTATTTCGAGCAAAGGATCGACGAAGGATTTTATTCTCCTTAGTTCACCTTTTTTTTCGAGCTGGTCAATAAATTTTCTCAGTCCTGCTGGGGCCATTTTAAATTTGTTAAACGTGACATAAAGATATTTAATGATATAAGATACCAGCAAATATTTTAAGGAAATAAATATTTCGGGAGGATAAATTCAGGTAAATGATGGTTTGAAGGGGTATAAAGAAAATTGGGGGTTATAAAAACAGTAATGGGAACTATTCGTTAGATTAGTTCCCACTCACCGTTTGGAGCCGAAGCCACTTACGGTGGCAGGCTACAGTTATTCTGGCCGGCTGCCTTACGGGTCTTACGACCTGTAGAGGCTACCCTAGGCTTTCTGGTGCTGCTTTTTACGGCGGCACTTTCCAGCTGTCCTTTCTCCCGCCGTAGCGGGATTCCGGGACGAAGCGTCATTCAGGCGTGCGCTGTATAACCCCGAAGGGTTTTACAACTTACAGGTTTCATTGGACCGAAGTCCTTTGTTTCCTGTAGCCCTGTGACCCAGTCGTTGAAAGAGCGTTTCCGGTTTCTTCGACCTGCTGAACATCAGGAACTCTTTATCAGGGTTCCCTTGTTCAGGCTCCGGCTCTCTGATGAGCAGACCCGAAGGTCTGTCCGAACCATTCAGGATTACATTTAAGCAACCCTTTATCCGGTTCCACATCTTTGAGCAGCCTTTTATCTCTCACCTGCTGAACCAAAATTAAAATAAGTATTATTAATAGAAAAATAATTTACCGTGTTGTTGTAAACGCAATATCAACAAAAGTTATTAACAATTGTTAATAACTTTTGTTGATATAATTAATTGATTTAGTGTGTAATAATCAGGATTCGCTCTCTTTTCCCTCTGTAGATGATTCAGGGGGCTCTTCCTTATTTTCAGGTAAGATATCCTGTGCCGGAGCAATAGTTTGAGTCTCCTGTGATGATTCAGTTGAGGGAGGAGGAGTTGTTGTACCGGTTTTTTTCTTTGGGGCTCGCCTGCGTCTGCCTGTGGCAGTTTTTGTGGTTTTGGTTTCTGCCCCAAGTCTTGCCTCATTGAAATCAACAAGCTCAATGATGCACATTTCGGCATTATCTCCCAGCCGGTTTCCTGTTTTCAGGATACGTGTATATCCACCTGGTCTTTCTGCCACTTTCGGAGATATTTCCCTGAACAGTTCTGTAACAGCTTCCTTATTCTGAAGTTGCCGGAAGACCATTCTCCGTGAATGGGTAGTATCTTCCTTTGATCTTGTGATAAGGGGTTCGATATATGTGCGGAGGGCTTTTGCCTTTACCGTAGTTGTTGATATTCTCTTATGTAGAATGAGTGATGCGGCCATATTTGCAAGCATAGCCTTCCTATGGGAACTTGTTCTGCCTAAATGGTTAATTACTCTCTGATGTCGCATGGCAATAATCAGTCTTTATCAAGTTTATATTTGCTAACATCCATACCGAACGACAGATTCATTGACTCAAGGAGTTCATCCAGTTCGGTAAGTGATTTTTTTCCAAAGTTTCTGAATTTTAATAGGTCGTTTTTATTAAACTTGACAAGGTCGCCCAGTGTTTCCACTTCGGCAGCCTTGAGGCAGTTTAATGCCCTCACCGACAGGTCGAGGTCGACGAGTTTTGTTTTGAGTAACTGGCGCATTTTAAGTATTTCCTCGTCAAATTCTTCAGTTGCAAGTTTTTCGTCGGAATCGAGTGTGATTTTTTCATCCGAAAAGAGCATGAAATGGTAAATAAGTATTTTTGCAGCCTCTTTCAGTGCTTCTTTAGGATGAATAGATCCGTCGGTTTCTATTTCGATGATAAGTTTTTCGTAGTCAGTTTTCTGTTCCACACGGTAATTTTCAACAGAATATTTCACATTTCTTACCGGTGTAAAGATTGAGTCAATTGCGATAAGTCCGAATTCTGCATTTTCGGGTTCGTTTTCTTCTGCCGGGACATATCCTCTTCCTTTGCTTATTGTGAACTCCACATTCAGTTTCACGCCAGGTTCCATACGGCAGATAATCAGGTCGGGGTTAAGCACCTCGAAATTATTGAGTGCCGCATTAAGGTTTCCGGCTTTAAAGACTTCATGTCCGCTGACTCTCAGTGCAATTTTCTCTGATTCGACGTTATCGGTTTTCCGTTTGAATCTTATCTGTTTAAGGTTGAGAATTATTTCGGTTACGTCTTCAATAACGCCCTTTATTGTTGAGAATTCATGGTCAACTCCGTCAAATTTCACCAGTGTAATTGCATAACCTTCGAGGGAAGAGAGAAGTATTCTCCTGAGGGCATTTCCTATGGTAATTCCGTAACCTGGTTCGAGCGGACGAAATTCGAATTTGCCGAACTTATCGTTCGCTTCAAGCATTATTACTTTATCGGGTTTCTGGAATGCTAAAATGGCCATATTAGTATTTATTTGGAATATAATTCGATTATCAGGTGTTCCTTGATATCTTCAGGGATATCGGAACGTTGCGGGACTGACATAAATTTACCTGCCATTTGAGCATCATCCCATTCAAGCCATGGCACTTTTGAGAAGCGCCGTTCGGAGACAGAATTAACTATTGTTTCAAGTGATTTTGATTTTTCGCGTACTCCTACGATATCTCCGGGTTTGAGCTGAAAAGAAGGTAAATTGATTACTTTCCCGTTGACTGTGATATGGCGGTGAGATACAAGCTGGCGTGCTGCAGCCCTTGTCGGGGCAATTCCCAGCCTGTAAACAGTATTGTCAAGTCTCGATTCGAGCAACTGCAGCAGCACTTCGCCGGTGACTCCCTTGCTGCGTGAAGCTTTCTCGAATGTATTACGGAATTGTCTTTCAAGAAGTCCATAAAGGTATTTAACCTTAACTTTTTCCCTTAGCTGGACTCCGTATTCCGATGTCTTTTTTCTTTTTCTATTAATACCGTGTTGTCCTGGTGGATAGTTTTTCCTTTCAAGGTATTTATCGGGTCCGAAAATAGGTTCTCCGAATTTTCTGGCTATTTTTGATTTTGGTCCAATATATCTTGCCATTGATTTTAGATTTAAATTTTAAACATTTAATAATCAGACAATTAATTACACCCTTCTTCTTCCAGGGGGGCGGCAGCCGTTATGAGGCAATGGGGTTACGTCGACGATCTCAGTAACTTCGATGCCTGCGCTGGCAATTGCCCTGATTGCTGATTCGCGGCCGGCTCCCGGTCCTTTCACAAAAACCTTAACTCTCCGTAGACCCAGGTCAAAAGCTTCCCTGCTACAATTCTCGGCAGCCATCTGGGCTGCATAAGGGGTGTTTTTCTTTGAGCCCCTGAATCCCATCTTACCTGCTGATGACCATGAGATAACCTGTCCTGAATTATTGGTTATAGTTATTATGATATTATTAAAGGATGAATGAATGTGAGCCTGACCGGCTGGTTCAATTCTTACAATTTTCTTCTTTAATGTTCCACTCTTTTTCGCCATATTCAGTTCTATTTAGTAGCTTTTTTCTTGTTAGCAACGGTTTTCTTTCTTCCTTTCCTGGTACGGGCGTTGTTTTTTGTTCTCTGTCCTCTAACCGGCAGGCCGAGACGGTGACGGATACCTCTATAACAGCCTATATCCATAAGGCGTTTGATATTAAGCTGCATTTCAGAACGCAGTTCGCCTTCAAGTTTATAATTTTCGCTGAGGATTTTTCTGATAGCATTAATCTGATCATCAGACCAGTCCTTTACCTTGATGTTACGGTCAACACCTGCCCTGTCGAGCACTTTCTGGGCGGTGCTTCGGCCGACACCATAGATATAGGTGAGGGCAACTTCTCCTCTTTTGTTTCTTGGTAAATCTACTCCAACAATACGTGCCATATTTTTTTATTAATGGTTTGCAAAATTAGTAAATTATCCCTGACGTTGTTTAAACCTGGGATTTTTCTTATTAATAACGTAAAGACGTCCCTTTCTCCTGACTATCTTACAGTCGGCACTTCTTTTCTTAACTGATGTTCTTACTTTCATATACAATTAAATATATTTATTTATATCTGAATGTTATTCTTCCTTTTGTCAGGTCGTAAGGTGACATTTCGACCTTAACTTTATCACCGGGTAAAATTCTGATATAATGCATTCTCATTTTACCTGATATATGCGCGGTAATTACATGACCATTTTCAAGTTCCACCCTGAACATTGCGTTTGACAGGGCCTCGACTATTGTTCCATCCTGTTCAATCGGAGGTTGCTTAGCCATAATTTATTTGTTTTTTAGAACTTCGTCAATGTATTTAAAGGTAGTCAGCACATCTGGTTGCCCGTCGTCAACTGCCACGGCGTACTCAAAATGTGCTGAAGGTTTTCCGTCGGCTGTTGATATGGTCCATCCATCATCATTAAATATGGTATCTTTTGCCCCCATGTTTATCATAGGTTCTATACAGATAACCACTCCTTTCAGAAGTTTTGGACCGGTTCCTCTTTTCCCGTAATTAGGTACTTCGGGGGGTTCGTGAAGTTTTTTCCCAAGACCGTGGCCTACCAGTTCCCTTACCACTGAAAAGCCTCCGCTTTCGGCTTTTGTCTGAACAGCGAATGAAATGTCACCAACCCTGTTGCCAGTTATTGCTTCCTTCACTCCTTCCTCAAGTGCAGCTCTTGTAAAATCAAGCAATTTCCGGAGTTCGCTGCTTATATCACCTACAGCAAATGTAAAGGCACTATCGCCATAATAATCGTTTATGAGTACTCCGCAGTCAACCGAGATTATATCTCCTTCGCGGAGAACGTAATCTGAGGGTATCCCGTGCACTATTTCTTCATTAACTGAAGTACAGATTGTTGCAGGGAAACCGCCATAACCTTTGAAAGCGGGCTTAGCACCATGGTCAAGTATAAAAGTCTCAGCAATTTTGTCAAGACTTTTTGTAGTAATTCCTGGTGCAATGTGCCTTGCAATTTCAGCCAGCGTTTTTGATACAAGCTGATTACACTCTCTGAGCTGTTCTATTTCCTCGCTGGTTTTACACTTTAACATCAAAGAACGTTGTGTTTGTTAATAAGCAGCAACAGCACCTGTTCTGCCTTTAACCCTGCCTGATTTCATAAGGCCATCATAATGTCTCATAAGCAGATGGCTTTCAATTTGCTGCAGGGTATCAAGAATTACACCCACGAGTATGAGCAATGTTGTGCCCCCATAAAACTGTGCAAACTGGGCAGAAACGCCAACTTTCACAGCTATTGCGGGAAGTATTGCAATTATTGCAAGAAAAATGGAACCCGGCAGAGTAATTCTTGATATTATCTGGTCAATAAAATCAACAGTTTTTCTTCCGGGTTTAATTCCGGGAATAAACCCTCCGTTTTTCTTCATATCTTCAGCTATCTGAACCGGATTTATTGTGATAGCTGTATAAAAATATGTAAACAGGACTATCAGTAAGCCTGTGACCAGGTTATACCAGAAGCCATACATATTTGAGAATGCGACAACGAATCCGGAGCTTGAGTTTGAATAACCGGCAATAATAATCGGAAGCATCATAATTGCCTGGGCGAATATTATCGGCATAACTCCGGCTGCGTTTACTTTCAGTGGGATATACTGCCGTACGCCACCATATTGTTTATTGCCTATAATACGGCGGGCATACTGTACGGGGACTCTGCGTGTGCCCTGTACAAGAAGGATTGTGCCAAGTATAACCACAAATAGGATTATCATTTCCACAACAAGTGCTATTGCGCCACCGGCACCATTCATGCGTGCGCCTGCTTCAAAAATGAAGTTTTGCGGCAGGCGTGCCACAATACCTATCATGATAAGCAATGAAATGCCGTTTCCAATGCCTTTATCGGTTATTTTTTCTCCAAGCCACATTACAAAAATGGTTCCGGCAGTCAGTATTATAACTGAGGAAACCATAAAGAATGTTCCTTTAATGATAAAAGCTGAAGCCGGGAGTTTTGCCTGAAGATTGAAAAGGTATGTTGGTGCCTGAAGCACCAGAATAATAACTGTAAGGTAACGGGTATACTGATTCAGTTTTCGTCTTCCGCTTTCGCCTTCCTTCTGTAGTTTCTGGAAATAGGGAAAAACAATACCAAGAAGCTGTACTACGATAGAGGCTGAAATATATGGCATGATTCCGAGAGCAAAGATTGATGCCTGTGAAAAGGCTCCCCCTGAAAACATGTCAAGAAGTCCCATTAAACCTGAGGAAGTCTGGTTCCGGAGATTTTGCAGCTGTGCAGGGTCAATACCCGGAAGTGACACATACTTCCCCAGCCGGTAAATCATGATTATACTAAGGGTATAAATCAGTCTTGCCCTCAGGTCTTCAATTTTGAAGATATTCTTTATGGTCTGAATCAGCCTCATCTGGTTAGAGTTTTACTACTGTTCCGTTTTTTGCTTCAATTGCTTCTTTTGCCTTTTTGCTGAATGCATGGGCATGCACTTCCAGTGTTCTGTCAAGTTCTCCCTTTGCAAGTATTTTCACGAGAGCATTTTTCGAAACAAGTCCGGCAGTGATAAGTGTTGCGATATCAATTTTATCGGTGTTCAGTTTTTCAGCCAGACTCTGAAGTGTGCCGATGTTAATGGCTTTATATTCGATACGGTTGATATTGGTAAAGCCATATTTAGGCACTCTTCTCTGCAGTGGCATCTGGCCGCCTTCAAAACCGAGTTTCCGCTCATAGCCTGATCTCTGCTGGGCTCCCTTATGACCTCTTGTAGAAGTACCTCCTTTTCCTGAACCCTGACCACGTCCAATACGTTTTCTTTTCTTTACTGACCCTTTTGCCGGTTTTAAATTACTTAGATCCATACCTCTCAATTAAATTGTTTCAACATTATTATGAAATTTCCTCAGTTTTAACAAGGTGTTTCACTTTTTCAATCATTCCGAGTATCTGAGGTGTTGCTTCATGCACGACACTCTGATTAAGACGGCGTATTCCAAGGGCTTCAAGAATTCTTCTCTGACGTTCCGGTTTTCTGTTTTTGCTTCGTACCTGTGTTATTTTGATCTTTGCCATAGTAGTTTTTTCTAACCGTTAAACACTTTATCGAGCGGAACATTTCTTTGTTCGGCGATGGTATATGCGTCTCTCAGTTGAAGAAGGGCGGAAATGGTAGCTTTTACAAGGTTATGAGGGTTGGATGATCCCTTAGATTTTGCCAACACATTTCTGATGCCTACACTTTCGAGTACTGCGCGCATTGCACCACCTGCTTTAACGCCGGTACCTTCCGATGCCGGTTTGATAAAAACCATAGCCCCGCCATATTTGGCGCTTTGCTCATGTGGTATTGTTCCCTTTATTACAGGAACCCTGATAAGGTTTTTCTTGGCATCCTCAATTCCTTTTGCTATAGCAGCAGTTACTTCGCTTGCTTTCCCTAGTCCCTGTCCGACAATGCCATCTTCATTTCCCACTACAACTATTGCAGAAAAGCTGAATGTACGTCCGCCTTTTGTGACTTTAGTCACCCGCTGAATACTTACGAGCCTGTCTTTAAGCTCAATATCGGTTGTTTTTACTTTTCTTATACCGTTTGCCATAATTTTTTAGAATTTTAATCCTCCTTCTCTTGCTGCGTTAGCCAGTGATTTAACTCTGCCATGGTATTTATAACCTCCTCTGTCAAAAACCACACTGTCAATTCCCTTTTCCTTGCATTTTACTGCAAGAAGTTTCCCAACCAGAGCAGCTTGTTCTGTTTTTTTCATACCTGTTTTATCTGCAATTTCCTTTTCTCTGGAACAGGCAGAAGCAAGAGTAACACCTCTGTTGTCATCAATCAACTGGGCATAAATATGCCTGTTGCTACGGAAAACAGAAAGACGTGGTTTATCTGCTGTTCCGTGTACCCTTTTTCTTATTCTTTTTCTAACCTTAATTCTTTTTTCAAGTTTGGTTAAAGCCATAATTTAAAAAATTACCTTGTTAAACACTGGCTGATTTTCCAGCCTTTCTTCTGATATATTCACCTACAAATCTTATCCCTTTTCCTTTGAAAGGTTCGGGTGGCCGCAGTGACCTTATTTTTGCCGCGACATGGCCGATAAGTTGTTTATCATAACTTGTGAGGGTAATGATTGGATTGCTTCTTTTTTCGGTTTTTGTTTCCACTTTTACCTCGTCAGGTATCCTGAAGATGATATCGTGAGAGAATCCAAGGCTAAGTTCGAGATTCTGGCCTTTGGCTTCTGCGCGATAACCTACTCCAACAAGTTCAAGTTCTTTTTTGAATCCTTTCGATACGCCTTCCACCATATTGGCAATCAAAGCGCGGTACAGACCATGAAGGGACTTATGCATTTTTGAATCAGATGGCCGGCTGATCCGTACCTGATTATCTATCACTTCCACTTTGATATCCGGGTTAACAGACTGCTGTAACTGGCCAAGTGGTCCTTTGACAGTCACAACGTTATTATCGTTAATTGTAACCGTGACACCTTTGGGCAGGTTGATGGGCAAATTTCCTATACGTGACATTACCTAATCCTCCATTTTAATAAACATAGCAAATTACCTCACCGCCGACATTTTCTTTTCTGGCCTCCTTGTCTGTCATTAATCCCTTTGATGTTGAGATTATTGCGATACCGAGTCCGTTAAGTACTCTTGGCATATCTTCAACATTTGTATATTTCCGGAGGCCGGGGCGGCTAACTCTTTCAATTGCCTTTATTGCAGGCATTTTGCTGCGTGTATGGTATTTAAGGGCAATTTTAATGGTTTCATGACCTTCGCCCTCAACAACCTTGTATCCGCGTATATAACCTTTCTCAAAAAGAATTCTTGCAATTTCCTTTCTTATTCCTGACGAAGGTGTTTCAACAACTTTATGTCCGGCCATTATGGCGTTTCTTATTCTTGTCAGAAAATCAGCAATCGGATCAGTCATTATTTATTAATTTTAAAATATTTTCAATCATTTAAAATATTACCAGCTTGCTTTTTTGACACCCGGGATAAGGCCTTTTGAAGCCATTTCCCTGAAGGTTATTCTGCTCAGTCCAAACTGTCTCATATATCCTCTTGGCCTTCCGGTGAGTTTGCATCGGTTTCGGAGGCGAATGGGGTTTGAGTTTCTTGGTATCCGGCTCAATCCAACGTAATCGCCTTCAGCTCTGAGTTGTGCACGTTTTGCAGCATATTTCTGAACCATTTTTGCGCGTTTCACCTCGCGGGCCTTCATTGATTCCTTAGCCATATATCAATCAGTTTTTAATGTTTTTAAAAGGCAACCCGAAATGTTTTAGAAGTGACAGGGCTTCTTCGTCTGATTTTGCTGAAGTAACAAAAGTCACCTGCAGTCCCATTATTTTAACAACCTTATCAAGGTCGATTTCAGGAAAGATAATCTGTTCGGTAATACCGAGTGTATAGTTACCGCGGCCATCGAGCACAGCATTTATTCCCTTGAAGTCCCTGATACGGGGTAGTGCGATACAGATAAGTCTCTGCAGGAATTCATACATTCTGTCTTTTCTGAGGGTTACCATGATACCTATCGGCATGTTTCTTCGAAGTTTGAAATTAGATATATCCTTTCTTGAATAGGTTGAAACAGCCTTCTGCCCTGCAATATCAGTAATCTCCTTCAGTCCCGTTTCCAGTATTTTCTTATCGGCAATAGCAATGCCCACGCCCTGGCTGATAACAATTTTCTTGAGCCTTGGCACCTGCATTACAGTTGTATAATTAAATTCCTTCATTAATGCAGGAATTATCTCTTCCCGGTATTTTTTCTTTAATTCAGGTATATACATTATTTAATTTCCTCCCCTGATTTTTTTGAATAACGTACTAGTTTGTTTTTATCATTCAGTCTTCTGCCTATGCGGGTTGGTTTACCCGAAGCAGGGTCAATCAGCATAAGGTTAGATATGTGAATTGGAGCTTCTTTCTTTAGGATTCCGCCCTGAGGAGCTTTTGCGTTGGGTTTGGTATGTTTGTGTACCAAATTAATTCCTTCAACGATAGCTCTTTCCTTTTCCCTGTCTACCTCAAGAACGCGTCCTTTCTGGCCTTTCCATTCGCCTGATATCACAATCACCGTATCTCCCTTTTTAATATGTAGTTTTTTCTGCATTGGTTTTTATTTAAGTGAGTTACAATACTTCAGGAGCAAGTGAAACAATTTTCATGTATTTGTCGCGTAATTCTCTGGCAACAGGTCCGAAAATACGGGTACCTCTCACTTCATCAAGATTTGTAAGAAGGACTACGGCATTGTCATCAAACCTGATGTATGAACCATCCGGCCTTCGTATTTCCTTTTTTGTTCTCACAACTACCGCTTTGCTTACCATTCCTTTCTTTGCTTCTCCGGAAGGAAGAGCACTTTTCACTGTAACAATAATTTTATCGCCTACGGTAGCATATCGTTTCTTTGTACCTCCAAGTACCCTGATGCACAAGACTTCTTTTGCACCGGTATTGTCGGCTACGTTAAGTCTGGTTTCCTGTTGTATCATAATTACTTGGCTTTTTCGATTATTTCAACTAATCTCCAGTTTTTGTTTTTGCTGAGAGGTCTTGTTTCGGCTATTTTCACAACATCTCCGATGTTACATGCATTATTTTCATCGTGTGCCATCAGTTTTTTGGTTTTGTTGATAAATTTACCGTACATTGGATGTTTCACTTTTCTTTTGATGGCAACAACAATTGATTTGTCCATTTTATTGCTGACGACAACGCCAATACGTTCTTTTCTTAATTTTCTTTCCATGGCCTGAGGCTAGCTATTTGTTTTTTTATTCAGTTCTCTTGTCCGCAATTCGGTAAGCAGCCGTGCAATATTCTTACGGGCCTGCTTTATTTTCTGCGGGTTATCGAGTGGAGAAATAGCATGATTCAGCTTCATGCGTGTAAGCATCAGTCGTTCCGAATCGAGTCTTTCAATAAGATCGGCTGTGCTTAATTCCCTTATTTCCGACATTTTCATGTTTCTGCAGTTTATTCAGTTGTTACAAAATCGCGTCTTACAACAAATTTTGTAGTAATAGGCAGTTTCTGGGCTGCGAGGCGGAGTGCTTCCCTGGCAATATCCATAGGCACTCCGTCGGCTTCTATAATTATACGTCCGGGTGTAACAGGAGCAACAAATCCTTCAGGAGTTCCTTTTCCTTTACCCATACGCACTTCAGCAGGTTTTTTGGTAATGGGTTTATCGGGGAATATCCGTATCCATATCTGTCCTTCACGTTTCATATGGCGTGTAACAGCCTGGCGTGCAGCTTCAATCTGTTTTCCTGTTATCCATGCCGATTCGAGTGCCTTGATGCCAAAGGCCCCGAATACCAGTTGATTTCCCCTCTGGGCATTACCCTTCATCTTACCCTTCTGCTGTTTCCTGTATTTTGTCTTTTTAGGTTGTAACATTGCCTGACTGAGTTAAAATATTTTCCGTATTATTTTTTCGTTTTCCTTTTCATTCCTTTCACCTTGGCATTTTTCATGCCGATGTTCGGGCTGAGGTCTCTTTTTCCGAAAACTTCACCATTACATATCCATACTTTTATACCGATTCGACCCACCTTTGTATGAGCTTCAGCAAGTGCATAATCTATATCGGCTCTGAATGTATGAAGAGGTATTCTTCCTTCCTTGTATGTTTCGCTTCTTGCCATTTCAGCCCCGCCGAGGCGTCCTGAGATAACCACCTTAATTCCCTCGGCACCCATTCTTATGGTTGAGGCGATTGCCATTTTTATGGCGCGGCGGTATGAAATTTTTCCTTCAATCTGGCGTGCAATGTTGTTTGCAACGATGCTGGCATCAAGTTCAGGACGTTTTATCTCATAGATATTGATCTGTACCTCTTTTTTAGTAATTTTCTTAAGTTCTTCCTTCAGTTTATCAACTTCCTGGCCTCCTTTGCCTATTATTATACCTGGCCTGGCTGTATTTACCGTTACGGTTATAAGTTTGAGGGTTCTCTCAATAATAATCTTTGAGATACTGGCCTTTGCAAGTCTGGCATTCAGGTATTCTCTTATTCTGGTATCTTCAACGAGCTTTCCGGAAAAATCTTTTCCTCCGTACCAGTTGGAGTCCCAGCCTTTTATGATGCCTAATCTGTTGCTAATCGGATTTACTTTCTGTCCCATTTAAATTATTTTGAACTGTTTTCAACTTGAACTTTTTCCACAGCTTCATTTTTAATTTTGCTGTCGAGTACGATAGTAACGTGGTTTGATCTTTTTCTTAACCGGTAAGCTCTGCCTTGGGGGGCTGTCTGAAGTCTTTTGAGAGTGCGGCCTCCGTTGACATATATTTCGCTTACAAACAGGCCGCTGTTCTCCACCCTTGCTCCCTCGTTTTTCTGTTGCCAGTTGGCAATGGCTGAAAGAAGGAGTTTTTCGAGCCATCGTGAAGCCTGTTGTTTGCTGAATTTCAGAATGTCAAGTGCCCTGTTTACTTCTGCGCCGCGGATAAGGTCTGCGACAAGACGCATCTTACGCGGGGAAGAAGGGCAATTTCTTAATATGGCCTGGCAGCGTTCTTTTCTGGCCTCTTTCAACTGTTCAGCTCTGATCCTTTTTCTTGCACCCATTTTTTTATTGTATCAAAAAGTTCATCAACTGTTATTTGTTACCGGCATGGCCCCTGAAAGTACGTGTCGGAGCAAATTCCCCGAGTTTGTGACCTACCATATTTTCCGTAATGTAAACCGGGATGAATTTATTCCCGTTATGTACGGCAATAGTATGGCCGACAAAATCAGGTGAGATAACTGATCTTCTCGACCATGTTTTTATTACAGATTTCTTTCCCGTCGAATTCATTTCAAGCACTCTTTTGTTGAGCTTGAAGTCTATAAAAGGGCCTTTTTTGACAGATCTACTCATAATCTCTCGGTTATTTCTTTCTTCTTTCTACAATATATTTGGTAGAATATTTTTTCTTATCTCTTGTTTTATATCCTTTAGCGGGGATACCTTTTCTGGATCTCGGGTGTCCGCCTGAAGCTTTTCCTTCGCCTCCGCCCATCGGGTGGTCGATAGGGTTCATTGCAACGCCTCTTGTTCTTGGCCGTCTTCCGAGCCAGCGTGAACGGCCTGCCTTCCCTGACTTTTCAAGGTTATGGTCCGCATTTGAGACAATACCTACAGTAGCACGGCACGTATTGAGAACAAGTCTTGTCTCACCGGAAGGGAGTTTAATGGTAGCATATTTGCCTTCGCGGGCTATCAGCTGGGCATATGCGCCTGCACTTCGGGCAAGAGCCGCACCCTTACCAGGTTTGAGCTCAATATTGTGAATCATTGCTCCCATTGGCAGATCGCTGAGGAAAAGAGTATTTCCTATCTCCGGAGGAGCATTTTTGCCCGACATGATCTGTTGACCAACCTTAATGCCCTGAGGGGCAACAATATATCTTTTTTCTCCGTCAGCATAACAGACCAGAGCTATACGAGCTGAACGGTTCGGGTCATACTCGATAGTTTTTACAGTAGCCGGAATACCGTCTTTGTCCCTCTGAAAATCAATTATCCGGTACATCTTCTTATGGCCTCCGCCAATGTACCTCATCGTCATCTTTCCGTCAGCATTTCTTCCGCCCGATTTTTTCAGCGGAACAAGCAGAGATTTTTCCGGCACTGTGCATGTTATATCATCAAATGCACTGATAAGCATGTGCCTTTGTCCTGGTGTAACCGGTTTTAATTTCCTTACTGCCATTTTAAATATTGCTAAAGAAATCTATAGTACTACCTTTGGCAAGGGTAACGATTGCTTTCTTAACTGAAGCAGTCCTGCCTTTAACCATACCCGATTTTGTATAACGTATTTTTACTTTACCCGGGTAACGCATTGTATTTACCGATTCAACTGTGACACCATAAAGTTCTTCCACAGCTTTTTTTATCTGAATCCTGTTGGCATTTTTGTCAACAATAAATCCGTACCGGTTGAACTTTTCACCTTGGCCTGTCATTTTTTCAGTTACTATCGGTCGTATCAAAACGCTCATTTTATTTTTCAGTTACTAATTTTTAAAAGTTTCCTGCAAAACTTCAACCGCACTCTCTGCAAGTACCAGAGTTGAAGCCTTCATTATCCTGTATGTTGTTAATTCATTGACAGTTACAACTTCGACCCCCGGTAAATTACGAGACGACAAATATACATTTTTATTTTGTTCCGGTAAAACAAAAAGGGATTTTTTATCTGAAAGTTTCAGATTATCGCTGATTTTCTTTATCTCTTTTGTTTTCGGAGTCTCAAGGTTAAAATCCTCCACAATGATAATGTTGCTTGAAGAGGCTTTATAGGAAAGTGCTGATTTACGGGCCAGTTGTTTGACTTTCTTATTCAGTTTGAAGCTATAGTCTCTGGGTAGTGGGCCGAAAATTCTTCCGCCGCCTCTGAAGAGCGGGTTTTTGATATCTCCGAACCTTGCACTGCCGGTGCCTTTCTGCCTTTTTAATTTACGTGTACTGCCCGAAACATCACTGCGTTCTTTAGCTTTGGCCGTACCCTGCCTGTTGTTGGCAAGATACTGGCGCGTATCGAGATAGATGGCATGGTCGTTTGGCTCGATGCCAAAAATTGAATCGTCGAGATTGACTTTTCTGCCTGTAATCTCGCCCTGGATATTATATACACTCAGTTCCATCACTTTGTAATTATTACGTAACCACCTTTAGGACCCGGGATTGATCCTTTAACTATTATTAAGTTTTCTTCGGGTATGAGTTTCATTACCCTGAGGCTTATTGCCATCACTTTTTGTCCGCCGGTACGACCTGCCATTCTCATGCCAGGCAGTACTCTTGACGGAAATGATGATGCTCCGAGTGAGCCGGGAGCTCTGCCTCTGTTATGCTGGCCGTGTGTCTGACCTCCGACTCCTCTGAAACTATGGCGTTTCACAACACCCTGAAAACCTTTTCCCTTGGCCCAGCCTCTTACATCAACCCAGTTATCGGGTCTGAAAAGTTCAGCAGTCAGGACATCACCAGTTTTGACCTGTCCTTCTTCAAAGCCCGTAAATTCCATAAGAATTCTTTTAGGTGTCGTGCCTGCCTTTTTGAAATGGCCAAGTTCAGGTTTACTGGTGTTCTTTTCCTTTTTATCGTCAAATCCGAGCTGAACAGCAAAATAGCCATCCTTTTCCACACTCTTTACCTGTGTCACAACACAAGGTCCGGCCTGTAAAACTGTACATGGGACATTCTTCCCGTTTTCATCGAACACGGAAGTCATTCCCACCTTTTTGCCAATTAATCCCTGCATATTTTATTTTTTTATATGTTTCAGACTTTAATTTCAACTTCAACACCACTTGGCAGTTCAAGTTTCATCAGCGCATCAATGGTCTTGGGTGTTGAACTGTAGATGTCAAGCAGCCGTTTATATGATGACAGCTGGAACTGTTCTCTTGATTTTTTGTTCACAAAGGGGGAACGGTTGACTGTAAAAATTCGCTTATGGGTTGGCAGGGGAATAGGCCCGCTGACAACTGCGCCTGTTGATTTTACAGTCTTTACAATCTTCTCGGCAGATTTATCTACCAGATTATGATCGTAAGATTTGAGTTTAATCCGAATTTTTTGGCTCATATATTATAGAATTTTTCCTTTTGTAATTTCGATTATTCTTTTGGAGATTTCGGGCGGTACTTCTTCATAATGTGAAAATTCCATTGTTGAGGTAGCCCTGCCCGAAGTAATTGTTCTTAAGACGGTGACATATCCGAAATTTTCTGCCAGAGGCACTTTTGCTTTTATGACTTTTGCTCCGCCTTTTGTTTCCATTCCTTCAATTTTGCCTCTTCTTCTATTGAAGTCGCTGATTATGTCTCCAACGTATTCTTCGGGTGTAACGACTTCTGCTGCCATAACAGGTTCAAGGAGAACGGGGTTGCATTTTACGGCTGCGCGCCGGAATGCCTCCCTGGCAGCAATTTCGAAAGAGAGGGAGTCGGAATCAACAGGATGGTAAGAGCCATCCTTAAGAACAACTTTAAGGCTCTCAAGCGGGAACCCGGCAAGGGGCCCGTTCATCATTGCTTCACGGAATCCTTTTTCTATTGACGGAATATATTCTTTCGGTACGTTACCGCCTCTGACTTCATTTACAAACTGCAGTCCTTTAAAGCCATCATCGGCAGGCATAAGTTCCACGATAATATCGGCATATTTACCTTTTCCGCCTGTCTGTTTTCTGAATAGTTCTCTGTACTCCACAGAGGTTGTAATTGCTTCCTTATATGCAACCTGAGGCACACCCTGGTTACATTCAACCATAAATTCCCTCTTCAGCCTGTCGAGCAGAATTTCGAGGTGCAGTTCGCCCATTCCCTGAATGATTGTCTGTCCGCTGTCGGGGTCAACCTTTACCCGGAATGTGGGATCTTCCTCGGCCAGTTTATTCAGTGCTATTGCCAGCCTGTCGATGTCGGCCTGTGTTTTGGGTTCAATTGCAACGCCGATTACCGGTTCAGGGAAATCCATTGATTCAAGTGCGATGGGTTTGTGGATTGCACATAGGGTATCGCCTGTTCTGAGGTCTTTCAGACCTACGCCGGCGCATATATCTCCTGCTTCAACACTTTCGACTGGAAGTTGTTTGTTTGCGTGCATTCTGAAGAGTTTGTTAATTCTTTCCCTTTTCCCGGTTCTCACATTCAGTACTGTATCGCCGGTGTGGAGGGTTCCCGAGTAGATCCGCATGAAGACCAGCCGTCCCATATATGGATCGGTTGCAATTTTGAACGCAAGTGCTGAAAGAGGAGCCTGGTTATCAGGTTCGCGGGTTATTTTTTCATTAGTTCTCGGATCGGTTCCTTCAACTGCACCTATATCGAGAGGTGAAGGCAGGAAGTTAATTACTGCATCGAGCAGTTTTTGTATTCCCTTATTTTTAAATGCAGCGCCGCAAAGAACCGGCACTGCTATTCCGGAAATGGTGCATTTTCTAAGTGCCTCAATTAATTCTTCACCGGTAATGGATTTATGGTCCTCAATATATCTTTCAAGTATTGTATCATTTACATCAGCAAGTAATTCCACCATTTTTGTGCGCCATTCCTCAGCTTCTTCCTCAAGATCAGGCGGAATGGGTTCGATCCGGTATTTTGTTCCGAGTGAGGTTTCATCGTCCCAGATTATTGCCTGCATGGTAATAAGGTCAATCACACCGATAAAGTTTTCCTCGGCACCAATAGGTATCTGCACCGGGACAGGTCTGGCTCCTAATTTATCATGTATCTGTTGGACGACGCTGAAGAAATCGGCGCCCATTCGGTCCATTTTGTTTACAAATGCTATCCTCGGAACGTGGTATTTGTTTGCCTGGCGCCATACAGTTTCCGACTGTGGTTCAACTCCGCCTACGGCGCAAAATATAGCAACAGCTCCGTCGAGGACTCTCAGGGATCTTTCAACTTCAACAGTAAAATCTACATGGCCTGGAGTATCAATAATATTTATTTTGTATTCCTGGTCATCAAGTTTCCAGTAGGTGGTTGTGGCAGCAGAGGTAATGGTAATACCTCTTTCCTGTTCCTGAATCATCCAGTCCATCTGGGCGTTACCGTTATCAACCTCTCCCATGCGGTGTGTACGGCCCGTATAAAAGAGTATTCTTTCGGTGGTGGTTGTTTTCCCAGCATCGATATGGGCCATTATCCCGATGTTTCTGGTATATTTCAGGTTTTTATCCATAAGTGCCTGAGTATCCTTTCGAGTTTATTATCAGAATCTGAAATGAGCAAATGCCTTATTGGCTTCTGCCATTCTATGGGTATCTTCTTTTTTCTTGAATGCGCCGCCTTCATTGTTGTAAGCAGCCATTACCTCTGCTGCAAGTTTTTCAGCCATTGAATGGCCCGGCCGGTGGCGTGCAAAAAAGATCAGGTTTTTCATACTTACACTCACTTTTCTGTCGGGCCTTATCTCTACAGGTACCTGGAATGTTGCACCTCCTACCCTACGGCTTTTTACTTCCACCTGAGGGGTAATATTTTCAAGTGCCTGTTTCCAGATGTCGAGAGGAGTTTTTCCCTCAATTTTCATTTTTTCCCCGATTATATCGAGAGAGTCGTAGAAAATCCTGAAAGCAACTGTTTTTTTGCCGTTCAACATAAGATTATTAACAAACCTTGTCACAAACGGATCGTTGAATTTTGGATCCGGCGGCAATATTCTCTTCTTTGCTCTTGTTTTTCTCATTATCTTAAATTCTTAAACTTTTCATTATTTTTTGGGTCTCTTGGTACCATATTTTGATCTGCGCTGGGAGCGGCCTTCAACACCTGAAGTATCGAGTGAACCTCTCACAATATGATATCTTACTCCGGGCAGGTCCTTAACCCTGCCTCCTCTTATGAGAACAATTGAGTGCTCCTGCAGATTGTGGCCTTCACCCGGGATATATGCGTTAACCTCTTTCTGATTTGTCATCCTCACCCTTGCTACTTTTCTCATAGCTGAATTTGGTTTCTTTGGCGTTGTGGTATAAACCCTCACACACACACCCCTTCTTTGCGGGCATGAATCGAGAGCCGGAGCTTTGCTTTTGTCAACCAGCATGTTCCTGCCTTTTCTTACTAACTGTTGTATTGTCGGCATAAATTCAATTGTTTAACGTTTATAGCTTAACCCAAAAAACGGGTTGCAAAGGTATTAATTTTATTTTCTCTTTTACAAATTGTTGTCAATTTTTTTATAATAAATTATATATCTCTCCAGATGCCATTCCTCCCTGCTATGGGTAGCATCTGACATTAACTCCTTTTATTATTTACTTACTGTTATGTAAGTTATCTGCAGGTTCCTTCCCGATCTTTCCCGGATGAATTATTTTGTAAACTTACAATGGAGGGAATTACCGGTACTCCTGTTTCTTTTCAAAAAACCGGTGCAAAGAAAATAAAATTTCCGGAATAATAATACATTACAGGGTCAGATTTTAAAAAATTATTAATTTTGTCCCCTCATTTCAGATTAAAATAATTAATAATGTATAACGAATAACAATATTTCAGGATGAAAACATACCAAACCGGCCAGATTAAAACCATTTCACTTATTGGCAATTCGAATTCAGGAAAGACAACTCTTGCAGAAGCAATGCTTTATATTGGAGGCATTATTGACAGAAGAGGTACTGTTGAAGCAAAAAACAGCGTTTCGGATTACAGGCTTGTTGAACAGGAAAGCGGTAATTCAATCTTTTCAACCGTTCTTTATACCGAATACCAGAACAATAAGATAAATATTTTAGATGCTCCCGGACTTGATGATTTTTGCGGAGGAGTTATTTCCTCACTGTTTGCATCCGACTGTACAATAATGCTGATAAATGTTCAGAACGGCGTCGAGGTTGGCACCGAAATTCATTTCCGTTATGCGGAAAAACTTAATAAACCTGTTATTATGGTAATTAACGGTCTGGATCATGAAAAGGCCAATTTTGAAAAATCCATTGAGATGATGAAAGACCGTCTAAGCAATGATATAGTCATTATGCAGTATCCTGTCAATGAAGGCACAGGATTTAATGCAGTGATAGATATACTGAAGATGAAGATGTTACGGTACGGGAAAGACGGGGGAAAAGCTGAAATTCTGGATATTCCTGCAGAGCATGCCGAAAGAGCAGCCCATCTGCGCTCTGCTCTCGTGGAGAAAGCTGCAGAAAGTGACGAATCACTGATGGAACTCTTCTTCTCAAACGACACTCTTACTGATGAAGAAATAAGAAAAGGTATTGCAAAAAGCCTTATAGCAAGAACAATGTTTCCTGTCTTCTGTATTTCAGCAAAGAACAACATAGGTGTTGACGACCTTATGGATTTTATTGTTTCTGAAGCCCCGTCGGTTGCTAATGTACCGCCCCCTCTTAACAGCAAGGGTCAGGAAATAAAGGTTGACCCGTCAGGCCCGGCATCAGCATTTGTCTTTAAAACTTCTATTGAGGAGCATATAGGAGAAATAAACTATTTCAGGGTTTACTCAGGTAAGATTACTGAAAACCTCGATGTTATAAACACCAGCAGCAATACGAAGGAACGACTTGCACAACTCTTTGTAAGCGCGGGTAAAAACAGAATCAAGGTACCTGAACTTCATGTTGGTGATATCGGCGCCGTTGTCAAACTTAAAAACACGAAAACCAATCACACTCTTAATGTGCCGGGCAACGACTGGACTTACAAAGGTATAGAGTTCCCTGAACCAAAATTCCGTACAGCAATAAAAGCCCTGTCGGAAAGTGACGATGAAAAGCTTGGTGAAGCACTATACAAGATGCATGTTGAGGATCCTACAATTATTGTTGAATATTCAAAGGAACTCAAGCAGATAATTGTCCACGGGCAGGGTGAATACCATCTTAATATACTGAAATGGCATCTTGATAACATCTACAAGATTCCGACAGCTTTCAATCCGCCCCGCATACCTTACCGGGAAACCATCACCAAAGCCGCCCAGGCTGATTACAGACATAAGAAACAATCGGGAGGTGCCGGTCAGTTCGGCGAGGTTCATCTGATAATTGAACCTTATGAGGAGGGTTCCTCTGAATCAACCTTTATGAAGATTGGAGGCAAGGAATACAAACTCTCTGTCCGCGATAAGGAAGAGATTGAACTGCCGTGGGGTGGAAAACTTATTTATGTAAACTGCATTGTAGGTGGCTCAATTGATGCCCGTTTCATGCCGTCAATTCTAAAAGGTATTATGGAGAAAATGGAAGTAGGACCGCTTACCGGTTCATACGCCCGGGATATTAGGGTTTATGTTTATGACGGGAAAATGCACCCTGTTGATTCTAATGATATCTCCTTCAGGCTGGCTGGCCGTAATGCTTTCAGTATTGCCTTCAAGAACGCTGCACCAAAAATACTTGAACCAATATATGATGTGGAAGTGATGGTCCCATCCGACAGGATGGGGGATGTGATAAGTGACCTGCAGAGCAGGCGTGGAATGGTGCTTGGTATGTCGAGCGAAAAAAGATTTGAAGTAATAAAGGCAAGAGTACCCCTCGCTGAAATGAACAAATATTCAACAGCTCTGAGTTCAATAAGCGGCGGACGTGCATTCTATACCATGAAGTTTGCCGAATATGCTCAGGTTCCGCCCGATGTTCAGGAGGCAGTAATTAAAGCATACCAGTCTGAGCAGGAAGAGGAATAATATTAATCTGAACAGACAGAAGATATTAAGAAGGCCGTTCATAAAAGTGAACGGCCTTCTGTTTAATCACACGGTTTTAATTATATCCCAGACAAACGCCCTTATTCCGACTTCTTCATTTATGGCGTCTATTTTTTTCACAGTTTCAAGTATTTTTTCAACCCTGTCGTCATCCACGACTGTGAGAAGGCTTTTATTTATTTCAGGCCAGACATGGGTTCCAAGGTGTGGTACTCCGTTGACAGAACCCCTGCCCTGAACATTTTCCCATAACGTATATCCTCTAATGCCAAGTTTATCGAGCATATATTCTACTTTTTCGGTAAGAGCCTGATTATATGTTAAAAATACTGCTTTCATAATATTCCCTGTTTAAAATTTTACTGATTTTTTTCACCATTGCCGTTCAGGAAATCGAGGCCTGAATATTCAGCAAGTTTTTTATCATGTAGTTGTTTCTTTGCAAATATTGCATAAACTACCGGTACAAGAACGAGTGTTACAAATGTTGAGAAGATAAGGCCTCCGATTACTGCCACACCCATGGGGCTCCAGAGTTCAGAACCTGAACCGAGTCCAAGTGCAAGGGGAAACATACCAAGAATAGTAGTGGTAGATGTCATTAAAACCGGTCTCAGTCTTGATTTTCCCGACACTGCTATTGCCTCATAGAGTTCAAGCCCGCGGCCACGCATAAGGTTTATAAAATCAACAAGCACAATTGCATTTTTAACCACAATACCTATAAGTAGCACTGCGCCTATTCCTGATATCACGCTAAGTGTAGTACCGGTCAGGAAAAGTGCAATAGCCACCCCCGAGAAGGCAAATGGTATTGAAAACATAATAATAAAAGGCATTCTGAGCGATTCGAACTGAGAAGCCATAACAAGATAAACAAGTATAAGGCTTACCATAAGCAGGAATGCCAGGTCCTGGAAAGATTGCATCTGATCTTTTATTGCACCTGAAATCAGCACTATTACTCCTGATGGTTTCGGAGTTGAGTCAATTGCCTTCTGCAGGTCAGCCTGAAGAGCCGTAAGTGAACGTTTATAAGGTGTGAGGGAAATTCTTACAATTCTCTCTTTTCTTTTACGTTCAATACTTGGCGGTGCCCAGTATTCTTTTATCTGGGCAACTTCCCCGAGCCGTACAAGCTGACCCGATGGAGTAGGAATGCCGAGATTTTCAAGTTTTGTAAGGGTATTGCGTGAATCTTTCTTAAACCTTACTATAATATCATATTCATCACCGGACTGCCGGAGCTGGGTGGCAATAAGTCCGTTAATTCTGTTTTTGACTGCAGTTGCCGCCATTGCAGTGTTGAGACCGCTGGCACTTAATTTATTCTGGTCAAAAACTATCTGGAGTTCAGGTTTTGATTTGCCACGACTTATCGTAACGTCCTTTGCTCCCTGAATTTTCTTTATTTTTTCTGCCAGTTCTTTTGCAACAATGTTAGTAGCAGCAATATCATAGCCGTATATTTCTACATCAACGGTATTTCCGCCAAAACCACCCATATTGGTTGTGGTTGAAATGGAGAAATTAATAATCTCGGGGAAAGCTGACAAATCTTTTCTCATCTCTTCTGCTATTTCCCAGACAGTTCTTTTACGTTCCTCCACTGGCTTGAGTCTCAAGCTCTGACGTATTACATGTGTTCCACCGGCACTGAAGATTGAAGCCCATCCTCCACGGTCGTCAGATCCTGTGGATGTAGAAATAAGGTTTACTTCGGGATATTTGGCCAGGAACAGACTGTCGAGCCGGTCGGCAATTTTGATTGAGTTATCCACACGGGTACCTGTCTGAAGTTCTACCGTGGTCATTATTCTTGATTCATCGGCCTGCGGGAAGAACTCTGTATCCACTTTGAAGAAAAGCCCCATGGAAAGTATAAATACAACAAATGAAGCAATAACTACAAACGTTTTGTGACGCAAAGCCCAGCGTAATGTTTTTTCATAAAATTTATCGAACCAGTCGAGTCCTTTTCTGATACTGCCATCGTAAGTCCATACAGGTGCATCGGGTTTAATAGGTGTATATTTAAGAAGAAGTGCGCTGAGTGTTGGTGTAAGTGAAATTGCTGCAAGGGTGGAAGTGATAATGACAATTGTCACGCTCATCCCGAGTTGTTTGAAAAGGACACCTGTAAGGCCTTTGACAAAAGTAAGCGGGAAGAAAACTGCAACAACGGTAAGGGTAGTAACAATTACTGCCAGCCACACTTCATTTGTTGCATAAATTGCCGCCTCCCTTGGACGGCTGCCTCTTTCAATATGCCTTGTGATGTTTTCGAGAACAACTATGGCATCATCAACCACCATTCCTATAGCAATGGAGAGTGATACCAGTGAGATTATATTAATCGAGGCATTCGATATAAAGAGGTAAATAAATGCAACAACAAGGGATACAGGAATTGTAAGTATTACAATGAAGGTTGCACGCCATCTTCCAAGGAAAAAGAGAACCACAAGTACAACAAAAATTGCTGCAAAGAGAAGTGTTTCAGAGAGATTCCTGATTGAATCCTGAATAAATGTTGCGCTTGCAAACAATTTTTCAATTTTCACATCGGGCGGGAGATCCTTTTTTACCATTTCAATTGTCTTTTCGACTTCCCGGGTCACTTTCACAGTGTTACCACCCGATTGTTTCTGCACATAGAGTCCCATCCCGAAACTGCGGTTGATTTTTGTATCATACTTCGACTCACGGATTGTATCCCTTATTTCGGCAATGTCGCGCAAATAGACAGCATTGCCATTTATGTTGCTGATTACAATATTTTTCAGCACATCGCTTTCGGGGAATTCACCCTGTATGCGCAGTGCATAATCCGATTTCCCCATTTCAAGTGAACCTGCAGGAAGGTTAAGGTTCTCGGAACGGAGAACATTGCCAACCTGTTCAAGGGTAAGATGATATGCCTCAAGTTTCTGAGGGTCAATATCAACGTAAATATTCCGGCCCGGAACACCTGAAAGGTTGACTGCGGCAACCCCCTCAATCCTGTTCAGAGGATTAACCACTCTTTCATCAAGTATTTTTTCAAGTCCTTCATAACTCTCCTTTGCAGTTATTGCATAAAAAATAATCGGCATCATGCTTGAATTGAACTTGATGATGGTGGGGTCTTCACAACCATCGGGAAGTAGCCTGTTAACAAAATTGAGGTTGCTCCTTATATCATTCATTGCCTCATCGAGGTTGCTTCCGTATTCGAACTGTAGAAAGACAACTGAAAGTCCGTCACTCGAAGTTGAAGTTATTTCTTTCAGATTACTTACACTGTTAAGTGCATTCTCGATAGGCCTTGTAACATTGGTTTCAACGTCTGAAGCACTTGTACCGGGGAATGTTGTAAGTACTGTAATGTAAGGAAGTTCAATCTCCGGATAAAGGTCGACAGGCAGCTGAACCAGCGAATAAAGACCTATCACTATCATCGCCACAAATACCAGTATTGTGGTAACAGGTCTTTTTACCGATGAACTGTATATGCTCATTTTTATCTGTTTTTTCTATTAATATTATTTCACTATTTCAATTTTATCGCCATCAGAAAGTCTTGACTGTCCTTCACTTATAAGCAGAGCTCCCTCCTTCAGGTTTTCAGAAATCAGTTCGAGACTGTCGTCAAACCTTTTGCCTATTAAAACATCAACTCTTCTGGCAACTCCATTATCAGCCAGCATTACATACCGTTTGTTTGTACCTTCCTGTATCAGGACTGTACTGGCCGGTACGACAAATGTCTCAACCTCACCGAGATTTAATGAAACCCTCACAAACATCCCGGGTTTGAGTTTTTCATTCTGATTTGGAATCTCGATCTCAACACCGAAAGACCTTGTAACAGAATTGACTGTTGGTGAAATCCGGAAAATTTTCCCCCCGAATGTCTCATTTTTAAATACATCAGCGGTTATTGAGGCAGTCATACCAAGTTTCACAAGTGGGTAATACTGTTCTGAAAGGCTGACATTTACCTTGAGTGGATTAATCTGCATCAATGTAACCACTGCCGGTTTGCCGCTCATTGATGGTGCACCGGAATACATTTCTCCGTTTTCATAATATCTTCCGGTAACTATGCCATGAAAAGGAGCTTTAAGAAGGGTATTCTGTTCAAGGAAATCAACATTTGTTTTTGTTACATCATATTGTGTTTTCATCTGGTCGTACTGCTGCTGTTTGGCGCTGCCGGCTTTCAGCAAAGTATCAAGCCTCCAGAGGTCTTTTTCAAGGTTGCTGAGTTGCAGCCTGAGCTGGTAAAGCTGAGTACGGTCCATCAGGAAAAGGTTGTCCCCTTTCTTCACCCGGTCGCCTACCTCAACATATATTTTTTCAATTCTTCCCGGTGCCGAAGGAGCAACATTTACTTCTTCAAAAGGAAGAATCGTAGCAGAATAGTCAATTGTCTTTGCTATTTTTGTTTTTGCAAGAGGGGTTACTTTAACCGGTGCTGCTGTTTTTTTAACATCGGTTGATTCATTTGCTTTTTTCCCACAGCCGTTTATCAGAATGCTGATGATAAGGATTACAGGAATTGTTCTGAAAAGTTTCATTATTATCAAGATTAAAAGTTATACAATACTTTACTTTATTTTACAGGTTATTAAGAAGTTTATCAAGTGCTACTTTAGTCTGGAACAGGTTAAGCAGGGCTGATATATAATTATTTTCAGCCTGAAGGTAGAGGCTGTTCGCCTGGGTAAGTTCTATGCTTGAAGCCATACCTTGTTTAAATTTGTTTTCCATGCTCTGGTAAACTTTTTTCGACAGGTCAACATTTTCTTTCTGGGTTTTATACTGCATATTGGCGTTTACAAGGTTATATCTTAACTGTTTTTCCTGAATAAGAAGCTGTTCTGTGACCATCTGTTTATTGGTACGGGCCTTTTCAAGGCTTATCTGTGCCTTTCTGATACCGGAATACCTGTGGCCGCTGGCGAATATCGGAAATGTTAGCTGAAGGCCTGTCATTGAATTTTTAAACCATCTGAGATCGCTTATCTTATCACCCATTCCGTTTATACCGTAGTTATAAAAAGCAGTTAGTGTAGGAAGGGATGCTGCCTTTTGGTTCTTAAGAGCCAGAAGTGAAAGTTTCTCCTGGTCTTCCGTAAGCATGTAAGTAACATTTCTGGTATAGTCAAATTCTTTTGAAAGAAGAGCTTCAACATCTATCTGCGCTGTAAGTGAAGCTATGTTCTCCTTAAGTACTATCCGGGTATCAGCAGGAACACCAAGCTGGAAGCGGAGCAGATTGTAATTCAGTTCAATGTTTCTTTCGAGCGAGCTTTTACTGTTTTCAACCATTTTTACGTTCGACATCATCTGGTCAACATCGGTTTGTTCGGCCATTCCTGCTGCCAGCATTGCGCGTGTGGCTTTCAGTGTTTCATTCAGGTTGGCCAGATTGTTCTGAATAATTTCAAGCGAACGTTCCGAAACAAGTATCAGGAAATAGGTAACGCTTACTGTTTCCTTCACATCAAGTTCTGACCGGAGAAGGTTATGTTCACTGAGCTTATTTGCCACCTTTGATGTTTCAATGCCAATAAGGTATGGAGCATTGAACAGCAGTGTGGTGGCCTGCATGGTTGCACCTGAAGTGAATTGTGACCCGAATCTAACGGGTATTTTCACACCAGGTTGTCCGAAAAACTCTCCGGGCAACAATGTTGTAACCAGTTTAAGGTTGTCGGAAAAAGAACCTGTGGCATTTATCTGCGGAAGACCACTTGATATGGTTTCCCAGAGTGCCTCTCTCGATGCCTGCACATCCATTCTGGCAGTAGTAACCATCTTATTGCTCCTCACTGCATATTCCTCCGCCTCTCTGAGGGTAAGGGTCAATTCAGTTACACTGCCTTGCGGTAGTACCAACAAAAAAGGTACTGTAAATACAATCAGTGTTAATATCAGTTTCATTCTTTTCATATATCATTTCATTTTAAAAAATTTCCTGTTTATATTTTTTTTTCAAGTTTCTGAATAATCTCAAGTCCTTCAGGAGTAGCTATTCCCCTGAGGTAATTTATAACCGTGTTTTTAATCACCTCCCGCCTGGAAAAAATCTCAAACGGGTAAAGTTCAAAATTCATAATGTTAAAAACCATCGAAAACAGGGTTCTGTTCACTATATCAACATTTATCTCCTTTCTGAACAGTTTTTCCTTTACGCCCCTTTTAATTATATGCTGATTGTTCTTGTAATCAGGCATTTCACATTTTATCTCCTTTCTCATTTTAATATTCTGGTAAAACCTTTGCATGTCCTCATTAAACCCCGGACTCATTGTCTGCAGATGGTCAAGATTGATTTCAATCAGTCGGAATATAGCTTCAATTGTGTTTCCCGACTCTTCAAGCACTTTTGTTCCCAGTTCTTTCTGCTTTCTTGCCATTTCGCTCAACACTCCTGCAAGGAGCTCATCTTTATCGGAAAAAATTTCGTAAATGGTTCTTTTTGAGATACTTAGATGTGAAGCAATCATATCCATAGTTACCGCTTTGATTCCGAATTTTCTGAATAATTCGGCTGCACCATCAATTATTTTACTTCTTGTATCCATTGTTTTTAAAAACTCCGCAAAAATCAGAAAACTTTTTTAGTTTACAAAGTTTTGTTTGTTAAAACTGTGTTAAAAATCTGTAAATAGCTGAAAAATACCGGTAAATGGAGAAAAAAATTGTAATAAAATAATATATTTTATGCTTTACCGGTAGAGGTAGAAAAATCCCCTGTATTCTTTGCTGTCATAAATTTTATCGTCCCAGCCTCTGGCCTTGATAATATAGAAATATATGCCGGGTGCAGCCTTTATTGATGTTCTGTTTATGCAGCCGTCCCATCCCTGCCATTCAGCCAGGCGTTGTCCTTCACCATAGAAACTGTAAACCATTACTCCGCTACGGCTGAAAATTTCAACACTAAGGCTCCTGAGCGATTTGGACTGGACCATAAAATAATCGTTGATGCCGTCGCCGTCGGGAGTAAAAACATTTGGTATGGAAAGCTCCGAAGGTTCCACAACTATTTTTTCCGACTTTACTGAATCAATGCACAAGTGTTCGCTTTCAACTATCAATGTTGCGTAGTATTCTCCCGGGCGGTAATAGATATGTGGTGGCGGGTTTTTAAGGTAAGAGATTGAATCGTCTCCAAAATGCCACTCGTAACGGAATCCCCTTATTGACTTGTCGGTGAATGATACTTCAAGCGGTGCTTCACCCTTAAGAGGATTTACGGTAAAATCAGCTTTAACATGGATGGATGTATATGGGAACGACGACTCTGATGAACACATAAAACTGTCGGTTACCTGAAGTTTATAAATAACATCTTCAAGTGGAGGTGTATAGGTAACAGGGCTCAGTTCAAGCGAAGGGTAAGGTATAACAGATTCCGGATTTGATGACCAGATAAATGAAACAGAATTTTTGAGTTTTACCGGCGTTCCTTTCACAGGATCGTAATAAAAAAATGTATCGGCTGCAGCTTTGCCCGACAAGGCAACATAATCGCATGTAAAATTCTGGAGTTTTGCCTCTGCAACAGGCTTGTCGAGGTGAATCCATGCCACCAGCGAAGTGTCGTACCCACCGCCATCAGTGATGCGGACACGGTACCCTCCCTCTTCAAGATTATAAATATTTGAAACAGTAACCCCCGCATCCGTTCTGATGAATATGCTGAAGGCTTTATCGGTCACGCTCCATTTATGCCATGTAAAGTCATAGGGAGCAGTGCCTCCCGGACTTTGGGCCGTTAACGAACCTTTTACGTTGCCCGTACTGTTGCAGAAAATAAAAACCGGATGCCTTGTACCGGGGGATGAAGGATACTCCGTGTATCTGACTGCATTAGGCTGGGAAGATGTAATCTGAGCACCGCATGTCAATGGCAGCAAAATCAGTCCCAATACTATTAATAATTTTCGTACAGGCATCCCTTTTTTAAAAAATAAAACGGTCTAACTTCTCTTTTTGGTATAATTTCAGGCAATTATAATAAAATATCGAATCCGGATGATTTTGGAAGGTAATTAATTCTTCCCGGAAAAATCAATAGTGTCCGAATAAAATTAAGGAGATTCCTCCCTTCGGTCGGAATGACGGTGCATTTCGAAGGGATAACCCTGTTCTATCCTTTTATCGCGTCATTCCGAATGAGTCCCAGTGCAAACCGGGACGAATGAGGAATCCCATTATTCCAGTAAGGTAGTATAATGGAACAAACATTTTTTTATTTCTTCCCTGTCATAAGAAGTGCAATCCACTTTCAGATCAAATTATTATCCGGACAATAGTGATACTATCATATAAAAAAAATATATTATTATTAATGAAAACTTTTTCTAATTTTTGTTCATTACTAATGAATATTTTTATATATTTGCATAAATTTTAATGAAAATGCTTACAGTTGAGTATCTTAAGAAGGTAATAGTTCCCCAGAACATAAAATTCAACCAGCCTGAGGAGATGGTTACTCGGGAAGTATTGCCGGAAATAGGGAAACTTACAGACACTCCTCATGTAATAATAATATCGGGGCTTAGAAGATCGGGCAAATCAACTCTTATTAAACAGATCAATGAAAAATTTTATTCAGAACGTTTTGCATACCTTAATTTTGATGATGAAAAACTGCTAAATTTTAAACCGGAGGATTTCACTGCAGTTTACGAAACATTCCTGGAACTGAATGAAAAGGTTGAGATAATGTTTTTTGATGAGATCCAGAATGTTACCGGATGGGAGGCGGCAATAAGAAGGCTCCATAATGAAAAAATAAAGATATTCATAACAGGTTCCAATGCTTCACTCCTGAGCAGGGAACTCGGCACCAGACTTACCGGCAGGCATCTTGATATAGTTCTTTACCCGTTTTCATTCAAAGAGTATCTGGTCTATAGAAACATTTCCGTAAAAACTCTTGATCTTTTCACTCCCCAGAAAACGGCTCTGATAAAAAAAGAATTTGCCGTTTATTTCCGGAATGGTGGAATTCCTGAATATGTAAGATATGGAAGGGATGAAATCATCAAACAACTCTATGAAGATATTCTGATTAAAGACATAATTGTAAGGTATTCGATAGGCGATGAAAAAAGTTTCAGGGAACTGGCAAGGCTTCTGATAAGCAACACAGGAAAACTTTTCTCCTATAACCGGCTTAAAGAGGCTCTCACATTAGGAAGCCTGAATACAGTAAAAAGCTATATCTCCTATATGGAGAATTCATATCTTCTTTTCCAGGTGGAGAAATTCGATTCCTCCCTGCGAAAACAGATAATAAACAATAAAAAAATATATTGCATAGATAATGCTTTCCTTAACCTTGTGACTTTCGAAACCACTGAGAATATCGGGAGGAAGCTTGAAAACATGGTATTTGTTGAATTAAAAAGAAGAGGATACAGCGTTCATTATTTCAGGGAAAAGTGGGAGTGTGATTTTATTGTAAGCAGGAATATGAGAGCTGAACAGGCAATACAGGTATGCTACGAGCTTAACGTCAATAACAGGGAAAGGGAATTGAACGGGCTCCGGGAGGCGATGCTCGCGTGTAATATTAACGACGGAATTATACTTACTTACGGACAGGAAGAGTATGCTGATGCCAGAGGGATAGAAATAAAAATCCTTCCCGTATGGAAATGGCTTTTGCAATAAATAAAAAATCTCCGGGGTGTATTTTGTCAATAAATTAAAAGTAATTTTTAATCCGGCAGATTTGATATTATTATATTTGCCTCTCCTGCATTGTTCAGTTATTCATATGTGAGGCATAATTATCATGACCGGAAATTTTCTTGATGAATTAAATGAAGCCCAGCGTGAGGCGGTCATCAACACCGATGGCCCGGCGCTGGTGATAGCCGGAGCAGGTGCCGGCAAAACAAGAGTCCTGACTTACCGGATAGCATACCTGCTTCAGAAGGGAGTAAAGGCACACAGGATTCTGGCTCTTACTTTTACCAACAAAGCCGCAGGGGAAATGAAAGTCAGGATATCCGGGATAGCAGGCACCGAGGCAACCAAAAGCCTGTGGATGGGAACCTTCCATTCAATATTTGCACGAATCCTGCGCATTGAAGGAGAAAGACTCGGGTACAAACCTTCATATACCATTTACGATTCCAGCGATGCTAAAAGCCTGATAAGAAGTATAATAAAGGAGATGAACCTCGGCGATGACGTTTACAAACCCGGAGTAATTGCTGCAAGAATTTCAGCTGCTAAAAACAACCTTATTACTGCAGCAATGTATGCTGCAAATCCTGAATTCACAGAATACGATAAAGCAATCCGGATGCCACTGCTCGCAGAAGTCTATAAAACCTACACAGCACGATGTTTCAAGGCAAATGCAATGGATTTCGATGACCTGCTGCTGAATACCAACATTCTTCTCAGAGATTTCCCCGGCCTGCTTGAAAAATACCAGAAAAAATTCGATTATATCCTTGTTGATGAATACCAGGATACAAATTATGCCCAGTACCTTATAGTAAAAAAACTTTCAGCACTCCATAAAAATATTTGTGTTGTCGGAGATGATGCACAGAGTATCTATTCATTCCGGGGAGCAAGAATAGAAAACATCCTTGAGTTTAAAGATGATTACCCCGACGCCAGATTATTCAAACTTGAGCAAAACTACCGCTCGACACAAACCATTGTTAATGCTGCAAATACCATCATCGCAAACAATGCAGGACAGATTTATAAAAAGATATTTTCGAAGAATGAAACCGGAGAAAAAATAAGGATTCTTCAGGCTATGACCGACACTGAGGAGGGCTTTATGGTGGCTTCCGATATCTTCGACAGAAGATATTCAAATCAGCTTAACTGGAACGATTTTGCGATTCTTTACCGCACCAATGCCCAATCGAGAATATTTGAGGAGACACTGAGAAAGAAGAACATCCCTTACCGGATTTACGGCGGGTTGTCATTTTACGAAAGAAAGGAGATAAAGGACATACTTGCTTATTTCAGAATGGTAATCAACCCTGAAGATGAGGAAGCCCTCAAACGGACAATAAATTATCCAAAGAGGGGTATCGGGGATACTACCGTGAAGAAAATACTTGAGATTGCTTCAATATATGGAGATTCTTCATGGAACGTTTTAGGCAGGATAGACAATTTTGATACGTATTTCAATGCTTCCACACGTAAGAAACTTGCCGAATACCGGGAAATGATTACCGGTTTTGCGGTAAAGACTGAAGAGATGGATGCGTATCAGGCAGCAAGAGAAATAGCCTCTGCTTCGGGCATGATTAAGGACCTTCAGGAAGGACAAACCCCTGAAGAGGTTAGCAGGCTGGAAAACTTTGAAGAACTTATGAATGCCATAAAGGAATTTACCGAAGCTGCCAAAACCAACGGGGAACCCTGTTCACTCGGCGCCTATCTTCAGAATGTAGCTTTGCTCACCGACCAGGATACCGAAGACCGTAAAGGGGGCGACAAGGTTACACTTATGACCATGCATTCAGCCAAAGGACTAGAATTCAACCATGTATATGTAACGGGGATGGAAGATTCAATATTCCCTTCTCCTATGTCCTCAGGTAATCCGGGAGAACTGGAAGAAGAGAGAAGGCTGTTTTATGTAGCGTTGACCCGTGCCAAAAAGCTGGCTACTCTCACATACGCCCTTAACCGGTACAAATACGGAAACCTTGAATACAGCAAACCCAGCAGGTTTCTAAGGGAGATTGACCCTTCATATATCGAGTTTCCACAACTGGCAGCAAGGTTTAACAACAGGCCGAATAAACCAGGGAGATTCTATCCTGATGCAAGGGAGGAAGAACCTGAATATTCAGCCGGTGACAGAGGCAGAAAGGTTACACGGATTACATCCGGTACAGGCAGAACAGATCAGGTAAAACATGATTCGGATTCATCTGTACTGGAACAGGGGGATATTGTTACCCACGAACGTTTCGGCCGCGGAAAAATAATGGAAATAGAAGGCGAGCCTCCCAACACAACTGCTGTTGTTGACTTTGATGAAAGCGGCAGGAAGAAGCTCCTGCTGAGATTTGCAAAACTCAAAAAGCTTCAATAAAACGGAAAATTTATTAAAAGGCCTCTTCAGGCAACCCTAAAAAGAGAAAAACAGGTTATTTCTTACCGGGCCGGTTCTCCATCTGGTTTATGTTAATCTGCCTCAGTGGGTATCCTTTTACAGTGATTGTGTGGCTGATATTTGTCTTTATCTCCTTTGTTTCTGATCTGGTGGTCAGTTTGTTATTTTCATCGTATGATTCCATTGCAAGCACAGCCCCGCCTTCAAGTTCCTTACTGCCGTAAAATGAAGGAAGACCCGATTTGTTCATTGCCCTTTTGTCGGAAAAAATTTTGAGGTCACGGGTAATCCATAACTTACCATAAGTTTTATCCTCGGGGTCTTTATAAAGGTATTCATCACATTTATATCCGGCAATAACCCGTGTGTTACCTGTTTTGGTAATTTCCTCCTTTGGACTGGTTTCACCGGGCTTCTGTTCCTCAGTCTCATCCGGAACAGCAGATATCATCCCGAACTTTGTTGCACCCATATCCGTCAGCATTATCATACATTTGTTTGTGCCATCAACTACAATCGAACTGTTAACATTGGCCGAACCCTCATCAGTTGATGCCACCATCTTCGTTTCAATGCCCCCGTTAAGATTGTCATTATTGAAATATATATAATAATCCATTTTAGCAGGTTCTTTTTCACCATAAATTTCTACCTGCATATACAAATAATTATTAAAGGTATATGCGTCGTTATATTTCAGGTCAACCTTGCCTGCCATCAACCCACCAATATTAAATCCTTTCTGTTCCCTGCTTTCTGTTTTTCTGCCGGCCTGTTCTTCTATCTGTTTTTCAGTTGCCTCCTCTGCTTTTTTCTGAGCAAGCGAATCAGCTTCCTTTGTAGCCTTTTTGCCAATGTTTCCTATTGCCTGTGATGCTTTATTTCTGAGCACATTTCCAATTTGCCCCGTTAAGGATGCTGTACTTACTATTGCAGTAGCAATCAGTAAGATAAAGATTTTTGTTTTCATATTTTTAAGGATTAAATTATAAAATTAAAAAATTTTATTTCATAATTTATATTTTAGGACAAAAAATCTTCATTTCTAAATGATTAAAATGTTTTAAATGTTCTACGATTTAAATTTTAAGGTACACTTTAAAATTTTATCTTTAGTGTCCGGATAAAACTAAGGAGATTCCTCTCTTCGGTCGGAATGACGGGGCATTTCGAAGGGATACGGGAAGGAGGGCGGTGCGATTAACGCACCGCCCTCCTTCCCCTTGTTCTATCCTTTTATCGCGTCATTCCGAATGAGTCCCAGTGTAAACCGGGACGAATGAGGAATCCCATTATTCAAGTAAGGTAATATAATAGGATAACATATTTTTATTTCTTTTCATCATAAAAAATACCATCCATTTTCAATTCAAATTTTTATCCGGATATTAATCAAATTTTATAAAAACTATCAGTGGCCCGCCTGTAAATTTCAGAGTGAAGTTGTCGCCCGTAGTCTCATTCAGAGTTGCTTCCCACCAGTTTCTGAGTTTTCTTTTTATGAGCGGATATTTCAACCCGCCGGAAGTTATTTCAGTTTCGGGATTGATTGAAAAGACTGATACATACTGACCGGGAAAAGATTTGAAGTTTGTTGTTTCAAGAACAGGATAGATAGTACCTGTATCAGTAATCATCACCACATTTGCCAGTTTGGCATATTCCGCAAGAAGTGATATGTTCCCAATGGTATGGTCTTCGCGCTTTCCTGTGGCACCCAGAATTACAAGGTCTTTATAGCCTCTTTCCACACACCAGTTAACTGATTTGGTAAGATCATTTGTCTCCTGTTCATCAATCCTGAAAATTTTTTCATTATATTTTTCGAGAATTTCAGGAGTTAGTGAATCACAATCACCTACTATCGCAAACGGTTCAAAGCCGGACCCGATAAGTGCTTTTGCTGCTCCGTCACAGCACACAATCCTTTCAGCTTCCTTTAGATACCTGAGCGGAATCTCATGTTCAGGAAACTTTCCGTCAGCAAGAATAACTGTCTTTTGATTCATGTGAAAATTATTTCATTTTAAATATTTATCATGCAAAAAGGGGAAAAACCTCATGTTATTGAATTATTCCCATACCTGTTTGATTAGAAGACAACTGATGAAGTTCATAATCAATATTTTTAAACAGCAAAGAAGACAAAGTAATTAATTCAAACAATAAATTCTTTGCGATCTCTGCGTATCATCCCGTGGAACGAAAGAAACGAAGGACTTTGCACACTTTGCGGTTATAAAAATAATCATTTAAGAAGAATTCAAAATTGGTTTTAACCAAAAAAATATCTGTTTAATAAACATCTTCCTATGTTATGTTATTTACTGTTTTGCCTAATTGTTTTCGACCAGGCCCTCAGTCCTGCAAATGACATGATTCCATACACTGCATAAAGTACCAGAGTGGGGTAAAGTCCACGGAAAAGACACAACACAACCATTGCGGAATTGACCACAATCCACAGGTACCAGTGTTCATAGATTTTCCGGGCAAGCATCCATGTTGCAATAATTGAAAGTGATGTAATAAATGAATCGGCGGCCGGCACCGGTGAATCTGTTAATTTTCTGAGCAAAACCCACATAAATGAATACAACAATATAAAAACAACTGCAAGTTTAATTCCTGTGGTCCGTTGTAACCTTGTTACATTCAGCTTTTCCGTCTCTTCGCTTCCTGAATTATTTACCTTATTGCCATTAATTATTCCATGATTTTCACCTTTGTGTCTTATTCCCTTTACCCACCAGTACCAGCCGAGAATACTTATCACTACATAATATGTCTGCAGACCCATATCTGCATAAAGCTTTCCTGTAAAAAATACATAGATATAAACTCCAGAAGTTACAATTCCCACCGGCCACAGCAGAGGTTTCTGTTTTATCTCAAGAAATACATACAGAATGCCGGTGACAGCGCCGAATATTTCTATATAATTATTTGACAGCCAAATTGTAAAATTCATAATTTAAAATTCAAATCTAACAGAAACCAGAAAATTGGTTCCTGCCTGCGGGAAATAGTATGCCCATGTTTTCTCCACACCGTCTTCATACCATAAACCGCCGTAAGCATTACTTTCATATTTAACATTAAATAAATTGTTTACAAGCAACTGCAGACCTGTATTTTTTATGCCTTTTATGGTTGGCGAAAAGTCAATTCTCAGGTTGTTTACAAAATACGGATTTATGCTTCTGTCCCTGCTCATTGTGTTGTCAAAGTACTGGCGGCCGACATATTTACTTATAAGGTGAGCGCTAAGTTTCTTTGTCAGTGAGAGTGCCAGATCGCTTGATGAAATGACCGAAGGGGAATAGGCAATATCAACATCACCCAGCTCCTTGTTTTTATATTCACTGCTCCAGTCGGATGTGTTATAATCGGTGTAATAAAGTCTGAAGTCTTTTATTTTATTTCTGCTGAGAGTTAAATTGAGATTCCAGTTAATTTCCTGCACCGGGCGTATTGCAGCGGTAAGTTCAATTCCTGTCCTGTAGCTTTTTTTCACGTTAGTCATAATTGAATAGCCCACGCTGCTGAGTTCTCCTGTCGGCACGAGCTGATCGTCGTAAAACATTCCGAAGAGGTTTATCCCTGCCTGCATGACGGCACTTCTGAAATTATATCCGGCTTCGAGGTCATAGAGTGTTTCCGGTCGAGGGATGGCTTCCTGATCGCCGGCTGCTTCCTTGAAATCCGACCGGGTGGGTTCGCGGTGGGCAACAGACACTGAAAAATAGGCATCCTGATTGCTTGCAAGAGACCAGAATAGCCCTGCTTTGGGATTAAAGAATGAAAATTTGTGTGACTGGGCTATGTCTTTAAGGTCTGCATCATTTCCGGTTAGCACATAGTTAATATACCTGTACTGCAGGTCAGTGAACCCGCTTAATCCGGTTGTTACTCCGAAGTTTACCTTCCCATATATACTGAATTCATCTTTTTTGCCATTATTAAAATACCACTGAAAATCTTTCGGGGTGATTCCGGCATATTTCATCCAGATTAGTTTTCCGAAATGGTCACCGTCATACCTGTTCAATCCTCCTCCCAGTGTTGCTTTAATACCTGATTTACTATAATTCAGAGAATAAACCAATCCGTAAAATCCGTTCGACATCCATTTTCTTCTGATCAGGTCGGTTTTTGTTATAAAGGAAGTGTCTCTCTTCACCGGCTGAAGTCCGTATATAGAATATTTCTGGTCTTCTTTAAACTCCTCGTAATAACCTTTGCCTTGTGTATAATGAAAGGCAGCATTCAGGTTAAGAGAAGGTGAAAATTTAGTGCTGTAGAGCAGCTGGTAATGGTTTTGCCAGTAGTTATCTGTTTCATTATCATAATATTGCACATTGCCTTCATCGTCAGTATATTCACCGGCAGGGTTGTATCTTCGGTCGGCATCAAGTTTTTCAGCAGGGACACCCCACCAGCTTATTCCTGTATGTTCTTCGCCCAGTATTATGTTTGCCCTGAGGAGTGACCTGCTGTTTCTCCAGCTTCCGCTGAGGTATGCTGACCTGTTGTCGGAGCCTGTCTGCTTAATATATCCATCGCTTTTTATTCCGGAAAGTCTAATCTCAAAAGTGAACCTGTTTTTCAAAAGTCCAGTGCCAGCTGAAACAGAACTTCTGAATGTATTGAATGAGCCGGCAGAGAGGGTTATTTCGCCAAAAGGATCAGTTGAAGGGCTTTTTGTCATGATGTTAACTGATGCACCGAAGGCTCCTGCCCCGTTTGAGGATGTACCGGCACCTCGCTGTATCTGAATATTCTCAACCGAAGAAGCTAAGTCAGGAAGGTCAACCCAGAAAACCTGCTGTGATTCGGCATCGTTAAGTGGTATTCCGTCTATTGTAACGTTGATGCGGCTTGGTTCTGTCCCGCGTATTCTGAAATTTGTATAGCCAATTCCATGGCCTGCTTCAGAAGTTTCGACAAGCGAAGGGGTAAGTGCAATTACAAAAGGGAGGTCTTGTCCCAGATTCTGTTTTTTCAGGTCTTCCCCCGAAACCGTTGTATAAGTAACCGGCGTTCTGTAGCCTGCTCTAATAGATGTAACAATTACTTCCCCGGTAATAAAAGTAGCCGGTTTCATTTTCACATCCAGAACCTCACTGCCGGCAACTTCAATTTCAAATAGGGCAGTTTCAAATCCTGTAAACGAGAAACGCAATGAATACCTGCCTTTTGCAGGCAATTTCAACGAATAGCTACCATCTTCGCCTGAAATGGTTCCGAGATAAGTGTTCAGAACTGTTATTCCGGCTCCCGGCAATGGTGAACCCTTTTCATCTGTCACATGTCCGTGAACAGATACTCCCTGCCCGCTTGCATAAGTTAAAGCAAAAGTCAGGATAACCGTAAACAATAAAAATTTCGCTTTCATAATTCATCAGTTAAAATTGTTATTAACCAATGAGGTGAAACAGCGCTGGATATTGTAATACTCTTTTTTCCCTACGCCGGCATTACCCGGATCAGGTTCAAGGGTATGATCTCAGCCCGTAGTATTAAGGCACCCCATTAAATGATATAGCAAAGATAATATTTTTTCTTCTAATTTTACAATTAACTTACGTCATTAATTATTTAATTAAATTAGCCCGGCTTTGGTTGATTAAGCCGGGATAGCTGAATAGCTTTTGTTTAATAATTTTATTATCAAATAATTAATTAAACTGATGAATTCTCTTCTGTATAAGCTTAATTATAAAAATCAAGCCAGAATTTTAATTATTAATGCTGAAAAGGTTTTTATAAAAAAAATTCTGTCAGAGGTACCTTCTTTGCAGATTGATACAAAAATTGATCCAAGGTTTCCGTATGGGTTTATGCTGATTTTTGTAAGATATGTGAAGGAAGTTGAAGAGATTGTGCCGAAAGCTGTTCATAACTTAGTCTCCGATGGAGTATTGTGGTTTGCATGTCCGAAAATGGGGAGCAGGCGAATTTTATCAGACCTTGATCCGGATCACGGATGGGAAACATTGACTCAGACAGGATTTGACAAAGTCAGACATGTTTCATTAGATGACAAATGGGTGGCAATACGTTTCAGGAATGTAAGGTATATCAGGCATTACTGAAATTAAATAAATGGTATTAAACCCCGGAGCAAGCTCTGGACACAAGTTTAAGGGTCAAGCCCCGGTGAATTAAACCAAAACTTCCCGTCCGCCGACTTCGTTGGCCGTAGCTGACTATTCCGGTCGAATGTCGAAGCGGAACGCAAAGATGGATTAAAGCCAAATAACTTTATAATTTCTTAAAAATGAAAACAAAAAATGGTAATGCAATTGCAGTTTTGATAATGGCTGCCGGTTTTATTTTCGTACTTACAGGTTGTGCTCAAAGTGAGCCAGTGGATGCATGTCTTAAAGGTCACACATACGGTTTTTTCGGTGGTTTATGGCATGGTTTCATTGCTCCTTTTGATTTTATAGGCATGCTTTTCAATGATAAAATCACCATGTATGCACAGAACAATAACGGAGGTCTTTATGCTCTGGGTTTTCTTATCGGCAGCGGAGGCTGGGGATTCTTCGGAGGACGTGGTGCAAGAAGGATTCAGCGCACGAGGGTTACTATCCGCAATAACAATGACAGATTTGATGAGGCGGAGATAGTTGAATGACAATTTATTTCAGGAATATAAACAATAACCTCAATCGTAGCCGGCTAATTATTAAAAATATTTCCTGTTTTCCGCACTTTTTCGGGACACCTATGTAAATCATTGTACATCAGTATATATTTGCTATTTTTGGGTGTCCCGAAATAATCAGACATGTTCGTTTGCACTAAATTGAATAACTCTGGAAGTACTAGTGTTCAAATAATTAGCAAGGCACATGAGTGGTATA
>Ga0078972_1003599_pt1 | contig 45727 bp, 32 predicted proteins | sample YelNatPaOPGAMG01_FD_67568 | JGI IMG/M metagenome (GOLD analysis project Ga0078972, IMG submission 67568) | Hot spring thermophilic microbial communities from Obsidian Pool, Yellowstone National Park, USA - OP-RAMG-01 (SPADES assembly) (version 2) | ecosystem: Environmental > Aquatic > Thermal...
CTGCAGGCAACCCCCCCAATCAACCCGAATGGCTCCACTCCGGTCGCGTGCGAAGCGCGATGCCCGGATGGGATCCGCGCCCCGATGGGTAAGTACGGCTGTCGTGTTAGCAGACGATAGGATAGCTTAAAAGATGAGAATGGCAAAATGAACCGCATCCTGGCAGGCTAGAGCCAGGGGGTCCGGGTTGGGCGCTATGGGCGAGCCCGGAACGGCACCTTGTGAGGTTCAGGCCACCCACCCCCTGGATACAAGCCGGGCGGCGGCAAAAGCGGATTGCCCGGCCACCAAGCTGGCAGTGCAGCGGCTTTTTGGGCAAACGCGCGTTGGACGAAACTGGAGTATAATGTGCACAGCAATCCTGAAAAACGCCGAATCCTGAGGAGTGGCATATGTCTCATGTACCGCTGGTCAGGCGGGGCCGCACAGTGCTCGCCTGGCTGGAATCTGAGAGGGTGCTGCTGGCGTTGGTTCTGCTTCTGGGAGCAGCCCTCTTCCTGCAGCACGCTTTTCAGTATTTCCTCTATGATGACGAGGGCAGCTATGCCTATGCCTCCTGGCGCATCAGCCTGGGTGCGCTGCCCTACCGCGATTTCGTCACGCCGCAGATGCCTGCCTTTCTCTACTGGGGCGCGCTTCTGGTGCACGCCTTTGGGCGCTCCTACGTGGCCCTGCGTCTGGCGACGATGCTGGTGACGCTCCTGGCCGGGCTGTTCCTCTACGCCACGAACCGCGAGCTTTTCGGCCGGCAGGTCGCCCTGCTGGCGCTCGGCCTTTTCCTGATCGAGGCAAATGTTTTTCAGAACGCGCGCTTTTTCCGGCCCGAAGCCCTGATGTTGCTGTTTGACCTGGCGGGGCTCTATTTCCTGGTGATAGGGGAGCGGCGCGGGCGGCTCGGCTATCTGGCGCTGAGCGGGGCCTGCTTTGGCGCTGCGATACTGAGCAAGTTGTTCGGTTTCCTGCCGCTGGCTGGCAGTTTCCTTTATTTACTCTATGCCTGGTGGCGCGAGCGGCGCCCCTGGCGCCGCGTTTGGAACCAGGCGCTGGCCCTGGGGCTGCCCGCGCTCATCCTGGCGGGGGGCGTCGCGCTGGTCTTTCAGATCCTGAGCCCCTACTTTCTGACCGCCGTCCTGGAGCACCACCTCATGCAGGGCGAGCAATTGAGCATGCTGCAGCGTTTCACCAAAGCCATGAGCTTCTATTGGCAATACATTGAGTCAGAGCCCCTGGCCATCGTGCTCGCCGCCGTGGGGGCAGGGTGGCTCCTGGGGCCCGGTCAGCGCACTGCCGGCCGGCGCATGAGCGCCCTGGAGACGCTGCTTATCTGGCAATTGCCCACCGCACTCTCCTTTGTCGTCCTCTCGCGCCAGCTGATGCCCCGCCACCTGACTTATCTGGCGCCAGCCCTGACCACCCTGGCCGCTGTGGCCCTCTCGCGCCTGCTGCAGCGCCGGCAGGCGGCGGTGACCCTCCTCACCCTGGCCCTCGCCCTGGGTATGGCCTATCCCTGGATGCTGGCCGATGCTTCGACGGCCAGCTGGGAGGAACACGATAGCGGCAAGCTGGCTTCCCTGGTGCAGCAGCTCTCTGCGCCCAATGAGCTGGTCATGGCCGACTACCCGGGCATCAACTTTGCCGCCGGCCGGGCCAGCACCCATTGGGCGGCGGGCCTGTCGGGCGGGGCCGCCGAGAGCGGCCAGATCCGGGGGGCGCTGTTGATCGATGAGCTGGAGCACGAGAATGTCTCACTCGTGATCATCTGCACGGCGGGGCTTGCCCATCAGATGGTAGCGATGGTTGACTATCCTGCCTTCCGCAGCTATGTGCAGGCACACTATGCCCTGGTCGACAAGGTCCAGTGCGCCTATGAGCAACTGGAAATCTATGCCCGACGCGATACCATAGCGCTGCAGCCGGCGCCCACCTTTGGCGGCGAGCTCGCCCTCACTGGCCTGCGCCTCTCTACCCCCACCGTCCCGGCTGGCGGAGGCCTCACAATCACGACTCGCTGGCAGGCGCAGCGGGCCATGGCGACCGATTACCAGGTGTCGTTGCGCCTGGAGGATGCCCAGGGCCATCCCTGGGCCCAGATCGATGGTCCCCTCAGTGAGCACTTTACCCATCTTAATGAGGCGACCGGGCAAGATATCGCCCAGGACCTGAGCACCTCTCAGTGGGCGCCGGGGGAGATCGTCATGCAGCATAACGAGCTCACCTTGCCTGCCACACTCCCCCCGGGCCGCTATGAGGTGACGGCGCGCCTCTACAACCTGAAGAATGGCCAGGTGCTGGCGCCGACGCAGGGCCAGCCCCTGCCCAGCGGCGATGTCGCGGTAGCCACTGTAGAGGTCACCCGCCCCGCGTCGCCGCCGCCCGTGCAATCGTTGCCGCTGGCTGTCTCTCTGGGCAAGCCGCTCTCGCCGGAGCTGACTCTGCTGGGCAGCGGCCCCCTGCCTTGGCAGGGGCGCGCCGGTGATGCGCTGGCGCTGGACCTTTTCTGGCAGGCAAAGGGCGCTCTGCCGGCCGGCCTGCGCCTGCGCTTCAGCCTGGCGCAGGCCGGGCAGACCGCGCAGACCTGGCTCACCGACTGTATCGCCGGCTACCCGAACAGCGCCTGGCAGCCCGGCGACATCCTGCTGGGGCACTATGCATTGCCTCTGGAGGGTGATCTGGCGGTGGGGCACTATGCCCTGCTCGTCGAGGCTGTCGATGCGCAGGGGCAGCCGCTGGGGCAGGCCGTGACCCTGGCAACGGACCTGGGCCTCACCCGGCCGCCCGGTGAGGTGCATGTGGAGCAGATTACCCACCCGGCTGCGGGCCAGGTGGCTTTTGGTGGGCAAATCGGCTTCCTGGGCTATGACCTCTCGCCTGAGGCGCCCCAGCCCGGCGGAAGCCTGGACCTGACACTCTACTGGCAGTGTTTGCAGGCGCCGTCGAAGGACTATAAAGTGTTCGTGCACCTGCTGAGCGCCGATGGGGCCATCGTCGCCCAGAGCGACTCCATGCCCGACTCGGGCAACGCCCCCACCTCTGGCTGGAAGGCAGGGCAGCTCCTGGCCGATGCTTACGAGCTGGACCTGCCGGCCACCATCCCGGCTGGGCCTCTGCACATCGAGATCGGCCTTTATGACCCTCAGAGCGGCGCGCGCCTGACGCTGGCGGATGGGAAGGATGCATTGGTTCTGCCGACAGAGGTGAAGTAAGTTGTATGGGGGTGCGGGAACCGCGGACAGGCGCCTGTCCGCGGTTCCCGCACCCCCATACAACTTACCTTTTTATCTCAATTACCCCCGGCAGCAGCACCCGATCTTCCCCCGCCCCCTGGCCGCTCGTGACGGGCAGGCGCTTGCCTGTCGCCGGGTCGTAGAGGCCGATCTCGATCTGGTGCGGGCCGGGTTGGGCATCAGCATTGACCGGGATCTCATAGGGGTCAGTGATGATCTCGCCCGCTACCCAGCCGGTCGTGGGGCGCGTGCCGTTGACGGGCACGCTATCTTTCTGGCCGCTCACAGCCCCTTGTGCATCCAGCAGATGGGTAAAGACGGTCTGGGGCGTCGCCCCGGGCTTGAGCGCCTGCCAGTAGAGGGTCAGGTGCAGCGTATCGCCCGGCCTGGCGCTGCTCTCCTGCAGGTCATAGCCCAGCAGGCGCACCTGGTCGCCCAGGGTGACCGTGAGCGGGGTCTGCGGGTTGGGCGCGGTGAAATTGCGCTCCTGATGCTCGACGGGCACCTGCGCCACGAGCACGTCCTGCGCCGCCAGGGGCCGGCCATCGGGGCCGTAGAGGTTGGCGTAGAGGTCGTAGGTTCCGCTTGCCGCCTCCGCAGGGATGGTCAGCGCGTGCGGCCAGCGCAGAATGTCGCCTGCCTGCCACTGCTCGGCCGGGTAGCCGGGGCCGGCGGGCGCAAAGCGCCCCTCGGTCACCGTCTGGCCGGCCTGCGCCAGGCGCAGGCCCAACTGCAGGGGCTCCCCCGGCGGCTCGACGCAGCGCCAGAAGAGCGTCACGGCCAGGTTCTCGCCCGAGCGGAAGCTCTCTTTGGCCAGGGTATAGCCCAAAAGCTGCACCGGCTTGCCCAGGGCAGCCGTCAGCGGATGGGGGATGGCCAGGTCCGCCACGCCCGGCGGCACCGAGGCGGGGGCAACGGTGATGGGCCCTAGCTTGAGCTCGGTCGCTCCCTGTGCCGTGCCCCCCGAGATATTCAGCCGGCTCAGGTCATCCAGTTGATAGAGGCCGAGCACCAGCCAATACTGGCCGGGCGGCGTGCCGGGCAAGAGGGGCACGGTGCAGGCCGTCTGGTGCGTGCTGCCCTCCAGCCAGGCCGAAGTCTGCAAGAGGTTGCCCGTATCGGCCAGGGGGCCGTCGCGCTGGCCCCACAGGTTGCCCTGGTCATCGACCAGATGGGCAAAGAGGTAGTAATCCTTGGTGGTGCGACGCAGCACCTGCCATTGCAGGCTGATCCCCAGCTCCTGCCGGTATTGCACCGGCCCGCCGGAAAGGCCATACTGCTCCAGCTCGAACTGGTCCCCGAAATTGACGCCCGCCTGCACCGATGCCGGCAGCGACCCAAAGTGAGGCTGGCTGGGGAAGCGGTAATAGTACAGAGTGCCGAAGGGAAAAGGCTTTTGCCAGAGCAAAAGGCCATTCTGAGCCAGTTGCCGCCGGATATAGACGGCAGGGATGGCCTCATCGTTGTTGTATTCCAGGTAAAAGAACCCTCCGTGGCCATTCGCGGCCGCCTGCAGGTTGCGGGCGACCTCCTCTTCGGTCGCACCAGCGATCACGCTGCAGGGCAGGGGGCCCGTATAGTCGTGGTCGAACACCGAGGCCATGTTGGCGACAATCGCATCATCCGGCTGCGCCGCACGCCCGATCTCCTGGATGAGGTCCTGGTAGAACGTGTTGCGGTAGAGCCAGGCATACTCGGTGCCGTTTACGCGGGCCACAAACTCGGGCTGCTGCGAGCCATAGAACAGGCCAGCGAGGGCGTTCTTCTCTTGCAGGTCTCCCTGGTAAAGGAGCACATAATCGGCCGTCGGGACCGTCGCGTTGGTCAGCGTGGTCACCCGGCCCGGGAAGGTGGATGCGATACCGGCGACGGCCCAGGTAGCCACACTCAGCCCGCTCGCCCCCGGCTTACCGGCCAGGTAACGGGCTGCCTGTTCGGCGCCCTCACCCCAGCCCACGGGGATCGTCTGCACGGCCTGGCTCGCGCCGCCTGCCCAGGGGTCGTAGTAGGCCAGGTAATAGGCCGGGTAGAGCGGCCCCAGGAGCAGCGCACCCTGCGCCAGGGCGCACACCCCCACGAACGCGCCCGCCAGGTTGCGCGGCGCGGGCAGGTGCAGGGCTGCAAGGGCCAGCTCCAGCGCGCCCAGCCACCCCAGGGCGGCCAGGAGGTCGAGCCCCAGGATCCCGGGCAGCATGTAGCGGTCATATTTCTTCTTGCTCACGGTAATGATGGCCACATAGAGGATCACATAGGCCAGCAGGGCCGCCTGTACCGCTCGCCGCTGTCGCCCCTCCGCGCCGCCCTGCCAGCGGGCCGGCAGCAGGGTCCCCACCAGCGCCAGCAGGCAGCCGGCCAGCACCAGGGGGGTCGTGCGAAAGAACAGGGCCACCGGGTAAAAGGTGGCCCCGGGGTCACTGACAATGGCGCCGCGGAAAAAGTCGGTGGTGGCATCGCCGGGGGCGCTGGCATAGGCCAGGGAGAGCCCCAGCATCGCCCGCAGCGTCGCCAGGGGCGCCGCCCACATGGCCGGCCAGCAGGCCACAAACGCCGCCACAGCGCACAGCCCCCATAGGGCGCCGTCGCGCAGCAAGGCGCGCACGCCCCAGGCCGAAGGCCGGCGCAACCAGGCAGCGAGCAGATAAAGCCCCACCAGCGGCGTTACCAGGACGCCGTAGGACTTGGTCACCGCCGCCAGCCCCGCGGCCACACCGGAGAGGATGAGGTAACGCCGGGCCGGCTTGGCCCCCAGGCTGCGCACGTAGAGGAGAGCGCTGACGATGGCGATGAGCATGAGGCCCGCCGTCAGGGCATCAATGTGCAGCACGCGCGAGAGGCCCAGGTAGTAGGGGTCAAGCAACAGGAAGAGGGCGCCCACCAGGGCATAGGGCCGGCCCAAAAGCCGCCGCACCAGCAGGTAGAGCGCGACCAGGATGGCCGCATGCAGCAGGACAATGCCCCCCTTGGCTGCCGGCAGCAGGACCGTGAGCCGGCGGATCGTCTCCGGGTCGTGCACATCGAGGGTGGGCAGGGCATCTACCGCCGCCAGCTGCGCCTGAGTCACTGTGCCTGTCACCCAGCGCCCCCAGGCCAGGCTCAGGGCGCCGCTCCACATGGTCAACACGCCCGGGTGGCCTACCAGATTCGTGCCCGCCAGGTTGCCGTGCAGGAGGGCCTCCAGGAACTTGACCGAGCGGTAGACCCAGGCCGGCTCATCCCAGGTGACAAAGGTTGCGGCTGCATAGGCGCGGCTGAGCCAGGCGCACAGAAACAGTGCGATACTGATGGCCGTATCAATGAGGGCGCCCCGCCTCTTGTTCATGCTTCCCTTTCATAGTCCCCGATAAGCTTTACTGCTGCTTCTCTTGCTGCTGCTTCAAAAGCTGCCTCCGATAGAGCTCATCGGGCCGGCTGTGGATGCGCGCCACCGCCTCTGGGGTCAGGAAATGCGGCCCCCCCAGGCTAAAGGCGCCCTGGAGCACGCGCGCCGTCTTGACGGCCATGGCCGTAATGGCCTCCACGTCCTCTGGGCTCTTGCCGAGGGCCACCAGGCCATGGTTCTGCATCAGGATGACCTTGGGCGGCTCGCCGTAGGTGTCGAGATAGGCGAGCATGCGGCGCAGCACTTCCTGCGCCAGCGGCTGGCCAGGGTCCGTATAGGGCACAAAGATGGGGGCCGGCCCACAGATGACGATCTCATCGGGGAAGAGGCGCCCGCTGACGGCCTGCTCGGCGCCCTGGGCGCAGAGGATGGCGTTGATGGCCGTGGGGTGCGTGTGCCCCACGTAGAGGGCGCCGCCCATGGTCAGTGCGGCGGCGTGCAACATGACCTCTACCGACGGGCGCGCCGTCGTGGCCGGGTTCACCCGCGCCTCGGCCAGGCGCGCCTTGAGCGCGTCATCGGAAAGCGGTTCGCCCTCCAGCACGGCGCGGACGGCGTCGAAGCGCATCTCCACAAAGCCGCTGGCGTCAATACCGCCCATGCCGCGGCCGCTGGCTTTGACCCAGAAAGTCTTGTCGTCAACCTTCGCCGAGGTATTGCCCTCGGCTAGAATGACGTAATCTCGCTCTGGCTCGGCCAGGCGGCGCGTCAGGGTGATCAGTTTGTCCAGGACGTTGGTGTTCTTTTCCATGACCGTTTCTCCTCAGAAAATAACCCGTAATGCGTAATCCGTCAAGTTGCCATTACGGAGCATTCGTTGCTTTCCGTAGCGCTCGTCAACACAAAGCTGTATATAGCACTGGACGCACCGAAATGGCGGCCTTACGCATCACGTTTTACTCATTACGATCTTTGCCAATACAATCCGGTCCTGCGGCAGGCGCCTGTCGCTCCCATCATACGCGGGCAAGCGCACGCCGGTCGCCGCGTCATAGAGCCCCACCTCGAGCACGTACTCCCCCGGCGGCAGGTCCTGCGGCAGGTGGAGGGGGTGAATATCCGCCAGCACCTCGTGGAGCACCCAACCGCTGGTCGGGCGATTTCCTGCGACCGGTATGCCGTCATGGGCGGCGCGGATCTGGCCCTGCTTATCCAGCAGATGGACAAACACGGTATAGTTGCCCGGCATCGGCGCCAGGCATTGCCAGTAGAGGGTGAGGTGGGCCGTCTCGCCGGGCCGGGCAGCCGTGAGATCATAGCCGAGCAAGCGCACCTTCTGGTCAATGGTCTCCTGGCGCTTGTTTTGCATCTCTGGCACGTCAAAGCTGCGCTCCACCGCCTGCACCTGAACACTGCCCAGACGAATGGCCTGACCCACCGCTCCGCGCTGAGTCATCAGTTGCACCCCCAGCAGCGCCTTGCCGGCCGCGGCTTTGGGGCTCACCGGCAGGCTGTAGCGGCCCTCGATTACCTCACCGGCGATCCACATGGGCGTCGGATGTTCAGGGCCGGCCAGCTCCACCGTCTGGGTGCCGCGCTCATGCCCCTCGGCATCCAACAGGATCAACTGCGCCTGATAGGCGGCCGTCACCGGGTGCGTGACGCGCCACCAGATGCGGACGGGCAGGTCCTGCCCGGGGAGCAGGGAAGCAGCCCCGATCTCATAGCCCAAAACCTCCACGCCGTCGGCCAGGCTCACCTGCAACCGGTTGGGTGGATTGATCTCTTCGGCGGTAGGCGGCAGCTGCGCCGCCAGGATCTCCAGAGAGGCCAGATCAAAGGGCTCACCCATGCGCTGCAGGGTATCGACATCATAGAGGATGCCCTGCAGCCGGTATGGTCCGGGCGGCGCACCCGGTGGCACAGCCAGGGTATGCAGAGTTTCCACCTGCCCCGTGCCGGGCCATGCGGCGGTCGAGCGGCCCTCTGCATCACTGAGCCACCCATCCTGCTGCGCCCAGGTGCGGCCTTGATCATCCAGCAGCCGCAATGAGAGCGCCAGGTTGCCCGTGGGGCGGCCCTGTACCTGCCACTGCAGGGCCACGCTGATCCGCTGGCGATACTGCACCTGTGTGCTCGAGACGCCCACGCGCGCCAGGGTGAGGGTCTGCCCTGAATCGGCCACAGGGCTGGCTGCCAGTGTAAGCTGCATCTCCTCAGTGGGCGCCAGAGCGTGGAAATGGAGCTGCAGGGGCAGCAGGTAGAGCGAGATGATCGCTCCCGGTACGGTCCAGCGCTGAGCGAGCACGGCCTGCGATTCCAGCAGCCCGTCCACAATGCGCTGTGGGTCAGCCCCCGCAAAGGCCACGTGCCACAATCGCCAGCGGCCCGTCGCCAGGCGTTCCAGGTCGGCGGCGGCCTGCACCGCATCCGTCACCTGGATCTGGGAAAGCGAGGCCGCGCCGTGGAAGTGTTGCGGCAAAGGGGTGAGAGCATCCACGATCACCACATCATCGGGCAAGACGGCATCGTCCAACACGCGCAGCACCGGCTCGTGCACCCGGTTCGCATAGAGGCGGGCGCACTCGACGCCGAACACGCGAAAGCGCTGTGTCGGCTCTTTATCCAAAAGGCCCTGCGCCACCGGGCCCGGCTGCTCCCAGTCGGTACGGTAGAGAACGACATAGTCCGCGCTGAGAACCGTCTCTGGGCTGAGCGGCACCACATTACCGATGAAAAAGGGGGCCAGAGAGTCCAGGTGCAGGGTGGCTACCGACGATCCGTCGGCCCCGGGCTGAGCGTTGAGGTAGTGAGCCGCCTGATCGATGCCCTCCCCCCAGCTCGTCTGCAGCCCGCCAGCGCCCAGCCAGGGGTTGCAATAGGCGGCATAATAGGGCCGGTAGCGAAACACGGCCAGCCCCTGCCAGATTATTGCGGCCACGGCCACCGCGCTCAGGGCCAGGCGCAGCGCCAGCTCCCACCAACTCGTGGCCAGTTTCTCCGCACCCAAGCGGCTGTAAGCGACAGGCACAGTGGCCATGGCAAGTGGCGCTGCTGCTTTGCAGGCGCGCCCCAGCCAGCGCGCCCCCAGGGCCACAGCCCCAGCTATGCCCAACGCAGCGGTTGTATCGAGCGCCAGTAACGCCGGTAACAGTGGGCGCGGGTCGGCCACATCCCTATACGTGGCCACGAGCACCTGTATGGGCGCCAGACCCCACACCGCCAAAAGGTGGGCGCGCCGGCTCTGTCGGCTTTCAGTGAACGGCAGCGTGACCACCGTCAGGGCCAGGCCCACCCAGGTCAGGGGCGGCATGTGCAGGCCCAGGGCCAGCGCCAGGGCCGGGAGGGTATGCCCGTTCCAGGCCAGGCCCGAGGCAACCTGCCTGCTCAGGTCGCTCAGCGCAGCCGCGACCGGCTCCGTATAGGCAACGGGCCAGGCCAACAGCGCCATCAGGAGCCCGGCAGCGCACCACAGGCCGGCGTTGCACGCCAATTGCGCCCAGGGCAGACCTCGCCGGAAATGGCCAACAGCCAGGAGGAAAAGGCTGTAGGGCAAAAGGGGGGCCGCCAGCGGGCCGTTGAGAAGGGCCAACCCGGCCAGCGCCCCCGCCGGCAGAAAGCCCAGCCAACGTTCCGGCGTGCGGAGCGCCCAGAGCAGGGCGAGGAGAGCGGCCAGGCTCAGCCCTGCAGTGGCGGCTTCATCGCCAAGGACATGGGAAAGAGCCAGATGGTAAGGTGCAATCGTCAGAATGAGACTCAGTAGAATACCGGCCCGCATACCCCACAGGCGCGCCACCAGCCAGGCTACCACCACGATCAGGAGCGCACTGAGCGCCGCTGCAGACAATTTGGCCAGCGGCCAGTAGGCCGCCGCCAGGCGAACCTGTTCGGCATTCTGCAGATCCAGGCTCGATAACCCCATCAATGCCAGCCAACGGGAGGATGGGAGCGTTCCCCCCAACGACCGCGCCAGCATCAGCCCCAGGGCGCTTGCCCAAAAGCCTACCGTGCCCGCGGGGCTCGTGAGGCCCTGCAGATGGCCATTCCCCAGCGCCAGCCCTTGCCAGAACTGGAAAGAGCGAAAAGCCCAATTCAGCTCACCTTTGGCCACAAACGCCGCCATCTGCATGATGCGCGGCACAAGCGCCAGCGTAAACAGCAGCGGGTAGAGCAGCCACTCCACCCACCACCAGGCCACCCGGTGCGCGCGCACGGTATTGTCTCTCATCGGCGCTCCTTTGCACTATGTACCGGGAATGCGAGCGACGGAGGTCTTGTTCGTCTTTGCCCAATCCTGCCGAAGGTGGGGCGCTTTTTGCCAGAGGCTATTCTGGCCTGGTTGCGTTTAATACCTGCCGCACAACATAGATAGGCTTTTGCTGGCTCTCGTGATAGGTGCGAGCGATCATCTCTCCCAGAAGGCCCATGCTCACCATCTGCACGCCCACCACCAGCAGCAGCACACTCAGCAGCAGGAGAGGACGCCCACCGATAGGCTGCCCGAGCACCAGCTTGACCACGGTCAGGTAGAGCCCGGCCAGGAAGCCCAGGCCGAAGGATATGAGCCCCAGCAGGCCGAAAACGTGGGCCGGGCGCGTGCCATAGGAGAGCAAAAAGCGCACGGTCAAGAGGTCCAGAATCACCCGCACCGTCCGCCCGATGCCGTACTTGGATTTGCCGAAACGGCGCGGCTCGTGGTGCACGGGGATTTCGGCCACAGCCACGCCCATTGAGCTGGCCAGGGCGGGGATGAAGCGGTGCAGCTCACCGTAGAGGCGCACATTCTTGACCACTTCCAGGCGGTAGGCCTTGAGCGAACAGCCGTAATCGTGCAAGTGCACGCCGGTCACCTTGCCGATCAGGCGGTTGGCGATCATGGAGGGCAGCCGGCGGCTCAGGAAGGGATCCTGCCGCTTGAGGCGCCAGCCGCTCACCACATCGTATCCCTCCTCGATCTTGTCCAGCAGCAGGGGGATATCGGCAGGGTCGTTCTGCAGGTCAGCGTCGAGGGTCACCACCACGGCCCCCTGCGCCAGGTCAAAGCCGGCCGCAAAGGCAGCCGTCTGGCCGAAATTCCGCCGGAAGCGGATGACCTTGAGGCGTGGCTCACTGCGGGCGATCTCTTCCAGGATGGCGAAGGAGCCGTCCCGGGAACCGTCGTCGACAATGATGACTTCCCACTCCACCCCGGGCAGCCGGGAGAGGGAAGCGAACAGGCGCTCTGTGAGCGGGCGCACGCTGTCTTCCTCGTTATACAGAGGGATGACCACTGAGAGGTCCAGGCTCATGCGAGCACTCCTTTCAGCCATTCCACCTCAGCACGCAGGCCGTCGGCCAGAGATACACGGGGCGCATAGCCGATGAGCTTCTGCGCGGCGCTGGTGTCGGCCCAGGTGTGGCGCACATCACCGTATTGCTTGCCCTGGCGCTCCACCTGCACCGGCAACGCCGTAATCTCGCCCAAAAGTTGGATGACATGGTTCACCGTCACGCGCGACCCGCCGCCGATATTGAGCACCACGCCCTCCAGGCTCGACTGCATCGCCTGCATATTGGCCGTGACGATATCCTCGACAAAGGTGAAATCGCGAGTCTGCTCACCGTTATCATAAAGCGTCAGGCTCTGTCCCTGCAGGATGGCCCGGATAAAGCGGTTAAAGGCCATATCGGGGCGCTGGCGCGGGCCATAGACGGTGAAATAGCGCAGCGAGACGGTCGGCAGGCCGAAATTGGCGTGATAGAGCTGGCAGAGGTGCTCGGCCGCCAGCTTGCTCACCCCGTAGGGTGAGAGGGGCTGCGGGCGCGCCGTCTCGCGCATAGGCAGCTCGACGGCATCGCCATAGACGGAGGAGGACGAAGCGTAGATAAAGCGCGCAACCCCGTGCGCCCGCGCCGCCTCCAGCAGGCGCTGGGTGGCCAGGATGTTGTTCTGGGTGTAGATCTCAAACTCGCGCCCCCAGCTCCGCCGCACCCCCGCCTGCGCGGCCTCGTGGAAGATGACCTCCACATGTTCTTCGCGCAGCAGGGCCCCCAGGTCCGCCGTGCACAGGTCCTGCTCATGGAAAGAAAAGCCCCTCTGCCCGCGTAACCCGCTCAGGTTGGCCTCTTTGCGCGAGCGCGCATAGTAATCGGTAAAGCAATCGAGCCCCACCACGCGATAGCCCTCGCGCAGCAGGCGCTCTGACAGGTGCGAGCCGATGAACCCTGCAGCCCCAGTCACCAGGCAGGTCGTGCTCATCCCTTCGACTCTCCTTGGCGGGCCTGCAGCGCGCCATGCGCTCCCTCCCAGGCGTAGAGCGCCCCGCCGATCAGGCCCGACAGCACATTGATCAGATACACAGACAGCGACATCGAGACGGCCGTGGCCGCGGGCACCCCCACCTGCCCAAAGAGCAACAGATAAGCGCCCTCGCGCACCCCTACCCCGCTGATGGTGATGGGCAGCATGAGCAGGGTGGCGATGATCGAAACCGAGACCAGGTAATAGCTGAAACTCACATGCACACCCAGGCTGAGGCCGATCAAGGCGTTGACGACAACCTGGAGCAGGTTAAAGGCGATGGATACCCCCCCGGCGATGGCGAGCGAGCGCCGGTCATAGCCGCTGAAAGAGCGGTAGAGCTTGCGCAGGGCAGGCCGGTCGATGAGGCGGCGCAGGGGCGCAGGCAGGGCGCGGAAAAGGCGCCCCAATGGCCCTGACCACAGGAAGAGCGCCACGCCGCCAAAAGCCCCCACGGTGAGGGCCAGCACCAGCAGCGCAATCCACGGCTGGAGTATCCCCAGGCTGAAGGGCAGGGCCAGCGCTGCCATCAGAAAGAGCGCCAGCAGCCCGATAGCGCGGTCAGTGAGCACGGTGCCCACCGCCAACGCGCCCGACTGCGCATCCTGCGCCAGTTCATAGGCGCGCACCGCATCCCCGCCAAAACCCGTCGGCAGGATATTGTTGAAAAAGCTGCCCACAAAGTAGAGAAAGACCAGCCGCTGCAGCGGCACAACGAGCCTCTGCGCCCGGAGCAGCGCTTGCCAGCGCACCGCACGCAGGGCAATGCCCCCGATGAACAGGGCCAGCGCCAGCGCCAGGAGCGGCCAGTTCGCCGCCGCCAGCGTCGTCAGCGCCTGCTTTGCCCCCACCTTGTACAGCACCAGCGCTAACAGCCCCAGGCTGATGACTATCTTGAGGATATTCGACAATCGGTCGCGCACAAGTGACTCCTGAGGCTGGAGATGGGCCAAGTCAGAGACTTGGTCTATCTCCAGAATCTTGTACAAACGCCAGTCGTGGGCAGTAGCGAAATCTATCCGCACAATCCATTTCCAGAATCCGCTGACTGCCCTACTTTTTCACCTGCACCTGCCCCAATACCACGTGATCCTGCAGCTTGCCGCTCTCGAACCATTCCACACGTTTGCCTGTATCCTCATCGTAGAGGGCCACGATGAGGGTGGCTTGCTGAGGGGCCACGCCCTGATCCACCGTCAGGTGATGGGTATCGCTGATGATCTCACCCAAGGCCCAGCCGGTCGTAGGCCGGGTCCAGTTCACCGGCACCGAGTCCTCCTGGGCCAGGAGGGTCTTCTGGTCGGCGCCGATGAGTTGCACCGAGACCTTGTAGCTCTTGTCGGGCACAGCCGCGGCGCGCCAGTAGAGGGTCGGATCCAGCGCCTGGCCGGGGCTCACCTGCGCCGGCGCATTGTCAAAGCCCAACAGGTCAATGCCCCCCGAGCTCTGGCGCTCCAGGGTATGCTGCATGGCGGGCAGGGTGAACACGCGCGGCACAGCCGCTACCTGGATCCTGGCCAGGGTTACCGTGTCGTCGCCCCATGTCCAGAACCGCCAGCGGTCGCGGATGGCCAACAACCGGCCCTGCGCATCGCGCACACTGGCGCGCAGGGTATAGTCGCCCGGCTGCAGGGCAGTGGGGAAGAGCAGGTCATGCTGCCCCCACAAAAGCTCTCCCGGCTGCCAGGCGGTCGCCGGGTACAGGCTCGAAACGGGCGGCCCGGTGTAGGAGCCGACTACCTGCCCATTCTGATCGACCAGGTCCAGGTTGAGCGTCAGATCCTGCTCGGCCTGCTGCTCCACCTGCCAGTACAGGTCCACATGCAGCCACTCGCCGGGGCGCAGGGTCTGTTGTGTGGGGCGATAGGCCACCAGGGTCATCAGATCATCAAAGCGCATGCCCCCGCGCACCAGAGTGAGCGCATTCCCCGGCGCAATCTTTTTGAGCGCGGCTTCTCCAGCCATCGTGGGCGTCACACGGATCGACCCCAATGGCAATGCCCCCGCTTCCGCCCCCTGCAGGGGCTCGATGGGCCGCTTGCTGTCGGCGTCATAGAGGCGTAGCTCCAGCCGGTACCAGCCGGCAGGCAGCCCCATCGGCACCACGATGCTGGCATCATAACGCATTACACTACCCACCGGCCAATGTTTGGGCGGGAAATCGGGGTAGGGGATCTCATCCGTCTGCGCCCACTGCCGGCCCTGGGTATCGAGCAGACGCAGGCTCATCTTGGCATTGGCGCCCGGCTGCTGCACACGCCAGTAAAAGGTCACCCAGGCGCGCTCACCGCCGGCGACGGCATGCAGCGGCAGATCATAGCCCTCCAGACTCAGGGCGCCATAGTTGACCTGCAGCGCGTGTTGCACCGGCGGCGTCTGCTGCAGGCGAGGGTCGTGGGTCATATAGAGCTGCACCAGCACATCTGAGCCGAGCCCGGAATAGCTGGCATGTTGCACCCGGAGCATATTCCCTTCCAACCATCTCTCCACATAGCCGTGGGGGTCCGAAAACTGCGTCTGGCATTTGACCAGCCAGACCCGCTCATAGCGCGCCGCCACGGCAGCGGTGTCGCGGTCGGAAGCGGCCTTGTCCTCATTGCCGCTCAGGGCCACCTTCGGCAAGGCGATGATAGGCAGGGAGCCTGTGTAATAGTGCATAAAGGCCGTGGCATTCTCCGGCCCGTTGATCACAATGGCGTCGCCCGGGCGCTCTTGGCTCTGCACGGTGGCTGCAGCCCGGCGGTAATCCTGCTTGACCGCGTAATGCGGGTCCGTGAAATAGTTGTAACTGGCCATTACCATCGGCGTCGCCAGCGCCAGGCCCGCCAGCGCCGCCACGGGCCACAGGAACCGCCCGCGGCTGGTGCGCTCCAGCCCCCGGGCCACCAGCAGATAGTAGGGTGGGCTGGCGATCATCACATAGCGGCTGCCGCCGTAGGTGGGCTTGAGCAGCGACGCGACAAAAATGGCGAGTACCGGCACAAACAGGTAAATCAGCATGAGGGGCGCCCGCCGGCGCTCATCGGGCCACAGCGCCCCTACCAGGAAGAAAGCCAGGAAGATCAGGTCAAAGGGCCAGTAGGTCCACAGGTTCAGAGTCAGGCCGGTATCAAAGGCATGGAGTGCATCGCGCAGGATCTGGTACAGGGGCAGAAAGTGGCGCTCCGCCTCCAGGCCCATGGTCAGCCGGTGCAGGGCATAGAGGGAGACGGGCAGGCTGGCAAACAGCACACCGGCCAGGGCAAGCAGGACGGTTATGCGCCACCTCTGACCCAAGCGCAGGGCAGCAAGCAGCGCATAGATGCCCAGCACCCCGATCAGGGTCAGGGCAAAATAGTGGGTATAGGCGGCAGCCAGCGTGGCCAGCCCGGCCAGGGCGAGCCAACCTGCATGGCGCTCCTCGGCGGCCCGGTCAAAGGCATAGACGGCTAGCAGCCCCAGCGCCGTGGCCATGGTATACATGCGCACTTCCTGGGCATACCACAGGTAAAAGGGCGAGAGCGCCCCCAAGAGCGCAGCCAGGACCCCCGCACGCGGGTTCCAGAAGCGCGCGCCGGCGGCATAGAGCAGGGGCACCAACAGCACCGCCCACATCACCGAAGGGAAGCGCAGCACGAAATCGCTCTGCCCCGCCAGGCGGATCAACCCATGGAGCAGCAAAAAGTAGAGGGGCGGGTGGAGATCGATGGTCGTGATGCCGGGGAAGGTGATCTGGTTGGAGAGGATGGCGGGCACATTGAGCTGAGCGCGCAAAAGACTCAGACTCTCATCGTACCACAGACCCTTGGCCTCCAGCTGCCAGGTGCGCACCCCAAAGGCCAGCAGGGTCAGCAGGACGACGACCAGCGTCACTGGAAAAGCCCGCTGCTTCAAGGGCTTGGTGGCCTTGATCTCAATCCCTGCCAATTACTGTAAAGCTCCCTTACCCTGCACACTACCGATTCCAGACCCGATGGCGCGTATTCTACCATTGAACCACTCAAGACACAAAGGAAGATTGCTTCACTGGTTGATCTTGAGCGTCAGCCAGGGCGAGTTCTTGAAACTGCCGTCGCTCGCGGCCACATACATCCCCAGGCGCACTGCCCGGGGCCGGCTTCCTGGCGGCACAGTGATTGGATAGCAATCGCGCACGATCTCGCCGGCCGTCCAGCGGGATGTGGGGTACCAGCCATCGACGGGACTAGTGCGATCTGCCTGGACCAGGATATCGTCCGGCCCCTGCGGCGGGTCCTGCGCCAGCAGGTGCACGGCCACGCTGTAATCCGCGTCCGGCGGGCGATAGGCCTGCCAGTAGACTGTGAGGATCAACACCCCCTGGCCGCCGGGGGCGAGGGCGGCCGACAGGATGCGGATGTCGTTCTCCAGATCCAGCGACTCTCCGGGCGGCACGGGGATGGCGGTGATGGGCCGTGGGCTGATCTCGACAATCCCCGGCGCCGGCGATGACAGAGATACGTGCCCCAACCGCTCGTCCCACCAGGCCAGCGGCAGCCGGTACAGGGTCTCACTAAAAGTGAGCAGCCGGTCGCCGCGGGCGAAGATCTGCTGCAGGTCGGCATTGTGATCGACCAGCGTGAGCCCGGCCAACTGCCCGTGGTAGGCCTGCGCATAGGCCAGCGCCCAGTAGCGGTTTCCCCAGAGGGCCATAAAGGTCGTCGGCGGCCCACCCTGGGGCTGGGCAACCTGTTCGGCCAGGGCGATGGCTTGCTCTGCCCCCGCAGCACGGGTAATCGCCAGCACTTGCGGCTCATGGGCATAGGCCTCTGCGCCCGCAACCCCCAACAGGAGCAGCGCGGCGAGCAACGGGCCGGCGCGCCGCCCCCAGCCTGCAAGGGCTTCCGCCGCCAAGGCCAGGCCGACGCCGCACAGGGCGGCCAGGGGCAACTTGGCCGCCAGCAGGGCGTCGGAGACGCTGCCCTCCCAGATCAAGAGGGAGAGGGGCACCGAGGGCAGCCAGGCCAGGGTGAGGGCCAGCGCTTCGCGCTGAGAGTGCGCAAGCCACAGCGCCAGCAGCCCCAGGAGCAGGATTGGCAACCACAGATCGCTGTGCAGCAGGCCGGCCAGGGTGCCGGCCCGGCTCAGCCAGCCGCCCAGGCCCTGAGGGGTAGCGATAACCCGGTCCACTTTGGTATCGAGAAAGATGCTCAAAAAGCCGCGCCAGGTGCCTACCGCACCAAAAGTCCAATCGGCGCCCATCCAGGCGCGGATGGGCAGGTACAGGTAGGTCAGCGGCGCCAACAGGATAATCCCCAATGTCAACGGCCAGCCGCGGCCCAGGGCGCGCCAGCGCGGCCACACGAGCAGCAGCAGCGCCGGCGCCAGAAAAAGGGTGGTGCGCTGATGCGCCAGCCCCTGGCTAAAAACCAGGGCCAGCCAGAGGAGGTCCCCCCTCTCTCCATAGCGGCCGAAGCGGAGGGCAAAGTAGAGGCTGGCGACGATCAGCGCCAGGCCCATGGTATCGACCTCGGCCACGACGGCATACACCCACGACGACGTGCTCAAGCCAGCAGCGATGGCGCCCAGCGCCGCCAGCAGCGGGCGGGCGCCCAGCTCGCAGGCCAGGGCATAGATGAGCGCCACTGTGGCCACACCCCAGAGCGCCGAAAAGAGCGACGCCCCGGCCGCGGGCTCCAGGCCCAGCGGGCGCAGCAGGGTCACAAAGAGGGAGCCCAGCAGGGAATAGAGCGGATACCCCGGGTAATGGATAGTCCCCCAGCGGGGCAGGGCGTTCTGGATCTCACCAACGTCGGTGGTATAGGGGTGCTGGCTGCCGTTGACCCCCCACTGGAGCGTCCAGAGATAGCACACCAGTGTGGCCAGGACTGCGAGCGCCAGGCCTTGCGACGGACCAAGACGCCAGCCGCCTTTGGCAGCAGGCTTGGTCCAGGTTTGCTGCATCAACCGTTCTTCCTCCCTCACAAGCATAATGGCATTCAGAGCGCCTTGGCCCCATGCCCGGCGATGCGGGCGCCTATCGCCAGGGCCAGCGCCAGGGCCAGGGTCGCCAGGCTGATGGCCGCCCCCACTCGCAGCGAGCCGGGCACGAAGGCCATCTCGATGTGATGCTTGCCTGCCGGCAGCGCGACGGCGCGCAGCGCCACGTCGGCACGCAGAATGGGCGCCGGTCGGCCATCGACACGCGCCTGCCAGCCCGGGTAATAGAGATCGCTCACCAGCAAGATGCCCGGTTGCGGGTTCTCCACATCGATCTCCAACCGCTCAGGGTTGACCATCGTATAAGTGGCCGGCGTGGGGGCGCCGCCGTACTGCGGCAGCGCCAACCCCGGGTCCTCGGCCAACACGACCAGGCGGCTCAGGTCCACCTGCGATGAGGCGAGCAGATCGAGGGCGGCGTCATCGGTAAGCTCCACGCGCGCACCATAGAGCACGGCGGCCCGCGGCAGGGGCGCAGGCAGCTCGTAGAGATAGGAATCCTTCGTCGCGGCGAGCAGGCTGCTGCCGGCAGCCCGATAGTTCGGGTCCCAGGTCACCCAATAGCGCACGTTCAGCAGTTGCCACAGGCGCTCCTTTGGCAGGCGAGTCCGCAACTGGTCGAAAGTGGCCAACATCAGTGGGCTGGCGCCGTTGATATCCTCTACCCCAACGGCGCAACCATAGTTGAGCGGCAGCCGGAACTCGTTATACACGCGGCCCTGGCCCTGACGTTCCTGCAGAGGCTGCGTCAAGGCGCTGAGCGGATCGGGAGCGCTGTTGGCCTGGGGAAGCTGCAGGTTGTTCTGCCAGTTGACGGTGAACAGATCCAGCACGACCAGGGCGATAGCGGCCGCCTGCAGCGTACGGCCCTGCACACCCAGGCTGCACGCGGCAAAGAGCGCACTGCAGAGCAGGAGCATCAGCAAGGCAAAGGCCAGGATGTTCAACTGGCTGCCCAGCTTGCCAGAGCTCGCATTCCAGAGGTCGGCAAGCGCCAGCAGGAACCCGACAGCGCCGGCAATCACGAGCAACACAACGGCAGTGCGCCGGGCCCCGCCCGGGCGCACTTGCCCTGCCAGCGCCAGCGCGCCATAGCCGGCCAGCTGCGCCGCCGCAAAACTGGCCAGGAAGACGGCCCTTTCCTGGTCGCGAAAGAGGCCAAAGCCCGGCGCCGCGTGGTAGAGGATGCTGTAGACAAAGGTGTGGCCGCCGAAAGAGACAAGCAGCGCGGCCCCAGCCAGGAAGGCCCAAAACAGCACTTCCCGCGACTGCCGGCCCCGCACCGCCAGCACCGCCAACACCAGGGGCAAGACGCCGATGTACATCGGCGAAACCGGGTTCACCGAGCCAGGCAGCAGGATCTGTAGGATATCCTGCGGGGAAAATCCGCCGCTGGCCGTATCATAGCTCATGCTGGCCCGTGTCGACAGGCGCATGAATTCCAGGGTAGGCAGCCATTGCACCGCTGCCAGGCCGGCAGCAAAGGCTGCCAGGAGGAATGGTATCCAGAGCAGGCGGCGGGCTGCGCTCAAGCCGGCGCTCCGGTAGACCTCATAGAGCCGGAAGAGGAGGTAGAGCCCCACCCCATAGAGCACAAACGATGCTGACTGCGGGTGGCCTGCCAGGACCGAGATGCCCAACAGCAGGCCGCCGCCTACCGTGGCCGCCAGACGCGACCAGCCGCTCGCTGCAGGCCGCGTAGCCAGAAGTACACACAGCAGAATGGCGGGCAGCCACACCTCTGTCTCGAGAATGGCCAACTGCTGTGTGGGGTAGGAGGTCAGATAGCCGCCAAAGCTGAAAACCAGGGCCGAGAGGAGCGCCGCAAACCGGTTGCCCAGCGCAAAATCAGGCGCCCCCTGCGGCTTGCGATCGCTGCCTGGCCCGCTGAGCCGACCCGCCGTTCCTGAAGGGGGCGCCTGATTCTCCTCGAACTGCACACGAGCAAAGGCATAGGTCAGGGCCCCGGCCAGGAAGATGTGAGCGATGGCCTCCAGCTCCAGCGCCAGCAGCGGATAACTCGGCCCGGCCAGGAAGGTCGTGACCCAGCTCAGCGGGTAAAAGACCGCCGACTGGACATCGGCAATGAAAGGGTGCCCGGCATAGGTGTAGGGGTTCCACAGCGGCAGGCGCCCAGCCCAAAGCTCCTGGGCGCGATAGCGGGCAAAGGCGTAGAACTGGTCCACAAAATCCCCCCTGAGGGGAAAAGTGGCCCGGTTGGCCGCGCTGGGGGTCAGCAGGCGCCAGTAAAAGGCTATCGTGGCCAAGAGGAGCAGCAGGATGGCCAGACTATCCTTGGCCAGGGCTGGCCAGAGGCGCCGCCCACTCTTGGCGGGGGGCGCAGAGATTCCTCGGGCCCCACGCGTTGCGGTCATGGCTTGACCTCGATCGTGCCGAGCACGATGGCGCTGTCACGCAGGAGGCCCTCGGGCCCTTTAGCAGGCAGGCGCTCCAGAGTCTCGCGCTGGTACATGCCCACCTGCAGAGGATAATGGCCGGGGGGCGCGCCAGGCTGTACCTGCAGCTCATAGACATCACAGATGACCTCACCAGCCAGCCAGGTGTTGGTCGGCGCGTCGCCGCCCAGAGGGATGTTATCTTGCTGGGCATAGATGGCGCCGTCTGCGCCGCTCACATGGGTGAAGACGGTATAACTCTTCCCCACTGGCGCCAGGGCCTTCCAGAAGAGGGTCAGGTGGAGCTTTTCGCCGGGCCGCAGGGCCGTGCGGTCGAGATCATAGCCCACCAACTGGATCTGCTCGCCCAGGGAATAGCTCACGGGGTGGGCAATAGTCTCACACGACTGGGGCAGCACCAGCACGTCGCCCAGGCTCACATGATCGCCCTGGGCCTGGCCCTGGCTGTCGGTACAGCTCAGGCGCTGCAGGCTGGGGTAGAGATAGAGCCCGGCCTCAATCGTCAGGTGCATAGGCCGGTAGATATCGGCCGGCACCTGCAAAAGGTAGGTATCGGCCAGGGCATCGCCGGGGCGCCAGAGCCGGGTGGGGAAGAGCCCATGCCCGGGGTAGACGTCGCGCTGGGCCACGAGGGTGTGGGTCGAGTCGAGCAGGTGCACAAAGACGGAATAGTTCTCGGCCATGGGCGCGCGCGCCCGCCAGTAGAGAGTGACCGTCAGCGTCTGCCCGGGCTGCACCGTCCGTTGGTCGAGGGAGTAGCCCAGCAGGTCCATCTGCCCGCCAAAGGTGAGGTCGAGCCGGTCCGGTATGGCGGCCTGTTGCGCTGGCGTGAGCAGGGGCGGGGGAGCATAGGCGGGCGCGATGACGCCAAAGGGCGCCCAGAGCGCCACGCCCGCCAGCAAAGCACTGGCGGCGGCCAGGGGCACGGTCTGCCAGCGGCGCGGGAACCAGGCCGCCAGCCCCAGCACGAGCAGCAGGGAGAGCGGGCCGATAGCCGGAAAGAGCAGCCGCCCCTGGCTGGCCATGGTGAGGGAGGTCCAGCGGAGCAGGCCCACGAACAGCGCAGCTGGCCACAGGACGAGCAGCGCCAGGCTGGCGCAGGCCGTGGGCCCGGGCAGCCGCCGCTGCGCAATCCGCCGCGCCAGATCCACAATCAAGCCCCCCGCAGCCAGCAGGGCCAGGGCGTTGAGGGCTGTATAGACCGCCCGGGGCATGGCCACGTTGACCCCGCCAAAGAGGCCCCAATACGACTCGACAAAGCCGGTGCGCTCGCTCCAGAGCTGTTTCAGGGAGGGCTGGGTTGAGCGCGGGCCGGCAATGGCCAGGAAGCGGTTCCAACCCAGCGGGTCGCCGTAAAGGCGCCAGTTGCGCCAGTACCACCAGCCGGCGATCAGTGTGGCTGCGCCCAAGACGGCCGCGCCGCCCCAGAAGAAGATCTGCCAGTTGCGCCGGCGCCAGGCCACCCAGCCCAGCACGAGCGCGGCCAGCGGCAGCAGGCCGAGGGCGCTCACCTTGGTCAGGGCAGCCAGGCCGATCAGCGCCCCCAGGAGCGCGTAACTGGCCAGCTCTCCCCGCTGTAGACCAACGCCCCGCGACCGCACATCCTGCCTCCGCAGCGAGCGCACGAGCAGCCACAGCGTCGCCGTTGAGAGCGCAATCAGCAGGTTATCATTGTTCACCGAGCCGCTGATGAAAAGGAACATGGGCGTCAGGCCGGCCACAGCCGCCCCGGACAGCGCCAGCTCGGGCCGTTGGGGCACGATCTCGCGCCCTAACAGGTAGGAGAACAGAACGGTGAACAGGCTGCACAACACCGAGAACCCGCGCGCCAGGTGGATAGCCAGCGCCGCCCCATGGTAGGGGAAATCCTCCGCCGGTGAGTGCACAACGAGGTTGATATCCCCATCGGGCCGCACAATGCCCACTTCCGCATGCGGATTGTGCGGCAGGAGCTGCGCCCAGTCGTCCGCGGGCGCCCAGCGGCTGGCCAGGGCGGCCAGCCAGTAATAGAGAGGCGGCTGCGACCCCTCCTGCAGCCACGGGCCGGGGCGGGCGGGGTCCTGCACGGGCAGGGCGCCCCCCGTCGCCAGGTGCTGCACAAAGGGGTAATGCCAGAGCTCATCCGAGGCCTCAAAGAGCGGGGTCACCACACTGTAGGTGGTGGCCACGCAGAGAAAAACGGCCAGCAGCCCCCACAATGCCCGGTCACTCCACAGGGGCTGCCGCTTTGCTTTCGTATATGCCATGAAGCCTCGATCCTCCCTCTGTTTGAGGAAGGTATCCTAATCGCGCAAGGCCTTTTTGGCAAGTTGGGGCAGTAGTCCGGAGCAGTTCGTCAGTGGCGCCTGCTCATGCCGCCGCTCCGGTGTTGCCCGGGTTCTACGCCGGGCATCTTGCTTCGCCTTGGGGCCGGCTTCAATCCAGGGAGGTGGGGTAGGGCTTGTGGCATCGCCACAAGCCCCACCCCACCTCAAAGGATCCGCGCCGGGTATACGCACCGCATGAAACCCGGCATCAATGGCTCAATCCTTGACTGGTATTGCTCATTGAGGGCTCGAACAAGATCTGAGGCTCTGCCCTATCCGCGCTCATGTCGATGCGCACCGGCAACAGGATGTGGTCTGCGCCATCGGCCGTGGGGAGGCGCTGCAGGGTCTGCGGGTTGTAGAGCCCGATCTCGATGCTCGCCTCACCCGCATATGGGGCGCCCACATCGGCCAGGGCGTGGCGATCCACGATCAGCTCATCCGCTTGCCAACCGCTGGTGGGGCGCTCGCCGAGCGCCGGAGGGCCGTCGTGCTGGGCGATAATGCGGCCCTGCGCATCCAGCAGGTGCACGAAAACGGTGAAATCCGTCGCCATGGGCCCCTCACTCTCTGCCCGCCAGTAGAGAGTGACCACCAGGAGCGGGCCGGGCTGCACGGCAAAGGCCTCCAGGCGCGCCAGGCCGGGGAAGTGGGGCGCGGGCTCCAGGGGCTTGGGGGTGGGTTCGGGGGTAGGCCCAGAAGCGGGCAGCACCCGCACTTGGGCCAAGGGGATATGGTTTCCCAGCACTTCCCCCTTGACGCTGCGCAATAGCAGATTGCCCTTATCGGGCGCATAGACGGCCGCATCGAGGCGGTAAGCTCCGGGCAGCACATCGGGGCGCAGGACGAGCTCACGCACATCGGTGATGATCTGCCCCGGCTGCCACGAGTCGCTCAACCGCGGCGGGGCCGAGAGATCGGCCCATGGTTTGCCGTTGTCATCGATCAAGCCGGTGAAGAGCACCAGCCCGTGCATGGCGGGGGCAGGGGCGCCTGGCTGCCAGAAGAGGCTTACATGTACCGCATCCCCCGGCCGCAGCAGCCGGCGATCCAGGGCATAGCCGCGCAGGATGAGGCGCCCACCAAAGTCATAATAGGTGGGGTTGTTGAGCTCCCCGGGCGCCCGATGCACGAGCATCTGGCCAAAGCGCACACAATCGCCCAGGCTATGCCCCTCGCTATCCCGCACAGGCAGCCGCTTGCCGCTCCCTGGCTGATAGAGACCGACCTCTACCGCCAGCTGGCTGGGACAATAGGTGTCGGGCGAGAGAGTCAGCACGTACTCGTCGGCCAGAGCATCGCCCGCGCGCCAGAGTGAAGTCTGGAAACGGCCGCCCCCGGGGTGCACGTCACGGCCGCCCACGATCTGCCCCGTCTCATCCACCAGGTGCACAAAGACGAGGTCATCCTCCGCCAAGTCCTGGCGCGCCTGCCAGTAGAGGGTCACCGGCACGCTGCCGCCTGGCTGCACCTCAGCCGTCTCCAATCGGTAGCCCAAAAGCTCTATGCTATCGCCCACCAGATAGTCCAGGCGGTGCGGGATCGCCGCCTCCTGTGCGGGTGTAAGGAGGGGCGGCCGGGCATAGGCGGGGGCGATCACGCCCCACGGCGCCCAAAAGGCGAGCCCCGCCAGGACTACCGCAGCGGCGCCGGGTAACAGCCCGCGCCCCCGTCCCTGCAGCCAGGCCGCCAGCGGGGTACCCCCGCTTCGCTTAACGGGCGCGGTAAACTGGGCAATCTCCGCCAGCCCTGCCGCCAGAAAGAGCGAAAGCGGCGCGATGGCAGGAAAGAGCAGCCGCCCCTGGCTGGCGGTTGTGAGCGACGTCCAGCGCACGAGCCCGATCAGCACGATCACAGGCCAGGCCGCCAGCAGCAGCAGGCGGAAGGCCTGTTCGGGCTCGGGCAGGCGTCGCGCGCGCAGATTCCGCCCCAGCGCCAGCAAGAGCCCCGCGGCTCCCACCAGCGCGATCCCCTCGCATACTCCATAGACCCATTCCGGCATGGGCACGTTCATCCAGCCGAAAACGCCCCAGTAACTGCGGGCAAAGCCGGGCCACTCGGACCATACCTCGCGCAGGCTGAGCGTGTGCGCGCGCCGGCCGATGATGGCCAGCATGGCGTTCCAGCCCAGCGGGTCGCCGTAAAGGAGTACATTGCGCGCATACCACCAGCCCGCAACCAGGAGGGCAACGGCCGCAAGCGCCGCCCCGCCCAGGAACAGCAGGCGCCCGCTGCGGCGCCGCCAGGCCGCCCAGGTCAGCGCCAGGAAGGCAGGCGCCAGGAGCCCCAGCCCGCTCACCTTGCTCAGCGCCGCCAGGCCCACCAGGAGCCCGGCCAGCCCCCAACGCCAGAGGGGCAGCGGCCGGCGCACCAGGCGCAGCACCAGCCAGAGAGTCGCTGTCGAGAGGCAGATGACCAGGTTATCGTTGCTCACCGCGCCCGAGAGGAAGAGAAACTGGGGGGTGAAAGCGGCAAGCGCCGCCGCGGCCAGCGCCACACCGCCTGTGCCCAGCACATCACAGGCCAGGAGGTAGGTAAAGAGCACCGTCAGGGCGCCCAGGAACACCGAGAACAGGCGCGCCAGGTGAATAGCGAGCACCGCCCCCCGATAGGGGAACCTCTCGCTCGCCGTGTGCAGGGCATAGTTGGCATTGCCGTCGGGGCGGGCGATGCCGATATCCGCACGCGTGTTGGGGCGCAACACCTGCTCCAGGTCGCTCGCATCGGCCCAACGGCTGGCCAGGGCAGCCAGGGCATAGTAGAGCGGCGGCTGCGAGCCCTCCTGCAGCCAGGGGCCGGGGTGCGCCGGGTCCTGCACGGGCAGCCCTCCCCCCATCGCCAACTGGCGCACAAAGGGATAGTGCTGGGCCTCATCAGGCGCCTCGTAGAGCGGGGTCACGACGCTGTAGGTCGTCGCCAGGAAAAAGAAGACTGCCAACAAGGCCCACAACGCACGGCTGCGCCAGAGCGCCCGCTGCCCGGCCCGAGTGTGATCCATGGGACAGCGCTTCCTCCCTCCCCTGAAGAGAAGGATATCCTAATCGCACTGGGGCATTTTGGCAAACTTGCACAGATTGCTGCGTCTGGCCCGGTGCAGAATCTCGAAGCGCGCCACGATGCTACATTGCTCACTCAGGTTCCGGGCCAGGGGTGTGCGCAGCGCAAAGCCCGGCAACCAGTGCCAGCTTGCCCAATGCTGTGACCTAAAGTTGTGTTATCCAACCCAAGATCCTTGCCTTGCCGGACAATCCGTGTCATAATGATATCATACTATCGAGTTAGTACTGCAACCGCACTTGATCCAGCCGGCTCCCGGTAACAGCCGGCAAAGGTGCTGCACGCAACCCGCCCAATCCCCCCGAATGGCTCCACTCCGGTCGCGTGCGAAGCGCGATGCCCGGATGGGATCCGCGCTCCGATGGGTAAGTACGGCTGTAGTGTTAGGGCGGCATTGCCGAAGTGAGGTGGCTATGTCCCAAGTTGAAACGGGCTACGAGCACGTAATTCTGAATGAAGCCCGAGTGCCAATTATCGCCGGGACGACCATGAAGGTGGTCGAACTCGTCCTGGAAAAGACTGCTTACGGGTGGAGCCCGGAAGAACTGCACTTCCAGCATCCCTACCTGACGCTGGGGCAGATCCATTCGGCCCTTGCCTACTATTGGGACCACAAGGATGAGCTCGATCGGGACATCGAGCGCAGGCTCAGGGCAGTTGATGAGATACAGAAGACACTGGAACCGACAGCGTTAGCCGCTCGTTTGAAGGCCAAGGGTTCGATCTGATGGCAATCAGCCTCTACATGGATCAGCATGTGCCGCGCTCCGTCACTGTTGGGCTTCAGCGGCCAGAAGACAGGGAGAAGGCATTTCCTTCTCGGGTGTAATCTACGCTCATCAAATGCGCGTGTCCATTGGAGCTTGTGTGCGTGATCTGGAGATCATCGCCACAGCCGCAGATCCTGCCGATTTGGCGGGCAAAGTGCAGTTCCTTCCCCTCTGATAGATGGGGTGACAACGTTCGCCCCCATATCGGATAGATCAGTCTATCCCACAATGCCCGCAATCGCCTCCAGGCCCAGCAGGTAACTGCGCCAGCCGAACCCGACGATATGCCCCACGCACACCGCACTGATGAGGCTCGTATGCCGGAACTCTTCGCGGGCGTAGATATTGGAGAGGTGCACCTCCACAGTAGGCTTGGCGACCGATTCGATGGCATCGCGTAGGGCCACGCTGGTGTGCGTATAGCCCCCGGGGTTGATGAGGACGGCATCGGCCCAATCGATGGCCTCGTGCAGGGCGTCAATCAGGCCGCCCTCATGGTTCGATTGCACCGTGCGCAGGGTGAGGCCCAACTCCGCCGCACGCGCCTGCAAGCGCTCATTGATCTCGGCGAGCGTCACCCGGCCATAGACCTCGGGCTTGCGCCGGCCGAGCAGATTCAGATTGGGACCGTGAAGCACCAGTACATTAGCCATTATTCTTCACCTCATCCCAGGCTGTGACGAACTCTTCCTGCGTGATGCCGCTCCTGACCGTCACCTCACCCAGGCGCACCGGTAGCACGAACCGCACCTGACCGCCCACCCGCTTCTTGTCCGACCCCATGGCCTGCCAGATCGCATCCGCCGCCACCGCCGGCGGCCGCACCGGCAGGCCCAGCTGTTGCAGCAGGCGCACAAGCCGCGGCTCCAACGCCGGATCACAGATCCCCAGCCGCACGGCCAGCCGCGTTACCACCACCATGCCCACGCTCACCGCATCGCCATGCCGCCAGGAGAACCCTGCCGTGCGCTCGATGGCGTGGCCCACGGTGTGCCCCAGGTTGAGCACCGCCCGCCGGCCGCGCTCCTCGGGGTCCTCGGCCACCACATCCACCTTGACCCGCACCGCCGCTGCCAGCGTTTCAGCCAGGGGCTCCACGCCCACCGTTTCCAGGTGCGCAAAGAGGTCCGGGTCGGCGATGACGCCGTGCTTGACCACCTCGGCCAGGCCAGAGCGGAAATCGGCCGCGGGCAGGGTGCGCAGCAGGGCGGGGTCCTCCAGCACCAGGCGCGGCGGGTGAAAGGCGCCGATCAGGTTCTTGCCCCCGGGGTGATCGATAGCCACTTTGCCGCCCAGGCCGGCATCGACCTGCGCCAGGAGCGTGGTGGGCACGACGATCCAGGGCAATCCGCGCAACCAGGTGGCCGCCGCAAAGCCGGCCGCATCGGAGAGCGCGCCGCCGCCCAGGGCGATCACCGGCGTGCCGCGGTCGGCGCCCGATGTGAGCAGCCCATCGTAGAGGGCCTGCAGCGCCGGGTACGTCTTGGCCGCCTCACCGGAGGGCGCCTCGAGCCAGCGGGCCTCGATGCCGGCCGCATCGAGCGCGCCCTGCAGCCGGGCCCCGTGGAGAGCGCGCACGGCCGGCTCGGTGATCACCACTGCCCGCTCGCCCCGGCACGCCTCGCGCAAAAGCGCCCCCCCGCGCGCCAGAAGGCCCTCGCCCAGGGCCACATCATAGCCGCCGGCCATCTCCGGCAGCGCGAGCACCCGCACCGGCGCGCTCGCCGCTGCGCGCGCCAGGCGCAGCACGCGCGCGGCGGCCTCGTCGGGGCTCAGGTGCGTAGTGTCCAGGCGCAGGGGGATGGCGCCATAGGCCGGGGCGCGCTCGGCCAGGAGCTGTGCGATGCGCGAGGCCGGGTCGGCCCCAAATAGCAACGGGCGGTCGCTGGCCCCTCTCAGGCGCTGCAAAAGCTGGGCCGGGGCGCACTCGAGCAGGATCACCGTGGCCGTCCCCAGAAAAGCGCGCCGGTTCTCCTCGGGCACCAGCGCCCCCCCGCCGGTGGCGATGACCAGCCCCGCTTGAGCGGCCAACTCCTGCACCAGCGCCGCCTCAGCCCGGCGGAAAGCCGCCTCGCCAGCGCTGGCGAAATACTCACGGATCGTCTGCCCAAGGCGCTCTTCCAGCACGGCGTCCATATCCACAAAGGGCCGCCCCAGCGCCTGCGCCACCCGTCGCCCGACGACCGTCTTGCCGGCGCCCATAAAGCCGGTGAGGACGATGCTGCGCTCAACCATGTGCCAGTTCTCTCCTCATTTCACGCACCCGTGCTACAACCTGCTCCAGCCGGTCGCCGCCGCACGTTTCCAGCACCGCCTCGGCCAGTACCCAGGCTACCGCCGCCGCCGCAACCACGCTGGCCGCGGGCACAGCGCAGGTATCGCTGCGCCGGTAGACCGTCTCGGCCTCCACGGCGTGCGCCAGGTCTATGCTGGGCTGCGGCTGGTGGGTGGTTGGGATGGGTTTCATGGCCGCGCGCAGCACGAGCGGCTGGCCGTTGGTCATGCCCCCCTCGATACCGCCTGCGCGGTTGCGCGGGCGCACAATATGCCCACCTTGCAGGCGGATGGGGTCCTGCACGGCCGTACCGGGCAGGTGGCTGTTGGCAAAGGCCGGGCCGATCTCCACCCCCTTGATGGCGGGGATGCCCAGGAGCGCTGCCCCCAGCCGGGCGTCGAGCCGCCGGTCGGGCTGCACAAAAGAGCCCAGGCCCAGGGGCAGGCCCACGGCCATCACCTCCACAATGCCCCCCAGAGTGTCGCCCGCCTCGCGTGCGGCGTCGATGCGCGCCACCATCGCCTGCGAGGCCGCCGCGTCTGGGCAGCGCACGGGCGAGGCATCGGCCAGCGCGATGCGCTCGGCCCAGGGCAGGTCTAGCGCGGGCGCCTCGGCATCGCCGATGGCCACGACATAGCCCAGCACCTCCACTCCCACCGCCAATAATAGCTTTTTGGCCACCCCGCCGATGGCCACGCGCAGGGCCGTTTCGCGCGCACTGGCCCGCTCGGCCACGAGCTCCACATTGCCGTGGCCGTACTTCAGCGCGCCCACCAGCTCGGCATGCCCCGGCTGCGGGATCGTCCGCGGCGCGCGCTCAGGGTCGCCCATCTCCGGCCGCGCGCGGTTGGCGACCCTGAGCGCCACGGGGGCGCCGGTCGTCTGCCCCGCCGCCACCCCGGCCAGGATCTCGGCCGTATCTGCCTCCAGGCGCTGGCGGGCGCCCCGGCCGTAACCCGACTGCCGCCGCGCCAGGTCCGGCGCCAGGTCGGCGGGGGAGAGCGCCAGCCCGGCCGGCAGCCCCTCGATAATGCCCAGGAGCGCCGGACCGTGGGATTCACCTGCCATGAGAAAACGTAGCATCTGCAACCTCAATCAGAAGGAAGCAAATCATGCTTCATGGGTACGTTAAGCAGTAAGCAACATTGGCCTCAATCGAGGCCTAACTCCTGTACCAGTTGCCGGACAGTGATAATCGGTATCCCCTGGTATGATTGTAGCCGGAGGAGGTGTTGGTCACCACTGACGATCAGATCTGCCTGGGCCGCAGCAGCGCATAGCAGAAATTTGCCGTCGCTGGGGTCCGCCGCTAGCGGAGTGCAAGGCCGGGGACCATCGTCCACCACCAGGGCATCGTGCAGGAGCAGGTTCAAAAAGTCGTTGATATGCCGATCAGAAAGAGCATACTTATCCTTGATGCGCGGATAACTCAAAGTGGCGCGGATCTCCATCAGAATGGCCGGGGATATGACCAGGACAAACCGCATCGCTCTCCAGGCATCGATGACTTGGGCAGGCGCTCCCGTCCTGGAGAGCAGGCTGCTGATAAGCACATTCGTATCAAGTACCACTCGTAACAGACGAGGACTGGGTTGCACGGATTGCTTCATCGATGTCCCTCTGCATCTCAGCCTCATCTACCTGAGGCGCCTGTGCGCGAATGCGGTCGATGACTCGGAAACGCTCCTCACGCTCGGCCATGAGTTGTTCGAAGAGTTCAATCGGCATCACGGCTACAAGCGGCTTACCCGAGCGCTCGACGATGACAATCTCGCCGCCATAGCCGACCCGGCCCAGAAGATCGGCGAAATTGCTGCGCGCCTGGCGAGCCCCTACTCTCTGTATCATCGTGCACCTCCAGTTCACTACATTCTATAGCCAGAGAGGCACAATGTCAATTGTGTACACAAACTCTCTCAACCGCCGATGGCGCGGCTCATCACGTCGACCGGCGCCGGTTGGCCCGTCCACATCTCAAACGAAAGCGCCCCCTGGTGGATCAGCACGCGCAGGCCCTCGATGGTGCGGCACCCGGCCGCGGCGGCCCTGCGCAGCAGGAGCGTCTGCCGCGGCGCGTACACCAGGTCCAGCACGGCCAGGCCGGGGTGCAGAGCCACACGCTCTGGCAGGGGGCTTTCATCCGCGTGAGGCTCCATGCCAGCGGCGGTTGTGTTCACCAGCACGGCGGTGCCCTCGAGCCGGGCCTGCAGCGCCACCTCGTCGCCCAGAGCGATCGCCTCCACCTCACGCCCGAGCTGCGCCGTCAGGAGCGCGGCCAGCGATTCCGCCCGCGCCGCGTGACGGTTGGCCACCGTCACGCGGCAGCCCGCCCCCGCCAGCGCATAGGCCGCCGCCCGCGCCGAGCCCCCCGCGCCCAACACCACCGCCGCGCGGCCTGGCAGGTCCACCCCCGCCTCGGCCAGCGCGCGCAAAATGCCGCCCACGTCGGTATTGTCGCCATAGAGGGCGCCGTTGCGCACGATGAGCGTGTTCACCGCGCCCACCGCGCGAGCGGTGGGTGAAAGCTCCGCACTCAGCTCGGCGGCCCGTTCCTTGTGGGGGATGGTCACATTCGCGCCCACAAAGCCCAGCGCCACCAACCCCGGCAGCGCCGCTTCCATGCGCTCCGGCGCCACATGCAGCGGCACATAGCACCAATCCAGCCCCAGCGCCTGAAAAGCGGCATTGTGCATCGCCGGCGAGAGGCTGTGCGCCACGGGGTCGCCCAGCACGCCAACAAGCTTCGTTGAGCCCCGAATAGAATGGTCAGACATTGACATTCGCCCCCAACCCCTGCAGCGCCTCCACAAACCCCGGGTAGGATTTGGCGATGCACTCCGCGCCAGAGATCACCGTCTCGCCGTCCGCCGCAAGCCCCGCCACGGCCAGAGCCATGGCCATGCGGTGATCGCCGTGCGCATCGACGCGTGCGCCGCGCAGGGGGGTAGGGCCCTCGATCACAAATCCATCGGCGGTGGGCTCGATGTGCGCGCCCAGGCGGCCCAGCTCACTGGCCAGGGCGGCGATGCGGTCAGTCTCCTTAACGCGCAGCTCCTGCGCGTCGCGCACGGTCGTCACACCCTGCGCCTGCGTGGCCGCTACCGCCAGGATGGGCAGTTCATCGATCAGGTTGGGGATCTGCCCCCCCCCGATCTCCAGGCCGTGCAGCGCCGCAGGAACGGCCACGAGGTCGGCCACCGGCTCCCCGCTGTCACCCATATCTCGCTCATCGAGCAGGGTCAGGCGGGCGCCCATCGCGCGCAGGACGTCGAGGACGGCCCGCCGGCTGGGGTTGACGCCGCAGGCGCGGACCAAAACCTGCGAGCCCGGCACGAGGATGGCGGCGGTCAAGAGAAAGGCGGCGCCCGAGATATCGCCCGGCAGGGCAAACTCGCGGCCGGGCCAGCCCTGTGCGCGCGCGGCGCGGATCACCCCGCCCCCCAGCGCCTGCACCGGCGCACCGAGGGCGCGCAGCAGGCGCTCGGTGTGATCGCGGCTGGGGGCGGGCTCGCGCAAGGTCGTCTCGCCCTCCGCGTTCAGGGCGGCCAGCAGGAGGGCCGATTTCACCTGCGCGCTGGCCACAGGGAGGGCATAATCGACCCCGTGCAGCTCGCCGCCATGGATCGTGAACGGGGCATAGTGGCCCGCACTCGGCCCCTCGATGCGAGCGCCCATCAGGCGCAGGGGGTCGGTGATACGCGCCATGGGCCGGCGGCGCAGCGGCTCCAGGCCATCGAGAGTGGCGCTGAGGGGCTGCCCGGCTAGCACGCCGCTCAGCAGGCGCATGGTCGTGCCCGAAAGGCCGCAGTTGAGGGGCCCCGCGGGCGCTCGCAACCCCCGCAAGCCCCGTCCCTCCACGCGCAGCTCCCGGGGCGCGACCCAAGCAGCATTGACCCCGCAGGCTTGCAGGGCCCCCAGGGTGCGCAGCGCATCGTCGAGGGGGTCCAGACCCACAATGCGGCTCTCTCCCTCGGCCAGCGCCGCCGCAATCAGCGCCCGGTGCGCAATCGACTTGTCGCCGGGCGCCGTCACCTCGCCGCGCAGCGCGCCGCCCGGCTTGACCCTCAATTCCACCTTTGCGCCCCCCTTACGTAATGCGTGGTGCGTGATCCGTAGGAAATTCGCCTGTACGGTTTCCCCTGCGATCTGCTCACTAACGCAGAACGGGGCCGTAGCACAATCATGCACGGCCCCGTCGCTTTGCTTAACGGAGATTATAGCAGAGGGCATGCCGCCGTCAAGCCCGCTTCTCGCTCATCCGGAAGTGCACATAACCACTGCGCAAGGACTGGCAGTTGCGGCTGGGGGGAGGCGAACTTGCTGGCCATGACCGGTGCGACGATGCCCCCACGCCCAACTGGATGCGGCATTGAACCCGGGCTGAGCAGTGATCTGTCTTCAGCAATAGCCCTTTATGCAAACTGAGGCAGGTGCGGCGCGTGGGCTTTGAGCAGCTCGTCGAGCAGCTTGCCCGCCTCTTCGGGCGTGAGCGCCATGGCGACCTGCGGGTCCGCCAGGAAAGCCTGCAGGGCCAGCTTGCGGTCGCCGGAGAGCGCGGCCTGCACCGTCAGCTCCTGCGCCGTAATGTGCAGACGCAGCATGGCAGCCACCGGTTCGGGCAGGGGACCCACATGCAGCGGCTGGATGCCGTAGCTCCCCACCAGCGAGGAGACTTCGACAATGGCGTCGTAGGGCAGGTTGTCGATGGCGCCACGGTTGGGCACATTGACCACGTGCACCTCGTTCCTGCCGCGGATGAGCGCCTCCATGATGTCAACCACCTGGACGGCCTCATCTTTGGGCAGCACATCGGTCGAGAACGCCTGCTCGCCACGGGCCAGGCGGCCGGCCAGGTCCTCCCAACGCTGGGCGCGGGCGCGCTCGCCCACCATGTCGTGCACCGCATTGGCGTAGCGCGTCTTGAGCCCCTGCAGGCGGCCCCGGTAGGGTTCATCGAGGCGGGTGAATTGGGGATAGAACTCGGTCCAGTGCGTCCAGCAATAGGGCAGGATGTTATAGGTCTCCAGGCCCCACTTGACCACTGGCTGGGTCGCGGCGGCCCGAATGAGCGGGAAAGCGTCGCGCCCATCCTTGAGCTTGAGCTGCAGGATGGCTGCGCAGTGGTTCAGCCCGGCCGACGGCGCGGGCATCGCCAGGTCCTCGGCGGCCACGCCGCCATAGTTAGCCAAATAGTCGGGCCGCCGGGGCACACTGGAGCAGGTGCACAGGCCCGCCGTCTTGATGCGGGTGGCGCGGTTGACGGCGATACAGTTAGAGGTCAGCGGGTTGGAATAGTTGAACAGCCAGGCGCCCGGTGAGACCGCCTCCAGGTCCCTGGCCACGCTCACCAGCACCGGGATGTGCCGGAAAGCGCGCATGATGCCGCCGGGGCCGATCGAGTCGGCGATGGGCATATAGACGCCATAGGTCGCCGGGATCTCGATATCCCGCTCCCAGGCATCCATGCCGCCGACCGAGATGGCCGTGATCACAAAATCCGCCCCCGTCAGAGCGGCGCGCTGATCGGTCGTGCTCTCCACCTGCAGGTCGGCCCCCAAGCTCGCCACCAGCTGGCGCGAGAGGGTATCCATCACCTGCAGGCGGCGGGCATCCACATCCATGAGCACGACAGTGCTGCCGCGCAGGGCCTCGGAACCGATGAAAAGCTGCATGAGCTGGGGCGTAAAGGTGCTCGAGCCCCCACCGATGATGGTGATGCGTTTGGACATGGAAGCGACCTCCCCATAGAGTCAGGAAAGAGCCTGGATTAGGCAACGAGTGATACGCCAAGCTATTTTGTTGTACCTGTCAGTTGCCTGTGGTATACTATACTTGTGGGTATGTAACCACAGGAGGATAGAATGTACACCACCAGGGTTTCAACCAAGGGTTGGGTGGTTATCCCCAAGGACCTGCGTGAGAAACACGGGCTGAAGGAGGGGAGCCGGGTGCAAGTCGTAGAATACGGCCACGTGCTCGCGCTCGTGCCCCTGCCCGATGACCCTGTGCTGGCCCTGTATGGTATGCTTCAGGGAGGGCCATCTCTGACGGACGACCTGCTGGCCGAACATGCCCAGGAACGGGCGCAGGAGGAAGCCGATGGGCCCCGATCACGTCCTCGATAGCTTTGCCCTCCTGGTGCTGCTGCAGAAAGAGCCGGGAAGTGAGGATGTGCTCCGTCTGTTGCGCGAGGCCCAGACGGGGGCAGGCCGCATGCTGATGACCTGGGTCAATGTCGGCGAGGTAGCATACATCATCCACCGTCGCTGGGGTCAGGACCGGGTCCACCAGGTGCTGGCCAACCTGGAAGCGGCCGGCATTGCCATCGTGCCCGTTGGGCGGGATCTGGCCCTGCAGGCAACGGCCATCAAGGCCACACATGCGATCGCTTTTGCTGATGCGGTGGCCGCGGCTTTGGCGCTGACCGAGCAGGCTGTGTTGGTGACCGGCGTCCCCGAATTCGGCAAACTGGAAGGATCTCTATCCATCCACTGGCTCCCGGCTAGAGAGCCTTTGCAAGGCCATAGACAGGTAGAGCTCTAGACAGACCAGAGTCTGAGCGGCGCTTTATCCCTCCATAGAGACACTTGCCTCCCCGGGCCTCACCAGGGCAGGCCACAACAGTCGACAGGGCCCTCCGGCCATGTGTGGTCCCCACAGGGCCGGATCATAGCCGGCTTGGGATAGGTGACCTTGCCCGCAGGTTGGTCAAACTGGACGGGCGCCGCCACTCTCTGCCAGCCCAGGCGGCTGTAGAAGGCCTCCATTTCGGGCTCGCAGAACAAAAAGCCGAACTGGGCGCCCAGATCCTGGCCCATATAACGGATGGCCTCATCCAACGCCGTGCGGGCACAGCCCTGCCGGCGATAGGCGCGCAGCGTGCCCACATTGCCCACGCCACCGACCACCACCGGCCGCCCACCCACCTTGACCCGGCGCACGACGATGCCCAACGTGCTGACCAGGGCGCCATCGAGCTTGACCAGGACCCGGTAGGGATAATCGGTGAACCAGACGTACTCATCAGGGGGCATCTCGCTCACCGACTGGCGATCGACCTCCTCGACCTGCCGGCGGTCATCCGCAGAGAGATCCGCGAGCGCCCGCGATTCCACCAGCATGAGACTCCTCCCGTGCCGTGTCAATGCTCGAGATCGTAATGCCTGTAGACCGCGCGCCAGACGATGCGCCTGACCTGGATGTTCCTGACCTGGATGTGGCTGCTGCAGGCCTCGAACCCTACCCGGGCGAAACGCCTGTTGTCGATGGGGCGGGGATCCATCAATTCGAGGGCCAGCCAGCCATCGATAAAGATGAAGCAGTGCCCATCGATGCTGCCGCCCTGGATACGATAGATGCGGCCAGGCTCGAAACCGAACAGAGGGATAGCGGCATTCAGCCTGTAATCCGGGGACCTCTCCAGCCCCACCTTCTCTTCGCCCCAGGCCTGCAAGCCGCCGATATAGGCCGTGCCGCGCCGATCTGCCGCCCAATCCCAGCCGACATTCCACATAAAGTGGAGGCCGTGTCGGTAGGGCGAGACGGTCCGCGCCTCGAAATCGACCAGCACGTTCCCGGGGTAATGGCCCGGGAGCAGGGCCACTGCTGAGGTCGCCATGGAGCTGCGGCCAGTGAGCCAGCCATTCTCAACCAGCCACTCGCCGCCATGAATCTGCCAGCTCTCGACCAAGGCTTCCTGGGAAAGGGGCTCGGCAAACAGGACCTCGGAACCCCCCAGGTCAATCTCTTTGCCGATGAGCTGCAACACATCCGCTGTCATGGGGACCTTTCCTTCCAGGGTAACCGGCTACCAGGCACACCTCAGATGCCCCGCGCCGCGCTCATGCACTGCTGCACCCGGCCTGCGTCCGTCACTGTGAGGGCAAACTCGGGTGGGCGCAGCTCACCGCCCATAAAGGCGCGGGCATTGCGATAGCGCATGGGGCTTTCCACACTCGCTGCGGCCGCAAAATGGACCTCACGGGCGCCGCTCTGGGCTACAATCTTGCCGATGTTGCGCTCGTTGATGCCCCCGCCGGGCATGACGATGATGCGCTCCCCGGCCCTGCGCACCAGGTCCGTGATCAGGTCGAGCCCCTCCAGCACCGAGCTTTCCTGCCCCGAAGTGAGCACGCGGTCGATGCCGAGGCCGATCAGGTCCTCCAGCGCCCGGTAGGGGTCGCGCGCCATGTCGAATGCGCGGTGGAAGGTGACGCTCAGAGGCCGCGCCAGGGCCACCAGCTCCGCCGTGCGCGCCACATCCACATCGCCGTCGGCCGTCAGGATGCCGATCACCACGCCATCGGCGCCCACCTCCTTCGCCAGGGCGATATCCTCCCTCATCACCGCAAACTCGAGGTCGGAATAGCAGAAATCGCCGCCGCGCGGGCGGATGATCACGTTCATGGCGATGGTCAGCTTCTGCCGGGCCAGGCGGATGGTGCCCGCGCTGGGCGTCGTGCCGCCCTCCAGCAGGTTGGCGCAGAGCTCCACGCGGTCGGCGCCGCCCTCCTGCGCGGCCAGCGCGCCCGCGGCCGATTCCACACAGACTTCGATCACAGGGCGTTGGGGCATCGAATCTCCTGCGCAATGGGTAGTGGGTGAAAAGAAGCATGCTGCTATTATGATAGCCCGACATCTCCAGCTTGGCAAAAAGGCCATCAGGTACGGGAAAAGGCCGCCAGCAGCTGGCCCCCACGCTTCGCGTCAACCTGGCATGGGCCCTTTGAGGGGGTTTGGAGCCGGCCTTCGCCTGGGCGTAGAGGCCCGGCTGTTGCCAGAGTATCGAGTCCTCCAGCACACAGCCAGGGCCGGCCGCACGCCCGCCTGACTCCCGGTGGAGGCATAAATAGCTACAGGGGCTCAGCCGGTGCCGGCACGGGGTACTCGGCGAGTCGCCGGCATACGGCCGCCTGCCCCTGCCGCCGGCGCACCCAGAGCACAGTCAACAGGCTCCCAAGGACGATGGCCGCCAGGCCCATAAGTCCTGCCTCAGGCCCAAAAGCGCCGCCCGTGAAGAGCACCGGCCCCTTTTGTGCAGTGGCGATAAAGCTGGCGCCATGGGGGGTGCCACTGACCGGAAAGCCGAAGACATTGCCCTGGAAAAAGTTCCAGGTGATATGGATGCCGATGGGGATGGCCAGCTCGCCAGTAAGGATAAAGCCCAGCCCCAAAAAGAGCCCTGCCGCCACCAGGAAGATTGTGCTCACGGCCGAGGCATTGGGGTTGGCGAGATGCAGCGAGGCGAAAATGGCCGAGGTGATCACCCAGGCTACCAACACGGCGCCGCGGGCGCCCAGCCCCTTGATGTTGAGCCCCTCGGCCAGGTTGTGCAGCTGATAGCCGCGCGAGAACAACTCCTCCTGGATGCCCACCGCAATGAACTGCGCCACGGCAAGGGCGATCGTCGGAGCAAAGCCAAACCCGGTCGAGACAAAGGTGCCCGTGACCTGCACCCAGCCGGCGGCCAGCTCTACCAGGAAGATGATCACCATCAGCACGGCCCCCAGCCCCAGGCCAAAGCCGAAATCGAGCCACCAGCTGCGGCTAAAGTGAAAGCCGAAATCGCTGAATCGGCGCCGGTCCAGGAAGCGCCCCGCCAGCCAGACGCTCAGGACCATGGCCCCCAAGACGGCCAACAGGCTGAGCAGGGAAAAGAGGGGCGTGCCCGTCAGCAGGGTGATCGCCGCTGTCGGGTTACTGCGTAATTGTGCGGCGCCCCCGGGCTGCGCGCTGACCCAGAGCATCCCGACCAGGCCAAGCAGCATTCCCAGGCCCACCTGCAGAACCAGGAAAAGCAGCACCTGCAGCACCAGCCGCCACAGCGTGCGCGCCCGGCGCTGCTCCCGATTCCAGAAAGGATTAGCCATTCTCTCCTCCATTAGTGAACCCCAACGCATATGTGATCCAGGCCTTAGAGTAATGGCCGTGCTCACCATATGCATACGCAATGCGCGGGCACAGGGTTTCCCCGAGCGTTGTTCCGCTAATTCCCACACTTTGGTTAGTTCTCTTGTCCTTGCTTCATCCGAAATCTCACCCTCACCAGCGAGTATGGCTGCAGCACAAGACTCGCCTGCCCGCCCTGCACAGCAAGCGTCGAAGGGCGAGGGACGATGCGCTCGGGCTCGTCGGGGGTGTTCTGGTCCCACATGGTCTCTCCCTGCAGGGTGAGCACCTCGGCCTGTGGGGAGATGTCAAGCCCGTCCAGGTTCAGGTCGAGGGTAATGGGTCCGCTCGTGGCTGAGAGGTGCGCAAGCATCAGGTAAAGCGCCTGCCTGTCTGCGCTGAGCACCGCCATGGCATCGAGCACCGGGTGCTCATGGTGGGCCGGGATGCGCTCAAAGCGCTGCCGGGTGGAAAAGCTCCCGCAGGCAAGGTCTACCGCCACCGGCGTGCCGTTGGCCAGGGCCGCTCCCAACACATGCCCCCAGTGGCAAGGGTTGGCCCACACCCTCTCGCGCGTCTTGCGCAGGCCGCCGCCGTGGTTCACCGTGGCCGAATGGGTGAGCAGCTCTACTCGCTCGCCCATGCGGATGCAGACGTGGATGATCGTTGCGTCGTAGAGCGCCTCGGAGATGGTCGCCGGGCTGGGCAGGGTCGCCGGTGAGAGCCTGGCCCCTGGCCCTACCGCGCCTTGAAAGTGGGCAAAGAGTTGCAGCTCGGTGATGGCCACCCGCGGCTCGCGCGCCCCCGCCGCCTGCGCAACGCTGCAGAGGGCATGGTACTTGCCCGGGAGCGTGCTGGCATAACCCATAAAAGCATGGAATAGCTCGGCGGGGTCGGTGTCCTGATCGACCGGGCCACCGGTGAGGAGGTGATCGGTGATGACCTCCAGGTTCGCGCCATTCGTCCCCACCAGGCGGCGGGTCCACTCGTCGCCCGCCTCACAATCCGTTGAGCCGCAGGCCAGCAGCCGGATGGAGGGGTCCGCGGCGCGCATGGCTGCGGCAAAGCGGCGGTAACGATCGGCATAGCCCCCTGGCGTGCTCCAGCTCACCTGCCAGTGGCCCTCGATCTCGTTGCCCACCTCCCACAAACGGATGCCGTAGGGTTCGGGGTGGCCGTTCTCGGCGCGCAGGCGACCCATGGGGGTATCAGCTGCGCCGTTGCAGTATTCCACCCACTCCGCCGCCTCCTCGGCCGTGCCGTTGCCCGCATTGACGCAGATCATCGGCTCGCAGCCCACGGCGCGGCAAAAGGCGATAAACTCGTCGGTGCCGAAGAGGTTGTACTCCAGCCCCTCCCAGGCCGGGTTGGGGCGGGTGGGGCGGGCATCGATGGGGCCCACGCCGTCGCGCCAGTGGTAACCCGAGACAAAGTTGCCCCCGGGCCAGCGCAAGAGCGGCAGCCGGGCCTGGCGCAGGAAGCGGATCACATCGGGGTCGGCCCCGCCTACGTGGTCTGCCGGGTAGAGGAGAATACGATCCAGCACCAGGTTGGCCCCGGCGGGCGCCGTGAGGGCAAAATGGTAGGGCACGTCTGTCGGCGCATCCGCAGGCACCTGCAGCACTGCCCTGATCGTGGTCCATTCGGCGCTGAGCTTGAGCTCTGCACGGCACACAGGCGACGAGACTTCCAAAGCCTTTGGAGACTTGGGTCTAGAGTCCACTGGCGCGAGTGAGGCCACTACCGTCACCGGTTGCTCGGCGCGGCCCACCAGGCGCAGCTGGAACTCGCGGATGCGGTGCAGTGGCAGGTAGGCTCGCTGGGCGATGCCAGCGGCCCCCTGTAACACCTCCACCCGCTGCGCCCGATTGCCGAAGCGACCCACATCGGGGCTCAGGCGCACCTGCGAGGGCTCGCCGGTGCGCACCCAACCAAAGGCCGCGCCCGCCGCATAATCGGCCTGCAACTGCGCCGGGCTCGACCAGCCGAGGCGCATGGCATATTCCAGGATGCGCTCCGCAATGCGAGCGCGATCTCCCTCAGCCGGCGCCCCACCATCGACCGCGTTGAGGTCATTCTCGGCCGCCACGAACACCCAGTGGCCAAAGGTAGGGTTCATCAGGATCTGGGCCTCCATGCCGTTGTAGATATTGTGGCCCAGGTGTTCGCAGAACTTGCCGTAGAGCAGAGGATTCACGCGCCAACCTGCCCGTGCCATTGCATCGATCTTGAGCGTGGCGTGGCCCGCTTCCGATAGAGGTGTATAGTGCAGCAAATCAATGCCAGACATGGTGTTCTCCTTCATACGGCATGCTACCATTATACTTTACCGCCAGTGTTGCTTACGAGTGTTTGGAGAGGCTGCTTCATGGTCCTATACTGCACGGCGCAATTGCCGATATTGGTGCCGCAGGACACCACCCTGCCGAGGGAAAGGAGTGAATCACAATATGTTGAACTTTGACTACTGTGCGCCTACGAAAGTGGTGTTCGGCAAAGGTACGGAGGCCCGCGTCGGCGAGCTGGTGCGCGAACAACAGGGCAAGAAGGTGTTGGTACACTATGGCAGCAAAAGCGCCCGCGCTTCCGGCCTCTTGGATCGCATATGCGCCTCGCTGAGCCAGGCGGGCATCGGCTACGTGACCCTGGGCGGGGTGGTGCCCAACCCGCGGCTTTCCAAGGTGTATGAGGGCATTGACCTGTGCAGGCGCGAAGGGGTGGATTTCATCCTGGCGGTGGGCGGCGGCAGCGTGATCGATTCTGCCAAGGCTATCAGCTATGGCCTCTCGCACGATTTCGACGTCTGGGACCTCTTTGAGGGCAAGGCGAAAGCGACGGCCTTCAAGCCGCTGGGCGTGGTGCTGACCATTGCCGCCGCGGGCAGTGAAATGAGCTGGTCCACGGTTATCACCAAGGAAGAGGGCTGGCTCAAGCGCCCCTACAACGACGACATCGCGCGCCCCAAGTTTGCCATCATGAACCCCGAGTTGACCTATTCGCTGCCAGAATACCAGACGATGAGCGGCTGCGTGGATATCCTGATGCACACCATGGAGCGGTATTTCACCACCGTGGATACCATGGACCTGACCGATCGCATCGCCGAGGCGCTCATGCGCACCGTCATGGAGAACGCCCATGTGCTGCGCCGGGATCCGCACAACTATAAAGCGCGAGCGGAAGTGATGTGGGCGAGCAGCCTCTCGCACAACGGGTTGACCGGCCTCGGTGCAACCGCCGATTGGGTCAGCCACAGGCTCGAGCACGAGCTGAGCGGCATGTTCGACGTAGCGCACGGCGCCGGTCTGGCCGCTGTGTGGGGCAGTTGGGCACGCTATGTGTTCAAGACCAAGGCCGCGCGCTTTGCCCAATTCGCTGTGCGCGTGCTGGATGTGCAGGAAGCCTCTGACGAAGAGGTGACCGCGCTCAAAGGCATCGAGGCCATGGAGTCGTTTTTCCGTTCCATCGGCATGCCCACGAACATCCACGAGTTGGGCTATGACCTTACAGATGAGCAGGTCAAGGAGTTGGCCCACAAGTGCTACGTGGCCAACGGAACGATGCACGGCTTCCGCGACATCGCCGAAGAGGATATGGCACGCATATTCGCCATGGCGCGCTAGAGCATACAAGTAGTCACCCCTGCAACCTCTGGTTCGTAGTCAGGGAGAGGGGGAGCCGGATGGCGTGAGGTAGACTCTGCGGCACGAGTTGGCCCTTCACGCCATCCGGCTCCCCCTCTCCCTATCGTCTACCCCGTGGCCGAGCTTGCTGCGGCCAACCTGCAGGCGGCCAAGCGTATCGACGCTCTGCGCCAGCTGCTGCAGAGCAAACCGGAGGACACAGGCGCCGAGCTGCCCTTCCTGCCGTTGCGCAACGAGGTGCAGCAGATGCGCGCCGACGTCGGTTATCTGCCGTTTTCCGGAGGGCAGGGTGTGCGCTACCTGACGCAGTATAGCCAGGGGCCCATACCCATCAACAACCAGGGGCTGTTCTATACCTTCCAGGGCCTGACCGACGACGGCCGGTACTATGTGGCGGCGATCCTGCCCGTGGCGCACAGCATGCTCCCGGCGGATGCGGAGAGCCTGCCCCAGAGTGAGCGTGACGCAGCGAGCGCTGATTTCGCGCAGTACCTGAGCGACACGACCAAGGCGCTGAACGCGCAGAACGGCGCCGGCTTCCAGCCCGCACTGACCGAACTGGACGCGCTGGTCCAATCCATCACAGTCAATCCGTAGCCCTCGTTTCACAGTCTCAGTGCGGCCTTGCGGGCGCCGCGTCGGATAGGCGCGGCGCCCTGTGCCCGGCTACCGGCCCAGGATGGCCTCGATCACCTGTACAAACAGCACCATACCTGGGTCGGGCTGGCCTTCGGTGCGCTCGCCGACCCAGCTCGCCCGCCCCATACGGCTGCGCAGGGGGATGGCGGCATCGCGGCCTTCGCGCGCGGCCTGCAACAGCGCCTCGCCGGCCTCGTGCAGAGTCTTACCCTGCGCGACGGCGGCGGCAAAAGCCTCGGCGGCCGGGTGCAGGGCGTCCACAAGGGTCTTGTCGCCCGGCCTGGCCTTGCCCCGCTCCTGCACGCCGGCATCGGCGGCGGTGAGCATTTTGGCCAGCGTGGCCGCATCGAGGCTGCGCAGCCCGCGCGCCTCCTTGCCGGCGCGCATAAGTGCGGTGGCCGTCAGCGCGCCCATGGTGCTCGAGGCCGCTTTGTTGAAGGCCATCCCCAGGCCGGCCAGGTACTTGCCCAGGTCATCGCCCGGCGGATTGGCGGCCGTATACTCTTGCAGGGCCACGGCGCCTTTGGCGACGGTGATCCCCAGGTCGCCATCGCCCATGGCCGCATCGAGCTGGTTCAGCTCATCACGCAACTCGGGCAGGCGGGCCGCCACACGCTCGACTGCGGCCGCGATCTGTGCCCCATCCACAAGCTCACTCACAGCTTACCTCCGATACTGGGCACCCCGAAGGCTTGGGGCCTCCGGGAGGTCCGGCAAGGCTGCAAATCTCGAAGACTTGCAGCCTGCTGCCACCTACACTTGCACGAAGAAAGGCGACTGGGCGGGGTAATCGAGCAGTGACGCCAGCTCATCGTCCAGCTTGAAGAAGGTAAGGGAAGCCCCTGCCATCTCCATGCTGGTGGCATATTCGCCGATATAAGCGCGATGGATGCTCACGCCCTGCCCACGGAGGATGTCATAGACCCGGCGATAGAGGATGTAGAGCTCCTCGCGCGGGGTGGCGCCCAGGCTGTTGACCATCACCGCCGCGCGGTCGCCCGCGCCCAGTGGCATATCGGCCAGGAGGGCCGCGGCCATGCGCTCGGCGATCTGATCGGCGGACTGGAGCTTTTCCCGCTTCATGCCCGGCTCGCCGTGGATGCCCATGCCAATCTCCATCTCGTCTTCGCCGATGGTAAAGGTAGGCCGGCCGGCCGCGGGCACCGTGCAGGGCGAGAGGGCCACACCCATGGTGCGGATATTCGCCAGGGCCTTGCGCGCCGCTGCCTCCACCTGATCCAATGATCCGCCCAGGTCCGCCCGGGCCCCGGCGACCTTGAAGGCAAAGACCATACCGGCCACGCCTCGGCGCCGTTCTGCCTCGGCGGGCGGCGCCGAGGCCACGTCATCCTTGACGAGCACCGTGCGCACCTCAATATCTTCCATGGCGGCCATCTCGGCGGCCATATCGAAATTCATCGTATCGCCGCCATAGTTGCCATAGATGTAGAGCACACCGCGCCCGCCATGGATGCGTCGGGTGACCTCGAGCATCTGATCAGCATTGGGCGAGGCAAACACGTCACCGACCGCGCAGCCATCGAGCAGCCCCTGCCCGACATAGCCCAGAAAGACGGGCAGGTGCCCCGAGCCGCCGCCTGTGGCCAGCGCCACTTTACCCTCTATGGGGGCGCCGGCGCGTACGATGCAGTGCGTATCATCCCCGGCAAAAGTGAGCATGTCGGGGTGGGCCTTGAGCAGGCCATCCAGCATCTCGACGACAAACTCGTTGGGGTTGTTGAGGATCTTTTTCATGGATCTCTCCTTGCCTTGCAAGCCGCCAATATCATGGAGAACAAGCCTGGTCGGCTAAAGAGTAGCACAATCTCGGTCAGGCGTCCAAGAGCGCCCGCCGATCGTGCCGGATGCAGGTGTTGGGGCAGCACGAGGCGGCGGCCGCCACCTCGTGCTGCCCCAACACCTGCATCCGGCTATCCCTTGACACCCGAAACCACAATTCCCTGTATAAAG
>Ga0078972_1003602_pt1 | contig 45724 bp, 44 predicted proteins | sample YelNatPaOPGAMG01_FD_67568 | JGI IMG/M metagenome (GOLD analysis project Ga0078972, IMG submission 67568) | Hot spring thermophilic microbial communities from Obsidian Pool, Yellowstone National Park, USA - OP-RAMG-01 (SPADES assembly) (version 2) | ecosystem: Environmental > Aquatic > Thermal...
CACCGCCACGTCCACGGCGACCCCCACCCCCGGCGGCCCCACCGCCACGCCCACCCCGGTCACCGCTCCTACCCCCCCGCCGACACGGAGGCCGCCTCAACCGACCGGGCAACCCACGGCCACCCCCACCCTCTGCGCCCGTGCCCGCATCGTCGGGGAGGTCTGCACGGCCGGCGTCACGGTGACCATCTCCTCCTGCTGCCCGGAGTGGAGCGCCCGGACCACCAGCAACGCCAGCGGGCACTTTGAATTCGCCGCCCTGACCGCCGGTACCTTCACCGTCCGCGCTCTGGGACGCAGCCGCACCGTGCGGCTGGAGACGTGCGAGAGCGTCGCCACCGTGAACCTGTGCCCGGTGACCGCCGGCCCGACCTCCCCTCCGGTGGCCTCTCCCCTTCCCTCAGGGACCGTTACGCCGGTGGAGACCGCCGCGCCCCCGCCAGGGATCACCCTCCGCCTGGAGGCGAGCACCCTCCAGGTGCAGCCCGGCCAGAGCCTGGTGCTCTATCTGACCCTGTACAACAGCCGGGAGCGGGAAACGCTGGAGAACATTACCGTGAGCGGCGTCTTCACCCGGGCACTGGGGTTGCAGGGGGCCGCCTCCTCCGGCGGTGAGGTGCGCCTGCAAGGCCAGGAAGTCCTCCTGACGGCTCCACGCCTGGGTCCAGACCAGGAACTGCGCCTGCGGGTGGACGCCTGGGTGCGCTCCGAGGTGCCGGCCGGGACGACCCTGGCCCTGCAGGGAAAGGCCCGGGCGGGCAGCGAGGAGATTTCCTCCAACGTGGTGGAACTCCAGGTGCTCGGAGAGGGGGTATCTCCGCCGCCGGCCGGGACGCCGTTGGGCGGGCCGGAACCGGCCCCCTGGACGCCCGTGCCGACCCCGGCGCCCGGCGGATTGGGGACGGCCATCCCCTACACCGGTTCGGGCCTCCCCATCGCCGGCATTTCGCTGGGCGGCGTGGTGCTCCTCTTGCGGCAACTGCGCCTTTGGCGCGCCACCCACAAACGGAACAACACGTAACACGTAACACGCAACACGTAACACGCAACACGCAACACGTAACACGTAACAGGAGGCCCTATGCCCGTCTTCATCTCCTCCCACCCCCTGGTCCAGCACAAACTGGCCCTCCTGCGCAGCGCCGAGACCGAGCCGAAGAAATTCCGCGAACTGGTGCGGGAGATGGCCATCCTCCTCATCTACGAGGCCACGGCCGACCTGGCGTTGGAGCCGGTGACGGTGCAGACGCCGCTGGCCCCGGCCGAGGGGAAAAGGCTGGCCGAGAAGGTCGGCCTGGTGCCGATTTTACGGGCCGGGCTGGGCATGGTGGAGGGCGCCTGGCAGATGCTTCCGGGCGCGGAGGTCTGGCACATCGGCCTTTCGCGGGACGAGCGCACCCTGCAGCCGGTGGAGTACTATTCCCGGCTGCCGGTCAGCCCCACGGTGGATGTCTGCCTGGTGCTGGACCCCATGCTGGCCACGGGAGGGTCGGCGGTGGCCGCGGTGGACATCCTCAAGCGCTGGGGGGCGCGGCGAATCAAGTTCGTCGGCCTGATCGCCGCCCGGCAGGGCGTGGAACGCCTCTCCCGGACCCACCCCGATGTGCCGATTCACCTGGCGGCGGTGGACGAGGAGTTGAACCAGGCCAGCTACATCGTGCCGGGGTTGGGGGATGCCGGGGACCGGATGTTCGGGACGGGGTAGGGGGAATCTGTCGAGCCTCCCGGCTTGCGGTTGACCAGGACCAGGACCAGGTAGTCGCAGCAACCGCTGCGCATGGGATAGGCCCGCTCCAGGGCAAAGTATTCGGAGAGGAGGGCCAGGTAGTCCCCCTCGTTGCGGATATAAGCCCCCTGGTCCAGGCGATGGATCAGGCGGCCGGGGAGGTTCCACCAGTCGCGGGTGGGGACATCCTCCATAGCCAGCAGCCGGCCGGCCGGGCGAAGCACCCGGGAGAGTTCCCCGGCCATCCGGCGCACCGCCTCGTCCGGCAGGTGGTGAAAGACGCCGGCCACCAGTGCCTCGTCGAAGGCGTCGTCGGCATAGGCCAGGGCCTGCCCGTCCATCACCTGAAAACGGGGGCCGTGGGTGCGCCGGGCGTAGGCCACATAGACCTGGCTCACATCCATTCCCACGTAGCCTTCGGGCGGGAAAAGGGGAGCCAGTTCGCCCGTGCCGCAGCCGAAATCGAGCAGACGCAGCCGGCTTTCCGGCTTCCAGGAGCGCAGTTCCCGGCGGATGACGGCCTTTTCGCCGCGGAAGTTGGCCTCCAGCAGTCGGCGCAGCAGGTTCCAGAGGCGGGGCATGGCCGCCAGGCGTCCGCCCAGGGTCATGAGGTTTTCTCCACAAAGGAGCGCACCGCCCGGGCCACCTGCTCGACCTCCGCGCGGGTCAGTTCGGGGTAGAGCGGCAGGGAGAGCACCTCCCGGGCCAGCCGTTCGCTGACGGGGAAGTCGCCCTCCCGATAGCCCAGGTGCCGGTAGATCGGCTGGAGGTGGGTGGGCTGGGGATAGTGGATATCGCAGCCGATGCCCTGTTCCCGCAGATAGGTCTGGAGGGCATCGCGCTGGGGGCAACGGATGACGTAGAGGTGGTAGACGTGTTCCTCCCCTGGCGGGGAGGGGGCAGGGGTCTGGACGGCCCCGGAGAGCAGTTCGTCGTACCAGCCGGCCCGCACCCTCCGGGCCTGGTTCCATTCCTCCAGGTGGGGGAGTTTGGCCCGCAGGATGGCCGCCTGGAGTTCGTCCAGGCGGCTGTTGGTGCCGCCGGGGAGTTCACTGTGGTATTTGCGGCCCCAGCCGTAGTTGCGCAACTTGCGCAGCCGTTCGGCCAGGGCCGGGTCGTTGGTGATCACCAGGCCGGCATCGCCGCAGGCTCCCAAATTTTTGGTGGGATAGAAGGAGAAGCAGCCGACATCGCCCAGGGTGCCGACGTGGCGGCCGTGGTAGCGGGCGCCGTGGGCCTGGGCGCAGTCCTCCACCACGGCCAGGCCGTGCCTGCGGGCGACTTCCAGGATGGGGTCGAGGGCGGCCGGCCGGCCGTAGAGGTGCACCGGCATCACCGCCCGCGTGTGCGGGGTGATGGCCGCCTCCAGGAGGGAAGGGTCCAGGTTGTGGCTGGCCTCCTCCACATCCACAAAGGCCGGCCGGGCCCCGGCCAGCAGGATGGCGGCCGTGCCGGGCACACCGGCGTTGGGCACGGTGAGCACTTCGTCTCCGGGGCCGATGCCCAGGGCGACCAGGGCCAGTTGGAGCGCCTCCGTCCCGCTGGCCACGCCCACGGCGTAGCGCGCTCCGCAATAAGCGGCAAACTCCTCCTCAAAGGCCCGCACTTCCGGCCCCAGGATGTACCAGCCGCTCTCCAACACCCGGCGCATGGCGGCATCCAGTTCGTCCCGTATGGCCTGGGTCTGGCGTCTCAGGTCGCCGAAAGGGATGTCGATCATCGTTTCCTCAGGAGCCACCCACAGCCTTCTGAAGTACCTCCCAGGCTTTTTCCAGGGAACCCCCGTACTCGGACAGCCACAGCGGAGGCGAATCCACTTTCACATGAAGCCAGAACGTCTCTTCTCCACCCCGGCCAGTATGCTGGGGCGAGGCCTTTTTCAGCGCCACCTCTTTGGGTATCACCCAGCAATGGGCATCAAAAGGGGATAGCCCCAAACAGATGACATACTCATAGTTTTGGTTGCGAATTTGCTGAAATACGTAAATCCCACTTTCCCAAAGGGTGGAAAATTTGACCTCTACACGGTGTCCCTCGATAAGCAAATCCGCCTCGGGGTCGCGGCATCCGATCACTTGCAGTCCCCGGCCTGCGCACCATCCGGCGACCAGCCGTTCCCCAATTTTCCCGATTTGGCGGGAGGGGCAGGCACGAATCCAGGCGAAGGGACTGTTGGCCCAGGCTTTGCCTTCCTGGATGTACTCCCCCTTGATCTTGTCGGCAATCTCCGCAAGGCGTTGGACATCTGGTTCGGAAAAATTCATTTCGGAGTAACCTTTCCAGCGTGAGGAAAAGCCATATCCAACAGGGAAGGCTGCTGGAAGGGACGGGGATCGAAACCGATCCATTCGATAGAGGAAACGTGGGCAAAACGCCTGGCCATGACCTCCAACGCTTCCTGGTTATTGTCCACCAAGATAAAGCGGCGGCCTAGAAGCAGGCAGGCTTCCCCCGTGGTTCCGCTGCCAGCGAAAAAGTCGAGGACCAAATCACCGGGATTGGACGATGCCTGCACAATTCGCTTAAGGATACCCAGAGGTTTTTGCGTGGGATAGCCGGTCCTTTCCCGACTATTGGTCGGTACAATGGTATGCCACCATACGTCGGTGGGAAGTTTTCCCCGGGAGGCTTTTGCCGGTCCTACCAGGCCGGGGGCCATATAGGGGATGCGCTCGATTTCCTCTGTGTTGAAGGTATAATTCCGGGGGTCTTTCACATACAGCAGAATGTTATCGTGTTTTGGGGGCCATTTCCGCCGTGGTCTTCCCCCGTAGTCATAAGCCCAGATGATTTCGTTAAGGAAGCAGTCCCGGCCAAAAATCGTATCGAGCAGGATCTTGCAGTAGTGAACTTCCCGATAGTCCACGTGCAGGTACAGGCTACCGTGGGGCGCGAGCACGCGATAGGCTTCGCGTAGCCTTGGTTCCAGGAATGCCAGGTAATCGTCAAAGATGTCGGAAAACGCATGCGTGCCGATTTCGACAGTCCTGTACCTGTATCCCTGGAAGCCTACGCGGTCGCCGTCCTCTGAACGGAGTGTTCGAATACGGGTCCGGCACTGAATTTTGCCGGTGTTGAAAGGCGGGTCGATGTAAATAAGGTCCACGCTGGCCGTGGCTAACTCTTTCAGAACCTGCATGTTATCTGCAAAATAAATTCGGTTCACGGTATTCTCTCCGGAGCCTTTTACTCTATTATACCACAACTTTAAGCAAAACAAAAATTCTATAAAACTCGGCGTGTTTGCGTGCCGGAGCGACAGGAGTACAACGGCGGCAAAACGGCCCCGGACACCTGCTGCAAGTGCTCATCGACGTCCCAGGCGATATTCCAACCATCGCCCTGGATCTTGCGGGGCTTTGCGCAACAGGCGGGGATGTAGTAGAATAGGAGCGAAGATAGTGTGGGGCAAGATGCCCGGATAACCTTTCCCGGGCACCCTGGCAACAAGGAGGTCTCCCATGCTGGAGAAAATCGCCGTCTACCGCCGGCTGGTCAAACTGAACGACGGCCAGGCCGTTTTGTTGCGCCCTTTGCTGCCGGAAGACCGGGAACCCCTGGTTGCCCTCTTCCGCACGGCTACCCCGGAGGACCGCCGCTTCCTCAAACACGACATCACCGATGAGGCCCTGGTGCGCTCCTGGGCCGACAACATCGATTACCAGCGGGTCCTGCCGATCGTGGCCGAATTGGGGGGAAGGATCGTCGGGGAAGCCACCCTGCACTTTGGCAAGCGCTCCACCCGCCATGTGGGCGAGGTGCGCATCTATCTGGAGCCGGCCATCCGCGGCCGGGGCCTGGGCACGATCATGCTCAAGGAACTCATCGCCCTGGCCCGCCAGGCCGAACTGCACTACCTGCTGGCCCAGGTCGTGCTGGAGCAGACCGAGGTGATCAAAGCCTTCCAAAACCTGGGCTTTAAGATGGAGGCCACCATCCGCGATTACTTCATGACCGAGGACGGCAAAACCCACAACGTGGTCATCCTCCTCCTTCCCCTCCTGGCGGAGACCCGGTACGAGTTTTAGGCCGGCTCGCCCCTGCTGTCGGAAAAATGCCCCCGACGGCGTTTTTGCATCCGGGCCCAGGCCGCTCGGACCTGGGCCAGCGTCTCCTCCGGCGTCCCGCTGTTGTCTATCACCTCGTCCGCCCGGGCGGCCTTCTCCTCCTGCGGCGGCTGGGCGTGGATGCGCAGGAGGGCCTCCTCCCGGCTCAATCCCCGGTATTCCACCAGGCGGCGCAGTTGCTCCTCCTGGGGGCAGATGACCACCCAAACCTCGTCGCAACGTTCGGCGATGCCGGCCTCGAAGAGTTTGATGGCATCGATGACCGCCACCTCCTCCCGCACGTTCTCCAGCCACTCCTCGGTATAGGCCAGCACCGCCGGATGGACGATGGCTTCCAGCCGGGCCAGAGCCGCCGGATCGGCAAAGACGATCTTGCCCAGGGTCCGGCGGTCGATCTCCCCCTCCGGCCCCAGGATGTCCTCCCCGAAGGCGGCCACGACGGCCCGGTACACCGCCGTGCCCCGGCGCATCGCCCGATGGGCCACCTGGTCGGCATCGAGGGTGGCCGCGCCCAGCCGCTTGAGTTCACGCAATACGGTGCTTTTGCCGCAGGCGATGTTGCCGGTCAGGCCGATTCGATAGGGGCGGGCCATCTCGGAACTCACGGGGTCATCCAGGGGTAGGGAACGACCGCCGGGGGCGTTTCCCGGCGTTCCGGACCGGGGTAAGGAGTGACCGAGGGCATGAGCCAGGGAGGTGCGGCCCGGGAGGGGGTGGGAGGAAATGTCCTGGGAGCAGGCGAGGAAGTGGGTACGGTAAGGGTCGGCCGGCCCTCCCGGTCGCCCTGCGCCGTCAACGCCGCGAAGAGGGCCAGGCCGAGCAGGGCCAGGACGCCGAGAAAAGCGGCCGTCTGCAACCAGCGTTCCCGTCGCTCGCGGCGTTCTTCCGGGGTCACCGCGTCCCCTCCTCCCGGAGCATAACCTCCGGCCCGAAGCCCAGTTGCCGCAACAGTTCATTCCAGGCGGCGATGGGGATGGACCCGCCGGAGGCCTGGTCGTGGCCGTAGCCGAAGTAGCCCTCGGCCAGGTCCAGGTCGATGGAGCGGAAAAAATCCAGCAGGTTATATTGCCCCGAACTGCGGGCACTGAAGGTGACCCGGCCGGGGAGATAGCCCTCGTTGGCCACGATAACGATGTAACGGGGCAAGCGGGTGCGCCAGACCTGGGCCACCAGGGGATGGATGAGGCAGGGGCTGTTCACCCGCACCAGGGCCACCTCCCGGCTGAAGACAGGGGCCGCCTTCTTTCCCTCGTCGAAAGCGGCGTTCACCTCGCGGCGGTAGGCCCACAGGCGGGCCCCCTCGGGAGAATCTTCGGAAGCGACTTCGCGGGGATGGCCGGCCTTCAGGATGGCCCGGAGGGCCGTCTCTGTGTCGTGAGCGGCGGCTCGCCGGGCCGCGTTGACCAGGGTGGTGGCCTCCCGCAGCCATTTGGCCGTGTAACGCTTCTTGGCCGCCGGCAGCAGGGCAAAGGGGGACTCGTCTCCCAGGTCGGAGAGGGTGCCCATCGCCGCCACCCAATCCAGGTCGTCCACCGGGGCCAGAGAGGCGGCCAGCCACCAGGCCAGGAGGGAGGAGTTCGGGATGGGTTTCCAGGTGTAAGAGGAGACGAGCACACCATCCTTGGGGACGCCCAGGGGACGGTGGTGGTCCACAAAGAGGGTAGGGATGCCGGGCAGGACCGGTTCGGCCTTGCAGCCCAGGTCCACCACCAGGAGATGGGGCGGGGCGGCCTCCTCCAGGGCCTGCCGGGTGCCCTGGGTGTAGGCGTGTTCCCCCTTGCCGGTGATGAGGAGGCGGGCCCGGGAGTAGCCGGCCCGCTGAAGGGCGGTGTAGAGGATGGCCCCGGCGCAGAGGCCGTCGGCATCGGCGTGAGAAAGGATCAGGAGGGGACTATCCCGGGGAATCGCCTGGAGGAAGGTGCAGAAGGACTGGGAGGCGGCCGGAAAGTCCGGGAAGTCGGCACGATCGAGTTCGCCCATTTTTCCCCCTCTCATTTAACCTGGAAGGAAAAAGACAGCAACTTCTCACACGATCTAGCCGGTATCTCACCTCCCGGAGACACGACGGTGGGACTAGGTCTCGCCTCTTTTCAATTGTTCCAGCCACTGGCGAATCTTCTGTTCATAGCCCAGATTCCCCGGCCGGTACCAGCCGCCCTCCACGCCCTCCGGCAGGTAGCGCTGCCGCACCCAATGGTCGGGAAAGTCGTGCGGGTAGAGGTAGTCCCGGCCGTGGCCCAGAGCGGCCCCGTCGCGGCTGGCATCGCGCAGGTAGAGCGGCACCTCCCGGGCCCCGTGTTCCTCGATCTCGGCCAGGGCCTTCCAGTAGGCCCCCACGCTGTTCGACTTGGGAGCCGTGGCCAGGTACAGGGTGGCCTCGGCCAGATGGTACTGGCCTTCCGGCAGGCCGCACCACTCCAGGGCGCGGGCGCATGCGGCCACCACCACGACCGCCTGGGGGTCGGCCAGGCCGATGTCCTCGGCGGCCAGGATGAGCAGCCGGCGCATGATGAACCTGGGGTCCTCGCCGGCATAGAGCATCTTGGCCAGCCAGTAGAGGGCGGCGTCGGGGTCGGAGCCGCGCACGCTCTTGATGAAGGCGGAGATGGTATCATAGTGCTCGTCGCCGGCCCGGTCGTAGCGCAGGGCGCGGCGCTGGATGGAATCCTGGGCCACCTCCAGGTCGATGTAGATGACCCCATCGTCGGCCGGGGCGGTGGATTCCACGGCCAACTCCAGGGCGTTGAGGGCGGTGCGGGCGTCGCCGCCGGCCACCCGGGCCAGGTGTTCCAGCGCCTCCTGGGTCACCGCCACTTTCCGGCCGCCGTAGCCGCGCTCCGGGTCGGCCAGCGCCCGGCGGAGGAGGAGGACGACTTCCTCCTCCGTCAGCGGGCGCAACTGGAAGATGCGCGAACGGGAGACCAGGGGGGGAATCACCTCAAAGTAGGGGTTCTCTGTGGTCGAGCCGATCAGGACGATCGTCCCGTCCTCGACGTGGGGAAGGAGGGCGTCCTGCTGGGCCTTGTTCCAGCGGTGGATCTCCTCCACCAGGAGGATGGTGCGCTGGCCGTAAAGGAGGCGGCGCTCCCGGGCCTCCTCCACCACCTTGCGCAGGTCGCCCACGCCGGCCAGCACGGCGCTGATCGTCTCAAAGTGGCTTTTCGTGCGCTGGGAGATGATGCGGGCCAGGGTGGTCTTGCCCGTTCCCGGCGGCCCCCAGAGGATGATGGAGGAAAAGAGGCGGTCGGATTCGATGGCCCGGCGCAGGAGTTTCCCCGGACCGATGATGTGTTCCTGGCCGACGAATTCCTCCAGGTCGCGCGGCCGCATCCGGGCGGCCAGCGGGGCCTCCCGTTCGAGTTGTTCCTTACGGCCGGCGGCGAAGAGGTCCATCCCAGGCCTCCTTCGGGGTCAGGCCGTGGCCGCCTGGCGCCAGAGGACCAGGGCCGTGGCATAGGCCAGGGCCACTACCTCCAGGGCCACCGGGGCGTACACGGTGATGGCCGGGGCAAGATGGCGAAGCGGCTGGCCCGGCATCAGTTCGGCCAGCAGGTTGCCCGCCTCATCGCTCAGGAGGAAGCGGAGCGACATCGGCGAGGCCGAGGTGAGGCGATAGCGGTTGCCCCCATAGTGCAGGTGGTAGCGTCGAATCCAGGGGCGGGATTGCTCCACCCAGGCCACCAGGTTCGGACCGCAGGTCCAGTCCAGGACCAGGCGCCATATGCGTCTCCGGTGGGTGCGGTAACGATGCCCCCGGGCGGAGAGGAAGCGGATGCCGGCCGGCCAGCGCTGGGTAAAGGTGCCCAGAAGCGTCTCGCCGTCGTACAGGCGATGGCAGGCCCGCACCAGGCCCTCCCGCTCCACCCGCAGTTGCCTGGGGAAAGGGCCGCCGATGAGCGCCCCCGGTCGGGCCGAGGTGTGCGGCAGGAGCGAACTGCCGCAGTAAGGGCAGCGCCGTTCCCCCCACCCCAGGTCGGCCCCGCAATGAGGGCAACGAGGAGCCCCCGAGGTTACCACAGACATCCTCCTCGGGCCGGAGGAGAACCTCCGCCCCGGCTCTGGCGACTTTCCAGAAACCATTATACCACAATCACCTGGCCGGCGTGGGAACAGGGGTGGGGGAAGGGGTGGGGACGGGGGTAGGGGGCAGGAAGGTATAGCGAAGGGTGTAGCGGCCGTTGCGGGCCTCGTCGGCCCGCAGGCGCAGCCGAATCGCGCCGTCCGCATCGGAGCGGGCCAGGGTGGTGCCCTGGCCGGCCTGGCCGTAGCGCGACCGGACGCTCAGCAGAGGCACCAGGTCCTCCCCGATGACCTGGAGGCTCAATTCCCCCCAATCCACCTCGACGGTGACCTCCAGGCGCACCAGGGCCAGGGGCCGGCCCAGGGGAATCCGGCGCTCCCCCTCCCCGTCGGCGCTGACGAACCTCACCTGCACCTCCCCCCCAGAGGGGCCGGGCGTCTCCAGACGCCTCTCTCCGGAAACCAGGAAACAGCCCGTCAGGAGGAGCAGGAGACCGATACCCCCCAGAATCGCCCGTCGTAAGGCACGAAGCAAAAAGTGCCGTAACAGGAAACCGTCTTTTCTCACCCGGACTTCCTCAACTCAGCAGCGCCTGCACGAAGCGGTCGGCATCGAAGTCGGCCAGGTCCTCCAGTTTCTCCCCGGTGCCCACGTAGGTGACCGGCAGGCCCAGTTCGCGGACGATGGCGAAGACGATGCCGCCCCGGGCCGTGCCGTCGAGTTTGGCCAGGGCCAGGTCCGTAACCTGCACGGCCGAGGTGAAGAGGCGGGCCTGGGCCAGGCCGTTCTGGCCGGTGGTGGCGTCGATCACCAGGAGGACCTGGTGGGGGGCGGAGGGGATTTTGCGCTGGATGACCCGGCGGACCTTTTCCAGTTCCTGCATCAGGTTATGCTTGGTATGCAGGCGGCCGGCCGTATCCACGATCACCACCTCAATGCCCCGGGCCAGGGCGGCGGAAAGGGCGTCAAAGGCCACCGCGCCCGGGTCGGCCCCCGGCTGGTGGGCCAGCACCGGAACGCCGGCCCGCTCTCCCCAGACCTGGAGTTGCTCGATGGCCGCCGCCCGGAAGGTATCGGCCGCCGCCAGGAGCACGCTCCTGCCCTCCCGGCGGTAGCGGTAGGCCAGTTTGGCGATGGTGGTGGTCTTGCCCACCCCGTTCACCCCCACCACCAGGATGACGTAAGGAACGCCCGGTTCGGGTGGCCGGGAGGAGGAGCGGGCCGTCCCCAGGATGGCCCGCAGTTCCCCGGCCAGGGCCTGGCGCAGTCGCTCCGGTTCGCGGATTCCCTCCTCCCGCACACGCCGGCGCAGCGCCTGCACCAACTCCATCGTCGTCTGCACCCCCACATCGGCTTCGATGAGCAGGGCCTCCAGTTCCTCCCAGTCTTCCTCGCTCAATCCGCCCCGCCGGAAGATCTGCCCGATGCGGGCAAAGATGCCCTGCCGGGTGCGGGCCAGGCCTTCCTCCAGGCCGGCCGGCCCCCCGCCTTTCTCTTCCCTGCGCGACCAGAACGGCACCGTCTTTCCTCCTAGGCCCAGCCCAGGTCCTCATCGCCGGTTTCGGCCCGGCCCTCGCCCTCCTCCTCTTCCCAGCGGCCCGACTCGATCTCCTCGATCATCTCCTCAAAGTCCTCGCCCAGGTCCTCCCCCATGGTGCGTTGCATCCGACGGGCCCAGCGGGCAATGCTCTTGGGATCGTTCTCATCCACGTCGGCCAGCATGGAGGGGTCGGCCAGCGCCTCCATCTGGGCCTCCTCGGAGCGCAGGGTGGCAAAGCCCGAGATCAGGCGCCGGACCTCGGTGTTCCCGCAGCGCGGGCAGCGGGGCCGAAGTTCCTGTTCCGGGTGCAACGCCAGCACGCTGAACCGTCCCCGACAACGCGGACAGCGGTACTCGTAGATCGGCATGGCACCATCCTCCGATCAGACCGGCTGGCTGATCCCCAGCACGGGAAAGTCCGTTTCGATGGAACGCCGGCCGTGGCCCAGGTTGGAGGCCTGGGCCGCCGTGGACTCGCCGGCCAGAGGCAAAAGCAGTTGTCTGGGTTCAACCATTTCCCAAACCCCACGGAGCGCCCCGGATACGGGCGGCATCAAGCCTGCCCTTCCATTATAGCATGGGCCCATTCGCCGTCAACTTTGACCGCCGGCCGGAGATATGCTAAAATCAAGCCGCCGGATTGCTGGGGCGTGCGGGCCCAGTTGGAACGCATGAGGAGCAACGGATGTCGCCCATCCTCTTCCTCTGGACCATAGCCGGGGTGCTCATCTCGGCGGTGCTCAGCCTGGTCCCCGCCCTGCATATCTATAACGTGGCCGGCTTCCTCATCCTGGCCATCTCCCAATGGGGGATGTTCCTCCCCATCGAGGGATTGATCTTCTTCTTCCTCGGCCTGGTGGCCGGCTACGCCATCCTCAACACCATCCCCAGCATCTTCCTCTCCGTCCCCGACGATTCCACCATCTTCATCGTCCTGCCGGGGCAAAAGTACCTCCTGCAACGCCGGGGGTATGAGGCGGTGGTGCTGGCCGGCCTGGGCGGACTGGGCGGCATCGCCGTCCTGGCCCTCCTGACTCCGGTGGCCTCCACCTGGCTTCCCCGGATTCGGGCCATCGTCCAGCCCCACCTGGCCTGGATCCTCTGGACGATCATCGCCTTTATGCTCATCTCGGAGTGGCCCAAGGGGGCGGACCGGGCTCCGGCCGGCCTCCGGCGCTGGTGGGAGGGCTGGCGTTCCCTCACCGCCGGCCTGGCCACCTTCCTCCTCTCCGGCCTCCTGGGACTGGTGCTCATGGTCCGTAGCCTGGTCCCGGCGGAGGTGGCCTATCAAAACCTGCTGCCGGCCTTTATCGGCCTCTTTGCCGTCCCCTGGGTCCTGCAGAACCTTCTGACCCGCACCGAAATCCCTCCCCAGCACTTTGCCCGAAGCGTGGATGCCGGGGTGGGCACGGTCGTCCGGGGCACGCTGGCCGGGGCGTTGGGCGGGCTTTTTGCCGCCTTCTTCCCGGTGGTGACCGGGGGCATCGGGGGTTTCCTGGCCGGCCACGCCACCGCCCAGCGCGACGAACGCCTCTTTATCATCTCCCAGGGGGCCTCCAAAGTCGTCTATTACGTCGGCGGCTTCCTCTTCTTCTTCGTCCCCGGCCTCCAGCGGGTCAAAGGAGGGCTGGCCTCGATGCTCAGCACCATCTACAGCGGCACCTCCCCCCAACTTTACCTGCTGGCGGTGGGGGCGGTGGTGCTGGCTGGAGGACTGGCCTTTTTCCTCTCTCTGGGGCTGACCCGACTGATGGTCGCCCTTCTATCCCGAGTGCACTACCGTTGGATCAGCCTGGCCACGCTGGGCATCCTCCTGGCCATTGTGTTGGGGATGACCGGGCCGGCCGGCCTGCTCATCTGTGCCGTCGCCACCGGCATCGGGCTGATTCCCCTCCTCTGGGGCTCCCGAAGGATGAACTGCATGGGCGTGCTCCTCCTCCCCATCGCCCTGAATATGGCCGGGGTGGGGGACGTCGTGGCCGGCTGGCTGGGTTTGCTCTGAAGAACAAGGAGACGGTGATGACCGGCTATCGCGTTTTTCTCCTCCTTATCCTGGGATCCCTCCTGGTCGCCTGCGGTGCCCCCGCTCCCACCGCCACCACCGCTCCTGCCCCTACCCAGGAGGCCACCATCCCACCGAAGACAGCCACCCCGCTTCCCCTCCCCACCCTTACTCCCACCCCCACGCCGGCTACGGCCGAGGCCGTGATCATCGGGCTTTTACAGGACCGGGAACCCGATACCCTCTGGCCGCTGGGCAACCTGACGGACGAACAGCGCCTGATTCTGGAAGCGGTCATGGAGCCGCCCATGACCACGCTGAACTTTGACCTTCAGCCGGTGCTCTTTGAACAGGTGCCCACTCTGGAGAACGGGGGGGCACACTGGATCACCACCCGGGTGCCCATCGACCCGGCTACCGGGGCGATCACCGTCACCGATACCGGAGTATACACCCAGGCCCAGCAGCTCCAGGTGACCTTCCGACTGCGCCCGAACCTCTACTGGTCCGACGGCCGGCCCCTCCAGGCCAAAGATTCGGTCTTTGGCTACAGCGTGGCCTGCACCCCGGAGGCCGGCTACACCGCCTACGCCCGCTGTGAGAAGGTGGAGCGCTACGAGGCCGTCGATGCCCGCACCATCCGCGTGACCTTCAAACCCAATGTGCGGGAACTGGACTATTCCACCTACTACTGGCCCTTTTTCCCCGAGCACGCCTGGAGCCGCTATACGGTGGAGGAGATGACCCGGGCGGAAGAGGTGGCCCACCGGCTTTCCCCCAGTTACGGCCCCTATATGGTCCAGGACTGGGTGAGGGGCGATTCGATCACCCTGGTGCGCAATCCCTACTACGCCGTCCACGGCCGGGATGATCCCCGGGTCGGCAAGTTGATCTTCAAATTCGCCCCCGACGCCTACGGCCTCCTCTCCCAACTCCTGGCCGGCCAGGTCGACCTGGTGGAACGCCGGGGCCTCCAGGGCCTGGAGCCACGTCTCCTGCAGGCCCTGGAGGAAAACGGCCTCCTGCGCCTCTACGTCCGCCCCGCCCTCCTGTGGGAGAATATCGTAATGAACCTGAACGATCCGGCCGACTTGAGCAAGCCTCACCCGGCGCTCGGCGACCTGCGCGTCCGCCAGGCCCTGGCCTATGCCACCAACCGCCCGGAGATGGCCCGGGCCATCTACCTCTTCCCCGCTCCGGTGTTGAACAGTTGGGTTCTGCCGGACCACTGGGCCTATCCGGGCGACGAGGCGTTGACCCTCTATCCTTATGACCCAGTCAAGGCCTCTACCCTCCTGGAGGAGGCCGGCTGGATTCTGGCCGACGACGGCTATCGCTACAAGGACGGCCAGCGCCTTCACCTGCGGCTCTACATCCTGGCCGGCCAGGAGTTCCGCGAGACCATCGCCCAGCAGTTCCAGGGGGCGTTGGGGCCGCTGGGAATCGAGATCGAGGTGGTTCGGGTGCCGGAAGAGGACTGGTACGGCGAGAACAGCCCTCTGCTCCGCCGGGAGTTTGACCTGGCCGAATTCGCCTGGGTGGCCGGAATGGAACCCGACGGCCAGGTTGCTTACACCTGTGGGGAAATCCCCAGCGAGGCCAACGGCTGGCGCGGCCAAAACTATGCCGGATGGTGTAACGAGGTCGCCACCCAGGCCCTGCTGAGCGCGGCCACCGAACTCGACCGGGGAAAACGGACCCGGCTCTACCGCCTGGCCCAGGAGCAGTTTGCCGCCGAACTGCCGGCCATTCCCCTCTTTCCCCGGCTGGAATATTACGCCGCTAACCCCAGCCTGACCAACCTGAAGCCCAACTCCACCGAGGCCCTGACCTGGAACTGCTGGGAATGGTGGCTTCCGGCGCAGAGGGAATAAAGGCCGATGCCGCGCCGCTGGCTGACGGTGGCTTTCCTCCTGATGGGGGTCAGTTTCACCATCCTCCAGACCCTCATGGTGCGGGAACTCCTGGTCTCTTTCTCCGGAAACGAACTTTCCATCGGCCTGGTGTTGGGGGCCTGGCTCCTTCTGGAGGCGCTGGGCAGCGGGCTGGCCGGTCGCCTTTCCGCCCGCATCCCGGCCCATCCCGCCGTCTACGCCCTGCTCCAGGCGGCGCTGGCCCTGCTTCTTTTTCCCACCCTGCTCCTGGCGGTGCACCTGCGCGGGCTGCTCGGAACGGTGCCCGGTGAGGTGGTCGCCCCTCCGGCCGCCCTGTGGTCCTCCCTCCTGGCCCTGGCCCCGGTGGGGCTGGTGGATGGGGCCATGTTCGCCACGGCCTGCCGGGTGTACACAGAGGCCCCGGGCCTGGGTGGGCCGCCCGTCCGCCCGGCCGGCCGGGTCTATGTCCTGGAGGCGTCCGGAAGCATCCTGGGCGGCCTCCTCCTGACCTTTCTCCTGCTCCCCCACCTTTCCTCCACCCAGATGCTCCTTCTCCTGGCCGGCCTGAACCTGGCCTCAGCCACTACTCTCCTTTTCTCTTCCTCCCCTCGTCGCCTCCTGGCCGGCCTGTCGGCCGGGGCTTGCAGCCTCGTCGCCCTGGGCCTCCTCGTCTCGCCCCTGGCCCCCGCCCTGCACCGGGCCGTCATCGCCGGCCGCTGGTCGCCCTTCTCCCTGGCCTATGAGAGCAACTCTCCCTACGGCAACCTCGCCCTTATCGTCCAGGAGAACCAGATCACCCTCTTTGTCAGCGGCAGCCCCTTCCTGACCGCCCCGGACCCCGACCTGGCCGCTATCGAGCAACAGGTGCACCTGCCGGCCCTCTTCCTCGATGGGATGCCCCGACGGGCCCTGGTCCTGGGCGGCGGAGCGGGCGGCGTCCTCCACGAACTCCAGCGTTATCCTCTGGAGGAACTGGGCTATGCCGAGCCGGACCCCCTCCTCATCCAGGCCCTGCGGGCGGTGCCGGTGGCGCTCACCGAAGAGGAACTGAGCGATCCCCGCCTGCGCCTGGCGGTGGAGGACGGCCGGCGCTTCGTGGCCGAACAGGCCGGCCGGCCCGCCCGTTATGACCTGGTCGTGCTCAACCTGCCCGTGCCGGCCACCCTGGAACTGAACCGCCTCTACACCGGCGAGTTCCTGGAGATGGTGCGTACCCTCCTTTCCCCTCGCGGGGTGCTGGTCCTTCCCGGCCCGCCGGCCCGCACCTACCTCTCCCCATCCGCCCGCGACCTCCTCGCCTGCTACGCCCGCACCCTGGCAACCGTCTTCCCCCATATTCGCCCCATCCCGGCCGACGAGCAGACCCTCTGGCTGGCCTCGGTGGAAAATCCGCTGGAGGAAGACGCCGACAGCCTGGCCCGCCGCTGGGAAGAACGGGGGCTGGAGACCCGGGTGCTGAACCGGGACTATCTGCGCTACCTGCTGGATGCGGCGGTGGTGGAGGAGTTCTCCGCCGGCCTGGCCCGGGGAAAGGAGGTGGAGGTGAACCGGGACGGCTATCCGGCCGGATTGCGCTACGCCCTGGGCTATGAGAGCGCCCGCTACGCTCCGGCGCTGGAGCCGTTCTTCCGGGCCCTGGGAGAGTTGCGGCCCTGGCACGTGGCCGCCGGCGTTGCCGCCCTGACCCTCTTCGGCCTCTTCCTGCTTCGGCAGCGCGAGCGCCTGGTCCCCTGGGCCATCGCCACGACCGGCCTGGCCGGGATGGCCGCGGACCTCCTGGTCATCCTGGCTTTCCAGGTGCTCTACGGTTACCTCTACCAGCAGGTGGGGCTGCTCATCACCGCCTTTATGGCCGGGCTGAGCCTGGGGGGCCAGGCCATGACCGCCTGGGCCGGCCGCCTGCGCCGCCCATGGCGGCTGCTAACCCTCCTGGAGGGCAGTGTGGCCCTGTTCTGGGCCGGGCTGGGCGGCGCCCTCTTCCTGCTCCTCCGCCGCCCCACCCCCTCCTGGTGGGAGCACCTCCTGCTGCTGGCCCTGAACACGCTGGCCGGCCTGCTGGTCGGGGCCGAGTTCCCCCTGGCCGGGAACATCCTTTCCGGGTCCGGGGACAGGGCGAGCCGGGTGGCCGGGGCGCTCTACGCCTGGGACCTGGTGGGGGCGACGGTGGGGGCGGTGGCCGTCTCGACCGTGTTGCTGCCGGCGCTGGGGTTGGTGGAGACGGCGCTCCTCACCGCCTTCCTCAAGGCCGGCTCCTTCCTCCTGGTGGCCGTGGCCCGGCCGGCCCGATAGTGTAACTCGGCTTACAGCAAAGGGGCCTTTCTATGGTATAATATCCTCCGGAAAGCAGTCAGGATGGCTTCCTGGAGCGAGGCCGTGGAAATGATCGATGGTCGCGCGGGTACGGGCAAGGTCTGGAGGCCGTTGAAGGTGGCCTGGACCCAGGCCTGTCCCTTCCTGGGGAGGTAACGGTGCGCACCTCATTTACCCTGGGTCGGGCCTTTGGCATCCCCATCCGCATCAACTATACCTGGTTTCTGATCTTCTTCCTCCTCACCCTCTACCTGGCCCTGGGCGAACTGCCGGCCTCCTACCGTGGGCTCCCTTCTCCCCTCTACTGGCTGGCCGGCATCCTGGGCAGCCTGCTCCTCTTCGCCTCGGTGGTGGCCCACGAACTGGCCCACAGCCTGGTGGCCCGCCGGCAGGGCGTCCCGGTGCGCAACATCACCCTCTTCCTCTTCGGCGGGGTCTCCAGCATCGAACAGGAGGCCGAACGGCCGGGCGAGGAGTTGCTGATGGCCGGGGTGGGGCCGGCCACCAGCCTGGTGCTGGCCCTCCTCTCCGTGCTCATCGCCCTCCTCTTCCGCCTGGGGCAGGGAGGCGTTTTCCTCCTGGCCAGCGGTCTCTTCCTGCGCCTGACCTGGTGGAACCTTTTCCTGGCCGGCTTCAACCTCCTGCCCGGGCTTCCCCTGGACGGCGGGCGCATCCTGCGGGCCGTCCTCTGGCTCCTCGGCAGGGACTACCGTCGGGCCACCGGAATCGCCGCCGCAGCGGGCCGCCTCATCTCCTTCCTCCTGATCGGCGGCGGCATCGTCTGGGCCCTGAGCGGCGACTGGGGAAGCGGCCTCTGGCTGGTGCTGATCGGCTGGTTCATGGATAACGCCGCCTCCCAGAGTTACCAGCAGGTCCTCCTGCGGGAGGCCCTGCGCCAGGTCAACGTGGCCACGTTGATGACCCCCGAATGCCAGCGCATCCCACGAGGCCTCAGCGTGGCCAGCCTGGTGGACGATTACGTCCTGCGGCAGGGCGGCCGTTGCTTCGTGGTCACCGAGGAGGACCGCCTGGCCGGCCTGGTGACCATGCACAACATCCGCGACCTGCCCCGGGAGCGCTGGCCCTATACCCCCGTGGGCGAGATCATGGTGCCCTACGGCCGGCTGGTGCTGGCCCACCCTGAGGAGGATGCCTGGAGCGTTCTCCTGCGCATGGACCGGCACAACGTCAACCAGATGCCGGTGGAGGAGGCCGGCCGGCTGGTGGGATTGATCGCCCGGGAGAACCTGCTGCGCTATGTGCGCACGCGGGCGGAACTCGGCCTGTAGCGAGAGAGGGAAAAGATGCGCGAAGTGTATCTGGACCACGCCGCCACCACCCCCATCCGGCCTGAGGTGGTCGAGGCCATGTTGCCGTATCTGCGGGAGCACTTTGGCAACCCCCTGAGCCTGCACCGCTACGGCGATGCCCCACGGCGGGCGGTCGAGGAGGCGCGGGAGAAGGTGGCGGCGCTCATCGGGGCCCAGCCCAACGAAGTCTATTTCACTTCCAGCGGCAGCGAGGCCAACAACATGGCGGTCAAGGGCATCGCCATGATGGCCCGGAGCAAAGGCAAAGGCAACCATATCGTCGTCTCGGCCATCGAGCACCAGTCGGTGCTCTATGCCGCCGAGACGATGGGAAAACTGGGCTTTGAGGTCACCCAGGTGCCGGTGGACCGCTACGGCCTGGTGGACCCCCAGGCCGTGGCCGAGGCCCTGCGCGACGACACCGTCCTGGTCTCGGTGATGCTGGCCAACAACGAAATCGGGACGATCGAGCCCATCGCCGAGATCGCCCGGGAGGTACGGAAGCGGGGGATTCCCTTCCATACCGATGCGGTGGCCGCGGTGGGGCACATCCCGGTGAAGGTAGAGGAACTGGGGGTGGACCTGCTTAGCCTGGCCGGCAGCCAGTTCTACGGCCCCAAGGGCGCCGGGGCGCTTTATATCCGGCGGGGAGTGCGGATCATCCCGCTCATCGACGGCGGCATCCAGGAGAACGGCCGGCGGGCCGGCACGGAGAACGTCCCGGCCATCGTCGGGCTGGGGGTGGCGGCGGAACTGGCCGCCGCCGAACAGGAGGAGCGGGCCCGCCGCCTCATCCCGCTGCGCGACCGCCTGATCGCCGGCCTGACCGAACGGATTCCCCACGTCTATCTGACCGGCCACCCGACCCGGCGGCTTCCTCACCACGTCAGCGTCACCGTGGAGTATATCGAGGGCGAGTCCATGCTCCTCTTTCTCAACATGCAGGGGGTGGCCGCCTCCAGCGGCTCCACCTGCACCTCCCGGGCCCTCAAGGCTTCTCACGTGCTCACCGCCATCGGGGTGGAGCCGGCCCTGGCCCAGGGATCGCTCGTCTTCACCCTGGGCGAAGGGAACACGATGGAAGACGTGGACTATGTCCTGGAAGTGTTGCCGCCGATCGTCGAACGTCTGCGGCAGATGTCTCCCCTCTATCCGGGACGGTGAGGGGACAGGAGGCGAAGATGTATTCCGATATTGTCCTGGAACACTTTATGCACCCGCGCAACGTGGGGGAGATTCCCGATGCCGACGGGGTCGGCTCGGTGGGCAACCCCATCTGCGGAGATATGATGACCTTTTACATCAAGGTCAAGGACGGGCGCATCGAGGATGTCAAGTTCAAGACCTTTGGCTGCGGGGCGGCGATCGCCGTCTCCAGCATCGTCACCGAGATGGTCAAGGGCAAGACGCTGGAAGAGGCCAAGTCGATCACCAAGCAACAGATTGCCGAACAACTGGGGGGGTTGCCGCCGCAGAAGATGCACTGCTCTAACCTGGGGACCGAGGCCCTGGCCGAGGCCATCGCCAACTACGAGGCCCGGATGGCCGCCCAGGCAAAGGAGGCGTAAGGTGGAAAGCGCGAAACCAGCCGGTGAGGAAAAGACGACCTGCCGTTGTCCCTTCTGTGATAACGCGCTCGTCATGCCCTATCCGTTCTGCCAGGTCTGCGGGGCGGTGATTCTCTACTGCCCGGAGTGCGGGCAGCCCATGCCCCGGGATGCCGAGGTCTGTCCCTACTGCTCCGGAGAAGCCGACCGGCCGCCCTGGGAGACGGTTGTGTGAGGTCTACGATGGAAGAAAAGGAAAAGGCCACGATCATCCTCTTCAGCGGAGAGATGGACAAGGCCCTGGCCGCCTTTACCCTGGCCAACACCGCGGCGGCGATGGGCATGGAGGTCACCATCTTTTTCACCTTTTGGGGGCTGAACGTCCTCAAGCGCCGGGGGGCCGCCCGGGGCGGCCGGGGTTGGATGCGGCGGATGCTCAACTGGATGAACCGGGGGCACGCCGGGGCATTGCCCCTTCGCGCTTTAACTTCGCCGGCCTGGGCCCCTGGATGATGAAGCGTCTGATGCGGGAGGAGCGGATGCCCTCCCTGCCGGAGATGATCGCCCAGGCCAAGGCCCTGGGGGTCCGCCTGGTGGCCTGTACCACGACCATCGGCCTGATGGGGCTGAAGGAGGAAGACTTTATCCCCGAGGTGGACCTCTTCGCCGGGGCGGCGACCTACCTGGGCGAGGCCCGCCGGGCCCGGGTGAACCTGTTTATCTCCTGAGGGAGGTAGAGATGCCGTTTCAGGCCGATGAGACGCTGGATTGCGTGGGGCTGTATTGCCCGATGCCGATCCTCCTGACCGCGGAGAAGATGGCCCGGATGTTGCCCGGCCAGGTGCTGGAAGTCATCTCGGACGACAAGGGCATTCGCACCGACATGCCGGCCTGGTGCGAAAGCACCGGCAACGACTTCCTGGGAATCGAGGAGGAGGGGAAGGAGTACCGGGTATACGTGAGAAAGCGGAAGTAATCCAGGCAACCACCACACCCGCCCCGGGGCCTCGACGCGGCCGTCTTCGGCAGGGTTGAGGCCGGGCCGGTTTCGTGGGTCGGGGAAGGGGGCTTGTGGCCCGTGCCCTGGATAGGCGTTTGACCCTGGGGAAAAAATGGGGTAGAATAGGGGTGAAAAAATGATGTCGAGGTGACGCCGATGCCGATCTATGAGTACCGCTGTCGCCGATGTGGAACCGAATTTGAGCGCCTCCTCCCGATGGAGCGGGCCGCCGAGGGCGGGCCCTGTCCCCAGTGTGGGAGCGAGGAGGTCGAGCGTCGCCTTTCGCTCTTTGCCCCCTTTGCCCGCGCGGGTGGCGAGAGCCGATCCCTGGGGGGAAACAGCGGTTGCGCCACCTGTTCCTCATCCAGTTGCGCTACCTGTGGCTCGCGGTAAAGCCGGGGGAAAGGGCACTTCGGAGGAATCGCATGGCCGAGGAACCTTTGCCCATGGCGTTGGTCGAGCAGATTCGCCAGGAACTGCTGCGGGAATATCCCGAGATGGAAGGGGCCGAGATGGTCATCACGCCCTGCCGTCCCTCCCCGGCCTCGGATGTGGCCGCCAAGGTAGGGTGGCCCACAGCCGGTGAAGCGGTCGAGACGCACCATATCATCACCCTGCGGAAGGATGTTCCGGCCGAGGACGGAGTTACCATCCCCCTGATCCTGCGGGTCACGGTGGACGCTCAGGGGCGCATCCTCAAAGAACGGCGTGGGCGCTAATGTTCACTTCCCGGACGCCCCGCAGAGGGCGACAGGGCCGCGGGGAAAACCCATAGACGGCTCTGCAAAGCCCGCGTCTCCGCGGTGAACAAGCCGTTCCGCATCGTCCCCGGCTGTGCCCAGGAGTTCCAGGAGGCTCAGGGCGTTCGCCGTGGCCGCGCCCGCGGCCGTGTTGTTGAAGATGCACCATACCGGCCCCGCGCGGGCCGCTTCCCGGAGCGTGCGGGCCAGGGCGGCCAGGAAATCGGGCGTGTAGGCGGAATAGTAGGGGCGAGGGGAGCCGTGCAGGCGGAAATAGGCCAGGCCGGCCCACCCTCCAGGCCGGTCGGCCCCCGGAAAAAGGGGTGGGTCGGCGGCCACCCGGGCGATGCGGAATTCCCGGAGCAACGCTTCCCCCTCGGCGGTGAACCAGCCGGCATGACGCGCCTCACAGACCACCTCCCCGTCGAAACGCTCCCGCAGGGCCTTCAGGAAGGGGCGAACCGCACCGACCTCCAGGGCCAGCGAGGGGGGAAGTTGCACAAGAAGGGGTCCCAGTTTTTTCCCAAGGGCCTGGACGGAGGAGAGGAAAGGGTCGAGCGCGCCCGCATCCTTCAGGCGGCCGAGATGGGTAACCTGGCGAGGCACCTTGACGGCGAAGCGGAAGCCTTCCGGCACCGTTTCGGACCAGCGGGCATAGGTGGCCGGCCGGATGTCCCGGTAGAAGGAGGCGTTGATCTCCGCGGCGGAGAAGCGGGAGGCGTAACGTTCCAGGTGGCTTCCTCCCTCCGGGAAATGGGACCGCTGTTCCCTCGGGATGCTCCAGCCGGCGCAGCCGACGTAAATACGGGCTTTCATCTCCTTCATCCTGCCGGGAACGCCCCACCGGCCCTCACATCATACCACAGGAAGCGCCGCCCGGGCAAACGGCCTGGCTTCGGTCCCATATCATTTGGCCTGGCCCCTCTGCGTACCGTCGTGAAGGCGCGACGATGTCCGGTTGGGGTCTCGAAATTTGACAACTCAACCGGGAGGGGTTAAAATTATCGTTTGGGCGATGAGGCTCGCCCTGAACCGCCATTTTGGCTGATCGCCTCTACGGAGAGATGGACTCTCTGTAGAGGCTTTTTCTTTGAACCGGCACGAGGATGGACCATGCAAGAAGCCGCCGCCACCTTTCACAGCATCCTGGGCGACAAGGACGGTGTTTCCCACCAAGCACCGGGACAGGCCGATTTCTTTCCTGACCTGAACCTGGATCAGGTCATCGAGGCCGCCACCTCAGCCAAACAGGAATACGACCTGAAGCCCTTCTTCTGGACCCCGCTGCGCGATCCCGAAACCGTCCGCTACCGCCAGGAAGTGTTCCGGGACCTGGAAGATGAGACCCTGATGGTGCACATCAGAAATGGCGGGCATCCAGGCCAGGTTTTCCTCCGGTCATCCGAATTGACGATGGGGGCCAGTTGGGTTATCATGAGAATGTCTGTGTAGACAACCGTTGGGGACACGACGGAACAACGAGATGGAAGCAGAGGGCTGGCAGGAAGTCCTCTCGCAGATTATCGCCGGCCTGAAGGAGGAAGACCGTTCTCCGGCCCGCCTCCTCCTGGAACATAACCTCCGTAGGCTGGCCCGGCGTACAGACGCTTCGGCCGGCCTGGTCATTCTGGAGGGAGAAGGGGGAGTACCGGAGGTGGTGTGTCGTCTGGGGCCGGCCGAAGCGGAGTCCCGACTCCGGGAATTCTGGCCACGGCTCCCCGGATTGGAACGGCCGACCCTCTTCGCCGAAAAAGACCCCCATCCCTGGGATGACCCGGCCATCCCCTATACCCTGGTCCTTCCTCTCCGCCAGGAGGGGCGCTTCCTGGGCACGCTTGCCCTGGGGCTGGCCGTCCCTCCGGATGAGGCCGGACAGGATGAGGAAGAGGAGAAGGCGGTCGTCCTGATCCTGGAGTTGGAGGCGAGACACCGGCGAACCGCCCGACTCTTGCGGGAAAGCCAGGCCCTGCTCCAGATTTCCCAGGCCCTCTCCCGCTCGGCCTCGATGGAGGAGATGCTGGGCCTGGTCATCCAGGCAGTCGTGGAAAATATCCCCGCCGCCGAAGCGGGAGTGCTTCACCTTTTGGAGGGCCAGGTTCTGGTGCCGATGGGGACCTTTCACCCCTTCCTCTCCCCGGATAGCCGCATCCAGATGCGTCTGGGGGTCGGACTGGCCGGGGCGGCCCTCCAGGAGGGCCACATCGTTCGGGTGGATGATGTTACCGCCGACCCCCGTTTTTTGCCCGGCCGCACCCCGCCCTCCTACCGCTCCCTCCTGATCGCGCCGATGGAAGTGAGCGGACGCAAGTTGGGCACGTTGAGCCTCCAGAGCGACCGCGTTGCTGCTTTTACTCCCAATGATGCCCGTTTCCTCTCCATCCTGGCCGGTTATGCCGCCATGATCGTGGAAAACGGCCGCCTGCTGGAAGAACTGCGTCGGCGGGTGGAAGAACTGGGCCGGGCGCAGGATTATCTGGTGCGCTCGGAGAAACTGGCGGCCCTCGGCCGGCTGGTAGCCAGCGTGGCCCACGAGATCAATAACCCTTTGGAGGGAATCAAGAACTTCCTGGCCCTGCTGTCCCGCCGGCTTGCCCCCGATGATCCCAACCTGGAACTGGTCCGCCTGCTGGAGGTTGGCTACGAGCGCATCCATCGCACTGTAAGCCAGATGCTGGACTTGGCTCGTCGGGAGGAAGCCGCCAGGCGCCCCTGTGATCTGGGCGAGATCGTCGGCGATGCCCTGTCCCTCCTGCGCAACCGTCTGGTGGATGAACATATCGAGGCCCGGGTGGAACTGCCGGCCGCTCTTCCTCCTGTGTGGGTTTCGCCTCCTCGCCTGGAGCAGGCCCTGACGAGCCTCTTTCTCAACGCCATCGAGGCCATGGCCGGGAAGGGAGGACTTCTGGAAGTGCGGGGTTGGGAGGACGGCGGCCAGGTGCGCCTTTCCATTCGGGATACCGGACCGGGCATCCCGGAGGAGGTTCGGGATCGCCTCTTCGAGCCTTTTGTGACGACCAAACGCAACGGCAGCGGGCTGGGGCTATGGGGCTGCTACTCCATCCTGGCGGAACACGGAGGCACCATCGAGGTGAAAAGCGAAAGCGGCCGGGGCACCACCTTCCTCATCACCCTGCCGGCCTGGCCGGCTCGCCAGGAGGCGGGCGAGCCGGAAAGTGCGTCGAGGTAAAGATGCCCAGAGCCAGAATTCTGGCGGCGGACGATGATCTTTCGGAGAATTTTCCAGAAGTTGTTCAGCAGGGAGGCATGGAGACGCTGGGGACAGGAACACGGTCTGGCCCTGTTGGGGTATGCCCTGTTGGCGGTGGCCGTTTCCTGGCCTGCGGTGCGGGATTTTACCACCCGTATCCTCAGCGACGGTGGAGACGCCAAACATCAACTCTACATCCTCTGGCATACCCAGCAATGGGTACTGGGCCGGCAGCCGCTGTTTTACGCTCCTCTTCTGTTCTATCCCCATGGTATTTCCCTTCTCCTTCATTCTACGGGGCCTGTTATGGGCCTTCTGGCCCTGCCCTTTTGGGTGGGAGGGCCGGCAGCAGCCTATAACGGTTCAGCAATCGTCGGCCTGTGGCTCACCGGCTACTGCATGTATCTCCTGGCCCGAGATCGTGGCCTGGACCGCCTGCCGGCCTTCTTTGCCGGAACGATGTTGCTGGTTGCGCCCATCCACCTGGTGGGTATCGAGGGCCATATGGAACGGGTCTTTCTGGGGCTGCTACCGCTGACCCTTCTGGCCCTGCACCGCGCCCTTTCCCCAGAGCGAGGCGCCTGGTGGTGCGGAGTAACAGCACTGCTCCTTCTTTCCACCGCCCTGTACTCCGGGTATCTATTTATTTACACCGCGACCGCCCTGTTCTTTTTCCTCCTGGTGGCCTGCTTTACAGCCCAACGAGACCATCTTCTCTTCCTGCTCGGGCGAATTGCCCTCCTGCTGGGCAGTTGCCTGGTCCTTGTCGGACCGTATCTGTACGCCGTCATCGGCGTTTCCAGCGATCCGACCTTCGCCGTGGATTTAGGAAAAGAATCGTTCCTCTTTTCCCCCGACCTGGTGCAATTTTTTCTGCCTCCTTACTATCATCCGCTTTGGGGATCGCTTTTCCTGAAAGTGGCAGAAGAGGGCAAGGCGCTTTTCGGGGGAGATTATCTGGTCTCCCTGTTCTGGACCGGGATCGTCCTGAACCTCATGGCCTGGTTCCGCGGCGACCGTCAATCCAGGCGCTGGCTCATCCTGATGCTGGGGGCGATGCTCCTCTCTCTGGGGCCGACCCTGCGTGCTTTCGGGACCATCGAGTTCACCAGGTACAAACTCCCGGTTGTCCTCCCCTACGCTCTCCTGACTTCATTGCCGGGCCTGGAGTTTATGCGCATACCGGGCCGCTTTATGATGCTGGGCTATGTCGGTGCGGCTATGGGGGCCGGCTGGGGACTCTCCTGGCTGACAGGACGTTTTCCCCGACGGCATTTCTTGATTTCGGCCGTCTTTTTGGCCCTTCTCCTCCTGGAGGCATGGCCGGCTCCCTGGCCCCAGGAAACCCTGCCGCCAGTTCCCCGATTTTACCAGGAAATCGCCCGAGACCCGGAAATGTACGGAGTTTTCGATCTACCCCTTCAATCGTCCCCAGGATTGGACCCCCGTTGTACCTCCACCGGAGGTTGCAACTTTCCCTCTGCCTACTATGAGTTTTACCAATTCACCCATGGAAAGGGCATCTTCCTTGGCTATATATCTCGCAGTTACGTCCTCTACCCTCCTCTGGCCGACCTGGCAGCCTGCTGCCGGCCGGGAGAAACCGACGTGAGGGTCAATGGGAGGTCGAGCCAACCCTGCATTCTGGTTCAATCCAAACTGGTCCAAATGGGCTTCCGCTACGTCGTGTGGCACAAAACGCTTTACCCCGGTTCTCCCGGACAGGATACGGCTGCGGCTTTCGTCCATGAAGTCTTCGGCGAACAACCCCCTCTGGTAGACGATGACCTGGTCACCGTCTATGCGCTTCCCCGCGTTTCCGAGTTGCCTGATCTCACCCCAACGGTCATTCTGGGAGATCAATGGTACGCGGCCGAGGAAAAGCATCGCTGGGCAGCATCTCCGGCAACGATCGTCATCTGGTCGCCACGACAGCAGCCGGCGCTCCTGGAGATCGTCCCGGCAACTTTCCACGATCCCTCCCGAAAACAGGGCACCGGCGATACCGGCCTCCTGCATGTCCAGGCCGGCCCGTCGTTTTCGGACACCCTGAGCCTCTTGGCTGGTCGCCCGGCCGTCGTGCCGCTGCTTCTGCCCCAGGGAAATTTGACTTTGACCCTGACCCTGGAGGCGGGAAACTTCCGGCCCAGCCAGTACGGCGGAACGGACGACCGTCTGCTGAGTTTTGCCATTCGCTCGCTCGACCTGCGGCTGGCGGATGGGATGGCCTTGCCCGACGACATCCATATCAACGGTCAGCCTCAGCCGGAGGCGGGGGAGCATCTTTTCGCTCTCTTTGGAAACGGCTGGTACAAATTCGAGGGGACGCCGGTAGGGCGGTGGGCGCGGTCGCCGGCCCAAATCCTGCTCTATAGCCCCCAAACCCAGACGGTCCGCCTGAAGGCCCGGCCGACGTTCCTCTACTCCCCGGAGGCTCCAGGAGGATTAGGACCGCAAGGCCTCCTGCATATTCGGGTCAACGATGAGGAGGGCTTTTCTCTGCGCATTGGGAGCCAGCGCACCTTCCAGGCGGACCTTCCCCTTCAGGCCGGCTGGAATGAGATCACCCTGGAACTGGAAGCGGGAAACTTTCAACCGAAAATCGTTCAGCCGGGGAATCCAGATAGCCGCTGGCTCAGTTTCGCTCTGGAGGGGATCGATGTTGTTCAAAAGTAATGGAGGCTGCCTTGGGGCCGATGCCCGGCCAAGTCTACTGCTCTTTGCCGGCCGAGGCCTGAACCTGTAGCGGATGCTCCGCCGGCCTGCTCCCATAGGGTTCAAACCAGATGCGATCTTCCTTGACCAAGTCGTACTTGAGGATATACTGTCCGGCCGCTTCAGGAGCGCGGATAGAGACCTCCAGTTCCGCTGATATTCATACATTCCGCAGAGGACAATTTTCAGGGAGAAGTCTCAACGGCAATGCGGTCCAGCGCCACCCCCAGCCGGCGCGTATCCGACAGGCCGGCCGAAGCCGGAACCCAGGTCGATCCGTTCAGGCGTAGCAACACGGTGCTTTGCTCCGCCAGGAGGACCTTCAGGTCCTGCGGGATGGGGATGGCATATTCCCTCATCTCCGGGCCGGGGCTGAACTGTTGCAACAGCACCCCGCCCAGCCAGACTTCGAGAAACGGTTTGCCCTCCGTGCCCCAACCCGGCTGCAGGCGCAGGGTCAGGGTCAGAACCCCAGGGGAAGCGAACCATCTCCCCGGCAGTTCCACCCGGGCATTGCCGTCCGTCCAACGAAAGGTCATCCCCTCGGGCGTCTGTTCGGGTGCCCAGAATCCCCCGACCAGGTAGGGGTAGTCGCCGGCCCCTACGTCCACAACGGGCTTCCCCGGATACTCTCCCGCATCGGCCAGACGGTACAGGTTGTAACGCGCCTCCTGCTCGATGACCTTCTCGGGAAGGCGGTCCAGGAGATATTCTAATTGCTTCCAGCGGAGAGAACAAGTCCCCAGCCATTCCAGGGAGAAGACTTCCGGGGAAAGACGGCTCTCGCCTTCGGACACCAGCACATAGACGTTTCGGTTCTCCCTCCACCAGTCCTGCACCTGCTCATGCAGAAGCAGGCTATCGGGCTGCGGATGCTGAAGGACAAGGGAGGTCCGCTGGTGGAGGTATTGCAATGGGAAAGCCAGGGCTGTGCCTGCTCCTCCTGCGTCGGTGAACAGGAGGATATCCTGGGGGGAAAATCGCTCCGCCAGTTCGGCAATCTGCCCTTCGATTCCGGCAAAGTCGTTCACCTGCAAGGGGAGCAGGGAGGCTTCGAGAAAGGTCCATCCCAACAGAAGTAGCAGGGCAACGGCCGCCGCCCGGCCTGCCCAACGTTGGATATGGGCCAGGCGATAGAGGGCATAGCCGACCATCAGCATGAGCACGGGAATCAGCGCCACGAAATGGCGCCGCATGGTATAGGGCAGGATGGGGTACTCGGTGTTCCGGTAGGTATAGAGCAGCCCGTAGAGCAGGGCCAGGCCGACGGTCCAGGCCGCCCGCTGCACCTCGCCCCGGAGCGTGAGCAGGCAAAGGCCGGCCAGTCCCAGGGCCATCCCCAGCGGCGAGAGGTACCCGACCAGATGGAGAAAGTTCTGGCCCTGGCTCACCGGGTAGAACTGCCACCCGTTCCAGGCGTAAAAGCCTACCCTCTGTGGCGACGCCAGATGGGGCCAGACGAACCAGGCCCATCCACTCAGCAGCAGGATGCCCCCGGCCACCGCCACCCGCAAGGCCGGCAGAAAGGCGGCCAGTCGCCCCCGGCGGTTCAGGAAGAGCAGGAGGAGAAACCCCAGCGTTCCCAGGATAGCCATCGGCCAGGCCACCGGACCCAGGAGAAAGCGGAGCGCGCCCCCCAAGGCATCTATCGTATAACCCCAGGTGAACAGGCCCAGATACACTCCCCAGTGTCCCAGGGAAATCCCGAAGGACAGGAGGAAAGGATACAGCCCCGACCAGCGCCGGCCCGGGGACAGCAGGCGAAAGGCCAGCCAGGCTCCGACCAGGGCCAGGACCAGAACGCTGTCCACCCGGGTATGGAGGAGTCCGCCCAGAGCGGCCCCGGCCAGGAGGCCGGCGGGCCGATCCTGCTCGTTGCTTTCCAGGAAGGTTACCAGCGCATACCCGCTGGAAAAGAGGAGGAACTGGGCCGGCACTTCCGAGATCGGATGCCGGCCCAGCCAGATAAAGAGGGGATTCAGGCTGAGGAGCAGGCTTCCGGCCAGGGCCGGCCACTTCCCCGCAACGGCCCGACCGGCATAGTAGACGGCCACCAGAGACCAGGCGGCCAGCACCGAGGTGATGAACAGCCCCTCTGAAAGGCCGGCAACGCCAAAGGAGAGGGCCAGCCAGAGCGGATAAAGATGGTAGAACTGGGGCAGGGTCTCCCCGGACGCTTCATCCAGGGTATAGAAACCCGGCAGGCGGTGGTAAGGTATGCTCATCCCCGGTTGATTGACAAAGAGAAACTCGCGGGCGACTCGTGGATCCATCGCCGCCCACACCGGGTCGGTGGACCGCAGGGAACCGACTCGCAAAATGTGGGCGCCGATCCCTATGTAAACCCCGGGATCGGTGCCCCCCAGAATGGCCGGATGGGGCTCTCCGAGCAGCAACGCTGCCAGCAGAAGCAATCCCAAGGGGACGAGGTCCTCCCAGACAGGTCGGGGCCAGGAAATCTTTCGACGCCACCCCAGCCCGGCGGCCAGGAGCAGTCCCACCACCCCCTCCACGATCAGGAACGTCCCCCAGGAGAACCTCCCGACCTCCACCAGGAGCAGGGCCACCGCCGAGTGCAGGAGAAAGCCGGCCAGCACCGCGCGGAAGAGAAACGGGCCCAAGGAGGTGCCATGGGAGGACGACCGGCCGAGCAGCCAGAGCAGGGGCAACCCCGGGAGCAGGCAGAACAGGGGAAAGGCCAGGTGGAGCAGCCAGCCCATCACTGCGCCCTCCTACGGGGCCATGTGGGGGAGACGTATCCCCAACTCCTCCAGGGCAGTCAGGATACGTTCGGCCACGGCCGGCCATGCGTAGTTTTGCTGAACGTACCTTCGCCCCAGTTCTCCCATGCGCCGTCGCAGCAGCGGCCGTTCCAGCAAAAAGTTCAGGCAGGCCTCGAACTCAAAAAAGTCCTTGAAATAAAGCCCACCGTTGCTCTGGCGGCAGTGGTAGCGCGTCACCGCACAGGCTTCGTTGACCAGCACCGGCGTTCCCTGTAGCCAGGCCTCCATAAGGACCAGGGAGAAACTCTCCACCACCGAGGGCTGACAGACGATCTCGGCAGCGGCGTAGGCGTCGTGCTTGTCCTGCTCCGAGATATAGCCCAGGTCTATCACCTGGTCGGCAAACTCCAGGGGAACAAAAATCGGGTTCTTGCCGGCCAGGACCAGTTTGAGCGGTCCGGGGTTACGGTCTTTGTAGGCGCAAAAGTACTCGATCAACATGGGCACCCGCTTTCCCCGATCCCGCCGGCCCACGTAGAAAATGAACGGTTCGCTGAGGCCGAAGCGACTCCGGAACCGCTCGGGGTCCCCCTGGTGATCCATATCCACCCCTTCCCCGACCACCCGTCCGCGCTCCGGCGCAAGGCCCAGAACACGGACGGCCACCTCCATCTCCGGAGGAGAATTGAAGAGCACCCCCCGCACCTGCTGGAAGAGATGCCGGTGTACACCGTACCGGGCATACGGTTCATCATGCAGGCACGGGATCAGTACGGCGTGGTCTCCCGCCAGGAGGCTTCCCCAGAAGGTCGTTCCCCAGACATAGGGCATAAACAGGAAAAGCGTATGGGCACGCTGACGCTCGATGGCCTCGTACAGCGCATCCTCGACGATCAACGAATCCACCAGATGGCGTTCTTCCTGGGGAAAATTCGCTCCACCGAGCAGGTGGACATGGGCCCGACGCCACGCCGCCCCATCGTCGTGGCGGACATGGAACCGGAGGACCGGCACACCGTTGACCTCTTGCGGGCCGGCCGGGTAATGCGCCGTTTCCTCCGGGGAAAAGAAATCCTTCCCGGTAGAGGTCCATACCTGCACCTCCACCCCCTTCTCCCGGAGGCTCTCCACCAACCGGCGGGCATGGAATTCGGCCCCGCCGGCCGTGTCCGGCCCGTACCAGGGGGTAACCAGCACCACCTGCCTGACCTCGATGGGCTTCACCCTTCCTCTCCCTCCCCCCGCCGGAGGTGGCGCTGCAGGTCCTCTACCTGTTTCCGGAGTTCATGCACCTCCCGCTGCAGGGTTTGCAGCGATCGGGCCAGCGAACCCCCGTAAAAACCCCGCGCCAGCAGGTTCAGAGTGCTGACAATGGCTCCGTTGATCTCGCTCTGCCGATAGATCATGGGGTCCAGGTAAGAGCGGACCTCCTCATGGAAGCGACGGCGTATCCTGGCCCACAGGTCTCCCAGCAGGGGAGTGCGCCGCTTCACTTCCAGAGGTTCATAGATCTGATTCCAGCGGGTATTGAGCACCTTCAGGTTCTCCTCCAGTTCCTGCGGGGGGGTATCGAAGACGTGGTAGCGCCCCATATCCGGCCCGACCAATTTGCCGGCGTGCCAGCGCTCGGCCAGGGCAAGGCGGATTTCCTCCATAAGCCTATCGGTGATCACCGTCTGGTAGCGTTCCCAATCCGGCGGAACCAGTCTCCCCTCCTCCATCTGCCGGAACAGTTCCCGCCGGATGGCCGCAACCAGGGCCGGAACATCGATCCATTCTTCCATCTCGTCCTCGCTCTTGCCAGTACCTCCCGGGTCGCCAGGAGAGGGCCCTTTTCCAGAGACCTGGCTCAGCACCTCCAGATAGCCCTGGACGGTCCGTTCCACACTATGGTGAGCAGCGATATACTCCCGGGCTCTTTCTCCAATGCGGCGGCGCAGTTCTTGGTCCCGGGACAGCAGGGCCAGGTAGGCCCCCACCATGGCGCCCTCCGCCGGCCCCAGGTCGACCTTGAGGCAGGCATCGTCCGGAAATTCGGCAAACTGTCGGTAGTTGGAAACCAGCACCGGTTTCCCCTTGCTCATCACCCGGAGCAGGGCCGCCGAAGTTTCCCCCGCAGAGGGATAGCGCAGTTGGATGCCTATATCCGTAGCATCCACCAGCCCATAGAAGTCTTCCAAAGAGACGTGCCCGGTTACCCACACCAGCCCCTCCAGCCCCAGTTTTCGTACCAGCCGACGAAGGTCGAAATGGGGGCTGATTTCCCCCACAACCAGGTAGCGGGCATCGGGCTCATCCCGCAGGAGTTCACGGTAAGCCTCCAAAACGATGTCCAGGCGTTTTCCGGGGGTAACAAAGCCGAACGTGGCCAGCAACAGGGTCTCGGGCGGCAGGCCCAGTTCCTTCTTGACCTCTGCGGGAGGCCGGCCGCGGAAAGGAGAGCGGTCCGGACCCACACAGAGCGGAACCACGTGGACCCGGGCCTCGGGCAGGACCTGCAGGACCTCCTTCCGGGCCGTCTCGGAATGGACAATAACGGCCTGGCTACAGGCCAGGACCGTCCGAAGCCCGGAAAAGAGAAAATGGTCCGCCTCGCTCCAGTGGCCGGCCAGGCAACGCCGGAGCAGGCTATCCCTGACCTCTTCCGGGAAGGCCGCCCGATAGGCCTCGGGGTCCCATTGCCGTTCCAGGAAGACGCCTTCCAGGAAATGGTGCAGAACCAGGTCGTGCAGCACCACCACGCCGGGATAGCGTTGCAGCAACCGATAGATGTAGAGGTGGGCAGGGTGATTCCCCATCTGGTAGAGCAAAGCGTCGTAGGGCCGCTTCTGGTGGCGCCCTTCGAACTCGGCGGCGTCGTATATCGGAAAGCACTCCCGGATGTAGGGGTTTTCCGGCTCGTACCCGTCCACAAAGAGGTCTATATCCATATGGCGGGCCAGGTGCGGGAGGAGTTCCTCGCTATAATCGGCAATGCCGGAGGCCACCGGCCGCAGCGGGCTGAAATAGGCGATGCGCAAGGCGCACCTCCTCACTTCCGGGCAATGACCGCATAGTCGGCGTAGCCGTAGAGGAGGTCGTTAAGCCGGCCGAAGTTGGTGTTCAGGAGCGCGGCCATCTCCTCCCAGGCGCTCCCCGGCACTTCCGGCAATAATACCATCCGCACCCCCTCGGGCACCGGATGTAGATAGCGCACCTCGACCTCCTGGAAACCGTGCATCTCCAGCAGGAAGGTCAGGGCCTGGGGGTGAATCGGCTTGACGTGGGACATGTCCAGGTAGAAATAGTTCACCAGCGCCCACAGGCAGAGGGGGTTGGGGGTCTCCAGAATCAGATAGGCTCCGGGCTGGAGTTTGCTCCAGGCCGTCCGGATGAGTTCCCGGAGGACACGGGGCGGGAGGTGCTCGACCAGATGGGCGGCAAAGAGACCGCCCAGGGAGTCGTCCGGCAGGCCGGCCAGGTGTTGCAGGGCATCCCCATGGAGCGCGCGCAACCCCTTCTCCTGACAGCGGCACACCATCTCCTCGTTCAGGTCCACACCATACCCCTCGATTCCGTGTTCACGCAAAAGTTCCAGGAATTCGCCCTTGCCGCAACCCAGGTCCAGGACGTTCTTCCGTCCCTGGAAAAAGGGCAGATACTCCCGCTGGAGACCCCGCACCTCCTCTTCGCGACGGTAAAAGTCCTCGAAGCGGTAATAATCGTGGTCATAGAGGGTTTCGCGTTCCTCCCCGGCGGCGGCCGCCTCACCCGGGCCAGGGCGGGCCAGCATCCGGTCGAGTTTCATGCGGAGAAAGGCCAGGCCACGACGGTCGAGTTCCTGGCGATGGGCCAATTCCTGGTGTCGTTGCTCCCAACGGGCTTCCATGCGGGCCTGCTGCTCCTTCAAGCCAGTCAGTTGTTCCTGCTGGCTGGCCTGCTGGCTGGCCAGTTGCTCCTCCACCTGCTGTATGTGCTTCAAGGTCCCTGCCTGGTCCTGTAGCACGGCCCGCAGGTCTTGCAGGGCCGCATGGAGGGCGGCCTGCTCATGATCCAGAGGATAGAACATGCCATCCATTCGCCGGACCAGGTCGTAAGAAGAGGTCTGGACGAAATGGTACAGGTCCTGCAACGTCTGGGCCACGGCGGCGTTGAAATGGACCTGCTGCTGGAGGATGGGCAGGACATACCATTTGGTCGAGATGCGGTTCCAGCGCTCCCGGAACCAGGCGATCAGGGGGCCCAGGATGGGCAATCGGGAACGGAAGGGTTGTTCCTGCACCTGCCAGAGTCGCCCCACCTCCTCCAGATGTTGCCGCAGTTGGGGAAACAGGCGGACGTCGCGGTCGCCGTAGAGCAGATTTTCATCTTCTTTCTGTCGTATGGAGCGGAGGAACTCGCTTCGGGTCCGGACCTGCTCGCGGATTTCGCGCAACCGGCCGGCCAGTTCCCGATCCTGAACGTATTCCTCTGCCATAAGCACCTCCTGAGGGGCCCAGGCCTCAGGCCTTCCGGCCCATCAGCCGACGGAACAGACGGGGGATCTCCCGGTTCTCCCAGACCACCAGGAGCGGCACGGCGTTGAAGAGGGAGGAGTAGGTGCCGCTGGCCAGACCGATGAACATGACCAGGATGAACTGCTTGATCGAGGCCCCGCCAAAGAGCAGAAGGGCCACCATCACGAACATGGCGTTCAACTGGGTGGTCAGCGAGCGGTGGAGCGTCTGGGTCAGGCTGTGGTCTACGATTTCCTCAAAGCGCAACCCCCGCATCCGGGGTGTGTTCTCCCGGATGCGGTCATAGACCACGATGGTGTCCTGCACCGAGAAGCCGATCACGGTGAGCAGGGCGGAGAGGAAGAGGGTGTCGGCCTCCCAGCCCCAGAGCAGGCCGGCCAGGGAGAAAAGCCCCACCGTCACCAAAATATCGTGCACCATGGCGATGATGGCACAGAGGCCGTAGCGGAAGGGGTGCGGCACCTTGCGAAAGGCGAAGGTGATGAAACCCAGGATGACCAGCGAAGCGGCGATCACCGCATAGATGGCGTTCCGGGTGACCACCTGGCTGATCGAAGGCCCCACCACGTCAAAGCGCCGCTCGATGACCTCTCCGAACGCGGCCCGCAGCGCCTCCATCAGCCGGCCCTTGGTCGCCATGTCGATGACCTGGGTGCGCACGATGGCCACACGGTTGCCCTCGGTCAGTTGCACCGAGGCCACGTCCAGCCCCTGGGCCAGGAAAACCGCCCGCACCTCCTCCGACTCCACCGGCCGGGGCAGGCCGACTTCCACATAGGAACCGCTGGTGAAGTCGATGCTCAGCCGCACCGGCGTGCCGTAGCGCACGGTGGAGAGGACCATCGCCACCAGCCCCGGCAGGATGACCAGGGCGGAGATGGCGAAGTAGAGGTAACGGTGGCGCGTCAGGTGCAACATTCAGGGCCTCTCCAGGGCCACGCCCAGCAGGAAGCGGGTGTGGCGCTCCAGGTAAGGGCCGAGCAGGCCGTAGACCGCCCGCAGGAAGGTGCGGGTGACGGTGATGGCGCTGAACATGCTCACGGCCACGCCGATGGCCAGGGTGATGGCAAAGCCCTTGACCATGCTGGCTCCCAGGGAGCGGCCAAAGAGGTAGAGAATCAGGCAGGTCAACAACGTGGAAAGGTTGGAATCCCAGATGGAGGTCCAGGCCCGGTCGAAGCCGGCCTCGATGGAGGCCCGGAGCGCCTTCCCGGCCCGCAGTTCCTCCTTCATGCGCTCGAAGATGAGGATGTTGGCGTCCACGGCCATGCCGATGGAGAGGAGCAGGCCGGCCACCCCCGGCAGGGTCAGGGTGACCGGAATCAGTTTGTAGAGGGCAAAGATGAGGACGGTGTAGATGCACAGGGCCAGGCCGGCCAGGACGCCCGGAAGCCGGTAGTAGAGCGTCATGAAGAGAAGCACCGTGCATAGCCCGATGATGCCGGCCACCACGCTCTTGTTCACCGAGTCCTGCCCCAGCGTCGGCCCGACGGTGCGGTTCTCCACCACGGTCAGAGGCACCGGAAGCGCCCCGTAGCGGAGGAGAAGGGCGATGCGCTCGGCCTCCCGCCAGGTCATCTTCCCGCCGCTGATGGAGGCGGCTCCATCGGTGATGGCCTCCCGCACGATCGGGGCGGAGATCACCTTCTTGTCCAGCACGATGGCCAGCGGCTGGCCCACATGGGTCCGACTCCATTCGGCCAGTTTGCGCGTCCCCTCGGGGTTAAAGCCCAGGAGCACCATCGGCTCCCCGGTGAGTTCCTTCGCCCGGGTGCCGATCTGCCCGGACACCAGTTCGTAGCCGGTGACCACGGTGGGGTAGACCTGGGTCCAGGTGATGGCGGAAATCTCCGCCGCCGTCAGCCCGTAGGTCGTGCTGATGACGGTGCCCGGGGGCAGGTCCTGCCCCAGCGTGTCCACAAACTCCAGGAAGCCGGTGCTCTGGACGGTGGCCAGGGCCTGCTCCGGGTCGGGGACGCCGGGCAGTTCGACGATGATGCGGTTGGCGCCCTGCACCTGGACGACCGCCTCCGTCACCCCCAGGCCGTTGACCCGGTCGTTGATGATGTCCCGGGCCACCTCCATCGTCTCTCCGCCGGCCGCGGCGGCGTTCTCGTACACCTCGCGCACAAATCCGGCCACGCCCTCCGGGGTTGCCCAGCGGGAGAGGCTCCAGGAAACCGGCCGGACCTGGGCCTCCAGAATGACCTGGGTGCCGCCCTGCAGGTCCAGCCCCAGCCGCAGCGTCGTGGAGCGGATGAGCCGGGCCTGTTCGGGGGGCAGTCCCTCCGGCACCGCCCGCCAGAAGGCGATGGCCGGACTGGCCAGGTCGATCCAGAGGCCCACTCCGGCCAGGAGCACGATGAGGGCCAGCAGTATCCAGTCGCGGCGTTGCAAAGAGACCTCCACCAGATGGCCGTAGATGCCGGCCATTATACTACGGCCCGACGGGGGATGCAAACCAACGCCGCCCGGTCTATTCCGGAGAGGCCTGGGGTTGCCCTTCGTCCGTTCCCTGCCCTTTGCCCTTCTCCTCTCCCTCGCCGCTTTCCTTTCCTTCCGGCAGGCGGATTCCCAACCCCTGGGCGAGGGCCATGACCAGTTCTTCCCCGCTTCCGTACTCCTGGAAGGGGAGGCCCTGGGGCGTGAAGGGCGGCGTGGGGTCCCGGCCGCGCAGGAGGAGCACTTCCCGGCCCAACGCCGTCCCCAGGGCCAGGGCAAAGAGCGCCGCCGGGTCCCACTCGCTCAGGTCCACCACCAGGCGGGGAGATTGCTGAATGCCCAGGCAGAGGTCGCAGAGGGCATCGATATCCCTGAGTGCTCCCAGGAAGAAGTAGCCCTCCAGTCCCCCTTCCTTCAGCAGGCCGGCCACCAGGGCGCGGTAGCCTTCCACCGGGCGCAGGGAGGCCGGCGGAACCACCAACACCCCGTTGCCCACGCGCTGCGGAGCGCGCAGACAGCGGGCCACCCCGGCCCGGAAACAGCGCACCATCATCCGGGGCGTCCGGGAGCCTACGTGGCGCTCCAGCGTCTCCTGGAGGGCCTCCTCGAGCAGGGGGGTCGGCACGGTCTCGGCCAGCCGGGCCACGGCCGACTCCCCGGTTTCCTCCTCCTCGCTCCGGCGGACGAACTGAGGGCAGGTCCGGCAGCGCTCCAGCCCCTCCAGCCGCTCCTGGAAGTAACGGCAGGAGGTAAAGACGCGGGGGCCGGTCTTTCCCGGCATCCTCCCCACTTCCGTGCCGATGTCCAGATGGCGGCAGATGCCTTCGGATAGCCAGGCCGGCACGGGACAGCGGGCGCAGACCTCGGGCCAGACCTGCTGGTCGAACTCATCGGTGGCCCGGGAGCAAAAGGTCTGCCCCCGCCAAACCCGGCGATAGACGCAGGGAGAAAGGGAAACGGCCTCGGTTGTCATGGCGACCTCCGGTCAGGTTCAGTGTCCCATCCGGGGGCGTGGCGGAAACCGGCCCTGCTTCGCTCGCTTTTCCGCTGCCCGCCCCCGCCCGGCGACGAGATACGCCGAAGGGACGCCTTCAGAACGCGGCCTGGGCGGCGCGCTCCTGTTCCGCCCGCTCGCGCATCTGCTGGCGCAATACGGCGATATCCCGGGGCACCAGCCGGGTGGCGAAGATAAAGAAAAAGGCGCACAGGATCCAGGCCGAGACGCAGATGAGGAGGATGGCGTTCTGGAGCGAGGAACGCACGGCGATCAGGCCGGCCAGCAGGGGCGCCGTCGCCGCCCCGGCCGACTCGATAAAGTACTGCACCGAGAGGGCCGTGCTCCGCACCTCCGGCAGGGTGATGTCGTAGATGGTGGAGACCACGTTGGGAGCGGCAAAGGGGATGAAGAAGGCGGTCAGACAGAGCATCACCAGAAAGGCCGGCTTGATCCAGCCCGGCTCCGGGGGAATCGGGTGCCCCAGGAAATAGGCCCGCAGCCAGGAATCCTGGGCCTGTCGCTCCACCTGCCGCAGAAAGGCCGACTCCGGCACCGGGATGGCCAGCAGGGTGATCAGCAGGAGGATGGCGCCCACCAGCACGGCCACCGTGGGCACGATCAGCCGGCCGCGCGGCGTCCTCCGGAAGAGCCGGTCCCCCAACGCCCCGCCGACGAAATAGCCCGAGGACAGCACCAGCACCGCCGGAGCCATGGTCAACAGCACATCCTCCGGGCCGTAGAAGCGCTCCGTCTCCAGGTAGCGGAAGAACCAGTAGGTGATGACCTGCCAGGGAAAGACGCCGAAAAAGCCCTGGAGGAACATCAGGCGCAGGGTGGGCTTGTGGAACAGCCCCCGGGCCACCTTCCAGTCGAAGCGGTAGGTGCGGATGTGCTCCAGCCCCTCCATCTCCGGCTCGCTTCGGCCCCGGACCGGCTCCCGCACGGCAAAGAAGATGACGATGGCCAGCACGATGCCCAGCGAACCGGTGAGGTAAAAGACGCTGCGCCAGCCGATTCGGGGGGCCAGGAGCGTGGCCAGTACCGTCCCTGCCAGGTAGCCCATCGGCATGGAGAGTTCCAGGAGGCCGATGATACGGCCGCGCATCTGGGGCTCGAAGTAGTCGGAGACCAGGCTGTAGAGGCCGGGGTAACTGGAGTCGTCGATCCCCGTCGAGGCCCGGGTGGCGACAAAGGTGCCGTAGTTGGGGGCCAGGGCGCTGAGCCAGGTCGTCGCCCCCCAAATGAAAGAGGCCAGGGCCAGAAGTTTGCTCCGCACGAAGCGGTCGTAGAGATAGCCCCACAGGGGGTAACATACCGTCCCCACGATCAACGCCCCGGTGAAGACGGCGCCCATCAGGTCCTCCTGGATGCCAAAGGTCTCCATGATGGGCGTGGTCAGGGGGCCGATCAGGAGTTTGTCCACCTGGTGGAGGAACATGAAAAAGAAAAAGAGCAGGACCACAACCCAGCGGTAGCGAGAGGTAGCCATATCCTACTCCTTTGGAAAGACGCCGAAATTTCCTGGCCGCATTCTACCACGGCCCGAAGAAGCCGTCAACCTTCGAGAGGGCCCGGCCGCGTCAGGTCGAACGACAGGAGGTTTGACAACGGTTGTGCCCTGGGTTACAATGATGGTTGCTCCGGGGCAAAACGGATTTCGACCCGGCGAAAGGGGTGTCCGAATGAAGATTCACGAATACCAGGCCCGGGAGATTCTGGCCCGCTACGGCCTGCCGGTGGTGGCCGGCGACGTGGCGGCCACGCCGCAGGAAGCCCGCGCCATCGCCGAACGGATGGGACGGGCCGTGGTGGTCAAGGCCCAGGTACACGTGGGGGGACGGGGCAAGGCCGGCGGCATCCGCCTCGCCCACACCCCGGAGGAGGCCGAAGCGGTGGCCGGGGAAATCCTGGGGATGGAACTCAAGGGGATTCCCGTGCGCCGGGTGCTGGTGGCCGAGGCGGTGGAGGTGGCCCGCGAGTTTTACCTGGGGGTGGTGATGGACCGGGCCGCCCGCCGCATCGTGGTGATGGCCAGCGCCGAGGGCGGGGTGGAGATCGAGGCCGTGGCCCGGGAAAAGCCTGAGGCCATCGTTCGCCAGACGGCCGATCCCTTCCTGGGGCTGCGCGAATACCAGGCCCGCACCCTGGCCTTTGACCTGGGGCTTTCCGGGGCCCAGGCCCTCTCCTTCGCCCCCATCGCCCTGGCCCTCTACCGCGCCTATGTGGAAAACGACGCCACCCTGGCCGAGATCAACCCCCTGGCGCTGACCCGGGAGGGCCAGTGGCGGGCCCTGGATACCAAGATGCTCCTGGACGACAGCGCCCTGCCCCGCCACCCCGAATGGGAGGCCCTGCGCGACCGGGAAGCCGAGGAGCCGGCCGAACTCCAGGCCCGCCTCCACGACCTCAACTACGTCAAACTGGAGGGCAACATCGGCTGTATGGTCAACGGGGCCGGCCTGGCCATGGCCACCATGGACACCATCCAACTCTACGGCGGAGAACCGGCCAACTTCCTGGACATCGGCGGGGGGGCACGGGCGGAGAAGGTGGCCGCCGCCCTGCGAATCCTCCTCTCCGACCCCAACGTGCGGGCCGTCCTGTTCAACATCTTCGGCGGCATCACCCGTTGCGACGAGGTGGCCCGGGGCATCGTCGCCGCCCTGGAGGAGGTCCGGCCGCAGGTGCCCATGGTGGCCCGTTTGGTAGGCACCAACGAGGAAGAGGGACGGCGCATCCTGGCCGAGGCCCACATGCTCACGGCAGAGAGCATGGCCGAGGCCGCCCGGATGGCGGTGGAGGTCAGTCGTCGGCCGCAATGAGCGCAACGGAACGAGAGGCCCTGTTGGAAGAAGCCCGGCGGCGTAAGAAACTGTATCCGACCACGCGGGCGCTCTGGCTGGCCGGCCTCTGGTTTTCCGGCCCGGACCCGGTACGGGCCCTGCGCAAGGCGCTGGACGAGGTGCTCTCCTTTTTGCCCCCCATCCTCCTGGCGCATTTCGTCGCCCATCCGGCGGGGTATGTGCTCGTCGTTCCCCACGTGCCGGCCGGATTGCGGCCGCGCCGCTCCTGCTACGTCGAAGGCGACCTCTACGTCGAAGGGCGCATCTTCCGCAACGCGGTCTTCCTGCTGGGCGCGGACCTGGCCGGAGGCTGGGGGGTGGGGCCCCACGAGGTGGCCCACCTCCTGGACCATCTCCTGGGCAGCGACGGCCGGCCGGAGGGGGTCTACCTCTCCGAAGGCGGCGGGACCACCCCTTTCTTACGGGAACTGGGTCGGGAACTCCAGACCCTCTACCGAAGCCGGCCCTCGGGCGGTTATCGGGACTGGATCGGCCCCCGGGGCTACCTGGCCCGCTCGGTGCAGATGTACGCGGCCCAGCCCGAGGAACTCCGAAGCCAGGACCCGGCGATGTACGGCTTTCTGGACGAGGTACTGCTGTCCGAGGCCTTCTGGAAGGATAAGGAGGACTGCTTTGGCCATCCTGGTGGATGAACATACCCGCCTGGTCGTGCAGGGGATCACCGGGCGCGAGGGCGAATTCCACACCCGCCAGATGCTCGCCTACGGGACGAAGGTGGTGGCCGGCGTCACCCCGGGCAAGGGGGGGATGGAAGTGGCCGGCGTGCCCGTCTTCGATACCATGGCCCAGGCCGTCTCGGCCACCGCCGCCAACACCTCCATCGTCTATGTGCCGGCCCGCTTCGCCCCCGACGCCATCTGCGAGGCAGTGGACGCCGGAATCGCCCTGGTCGTCTGCATCACCGAAGGCATCCCCGCGTTGGATATGGTGCGCGTCTGCGAATATGTGCGCCGCCAGGGGGCCCGCCTGATCGGCCCCAACTGCCCGGGCGTCATCTCCCCCGGCCGGGCCAAGGTGGGCATCATGCCGGGGCATATCCACACCCCGGGGCCGGTGGGGGTGGTCTCCCGCAGCGGCACGCTGACCTATGAGGTGGTGGACGCCCTCAGCCGGGCCGGCCTGGGGCAGTCCACCTGCGTCGGCATCGGCGGCGACCCGCTCATCGGCACCTCCTTCCTGGACGTTTTGGAACTTTTCCAGGCGGATTCGGAGACCCGGGCCATCGTCCTGATCGGCGAAATCGGCGGGACGGACGAGGAGCGGGCCGCCCACTACATCGCCGGGCACGTCACCAAGCCGGTGGTGGCCTACATCGCCGGCCGCACCGCTCCCCCGGGCAAGCGCATGGGCCACGCCGGAGCCATCATCGAGGGCGGCACCGGGACGGCGGCAGAAAAGATCGCCGCCCTGCGCTCGGCCGGGGTGGAGGTGGCCGAGTACCCGGCCCAGGTGGCCGAACTCCTGGCCCGCCGGCTGTCCGGATAAGGGCGGAGGACGAGATGCGTTTCTGGCGCCGGCCGCTGGACGAAGGGCAGATCTGGATAGAGCACGGCCGCGTGCATATCATCGTGGAACGCTGCAAGGGCTGCGGCTTCTGCGTCGAGTTCTGCCCCCTGGATGTCCTGGCCGTCTCCGACCGCTACAACAGCAAGGGCTACCATCCCCCCTACCTGGCCCGTCCGGAGCGGTGTGTGCGCTGCGGCCTGTGTGAGATGATTTGCCCGGAGTTTGCCGTGTACGTGCTCAAGGACGAGGAGCGGCCGGCCACGGTGGAAATCCCCGGCGGTTAGGGGGACCCGCGATGACCGAAGCGGGCATTTTGGTCGGCGAGCACTTTATGAGCGGCGATGTGGCCTGCGCCGAGGGGGCCATCGCCGCCGGTTGCCGCTTCTTCGCCGGCTATCCCATCACCCCGGCCACCGAGATCGCCGAGCGGATGGCCGAGCGGCTGCCCCAGGTCGGCGGCGTCTTCATCCAGATGGAGGACGAAATCGCCTCCATGGCCGCCATCCTGGGGGCCTCCTGGGCCGGAGTCAAGGCCATGACCGCCACCTCCGGCCCCGGCTTCAGCCTGATGATGGAGAACCTGGGCCTGGGGGTGATGCTGGAGACCCCCTGCGTGGTGGTGAATGTGCAACGGGCCGGCCCCTCCACCGGGTTGCCCACCCTGGTCGGCCAGGGCGATATGATGCAGGCCCGCTGGGGCAGCCACGGCGTCTATGAGATCATCGCCCTCTCCGCCGCCTCCCCCCAGGAACTGTTCGACGTCACCGTCGCCGCCTTCAACCTCTCGGAGAAGTATCGCCTCCCCGTCCTGGTGATGACCGACGAGGAGGTCGGCCACATGACCGAACGGGTGGTCATCCCGCCGGCCGAGAAACTTCCCATCTTCCCTCGCCGCCTGCCCCGGGTGCCTCCGGGGCAGTATCGTCCCTTCGAGCCGGAGGAAGACCTGGTCCCCCCCATGGCCATCGCCGGCCAGGGCTACCGCTTCCATGTCACCGGCCTGACCCACGACGAACGCGGCTATCCGGCCACCGTCGCCTCCGCCCAGGAGCCCCTGGTCCGGCGTTTGGTGGACAAGGTTCGCCGCAACGCCGACGACATCATCCGTATCGAGGAGGAGGGCACCGACGATGCCGAGGTCGTCGTGGTCTCCTACGGCATCTCGGCCCGCATCTCCCTTCTGCCGATCCGCCAGGCCCGCCAGGAGGGGCTGAAGGTCGGGTTGCTCAAACTGGTGACCGTCTGGCCTTTTCCCGAAAAGCGCCTCCGCGCCCTGGCCGGGCGGGTGCGGGCCTTTGTGGTCCCCGAACTGAACGCCGGCCAGATTTCCCTGGAGGTGGAACGGTGCGCCGCCGGGAAGGCCCGTACCATCCCCGTGCTCCGGATGGGGGGAGAGGTCATCCCCCCCCAGGACATTCTGGATGCCATCCGGGAGGCCGCCCGGTAATGGCCCGTTCTTTTCAGGAGGGACGATGGACCGCTGGGACCGTCTGGAACAGCGTCTGATGACCGAGGCCTGCCAATGGGTTGAGTCGGAGGAGGTGGCCCGGGAACTGGAAAAGGGCGAACGCCACCCCTTCGACGCCCTCCTGCGGGAAGACCGTATCCCCCATATCTGGTGCCCCGGCTGCGGCCTGGGCGTGGCCCTGACCTGCTTCCTGAGCGCCCTCCTGCAGACCGATTTCGATCTGGACAAGGTCGTGGTCGTCTCCGGAATCGGCTGCACGGGGCGGGTGGCCGGCTACGTCCGCCTGGACTCCTTCCATACCACCCACGGCCGGGCCATCCCCTTCGCCACCGGGCTGAAACTGGCCAACCCCGAACTCAAGGTGGTGGTCTTTTCCGGCGACGGCGACCTCATCGCCATCGGCGGCAACCACTTTATCCACGCCGCCCGCCGCAACCTGGATATGACCGTCATCTGCGTGAACAACCTGAACTATGGCATGACCGGCGGGCAGGTGGCCCCGACCACGCCGGTGGCCGCCCGCACCACCACCTCGCCCTACGGCAACTATGAGCCGCCCTTCAACCTGCCCTACCTGGCCACGGCCAGCGGAGCGGTCTATGTCGCCCGCTGGACGACCCTCCAGGTACGCCAGTTGGAACGCTCCCTCCTGGAGGCCCTGAACAAGCGCGGTTTCACCTTTGTCGAGATCATCTCGCCCTGCCCGACCCTCTACGGGCGGGCCAACCGCCTGGGCAGCGGGCTGGACATGATGCGTTACTTTCGTGAAAAAAGCGTCATCCGCCACGGCGCCGACCCCCGCGAGGCCGATATCTACCTGGGAGGGCCGATCGTGGTGGGGAACTTTGTCAACCTGGACCGGCCCAGTTACCTGGAGTTCCGGGACTGGCTGTGGCGGGAAAGCGACTACGGTCGGAAGCGGGAGGAGGTCATCCGGAAACTGTACCAGGAGGAGAGGAAAAGGATGGAAGGGCGGGGGTTGCGAAATAGTTGACCCAAATCTTGACAAGTAGCGTCTGATATGGTATACGATAATCGGTTCGCTCTTTAACAACGGAACGGTTCGGCCGGTTCCGGCGGCGAAACCCCCGCCGGGTAAAACCGTTCGGGTCCATGCCTGACCTACACCGAACCTAGTACCGTGAGTTCCACGGGAATTTACGCCTGC
>Ga0078972_1003603_pt1 | contig 45720 bp, 37 predicted proteins | sample YelNatPaOPGAMG01_FD_67568 | JGI IMG/M metagenome (GOLD analysis project Ga0078972, IMG submission 67568) | Hot spring thermophilic microbial communities from Obsidian Pool, Yellowstone National Park, USA - OP-RAMG-01 (SPADES assembly) (version 2) | ecosystem: Environmental > Aquatic > Thermal...
ATGCGCCCTCAAATGCTACTCCTTCCCCGTTGGCACAGGGTGGTGCGGTTACGATCCGCCCCCCCATTGCTTGTTCGCCAACGCGGGGCGGAGTCCCTCGCTGGGGCGGGGCATAGGGTAGGTATCAAGTGTGTGGGAGGGGATAGGTAGCGAGGTCTGTGCAGTACTGGGCTCTTAGCAGCAGCATGTGCTCTGCCCCTTGCATGCTCCAGTTCATGCCTGAGCGCTTCATCCTCGCTGCTACCACGGTCTTGCACGCCGCCTCCGCAGGCCCACTTCCTATCGGCCAGCGCTCCTCACGGTAGCAGTCGTAGCGCATCTGCTCTTTGTGGTTCTCTATGAACCTGTGGGTGTCCGAGAGTGCCTGCTTGGCTTGCTTGCCTCTCGGGGCCTTTCGTGTCCCCTCCGCCACCAGTACCTCCTGCACCTCTTCCACCTTGCCTTCCCACAGCGCGCTCTCAAGCCTCTTCGCTAGCTTGGCCGCCGCCTGGCTGCCTTCCCCGTAGATCGCGTTGGCCCCTCTCCACAGGTACTGGACCGCATGCCAGAAGTCCCTTACCACCACCGCCTGGTGCCAGTGCTTCTTTGCCAGCGTCCCTATCCACGCCGCACCGTCGCTCACCAGCACCAGCGCCGTCCGCCTCGTGATCCCCCTGTCCAGTCCGTGCCGGACCACCCTCAGCCTGAACGCCTTCGCATGTGCCATGCTCGCCACGTAGCTCATCCGCCCCCTGATCCACTCCCCACTCCTTGTGATTGGCCCCAACACCGCCACCTTCGCCTCAAGCCAGTTGTGCTCTACCCTCACATACACCCCATCCGCCCCTATTCCCCACCGCCCACCTGCCCCAAGCTCCCACATGCGCTTGAGGAACGCTATCGCCCCTTCCCGGCTCCTTGATGCCTCCTCTTCCTCTTTCACCTTGCCTAGAAGCACAGCCCCAGCCCGTTGCGTCGCCCTCCACGCCGTGCTGAGGCTCACCCCACATCCAGTTAGCTTCCCAAACCACCCGTGCGCTTCCCTGAATGGCAGCGCCACGCACAGCCCCACCAGCCTCTCCTGTGCTAACGGGCTAAGACACTCCCTCCCAAGCCCCCATCGGTCATCCAACGGGTAGTGGCTCTTCCCGCACCTGGTGCACTGGTAGTGACGCCGACGTATCCCCACTGTCCCGAAGATCGTCTCTATCACCCTCCTGCGCCGACCATGCGACCTGTACGTGCCCCCACACTCACACGCCCCTGGCTCCAGTGCCAACGTGTCGGCCTCGGCGTCTTCCTCCAGCAGCAGCACGCACAGCTTCCTTGCCATCTGCTCCACCAGCGCCTCTCGCTCCCTCAGAGCCATCGGCTTGGCCCTGCTGGCTGACAGGTACCCATTGACGATCAGCACTATCTGCTGCCATACTCTAGCGGGGAGTAGCCCAAGCTTCACGGTTCGCCTCCGGCGAATACTGTTCGCTTCACCTTGGGCTTCTCCCTTACTACCCCTTGTTCCGCTACCTCCTACGCTCCCTCGCCCGTTGTCCCACTACATTGAAACGTACCCGGAGCTCGCCAGCGAGCAGGGAGGCGTGCCCTCACCATTGAACTCCTCACTTGGCGCCCGTGGGGCATATCGGCCTCCAGTGCGCCGTCGATCGAATGCCAGCACTATCTGCCACGCATCTTCCCGGGTTCCAGCCTCGCGTCCATATCGTGCAGATGGACTGCATTCGCTTCCTTAGGAGCCTGGACGACGATTCGGTGGACCTCATCGTCACCGACCCTGCCTACTCCGGCATGAACCAGCACCTCAAGCTTGGCCGCGGCCGCATCGTGGGGAAGTACGAGGAGCGAGGGCGCGGCCAGTGGTTTGAGGAGTTTCACGACGACGAGGACAGCTACGAAGCGTTCCTAACGGAGTGCAACCGTGTGCTGAGGAATAACCGTCACATCTACATAATGTTCGATAGCTTCTCACTGCTATCGCTTGGCCATTTGGTGCGGAACCATTTCAAGGTGAAAAACGTGATAGTGTGGGACAAGGTGAACCTTGGCATGGGCCACTACTTCCGCAGACGCCATGAGCACATCGTCTTTGCCGCCAAAGGGTATCGCAAGCTCTCCAGGCGCGACCTGCCGGATGTCTGGGCTATTAAGCGGATAGTGCGCGGCCGTTACCCAACGCAGAAGCCGGTGGCCCTCTTTGAGATGATGCTTAGCGCAAGCGCCCAGCCGGGATATGTGGTGTGCGACCCGTTCGTGGGCAGCGGCTCCTCCGCCATTGCGGCCCTCCGCGCAGGGTGCTCGTTTGTGGGCGCAGACATCGCCGAGCGCGCCGTCGCCCTCGCCCAGGATCGATGCTCGCGCTTCCTTGCCACGGGCGAGGACCCGCTGGAGCCCGCCTCAAAAGGGAACAGCTCACCGTCGACCACGAAAGCTGGGGTGCCCTGATGCCTGTCAACGCGCCGGTCTGGGTTGTGGCAACCTGGCGTTTTGGTGAGCGGGCCGTAGCCGTTGCGCGCGAGGTGCTGGCGGCCGGCGGATGCGCGCTTGATGCCGTTGAGCGTGGCATCAGCGTGGTTGAGCTCGATCCCAGTGAGCACAGCGTGGGCCTCGGTGGGCGGCCCAATTCGCAGGGAGTGGTTGAGCTTGATGCAGGCATCATGTGGGGCCCCGGAAGGCGTGTGGGCGCCGTGGCCGGCCTGCGCGGCGTGGCGGACGCAATCTCGGCAGCCAGGTTGGTTATGGAGAGAACGCCGCACTGCATGCTGGTTGGCGAAGGTGCAAGGGGGTTTGCGCTTGCGCAGGGCCTAAGGCCACGCAGGCTGCTCACCCCGGAGGCCCGCCGCATGTGGCGCGAGTGGCTGGAAAGCCACGCCGACGAAGATGGGCACGACACCATCGGCATGGTGGCTGTGGATGTCAACGGCGATGTGTGCGCTGCCACGTCCACCAGCGGCATCGGCTACAAGCTGCCTGGACGCGTGGGCGATTCGCCACTGGTGGGCTCTGGCTTCTACGCGGATAACGCTGTTGGAGGGGCAGCCGCCACCGGACTTGGCGAGCGCATCCTCCGCTATTGCATGAGCTTCCGCGTTGTGGAGGCCATGCGGCAAGGGCTGCATCCTCAAGCTGCGTGCGAGTCCGTGGTCCGCTTCATGCTGGAGGACGACCCCACCAACGCCGACCACCAATGCGCCGTGCTAGCTCTGGACCGCCAGGGGCGCTTTGGCGGGGCGTCCACTCAGCCGGAGTTCGTGGTGGCGTACGCTGGTGCAGGTGAACTGGGCATTGTGGAGGCGCCGCACCTGGCGGGTAGGTAGTGAGCGGTCCTTTGGGGTTAGGACATGGTGACCGTTAGGGAGGCTGTGGAGGCCGATCTTCCCGCGCTGATGCGCCTGTACGTGGAGCTGGCGATATCGGGGCCGCCGGTTGGCGAGGACGCGCACCTGCAGCCCCAGATCCGGGCGGCCTTCGCCGACATCAAGCGCGACTCACGCCAGGCGCTGCTGGTAGCTGAGGTGGATGGACAGGTTGCCGGCACGCTGGCGCTCTTCGTACTGCCCAACCTCAGCTACGGAGGCGCGCCCTGGGCGGTGATCGAGAACGTGGTGGTGGCGTCTGCGCACAGACGCCGGGGAGTGGGCAGGGCGCTGATGCTCGAGGCGATCGAGCGGGCACGGCGCGCAGGGTGTTACAAGATCCAGCTGTGCAGCAACCTGCAGCGCCGTGAAGCCCATGCCTTCTACGAAAGCTTGGGCTTCAAGACCACCCACCGCCAGTTCCGCATGGACCTATGAGCCGCCGCGTCGGCTTGCTGCCGGTCCGTGCCTTCACCTACCGAACGGGCAGATGCGGTCCAGCTCCAGCAGCGCAGCCACACCCGCAATGGTGTTGCCGAAGAAGATGAGGGGCTTCCCAGCATCTCCAAACAGGTCCAGAATGCCGTCGGCGGTGCCGTTAACCACGGAAGAGCCCGTGGCAATGCCCACATCGCACCAGGCGGCCGCCCTGCCGAGATCCATGACGCCATCCCAAATCGGCACGCCGTGGACCGTGGTCCCCACGTTGTCCGGGTTGAGGTCGAGTGCGCATACCATCTCCGGCCCAAACTGCCGCACCAGGCCACCAAGGAGGGCTGGTTGCAGGCCGATAAGAGCCAATCTGGCGCGCCCAAAGCGTGCGGCAACTGCCTGGGCAACCTCCGGGCCACAGCGCGTGGGTGCGTCGTCCTTGCAGTGGACGGTGCCTGCCGCGACTCCAAGGAACCGCAGCACCGCGTTGAGGGTTGCCACGAAGATGGCGCGGTTCGGGGTGAGCTCCAGGTCCAAAGAGAGCACATCTTTGAGGGCGCCCTGGTAGCTGGTGGGCTGATCCGTGAACGCCTGGCCTCGAGCGTCACAGAAGGTGGCCTCGATCACTCGCTCCTTGCCCTTCTTGATGGCAAGTTGGGGATCTGCGTTGGCGCCGATGGCATCATCGGGGTTCAAGGGCCTAACTGCGACCGGAAGCGCGGGGTCCACTCCGCGAGCCTTGCATAGTGCCACAAACCGCTCGTAAGAGCGCGATATGAGCCCCATAGGTCACAATCCTCCGAAGAACAACGTTGAGTCACAGCCAGATGGGTTGACAACGAGGGGAATATGCTGCTATCCTTAAGTGTAACTTACAGCGAGGATCGCGTCAATGCCTAGAGGCCGATGCTGCCACAGACATATGCATGACCAGGCGCAGGTGTGCTCGTGCGAGATGGGCAACCTATACCGGTTCGCGGAGCCCATAGTGCTGCTGGCACTCTCGCGGCTGGGCGAGGCTCATGGCTACCAGATAGCCCAGGAGGCCGAAGGACTTGCGGTTACTCATGCGGGGCTAGACTCCGCGGTGGTATACCGCACCCTTCGTCGGCTTGAGGAGGCGGGACGCGTTTCATCCGCCTGGGACACATCTGGCCCCGGGCCTGCCCGAAGGATCTACAAGGTCACCGAATCTGGCCGTGAGCACCTTGCAGAATGGGCCGCCGTGCTGGAGCAACTAGCCAGCACACTTCAGTCGCTGGTGCGCGGCTGCCGTGAGGCGGTGGGGCAGCCATATCGGCGCACCGGATCCACGGTAGTCACCCCGGCGTAACTCTGCGCGCCGCTTTTAGGTGCATATGCTGTAAGTTACATGTATAGGTATTGAGCATCTCGGCTTGCTCTGAGGTGCCGGAAGGAGTCTAGAATGCAGAAAGTTGCCATCGCCGCAGACGGGCCGCTGGTGGCCACACACTTTGGGCAGTGCCGCGAGTACCTGCTGGCCGACGTAGATGGCGGCGAAGTGAAACAGCAAGTGAGAATCGCCAGTCCCGAACACTCCTCTTGCACGTTGCCCGGCTACCTTGCCAACCTCGGCGTTACCTGCGTGGTTGCTGGCGGCATGGGCGTGAGGGCCCAACAGGGCTTTGCACAGAACGGCATCCAGGTTGTGGTGGGCGTTTCTGGTACGGTGAACGACGCTTTGAATGCGTGGCTGCGCGGCGCTCTGGTGGGAGGCGAAAGCTCCTGCGACCACAGCGGCTGCGGCCATGGCCATCATGGTGGCTAGTCACCCGCGTGGTTGGAGCAGCCGCGGGGCGAACCACCATCGGTAAGGAGGAAGAAAATGCACTGCGGACCTAGAGGTCACAGAAACATGTACAACCTAACGGGCCAACCCGGCTGGGTTCGGTTCGGCTTCAGCCCCGGTTGGGTTGGGAGAAGCCCCACCGGACTGGGCCCGTGCGCCCAGTACCTCATCGGAAGCCAGGCTGGTGCTAGTCAGCAATGGATGCTTGACATGATGCGGGCTCAGGCGGAAGCTCTGCGCGCCCAACTGAGCCAGCTGGAGGAGCGCATCCGCCAGGCCGAAAGCCAGAGCGGCGGCACAGGGAGCCAAACACCATGAAGATAGCAGTAGCATCCAGCGGCAACACCCTGGATGCGCCCGTGGATCCACGCTTTGGACGATGCCCGTGGTTCCTCGTCGTCGATTCAGATACGATGCAGTTCCGGGCCATCGCCAACCCGGCGGTCAGCGCAGCTGGTGGCGCCGGCATCCAGGCGGCTCAGACGATTGCAAGAGAGGGCGCGCAGGCGCTGATAGCCGGCAACGTGGGACCCAACGCCTTCCAAGTGCTCTCCGCCGCTGGGATTCAGGTGGTGGCCTCCGCTGGAGGCACTGTGCGGGAGGCTGTTGAGGCTTACACCCGCGGGCAGCTTGGAACGGTATCCGCGCCAACGGTTGCTGCCCATGCCGGTATGGCAGCCCCGCCAACCCCTGGGGCAGGTTCTGGCCCCACGGGTATGGGGCAGGGGCTTGGCATGGGGCGTGGCGCAGGCCGAATGGGTCGCGGCGGGGGCGGCATGGGCCGTGGTCGTGGCGGCGGTCGCCTTCGCGGAGGCTAACGCCCTAGAATTGCGCCCGGCTGATGCGGCATAGCTCTGCGTTCTGAGCTTCTATCACGACTGGCCGTTGGTGCCCCCACAACGTCCAGGTCCAGATGGGCTCTGTGGACCCGTCGTCTGCCGCTGGCGTGTGCTCCGGCCTGTGTCCCACCCGGGGACTGCTGCGGCACTCGCAACGGGTGCCACAGAGCCCGTCTCGCCGTAACGGCTTTCCGGAGGGGGAACGGCTACGCCCGGCGCCAATGGCCAGCGTAGCTACCGTTTGCTGGAAGAGAGAGGTCTTGAGTGACCATTAGCGTGGCTAGCGGAAAGGGAGGCACCGGCAAAACCACCGTCGCAGTCGGCCTGGCGCTAGTTGCCGACCGGCCTACTGTGGTTGACTGCGACGCGGAGGCACCCAACTGTCACCTCTTCCTGAGACAGGGGAGCCCGCGCGTAACGCCGGTGCTGGTGCCGATCCCGAGGGTGGACGCCAGGCGGTGTAAGCTCTGCGGGGCCTGCGCGGCAGCGTGCCGGTTTCACGCCCTGGCGGCGGTGGGAAGGCGCCTTTTGCTGTTCCCGGAGCTGTGCCACGGATGCGGCGCCTGCCTCATCGCTTGCCCCGTTGGGGCCCTATCGGAGACACAGCGAACCGTGGGTGTGCTTGAGACCGAGCAGGCGGGGGATATATACCTGATCACGGGCCGCCTGAACGAGGGGGAGGCAACGGCGGTACCGGTTATAAGGGCGGCCAAACGTTCAGCCCCACAGGACGGCCTTGTGCTGCTGGACGCCGCTCCGGGCACGGCATGCACAATGGTGGAGGCCGTGAAGGACAGCGACTTGTGCTTGCTGGTAACCGAGCCCACTCCATTCGGGCTGCACGACCTGGAGATGGCTATTGACGCTCTGCGCCAGATGGGTGTGCCGGGTGCAGTGGTAGTGAACCGCGCTGAGGGTCCCAGCGACGACGTGGCTGCGCTCTGCCGACGCCACAGCCTTCCGCTCCTGGCGGAGATACCTCTTGATCGACGCGCCGCGGAGGCCTACTCTCGGGGTGAGCACCCGCTGCACGTGATCGGCGGGTGGCCAATGCTATTCGCTCAGCTTCTGGAGAGGGCCATCTCCATCGCTGGGACCAGTGAAAGGTATTGCAGATGATCAGCCAGAGCAATGATGTATCGTGGGATGCCGTAGCCAGCTTTCACGGCCACGTGTGTCCGGGCTTGGTTACCGGGTACCGCGTTGCAGTTGCCGCCCGAGACCGTCTTGGCCTTACCCGCTCTGAGGACGAAGAGCTGGTGGCGATTGTTGAGAACAACTCCTGCGCGGTGGACGCCATTCAGGTGGTGCTGGGTTGCACCTTCGGCAAGGGAAACCTGCTGTTCAAGGACCACGGAAAGCACGTGTACACGTTCCATCGCCGCGACCGCAACGGGCCCGCCATCCGCATTCGCGTTCGAAGGCTCGACCTGCCAGAAGGCCTGTCGCGAGAGGAACGCGTGCGTGCCATGCTGGATGCTCCAGAGGATCAGATGCTCTCCATCACCGAGGTCGATGCGCCTCCGCCCGCACCCGCCAGAATCGAGCCATCCCGAACATGCGCTAGGTGTGGTGAGGAGGCAATGGAATCGCGTCTGAGGCTGCACCAGGGGGAGCTCCTCTGCCTTCCCTGCTGGCGCGCGGAGACCGGCGAGACATCCCGTTGAAAGAGATTGTAGTCATAAGTGGCAAGGGCGGCACCGGCAAGACAACCGTTGCCGCCTCATTAGCCGTGCTGGCTGCCCCATGCGCGGTGGCGGACGCCGACGTGGACGCCCCCGATATGCACCTGCTGCTCCATCCTCGCGTGCTTGAGCAGGGCGCGTTCAGCGGAGGGAGCTTGGCCGTGCGCGACCCGGCGCTGTGCACCCACTGCGGCCGATGCCGAGAGGTGTGCCGGTTTGACGCCATCGGGGAGGGGGATGAGATCAGCGCCTTGGAGTGCGAGGGCTGCGGAGCCTGCACGTTGGTGTGCCCACAACATGCGATCACCATGCAAGACCGCGTTTCTGGCCGCTGGATCGTTAGCCAAAGCCCCTGCGGCCCGATGGCCCACGCCAGGCTAGTGCCCGGCAGCCAAAACTCCGGCAAGCTGGTGACCTTGGTCCGGCGCAAGGCGCGGGAGCTGGCGAAGGAGCACAACGCCAGCGTGATCATCACAGATGGGCCGCCGGGTATCGGCTGCGCCGTCATCGCCGCTGTTGGCGGAGCCGCAACGGCCGTGGTGGTTACAGAGCCAACGGTGTCCGGCCTACACGACCTGGAGCGCGTGCTCAGGGTGTGCAAGCACTTCTCGGTGCCGGCGGCCGTGTGCGTGAACAAGAGCGACCTGAATCCGGCCATGGCGGACAGCATCCGCGGTTACTGTAAGCAGCATGAAGTGCCGGTGTTGGGTGATATTCCATATGACCCAGAGGTTGCGGCCGCGATCAGGGCAGGCACGCCGCTGGTGCAGTACGGTTCCGGCCCGGCAGCGTTAGCCGTGCGGGACCTCTGGGAGCAGATTCGGGCGGGTCTGCGTGCCTAACCGAGCGACCCGTTTCACACAGCTCAGGAGTAGGTGGCTATTATGAGAAGGAGACGTCAGCTCTGGGCGTTCACACTTATCGAGCTGCTGGTAGTTATAGCCATTATCGCTATTCTTGCGGCGATTCTGTTCCCGGTATTCGCTCGCGCCCGGGAGAAAGCGCGGCAATCGGCCTGCATCAGCAACCTAACCCAGATAGGGCACGGCGTTAGGATGTATGCGGACGATTGGGACGAGACGTATCCAGTGGTTCACCTGGGCACGCCAGGGGAGCTGGCTGGTGAAGACCAGGACGTGGGGAGCTGGTTTGATGAGGTGCTGCCGTATCTGAAGAGCAAGGACGTGTTCAAGTGCCCGTCTGACCCCGCCCGCGACGAAGCTATCTCCAGCTACTCCATCAACGGGTGGTTCGCCTACGCCACATCCATGGCCGACTTCAAGAACCCCAGCGAGATCATAATGCTCGCGGAGCGAGGGTGCAATGCGGACGGCTCTCCGGTGAAGCACCTGGGATATCACCCGTGGGATCCCAACGAGTTCAAGTCGCACCTGAGCACGGATCGGCACAGCGGCGGCGCGGACTACCTATTTGCGGATGGGCACGCTCACTGGATGCGTTGGGAGGCCACCCTGTATCCGAAGAATCTGCACATGCCCAGCCCGTAGCTAGGCTAGGCCGCGGAAGCATCCGCGCGTTGGCGGTTGCGGTAGTCCAGAAGCACCAGATACACCTGCCTGGAGGTAAGGCCGAAACGCTTGGCCAAGGTGCTGTGAAGGCTGTCCGGAGGCGGTGAGTCGGAGGCCAGATATTCGCGGTAGGCAGCCTCAAGCTTGGCCCTGGCCTCCGGCCCGGGGTCCTTGGCGCTGGCCACCATGCTCCGATCCTCGTGAAGCATGTCGATCCGGCGGGCTACCTGCCACTCCGTGTAACCCAGCTCGCTCGCTATCGCGGCGGCCATCTCCGACAACGGGACATCCTTGGCCTCTAGGTGGCGCCAGTACGCCTTCTCGATGGCGAAAAGCTCCTCCCGAGAGAGGGTGCGGACATCCGGTATGCGCGATCGCCACTCGCGCAGCATGCCAGCTACCTGCGCGAAGGAGAGGCCCAGTGCACTGGCGATGGCCCTTCTCCGCCCGCCGGGCGGGCGTTCGCCGCGCTGGACGTACCCCTCGTACAGCGCGACGATCTGCTGCCGAAGCTCGGGGGTGATGGCCTGCTTGGGGCTGATGTGGCAAGCGATGGTCTCTGCTACCGCGCGGCGGGCAACGTGCAGCTCCGACGCGATCCTCGAGTGGATGGCGGCCAGCCTGGCGTTGGGGTCCGCGGAGTACTGCTCGTAAGCGGCGATGATGGCAGCCCGCAGCTCGTCCGTGATGACGGTTGTGCGAGGCTGTCTGCGCGGCTCGGGGCGACTGGGCGTCGGAACGGCCGGCTCGCGCTTGCGCCCGTCAGGCCGGTTGTCGGCCGACTTCACTGACGCGCCGGCCTGAGGCCGCTTGAGGCCGTACCGCTTCACGCACTTAGGGCACGTGGACGCGCGCTTCTCTGGGCTGAAAAACGTCGCACCACACCGGTCGCACGTGCGACGGAAAGTCATGCCGGGGCCCAAGGCTTACTCCTATTCGGATGACAGGCGGTTTCCGCATGGCCATTATAGCACTGGCGGACGAACTAGGGCAAACCGGCCGAGTGCAGGGAGGCTCGGCCCGCATTTGGCGAAAGACAGACCGATCTGAGGGTCCGCATAGGTGGCGCGTCCGGCTGAATGCAGGGCCCCGAAGATCGCCCAATCTTCGAGGCCCAGAGCCAGTGCAAGGAGAAGTTTCCGATACGCTTATACCCGCTAGTCAGCCCATCCAAACTACGGCCGTCTACAGCAATCGCAGGTCCTGGCGGCGAAGGTAAGCTCGGCAGACCAGCTCCAGAAACAGGTCATCAGGGCAGCTAGCCGTGGCGAGATCGCTGCCGAGCTTCTCGCGAATGGGGCGGGCTATCCTGGCCGCCAGCTCGGCGGCCGTGTCTGGTGGCAGCTCAGCGCGGCGCGAGATGAACCGGTAGGCGGCTTCGAAGTCGTCTCGGGTCATGCGCTCCACATTGGGCAGCGGCGCGTCGTCTTCTATGGGAGTGGATCTTTCTGCCTCCAGCCGCCCGCGTCTTCGCGGCTCCCGATACTCCTTCACCACAACTGTACCGGCCACGTAGTCGCCTAGGCGCTTATAGCGTGAGCTTGCGAAGATGCTTGCCATGCCGACGGCGTAAAGGAAGAGCGGCTGCGCGTCAACCATGCGCAAGAGGTTGCGAGCCACCGCCGTGAGGAAATCCACGGGCCGCCCATCATCCTTCACCACCCGTATGCCGGCCAGCCGCTTGCCTGGAGTTTGGCCATTCCACACGGTCTCGAAGAGCACATAGTAGCCGCTCCACAGGAGGATGGAGATGGCGGCGAGAAACAGCACTCCCAGCCACTCCTCCCGTCTGGTGATCTCCGCCCTCGTTGCGGCATCGCCACCGAACCGCACGATGCCCCACACGATGCCGGCCGCGACGACAGCCTGGATCAGGCCGTCCACCGCCAGGGCTGTGCCCCTAGTGACGAGGCCCGCGAGGGTGAACGCTATGTCCACGTTTTCGGGAGTGCGGATGAGGAGCTGTCTCGCCATGGCGACTTAAGCCTGCCCAACCTGCTGCACGAAGTTGATTTGGAGGTTGGTGACCAGGGTGCGCAACTCGCGGCGGCGGGGCTCCTCCAGGTGTGGGGACACCTTGTCCACCAGGAACTGCACACAATCGATGGCCAGCTTCGCCTTGGCCATATCCCTCTCCACAGCGCCCGTTGCTGGGTTGGCAACTAAGCCCATCATTCGCCACGCCTGGTCGCCAAGGCTAACAGCCATGGATGCGATGAGCACGTGCAGGTCGGGGGCAATGATCTCCTCGGCAAGCCTCCGCTGCTCCTCCTCGCTGAGCGGAGGCATCTCGTCGCGGGTGGTATACTGCTGGCTCTCATGAGCTTCCGAGGCGTCTGAAGCGGTCGCCTCGTCATCGCGAACACGTCGCTTATCGATCACCTCATAGGGGCGCTCTTCGGGCATAGGAAACGATCACCTCCTCTTCTGTGACTAAGGCGCGGGCACGCCGGATGTGTCGCGCCATCCGTGTCCGCTCGTCTCAACGTTCTGCGGTTGTCTCCACCATCCTGCCCATGGGGCCGCGGGCGGTCATATGCGCTAGGGTACGGCTGGCGACCGGCTGCACTCATCCAGTTCGCCTCTCCAACTGCGCAAGCTTGGGGAGAGGCGACGCAGCCGAACCGCACGCCTTCCTCCTGCCTCCCCTCTCTCCGTAAGTGGAAGAGGGGCAGGGGTGAGGGGAACCGCCCCACGAGCGTTGTCTGACGGCCTCTTCCATGCAACGGGCAGGGATGAGGGCAACTACCAGCCCTCAGTTGCAGGCTAGGGGTGGGGGCAACCGCGGACGGCGCGCTTGGCCTACCCCAACGCCTATGACGCAGGCGTGCCTCGCACCACCACCACGGCGGCATCGTCCACCAGGCGGCCGCCGGCAAACTCCCGCGCCGTCTCATACACACTCTCCGCCATAAGCTGCGGCGGGGTGCCGCGCAGCTGTGAAACCGTCCTCGCCAAGCCGTCTAGGAGGAAGTAGTTCCCCCTCTTGTGGGCGTCGGTTATGCCGTCTGTGTACATCACCAGGATGTCGCCCGGGCCAAACGGGGTGCTCTTGTCGGTGTAGGCCGCGGAGGGCTCTATGCCGAGTGGGAACCCTGGCGACTCCAGAACATCCACCTCGCCCGTATCCCTCAGCACGGCAGCAGGCTCATGGCCGGCGTTGGACCAGAGGATCTCCCCGCATTCCAGCCGCACCACCACGCACAGCATGGTGGAGAACAGGTCGAACTCCGGCTGCTCACACAAGAACCGGTTGATGCGTCCCAGAATGCCGCCGGGGCTCGTGTCTTCGGTTGCGCACACCCGCAACGCGTGCTTGATGCCCGCCATCTCGCTGGCGGCGTCCAGCCCCTTGCCGCACACGTCGCCGATTGCGACCAGCAGCCCGCCTCCGGCCAACGGCACGAAGTCGTAGTAATCTCCGCCCACAAACGCGTCCTCGGATGCGGGGCGGTAAAGGTGCCCGATCGCGAGCTGCGGGATGGCGGGTGGCGATTTGGGCAACATGGCGCGCTGAAGCGCCTCGGCCACGTTACGCTCGCGCTTGTACGCCGCCTGTAGCTCCTTCAGCAGCTGCTCCGTCTTTGCTCTGCTGTCCTCCAGCGCGCCCACCTGGTCCTCCAAGCGCGCCACCATGTCGTTGAAGACGGTGGCGAACGCCTCCACCTCATCTCTGGAGGTGACGCGTGCGCGGGCGGTCAGGTCACCTCCAGCCACGCGGCGAGCGGCGGTGGCCAACGCCTGTATGGGCTGAGTAAGGCCCGTGGTTACGATCCACGCAACCGGCAGAATGATGGCCACGGTGAGGAGGAGCCAAAGCGTTGACCTGGCGAGCTCCTTGTTGATGGGCTGCATGGCCACTGCTACCTGGCTGGTGGATGCAGCAACCCAGTTGATGGGCCGAACCAGAACTGAAGAGCCCATGTATTGGATGCCATCGAATGGCGATGTGAAGCTGGTCAGCCTGGAGGGCCTCCCTCCAACCGCCGCCTTGATGAGGGGGTGGTCTCGCCAGCTGGGCCGCGCCACGTCCGGCAGCTGCGGCGCCAGGCTGCTGAAAACGAGCACGCCTCTGCGGTCGGCAATGATGAGGTGGGAGCCGCCGGACAGCCGCGCCTGAAGCTCCTCGCCAAGGGCGCTCGGGTCCAGCCAGAAGATCACAACGGCCCTAAGCAGGCGGTCTTGACCTCTGCGGGCGCAGAAAAGGGCGACGGCGCTTCGCGGCACGCCGGGCATGGCTGCAACGTCGCTGACCGCCCAATCCTCGCCAGCGGCCACGCGCCGAAACTCCTCGTATCGGCGCGCGCTGGCTTCGGAGGCGCCACGGAGCGTTGTGGCCACAATGCGCCCCTGCCGGTCCGCCACGGCCATTCCAAAGAGCGCCGGCCCGTAGCTCCTACGAAGGTCGGCGAGGCCCTGGGAGCTGACTATCGGGCGCCCGTTCGGGAAGTCGATGTGAAGGGCCAAGGCATCGCGGCGCAGTTCGGAGATGTAGGCCAGCACCGCCTCGGCCGCGGCAATGGCAGAGTCCGCCTGCGCCTGCAGAATCAGGCCTTGCTGAGCCGTCTCCCACCTGCGAATGGTGGAGGTTTGAAGCAGAACCGCCGGCAGCAGAGTGATGACGAAAGCCGCCACCATCTTGTACCGGATGGGCCAGCGTTTGCGTTTGATGGGGCACCCCAGCCGCGGCCACCGGCCCGCATCTGCGAGCGGCGGCCAAAACGTACTCGCACCGATCGTTGGTTGGCAGCATGCTCTGTGGATAAGCAGCGTACCATACGACCACGGTCTTGACCCAAGGATAGCATACAGCAACCCGTGAGTCCAGATGGCAACGAACGTTGGTGCGCTTGGTTTGGCGGGCGCACGCGGCGGCTAGGGGCTGGCAACGATACCCATCACGCGAAGGGCGAGCCACTGGATGTCGTCCGCGGAAATCCGGCCGTCGCCCATCGGCGTGGCATCCGTGGCGCGTGGGCGAACGTCGCATGTGGCGAGGAGTTCCGGCGAGGGGGGCTCACCGAGGAAGACGGCGAACGCCGCGACTAGGTCCTGTGCGTCCACCATGCCGTCTCCGTTTGCGTCGCCGTACAGGATGCCGGAAGCCGACTTGGTGCGACCCGGCATGGTAAGGCTGACGGTTGACGTGGCGCTATGTGGGCCAGCGAAGTCGGTCCAGGCTGCCGTGGCGCTGATGGTGGTTGTGCCTGCTGCGCAAGGGGGCGCCAACGCCAAAAGCCCCGCAAGCGAGATGGCGGCGACCATGCCACGGAGTGAACGTAGAGCCATTAAGGGTCCTCCGCTTTGGAGTGGTTTCTATGCTACTTTGTTCCATATACAAGCGAAAGATGGGTAACTCTGGTGGTCCACCTACGGCTTATTGGCGTTGGGTAGCTTGGGCTGGGCAGGGGTGGGCGTACGCGGTGGGATGGGGCTGATGGGCGGCTGCCGGATAGCTGCTTTAACCTCTGTTCTCTGTTCCGCTCCGGAGCGCATCATTCCCATTCGCCGACCACCGCCCGGGCGCCGCTTGACACTCGCCCCACCGCTGCCTATACTCGGTGGTGGCTGCCAGCTTTCCGCATCCACCTCCCCAGTACGCTCAGTCAGGAGGCAACCGTGAACTCCCTGCAGAGACTCCGCGCGACGCTCCGGGGCGAGCCCACCGATTGTTTGCCCTGTACCCCCATCTGCATGACCTTCGCGGCGCGCGTTGCCGGCGTGAAGTACGGCGACTACTGCCGAGACTACCGCGTCCTCGCCGAGGCTCAGCTCAGAACCGCCGAGCAGTTCGACCTGGATGTGCTTAGCCTCTGCTCCGATCCCGCCCGCGAGGCCGCCGATTGCGGCGCTCCCATCCGCTGGTTCGAGGACCAGCCTCCCGCCCACGACCCCAACGATGCCCTCATCGCCGAGAAGACCGACCTCCTCAAGCTCAGGCAGCCCGATCCCCTCGGTGGCGGCCGCATGCACGACCGCGTGAAGGCAGCCGCATACCTTCGCGAACGCGTTGGTGACGAGATCTCCATATTGGGCTGGATCGAAGGGCCCGTTGCCGAGGCGGCGGACCTGCGCGGCATAAACACCATCATGTACGATACGGTGGACGACCCCGCGTTTGTAAGGGACCTGTTTGAGTTCATACTGGATATGGAGATACGGTTTGCGCGGGCGCAGGTGGACGCTGGCGTGGACATGATCGGCATCGGCGATGCCGCCTCTTCGCTGCTTAGCCCGGCCACCCATCGAGATCTGGTTCTGCCGTACCAGAAGCGTCTGGTGGCTGCCGTCCAGGCCATGGGGGTGCCGGTGCGCCTCCACATCTGCGGCAACACCACCCACCTACTAGACGCCCTTGCGAGGCTTGGGGTGGATATGAACGACGTGGACTACTTCACGGACGTTGGCCTTGCCCGCCGCAAGCTGGGTCCCAACGTGGCCATACTGGGCAACGTGGAGCCGGTGCGGTACCTGCTGGACGGCACGCCTGACGAGGTGTACGAGGCGTTCCGCACGTGCCACGAACAGGTTGGGGCGCGGTACGTGGTTGGGCCAGGCTGTGAGGTGCCGCCAGCCAGCCCCCACGAAAACGTCCGCGCCATGGTGCGGTACGCCCGAACGGCTAAGCCCGTGTTGGCAGGCGGAGGAGACTGACGAGCCTCCGCCGAGGAGGTTCGTTTGGCCGATCTATCTGGTGATATCCACCTCTTAGGAGACCTTCTGGGGTGCGTGCTGAGGGAACAGGCCGGCGAGGATACGTTTCGGACGGTGGAGGAGCTTCGCGGCTTGGCCAAGGCGATTCGCGCCCAGTATTCGCCGCACTTGGTGGCGCGCGTCCTCGAGCTCATCGCCTCTCTTGACACCGGCCAGGCGTACCAGGTGGCGAAGGCGTTCACCCTCTACTTCCAGCTGGTTAACCTGGCCGAGCAGCGGGAGATCGTTCGCGTCAACCGCAGCCGAGATGCGCAGCGCGGCAGTACCCCCCGCCCCGAGTCGGTTAGGGAGGCCGTACTTGGCCTTAGCCAAGCCGGCGTTAGCGCCGAGGATATGGCGCGCCTCATCTCCGGCCTCAACATCCAGCTGGTGTTCACCGCTCACCCCACCGAGGCGCGCAGGCGCACGGTTTCGGACAAGCTGTACCGAATCCTGGAGCTGCTCCACTGGCTCGATGCCGAGATCTCGCCCGTGGAGATGAAGCGCCTCCAACTCAAGCTCGCAGCCGTCATCGAGGCGCTGTGGCAGACGGACGAGGTCCGCCACGAGCGCCCAGACGTGATGGACGAGGTGCGCACCGGCCTGGTCTACTTCGATCGCACGCTGTACCGCGCCATTCCCGCCATCTATCGCGATCTGGAGGACGCCCTCGCCGAGGCCTACCCGGGCGCCAGCTTCCAGATCCCGGTGTTCCTGGAGTTCGGCTCCTGGATCGGCGGGGATAGAGACGGCAACCCCCGCGTTACGCTGGAAGACACCGCGCAAACGCTCCGGCTTCACCGTGAGCTGATCCTGACCCGCTACATCGACTCCGTGAAGGAGCTGCTTGACAAGCTAAGCGAGTCGGACGTGATCGTGCCGGTGTCGCGCCGCTTGCTCGAGTCGCTGGAGGAGGACGCAGAGCGGATGCCGGCGCTGGCCCGCGGCCTTCAAGAGCGAAACCCCAGGGAGCCGTACAGGCGGAAGGCCTCCTTCATTCTGGCTCGGCTACGCGCCACGCTAAGGGAGACCTCGAGGCTCACCTGGTCGGAGGTGGATGTGGTGCCGCGCCCAGAGCCGGACTCCGCGGCCGTCCCGCAATCGCCCGCCTACGCCTCGGCAGATGAGTTCGTGGCCGACCTTGAGACGATACGGGACAGCCTGGCGGCCAACAACGGGCGACGCATGGCCAGGGAGTTGGTGGACCCAATTCTGTGGAGCGCCCGCGTCTTTGGGTTCCATCTGGCGCGTTTGGACCTGCGTGAACACCGCGACCAGCACGAGGCCGCCTTGGCCGAGGTGTTTGCCACGGCCTGCCCGGATATGGCGCCATACCAGTCGTTGCCGGAGCCTGAGAAGGTACGCTTGCTTGAGCGCGAGTTGAACAGCAGACGCCCCCTTGTGGTCTGGGAGCGCAGATACACCGATGCTACAAGTAGAACCCTGCGCCTGTTCCGCCTAGCCCGGTGGGCGTTGCACGCCTTTGGTCCGGACGCACTCGGCACCTACATCATCAGCATGACCAGGAGCGCCAGTGACGCGCTTGGCACGCTCCTCCTTGCCAAGGAGGCCGGGCTGTTCGGTTTGGATGAGGGGGGCACTGTCCGCAGCGGCCTAGATGTGGTGCCGCTCTTCGAGACGATCCAGGATCTGCGCGACGCTCCCAACGTGATGCAGACCCTCCTCAGGATGCCGGTGTACAGGGCCCACCTGCGCGCCAGGGGCAACCTTCAGGAGGTGATGCTGGGCTATTCGGATAGCAACAAGGACGGCGGTTACCTGGCCGCCAATTGGGAGCTCCACGTTGCCCAGCGCAGAATAGCGGATGCGGTGCACCAGGAGGGGGTTGAGCTGCGCTTGTTCCACGGCCGTGGCGGCACCATCGGTCGGGGCGGCGGCCCAACCAACAGCGCCATACTGGCCCAGCCGCCCGGCACCGTGCACGGCAAGATCAAGATCACGGAGCAGGGAGAGGTCATCTCCTCCAAATACTTCGACGTCGATATAGCGCGGCGCAACCTGGAGCAGGTGGTCAACGCCGTCGTCTTGGTAAGCGCCAGGGACGCGTGCCAGCAGGGCACATCGAACAAGGGAATGCCGCATCGCCACGCGGAGCTGCGGGCGACGATCGACGTCCGAGATCGCGAACAGGCTGCCGCTCCGGAGGTGGAGGGTTCGCCGCTATCACCGCAACAGTGCGAGCCGGAAGCGCAGTGGCACCAGGTTATGGACGAGATCGCCGCGAACGCCAGGAGCAGCTACCGTCGCCTGGTGTACGAGGAGCCGGAGTTCGCGCGCTTCTTCCGGCAAGCCACGCCCATAGATGAGCTCTCGTACCTCAACATCGGGTCGCGCCCACCTGCGCGCGGAGACGCGCGCACCATAGCCGATCTGCGGGCAATCCCATGGGTGTTCGCGTGGATGCAGAGCCGGTTCACTCTGCCGGGCTGGTACGGCTTGGGGACGGCGTTGTGGGAGTACCTGACCCGCGGCGAGGATAACCTTCCGCGCCTTAGGCGAATGTACCGTGAGTGGCCCTTCCTTCGCACCACGCTGGACAACGCGCAGATGAGCCTAGCCAAGGCCGATATGCACATAGCCGAGCTGTACGCCGGCTTGGTGGAAGACCGCGAGCTCGCTCAGCGTATCTTCACACTCATCGAATCGGAGTACGCGGTTAGCAGGGCGATGGTTCTGGTTGTCACCGAGCAGGAGGAGCTGCTGGACAACGCGCCTGTGTTGCAGCGGTCCATCCGCCTGCGCAACCCGTATGTGGACCCCCTGAGCTACATTCAGGTGGAGCTGCTCAGGCGGCTGCGCGGCCTGGAGCGGAACAGTGCGGGCGCAGACGTGGCGCTTCGATCCGCCACCGCGAGGGGAGTGCTTCTGACGGTGAACGGCGTGGCGGCGGGCATGAGGAACACCGGATAGCGGGTTGGGCGGGCGCCCCGTGCAGGGACACCAGGGCGCCCGCGCCACCCATGGGCTAATCCACGGCCAGCTCCACCTTGCTGCCGTCCTCGGCCTCGATGCCGAGCACTTGGCCGCGGCACTCCTCCTCCCGCGCGAGGGCTAGAACGTCACTGATGTTGAGCGCAACGCCGCCAACGGTCAGCCCGTCCGCTGGGATCAGCTTGGCAGCGGCCTCGGCAACGGCAATCGGCGCGGAGATGCTTATCCTGGTGCCGCCGCTCACAACGTTGAGCCTCAGTCGTCGGGGCTGCGCGGGCGTGGCGGGCTCAGATTCGCCAAGCGCATCGATCAGCCGGGCTGCCTCTTCAGCCGTTAGCTTGCCGTTCTCCACCATGCGAAGAATCTGCAGACGCTCATCGGCCATCTTGGACTCCGATCTCCGTAAGGGTGATGGCGCCGCTCGTGGTCTTCAGCGTCACGTCGCCCTCGCCTTGGCCAAGTGTGCCCGATAGGCTACGCTCCGACCTGGCCTCGTCTGTTAGCGGCAGGTTGCTTTCCACGCGTCCGGAGGCGGAGGTTGCCCTAATGCGCACGCTGGACTCCCGTGGCAGGCTCACCGATATGTGTCCGCTGGAGGTCTCCGCGGTGACGTCTCCGCTGAACGGCTGGGCGAACTCCAGCGTGATGCCGCCATGTCCACCGCGTGCGTGCACGTCGCCGCCGGCGATGCCGCGCACTTCGATGCCGCCGTTCAGGCTCTTCAGCGAGAGATCTCCCGTTGTGTGGTTGACGGCGAGCTTGCCGTTCACGCTCTCCGCGCTCACGTCGCCGGTGGCGTTGGCGATGGTGACGCCGCCGTTCACGGAGCTGGCCCTCAGGTCGCCGGTTACGTCCGCGGCCTCAACCGCCCCGTTCACGCTGCTGATCTTCAGGTCTCCGTTCACGTTGGATGCCGCGGCGTGCCCGTTCACGGTGCTCAGATTCGCGTCTCCGCTTATGCCAGTTCCCTCAACGTTGCCGTTGACGCTCTTGGCCGTCACATCTCCGCTGACGGCGCTGATGGTAACTGCCCCGTTCACGGCTTCGGCCGACACGTCGCCGTTGATGCCGTTGACCTCAATAGGGCCGTGAGCGGACTTCAGGGCAAGCGACACGCCGGGCGCGGTGCTCACCTCCATGTCGGCCGAGCATCCGCTTGGAATGCGGCCTCCCTTAGCGCGGACCACGAGTTCGGCGGCGCCGTCGCCGCGTCTGCTGTCGAGCACCAGCTCCTCCAGCTTGGCGGCCACGTCTTGGGCGGTGGGGCCCGTGGCGCGGAACACCACCCGAACCGTGGTGGGCGCCCCCTCCGCGGGCTTCGCGACGATTCGGCCCACCGGCGTGCTCACCGACAGCTCCTGTATGGTGCCCTCGGGGAAAGAGACGGTTTCGTCGCGCTCGGCGGATTCCGCTCCGGCCTCTTGCCATCTGTGCTCCTCGCCGAACTGCTCGGCCATCACCGTCTCCTTGATCTTGGCCACTACCTCGTTGACGCGCTTGCCGGGCTGCATGTCCCGGACGGCGCGTTCCACCTGGCGCATTGCGTCGTCAAGCTGGCGCATCGCGTCCTGAACGTATCGTTCCGGGCGCATCTCTGCCAGAAACTCCTTGGCTGCCTTGGCGGCGGCTTTTGCGCTCCGACGAGCGGCTCCCCATGGAGGCTCGGGCCCGCCGGGGTGTCCTCGCCTGCTCTCAAGCGCGGAAAGCAACGTCTCCGCCTCAGCAGCGGTGATCTTGCCATCCTGCAGCATGCGAAGGATCATTCGGCCTTCTTCGGTCATCTCCATACCTTCTCCCTCATCTGTGCGAAGTAGCTGCTGTCGCAGCGTCACTCACTGCTGGGCGATCCGTACGTCGCCCCAAGAGTTGGTGATCTCCATCTTGGGCCCGCCGGAACCAAAGCGCCCTCGGGCGGTCGTTCCGTTGTTGCTCATTTCCAGCGGATATTCGCTCTCGATGCTGCCATGCTGGGTGTTGGCAACCATCTGAACGTTGGCGGACTTGGGGACGATGATCGTTGTATCACCCCAAGCGTTGGCTACGCGGGATGCGTCTCCGGAGAAACGCGGCGCTAGGGCGAGCTGGACGTCCCCCCATTTGGATTCGATCGTTGCGCGGCGCTCAATGCCGTACACCCTAAGGGCCCCCCACTTGGTTGTGGCCTCAACGGGCCCGGCGATGTTGCGCAGCTCGGCGTCGCCCCACCTGTGGCCCAAGACAACTGGTCCGGTGAGGCCCTCCACGGCCAGCTTGCCCCACGAGCTATCTGCCCTGATGCCGGCGGACCGCGGTGCGAGAATCGCTAGGTCCACCGAGATGCCGCGCATGTCTGGAAAGCTGGTGCGCGGCCGGTTGACTACGATCTGCGCACCTTCGCTTGTGGAAGAGACGGCCACCGTTACGTTAGCGGCGTACCGTTTGGCCAGCTCCGGCGTGTGCGCCCCGATGTGCTTCTTGGCAACCACCTTCACCTCTGGGCGGTCCCAAGGCTGGACGGATACGTCCCCCCAAGCGTGGGTGATGGTGAGTGTGGCGTGCGGGGGCATCTGCGCGGTACGCTCCACGGTCTCGTTAACGTAGTACGTCTTCGCCCCGAAGGTGTGCGTGAGGCTGTGCACCGCAGGGCGCAGGGCGCTCACCGCGATGGTGGCCAGGGACGCCACAGCGATGAGGAACAGAACCCCCTGCTTCATCTCGGGTTCCTCCATGCCCCGCCAGTTGGGGCTTGGGGTGGGATCACCCCTGCCGCAGGCGCTGAATGGCCTCTTGGATGGTGATTCGGCCGGCGTCCAGCTCTTCCAGCACCGCAATGCGCTCCTGGGAGGCATCCTCTTCCGCCTCGGGCTCGGCCACGAGGCCAAGCGCGTCCAGCAACGCGTCTAGCTTTCCGCGGACGGTGGGATACGAGATGCCTAGCGTTCGCTCAACGTCCCGAATGACGCCGCGGCAACGCAGAAACACCTCGAGGAAGCGCGACTGCTCCTCGTCCAGCCTGCAGTAGCGGCAGGTGGAGAAGGTGCTCTGGATCCTTGTGTTGCAGGCCGGGCAGGCCAGCTCGGTAACGGTAAGGTCTGCGCCGCAAACGGGGCAGACGGCCAACATCTGCTTCATGGTTGAGCCCCTTGCTTAAATATATAGTACCCGATGAACAAAAAGTCAATCCCATCGGCAGTTAAGATCAATAATCTTGATACAGAGATCAAGGATGTTGAGGCAGTGCGGTTGGCGGTCGCTCTGGTGGTTGCCGCGCGTGGGGATGTTGCTGGCGGCTGGCATCTGAGGCTGCCTCCCGAGTGGAGGTCGCCGCTCCGCATCGAAGGTCCGGTCTCCTAACCGGTTCACCGTTGGAATGGGTGAGGTGGTGCTGGGGGCTTTGCTCTCCCAAAGCGTCGGGGAGGAGGGCGGGGATGTGGGGCGGTTCACGGGGTTATGGGTGGGCAGGAGCGGATGACCTGCGGGGATGGCACGCTTGGCCCGCTTGGCGGTATGCGCTAAAGCGCGGAAAAGAGTGAGCCCGGCGGGCAGAGGACGCGAACCCCGCCGGGCCTAGGCACCCGAAAGGACACCCGGGTAGAAAGGAGACCAAAGACCCCGGATGTCTCTTCTCGCAAGGAGGTGAGTTCCACCTCATATGACACTCGGACGGGCACAAAGGTTCCATCCCGCTGCGCGGCGTTGGCGCAAGTGAAGAGGGCCAGGAACGCACATCGCGCGCCCCCGGCCCTCAGTGCTGCGTTCGCCTCGGGATGCGGCTCAGGCCTTGGTCAAGCCGATAGCCATCGATAGGATCTTGGTGACGTCCACCACGCTGAGCTTGCCGTTCCCGTCTATGTCGCCTGCCAGGAGCTGCTCGGGTTTGGGCTGTATGATGCCCACTGCCATCCGCAGCGCCAAAGACGCATCCGCAACCGTCACTTTTCCGTCTCCGTTCACGTCGCCCTTCACGACGGCGCTCTTCACCGTCACGTAGGCGCCCGTGCCCGATGCTGGCGACACCTTGCCGGCCACCGAGACGCTGGCGGACGTCACCGTGAGGATGTAGCGGGCGCCAACGGGCGCGTCGGGCGGCAGGCTTACCGCCATCGTGGCCAGCTCCCCGGGGCCCGCGGCTGCCGTGGCGTTGTCCAGCACAAGCGTGATCTCCGTGGGCGATTGCGCAACCACGGTCGCCTTGGCCGCCGCAAACAGGCCCTTCGGCGTGACAACCGTGCTTAGGGCGGCGGGCGAAGCGCCGGTTGGGGCGGATACGCAAACGGAGACGCTCACCCGGTGTACGCCTTGGAAGCTATCGGTGGCCTGAAGGGTTACGGGCACCAACGTCCCGGGCGCGCCGCTTGCGTCCGCGATGGAGAGCGGCGCTGGAGCGCCGGTGCGAACGGTCCACGGGTTGGGAATCGCCCCGGGCATAACGCCGGTGTTGCCCTGCAGGTCCGTTGCCGACTCCACCTTGGCGATGAGCATCTCATTGGGCAGGTAGCGGGCGGGGTGGGTTGGGTCGTTCGGCACGATTGGCGCAACATCCAGCACAACGCTGGTTCGGTCTTGGCTCCAGGCAGCGGGCTTATCCAGCCGGAACAACCCCGGCGCCAACTGCGTTGCGTCCTCCGCGGCGATGGACGGCGCGGTGGCACCGTCGGCGTAGCGGAGGCTGAGGGTGGGACCCGTGACATCCGCCTGCACCAGAACCGGCTCGGTGAACGAGATAGCCAGCTGGTTGTTGTTGGCCTTGTCGTCGATCTCAACTGCGCTGTCGTTTGGCGGGAGCACGCTGGCGAGGGATGGCGGCTGCAGGTCGCGGGTGCGGAACCAGAGCGTGTTGTCTGCGCCCAAAACGCCGGCCGTCATGGGATCGCCATCGGGGCCGCGGGCCGCGGTTATGGCCAGCTCGTAGTCGCTTGCGTTGCCCGCCTCCAAGTAGTCGTGGGCAATGGATGCAACCGTGTTGGCGGCGCTCCACGTAACGGCGATGCCGCCCACCGGTGTCCTAGCCCATCCATCTCCGTTGCGTTGGCGCTTCTGGAGCGCAACGGCAAACGAAGCCGGATCCACCGGCGCGCTGAACGTCACCACGATCGGCGCCGCCGGGTCCCACCTACGATCGTTGCCGACGCTGGCGGCGGCCACAACGTCGGTGTTGTTCGGGTCTCCGCCGGGGAAGCCGTATCCCTGCGCTGGCGACGTGGCGACTATGCTCGGCTGCACGCCAGCTTTGGTTGTGAACAGGATGTCGATGGGGGCGGCGATCGAGTTGCCCACGCCGTCTTGGACCGGGTTGGACGTCTCGGCGAGGCCGAGGATATGCAAGCGGTAGGTGGTGCTGCCCCGCAGGTTGGTGTCGTGGTTGAGTGTGACCGCCATGCCATTGGGGGATGCGGTGGCGGTCCAGGTGATGCCGGTCTGCTCCGCGTTGCTGACGAACAGCCTGAACGATGGGTTGGCGGGGTCCTGGTTTGGCGTCTTCAGCGCGGATAGCTTGATCGGCTCGCTGAACGTCAGGGTGATCGGTGCATCCTTGGCTACGGCCGTCTGCCCGTTGCTCGGCGAGGAGCCGACGAGGCTTGGGGGCTGGAGGTCCTGGGTTCTGAAGCGGAGGGTATTGTCCGGGAGCGCGCCTGGTGCCAGCGTCTTCCCGAACCTATCGGCGGCGGAGGTGATGACCAGCTCGTAGTCCGAGGTGTTCTCCGCGGCGAGGGGGGGATGGCTGATGGAGACGCTTGTCCTGTTGGTGTTCCAGATGGCGGTGGTGTTGGGCACCGTCTCGGTCTTCCATACGCCGGCCTCTTTCCATCGCCTACGGAGTTCGTAGGCGAAAGACGGGACGTACATGACGGTGCTGAACCGGATCTGGATCGGCGCCGTGGGGTCCCACCGACTGGTGTTGGGCACGGTGGCGGCGGCCACTGGGTCGACGTTGTTGGCGTCTCCGCCTGGGAAGCCAAAGTTACTCGGGGGGTCGGTTGCCACCACTGTTGGGGCGCTGCCGCCGAGGGTGAAGCTGAACTCAAAGGTGGCGGGCAGCCTGTTCCCAACCAGGTCCATAGGGGCGTTGGCGCTGTCCTGGGCGCCCAGGACCTGGACGCGGTACGTCTGCTCGCCCTGGAAGCCGACGTCGTGAAGGAGGGTGAACGAGAGGCCATCTGCGGACGGCTGCACGGTCCAACTAATGCCCGCAACCGGCGTGCTGCCGATGAGGACCCGGAAGGATGGGTTGGCGGCGTCTTGGTTGGGCGTCTTGAAGGAGCTTGGGTCTATGGGCCTGGAAAAGGTGACGACGATGGGCTGGTCCATCTGAGCGATGGTGGTGCCGTTTGGGGGCGACGTTGCTGTGACAGACGGGGCCACGAGGTCCTTAGTGCGGAAGTGGAGTGTGTTGTTCGGGAGGACGCCGGTGGTGAGGTCCAAGCCGGCCAAGTCCTTGGCAGAGAGGATTTTCAGCTCGTAGTCGCTGGCCGTGCTGGTATCCAGCGGGTTGTGGGATATGGTTACCACGGTGTTGTTCTGGCTCCAGGCCAGGCTGATTCCGCCCACCGCGGCGCCGTCGGAGGAGCGACGGAATTGCATGGCGAAGGATGCGGGGTCCACCGGCTCGCTGAAGCGGATGACGATGGGCTGATTGGGATCAAAGCGGCTGTCGTTGCGGACGCTCGAGTCGCTCTGGCCGGGGGCGGGCATGCCGTATCCGTCCGTGGGCACCGTCGCCACGATGCTGGGGGGCAGGTCAGACACGCTGAAGATGAACTCGGCGGTGGTTTGCAGCTTATTGCCAGCGATGTCTTGGATCGCGGTATCGCTGTCCGTGCGGCCGTAGATGCGAAACTTGTACGTAGTCTGGCCGGTGAAGAGGGCGGTGTGGTTCAGCGTGAGCGTTCGGCGATCGGCGGAGGGGGTGACGGTCCACCCCATGTCAGGCACCGGGCCCTCGCCGATGAGGAGCTGAACGGAGGGACTGGAAACGCCGAGTGCCGGCAGCTTGAGGGCCGAGACGTTGATCGGCTCGGAGAAGGTGAGGGTGATGGGCGAACGGAGGTCGCCGATCACTGCTCCGTTCTCCGGGAATGAGCCGATGAAGGTGGGCGGCTCTTGGTCCTTGGTTCGGAAGTTGAGCACGCCGTCCGCCAAGGCGCCTGGCAAGAGGTTGCGCCCGCCCAGGTCCATGGCAGATGTGACGACGAGCTCGTAATCGGACATGTTGCTGGTTTGCAGGTATGAGTGGCTGATTGTAACTACTGAGTTATCGGCGTTCCACGAATAGCTGATTCCTGGGACCGGGGTTGTCTTCCACGCGGTACCATCCCACCAACGCCTGTGAAGGTCCACGGCAAACGTGGTTGGGTCCATGGTCTTGCTGAACTTAAGGACTATGGGCGCGGCGGGGTCCCACCTTCTATCGTTGGGGACGGAGGCGGCTTGGACGAGGTCGATGTTATTGGCATCGCCGCCGGGGAAGCCGTAACCATCTGGCGGCTGGGTAGCCATTATGGTGGGGGCGAAGTTGGCGCCCACGGTGAACGATATCTCCCTGGTGTTCTGCAGCCTTAGGCCTGCAGTATCCTGCACGGCGTTGGCGCTCTCCTGCATGCCCAAGAGCCTGAGCTTGTAGCTGGTGGATTCGGAGAAGCGAGGCTCGTGGGACAACGTTAGCGTGCGCAGGTCCACCGACGGGGTAACGCTCCAGGTGATTCCGGTGACTGGGGTGCCGTTTGCGTACAGGAGCTGGAACGACGGGTCTGGGTCCTGCCCCGGTGGCCTGAACGTGTTGAAGTTCACCGGCTCGGTGAAGGTGAGCTGGATGGGTTGTTCGGGGCGGAAGTTAGTTTCGCCGTCTGCCGGAACGGAACTCGCCAGGTCCGGCGGGGTGATATCGTAAGGCAACTGCGCGCGGGCAGGCATCGATGGCGCCAGGCAGATGAGCCATACGAAGGCCATGACGCCGGCTGGGCTGCGGCGCCATGTGAGGTGGGAAGCCGCCATTAGTCCTCTCCTTGCAAGCGGGCGGGTTGGGTATGCGAGAAAACGGCTGCTGGGCAGCGGTGCGGGCGATTGGCGTGGTAAGTGCTGTCTAGCCGACGCATACCACCTATTTCATTATACCACCTTGGTGCTGGAACGCTTACTGGGGCGCGCGGCAGCAGGAAAGCGCAAGAGCCGGGCGAACAGTATCGCAACCAAGGCGGAGCACGTCCTTCTGGTGACGCAGACGGGCTTCGACCAGGGCCAGAGGGAGGGTATCTATGGAGAAGCGGCGTGCGTTCACGCTCATTGAGCTGCTCGTTGTGATAGCCATCATCGCCATCCTGGCGGCCATCCTGTTCCCGGTGTTCGCCAGGGCCAGGGAGAAGGCGCGGCAGGCTAACTGCCTCGGCAACACCAAGCAGCTGGGTCTGGCGTTCATGAACTACATGAACGACTGGGACGAGACGGTCCCCACTGGCGATTGGAACACCCCTGCTGGGTGGGTGTACGTTACCGACCACCACAAGGTGAACATCGAGAAGGGCAGCCTCTTTCCGTACGTCAAGAGCAAGCAGTGCTACTACTGCATCTCGGATCCGTTGGTGGAGGTGAACAACCTTTCCTACTCCATGAACAGATGCATGGACAAGAAGAGCATGGCCGACGTCCGCTTCCCAAGCAGCACCATTCTGCTCATGGAGGAGTCTGAGAAGAGCGCCCTTGGTCGGGGCCTCAACGACGGGATCTTCTACCCGTACTACTCGAACGACCTGCCCGCGGATCGGCACAGCGGGGGTGGCAACTTCTCGCTGGCGGATGGCCGCGGCAAGTGGATTCCCGCCAACCACCTCATCTACAAGAGCGATACCGCAAAGGCGCCGGAGTGGGCGTGGTATGACCCGTTCCGCAAGCAGGAAAACGTTGAGAGCAGCCAGGACCTGGCGTACCTGAAGGCCAACTGCCCCTGAAGCTGTTCGCCGAGCGAGCTGGGGGCGGCCAAGAGGTGCTGTAACCGGTTTGGGATAGCTCCTGGGTGGGGGCTGGTGTGACAGATGCGGGCTGCACGCAACCCGCCCGCCCAACCGCGCCTCACAATCTTTGGGATGAGGCTGGTGAGCTGCTGCCGTGCGGTTGCCCTCACTCCTAGCCGTCGTATATGGAAGAGGCGGTTAGCCAAGGGTCGTAGTTGCCCTCACCACGGCTCCACCACCCCTCTCCCACTTTCGAGGAGAGGGGTGGTGGGAGGAGTGCGGGAGGCTCCCCTCCCCCGCCAGCGGGGATGGGTGCCGAAGCCGGAGTGAGCGGAACCACGTCCCACACGCTTGCCGGATTCCTGATGGACCTGTTTGGCGACCCAGGCCTTGCGCTTTCCGTGTTGCCTAGCCATATGCTGCAGGACGGCATGCTCGCCATGGCGAACTATTGGCCGATGGCAGGCTGCCACGGAGGGGCGATAGATGGCGAACGAGCGTCTCAGTCCCCTAGCTTGGTCCTTCGCGCTTCGGCGCTGCATGGAAGAGTGTAAGCGGGCCTACTACTACAGGCGGTTCTGGAGCCAGCGGCCTGCGGAGCGGCGCAAAAGGCTGTGGGAGATGAGCCACCTGAAAACCGTGCCCATGTTGCGCGGCGAGGTGGTTCATTTAGCCATCGCCAATGCGCTGAAGCAGGCAGAGCGCGGGGAGGTGCCGGGAATCGGCCAGGTTGGTGACGAGGCGCTCTCGCTCATCCGCTGCAAGGTCAGCGAGTCGAAGAGCGAGATGTGGAGAGACGGGATGCTGCCTCCCGGGAAGAGGGCAAGCGAGGTCACCATCCTGTCCGAGCACTATTACGGCTGCCCGGAGGATACGCTGCGGATTAGGGTGGCTGAGGCCGAGGAGTGCGTCACGAGTGCCCTTGGGGTGCTCTTGGCATCCGAGCTGTGGGCCCGCCTTGTTCGCGGCTTGTGTGCGAGGAAGTGGAGCCTGATAGAGCGAGCCAACGAGCTGGGCGAGTTTCACATCGGCACGGCGCCAGCGAGGATCAAGGTGGACATGGCGGCGAACCTAGGCGATGGCCCCACTCTGATAGATTGGAAGACCGGTGCGCCATCGGACGACGATCGACAGCAGCTTCTGGTATACGCGCTGTACGCGCAGGAGAAGTGGCACTGGGCCCCGTCGCAGGTGCGCTTGTATGCTGTCTACCTCCTCAACAGCGAGCCGAAGGTGCAGCGCGTGGAGCCCGAAGCCGGCGAGCTTGAGGAGCTGAGGGAGTCCATCTGCCGCCAGTACGCAGAAATGGAGGCGCTTGAGTCGGCGGGGTGTGCGGGTGCGGAAGATAGCTTCCCGCAGTCCGGCGGCGTTCAATGCCAGCGGTGCAGCTTCCGGGCGGCGTGCGGCGTGCAGCCAAGCGTGTGGGAGCGGGAGGCGCGGCAACGCGGCGGTGTGCGGTCGCCGACCGAGTAGCGCAGGGCATGCGCCAAGTCGTGAGACACCTCTCCGAACCGCGTTGGAGTGCGACTGGAAGCGAGGAAGCCAGGAGACCAGGAAAACGGGCGGCCAAGGATGCAAAGAGCGATATCCCCAGTCTGCTTTGGTTTCTTCAGTTCCCATACTTGGCCTGGACGGCCGGCGGCGGAACCAGCCGCCGCAAGGGGGTTCTATGCGGAGCCGAGCTAGCTGCTATGACGAGCTGAGGGCTTACGTTGAAGCCGTGCCGTTGGTTGATTGCCACGACCATACCGCCGAGTGCGGGCCCAAGTACACCGATCCTATGCAGGTCATTGTGGGGGGCTATTTCCCAAGCGACCTGCACAGCGCCTCCAGCGACGCGGAGATGGCGATCATCGCCGATGGCAGCAAGCCGCTGGAGGAGCGTTGGCCCGCGTTGGAGAGGGCATGGAAGCGAACCTGCCACACGGGCTATGCCCAGGTGGTGCGCAGGGTGCTCAAGCGCTTCTACGGGGAGGATGACCTTTCGCTTGAGGCGTTGAAGCGCATTGCGGGCAGACTGATCGACCTATCGGATGAGAAGACGTTCGACGGGATACTTGAGGAGGCCCGAATCGTCGCCCGCATCGGCGATATATGGCCGGATACCCGCAAGGTGCTGAACGGCACGCTGAAGCTGGCTCCGCGCACCAGGCTGGCCATCGGACTCCCCCAGTACCACGGAGTCCGCAGCTACGACGCAGTGCAGTCCATGGTGGCGCCCCTCAACCGCACGGTCACGTCGCTGGACGAGTACCTCGATGCATGCCGCACCATCTTCGAGGGGTACAAGCGGTTCGGCGCGGTTGCGTTCAAAGACCAAAGCGCGTACAGCCGCACCCTGGAGTACTCCAACCCTACCCGCGCGGAGGCGGAGGCCGTCTTCAACTGGCTGATGGAGGACCCCCGCCGCAGCGCCTCTTACCCCGATGGCGTCAAACCCCTGGACGACTTTCTGTTCCACAGCTTCATGCGGATGGCGCGGGACCTGGACCTCCCGGTGCAGATCCACACCGGACACATGGCCGGCATCCGCAACGACATCGTGAAGACGAACGCCATCGGCCTCACCCGCCTGATAGAGCTGCACCGCGAAACCAGATTCGACCTTTTCCACGCCAACTGGCCGTACTCGGGCGAGCTGCTCTACCTGGCCAAGAATTACCCCAACGTAACCATCGACTTCTGTTGGGCGAACATCATAGACCCGGTGTACTGCCAGAACCTCTTCAAGCAGGCGCTTTCAAGCGTGCCACACGGGAAGATCCACGGCTACGGCTCCGACTACGGCGGCAGTGCCGACCGTGCGTGGGCGCACGCATCCATCGCCAGGGACAATATCGCGATCGCTCTTTCGGAGATGGTGGAGATGGAATACCTGAGCTTGGATGCTGCCAAGGAGGTGGCGCGAGACTGGATGTTCCGCAACGCCAACGCGTTCTTCAAGCTGGGGCTGGAGTAGCTGGCGTGTGACGCAGGCCTGCGGTACGGTTGGCTGCCGTCACCGTCCTTTTCTTACTGCCGCAGGCCCTCGTCCCCCAGCCTGCAACTGAGCGCAGGGAGTTGCCCTCACCCCTGGCGTCCGGATTGCCTTCAGCCCGGCTTCGCCATCCCTCTTCCACTTTCGGGGAGAGGGGCGCTGGGAAGAGCATGCGAGGTGTGGCTGCGTCTGGTAAGCCCGTGAGGCGCAGGATGCTCCCCCTCTCCCCAAGCTTGCGTAGTGGGGGAGAGGGGATGCACCTCGGGAGCCACGCCGCGTGCTAGATCGCTGCGGGGTCGTAATAGTCGCTGCCGGCGGTGTTGCGCTTATCGCCCTGGGGATAGGGGCCATGGCGGCGCATCGTCATCTCGCCCCACGTCCAGTCCTTGAACCACTTCACGTGCCCATCGAAGAAGCAGATGTTGTTTCCGCCCCCGTGCCTGCCGGGCCAGTGCATCTCCCATGAGTGAACGGTGTTCTTCACTTCAACCACATCTATGGGGGCGGAGTGCGCCAGGTCCTTAACCCAGTTGCCGCTCTGGTCGTGGTATACGCGGCCGTCCGCCTGCGAGTCGGCCCCCGGGTCGGCGTCGCCGGTGGCGGGGTCTTGCGGCTGTTTGGACTGCGGGTTGAACGGCAGCCTGTTCGTGTCGTAAGGCACCAAGCCGGACCCAATCGCCTCGCCGAACAGGATGAACTTGCTGGGGTTCTTGATGTCAGATACCTCACCTTCGCCCCAGTAATACCAGCCGTCCGGATAGCTTGCTGCCCCGGCGCCAAGGGTGTATGTGATGTTGGTTTGCGACGAGGGGCAGTGCCACAGGTTGGTGTTCTTGTTGTACTGCCGCATCTCGTTCACCCAGCCCCATTTGTCTCCGAGGCCGGGCCAGCCCTGGCTGTAGATGAGCTTGCCGTCCCAGTCTTCCAGGTACATCTGCATGGCCGTGCCGTACTGCTTTAGGTTGCTTGCGCAGTTCGTTTGCCTGGCCTTCTCGCGGGCGTTGGCGAAGACCGGGAACAGTATAGCCGCAAGTATGGCGATGATGGCGATCACTACCAGCAGCTCTATCAGGGTGAACCCTTTCCTATGCGTCATGGGGATCTCCTGTATCCGCTCGGCTGGGTGCAGACGATGGGACCGTCCGCACATGCTCCGTTGGGTGACTACTAGGATAGGTACGGCGCGGGCAAGTGGCATCCTTCCTGCCAGGCCCAACCCACCAGTGGGCGCGAAGCCGTGACGCACCTCTTACTGGCGCTACAAGGAAAGCAGCAATCAAGGAACCAATGCGTTCCCGGGTCCCTCATTCCTATGCTCCTTTCCGCGACTCTGCGTGGGCGTTGCCCGACTCACCGCGGGCCGATCGGGAGATGCGAGTGTGCCTAATGCGTGCGCTTCAGGCGGTCCAACAGCACCGCGGCAAGGAGGATGATGCCCCTGGCGATGTACTGGTAGAAGGTTGGTATGTTCAGCAGCGTCATGGCGTTCTGGACCGTGCCCATGATAAGCACGCCCACCACGACGCCCAGCATGGAGCCGACCCCCCCAGTGAGCGACACGCCGCCCAGTACGCACGCCGAGATCACGTCGAGCGAGAAGCCCGCCGACGTGTTTGGCTGGCCGCTGGTCATCCTAGACGCCAGGATCACGCCTGCGAACCCGGCCATCAGCCCCTGCACAGCGAAGATGGTTATCCTCACCTTCGCCACCGGGATGCCGGCCAGCCGCGCAGCCTCTCGGTTTCCGCCGATCGCCAGCGTGTTTCTGCCGTAGGTGGTTTTACTCAGCAGCACGCCGAACACGGCAAAGCATACCAACGTGATCCAGACGGGGTACGGAACGCCCAGCATACTGTCGTTGCCCAGCGCGAAGAAGGCCGTTTTGGTGATGCCCACCGCGCTGCCTCCCGAGACCACCAGCCCGAGGCCGCGCACGATCTGCATGGTGGCCAGCGTTGTGATGAGCGCGTTGATGCCGAACTTGGCGATAACCACGCCGTTCACCAGGCCAACAACCCCTCCCGCCAGTATGCCAGCGGCTATGCCCAACGCCACGCTCCCGGTGGCGCCTATCACCACCGCCGCCAGAACCCCGGAGAACGCCACAACCGCCTCCACTGACAGATCGAAGTCGCCGGACGCAAGGCAGAACAGCATGGCACACGCCACCATGCCCACCAGCGACACAGATAGCGCCAGGCCAACCATGTTCTGCCAGGTGAAGAAGAACGGCACGGTTAGCGACAGGACGGCGAAGAGCACTACGAATATGGCCAGCATACCCGAGTTCTGCCAAAGACCGGCCAGGAGCCGCCTTCCCGTTTTGGCCCAACCAGCAACCTGCATCCTACAACCTTCCGTCTGGTTCCGAAGAGAGGGTGGCCCGCTCACCGCCTTTGCTCCGGCGCGGAATGCTCGCTCACAGCAGCCCCTGCTCCTTCATCACCTTGCGGCACGTCTCGCGCGTTACCATAATCCCCTGCGTTCTGGTGTCCTTGGGAGGCTCAACCCCATCCTTCACCCACTTGTACAGCATCTCGGTGGTCTCGTAGCCATGGCGCAGGGGGCTTATGAGGCAGGTGGCGAAAAAGCCGGTCGGCTTCTCTTTGTCGAACTCGGGCAGGGCGCTGCTGCCGCCAATCCCTATGCCTATCACGTCTTTGGCGCCGAACCCGCGGTTCTCCATAGCCCGCACCGCGCCCAGAACGCCCTCGTCGTTGAGGGAGAAGACGAGCCAATGCTTCACCTCGGGGTGCTGGGAGAGGAGTGCGGTGGCGGCATCAAAGCCGCCGGGTACGTCCGTCGTCTTCTCCGCCGCGCGGTAGATGCGGCTGGCGGGAAAGCCGGCGGCAACCAATGCCGCAGCGGCGCCGTCCGTGCGCTCCTTGGATGTGTGCAACTCATCAAAGGTGACGGCGCATGCTGCCGTGTCCTTCGGCGTCCACCCTCTCCTCTTGTACTCCGCGTAGAGCGCCTTGCCGACTGTCTCCCCAATGCCCCTGGCGGAGATGCCCATGTACGGCACGTCCATGAACTTGCCGTCTGGACCCACAAACTGGTCGTCAACCGTGAACACCTTCATATTGTACGTGCGGGCCTTGGCCATGATGGCGGGGCCTAGCTTTACATCGGGCGTGCAGATCACGAAGCCCTGCGCCCCGGATGCCGCCAGGTTGTCGATGGCGGAGAGCACCTTCTCTCCATCTGTTGCGCCGATCTTCACAAGCTGGAAGTGGTACTTGTCGGCGCACTGCTGGGCGAACTTCCACTCGTTCTGGAACCATGACTCCTCGGGGTGTTTCACCAAGAACCCCAGCTTGATCTGAGTGGCCGTTGTCGGTCGGCTGCGGCATCCCGCAGACGGGAGGACTGCGATAGCCGCTGCGATGAGGACGGCCCGTCTTGTCAGCGTTGCATGCCTGTTACTCATAAGCTCCCTCTCTGGCATGTCCTTGCCCGATCCGCACCATGGCGCACCCGCGCACCAGCGGGACGTTCAGGCGCAACGTGTTTCCATGCACGCTGGCGCTAACCAGCTTCCATGCAACCTCGCCCGGGTGTATCGCCTCGCAGATGGGGCGGCCAGGGCCCACAAGCGCACGCAGGTTTCGCAGAGTCACCGCCGCCGTGCGCGCGCGGCCGCCAAACGTGATGGGCACAGCAACTCCCCCGGGCACCCGGAAGACGTTGGCCAGCGCCTGTGCACCGGCAACCCTCACCACGTGCGGCTGGAGCACCCAGGTCCTCCCGCGCATGGCATCCAGAAGCGGTCCATACTGCATGTACCACCCCTCCGCCCACGCGCTCGGCTGGATGGAGTGATCGTTGCCGGGGAAAGGGGCCATGGGGTAGATGCCCATGTGCAGGTACCTTTGGAAGAAGGCATCTGGGTCCGGTTTCAGGTTGCTCTCGTCGGTGGTCCAGCCGATCACGGGTTTGCGCAACCCCAGGAGGCCGCTGGTGTTGATGCTGGCGGGGTGGTATGTGAACTCGTCGAAGATGCCGTCCACGTGGCGCATGGTTTCGAGGCGTTTCACGTGTTGGTTCATGAAGACTACCTTGCCCGCCCGGTGCATCAGCGGGCCGAGGCGTCCCAGCATTTGCTCCCAAGAGACGAAGAGCGACCTGGCGGGCGCGTCGTCCACCCAGCTGATGCCATCATCCGCACGAGGGTTGTACAGCCTCAGCCAGTCGGAGCGATCTATGCAGATGCCGCACATGTCGGGCGTTCGGCGAATGTGACGCTTGGCCTGCTCCAGCAGGAACGCTTGGTATCTGGGATCGCCCGGGTCCATCGCCACTGCGCCCTCCCAGGTTCCGTAGGGGGCTCCTGCGGCGTTCCTCAGGATCGCGTTTGCCAGCCGCCCGTACAGGAAGCCGTTGGGATCCCGCCAGAGATCGGCATCGGCGGTAGCTTTGCGAGCGGGCGGCGGGTATTGGACGCGCGTGCCGAACTCCGTGACGTTGAAGTAGCTGAGGACGTAGAAGCCAAGCTGGCGCATGCGGCGGTAGTAGGCGTTCAGGCGCTCTGCAGAGGTGCTTTCGCCGCGGAAAGACACCCACTGCTCGCCCGGCGCCACCGGCGGGAGGAACATACCCATGTAAGGGAACTCGAAGCTGGCCTGCCAATTGAGGCGGAAAGCCATGCGGCGCAGCTTCGGTGTATCCAGCTCGCCCTGGTAAGATGAGTAGGCGCCGCAGCCCGCCATCTGCCGGGCGGCTGGGTTGGGCGGCTCCACGTAGGCGGGATAACGGTGGGCCAGCCAAGCCAACGCCGCTCGCCAATCCGCGCTGTGGGGCACCAGGTCCATTGCGAACTCCACCGCGCGCGCCCGGCCTATGCGATGGCGCAGATGGGAGAAGGTGATGCAGCCGCGCCGGTCTGTGGTGAGCTCTAGGTCCAGCAAGCGCGACTCCGGCGAGACCACCAGGCTTAGCCCCTGGTCGCGGCCGTCTTCCAGCACAGTCGCGAGCGGGATGCAGAACACGTCGTACAGGAAGGGGCAGTAGCCGATGCGCGGGTTCGAGGCGCTGTAGGCGGGGGCACCGTACCACAGGCGCATGTCGTCGAAGCGGGCTGGCGTCAGGGGGTCGCTCCAGCCGTCCGCGTGAGAGTGTCGGCTGTCGGCCCAGGCTGTCCAGAACCTGGTGCGCTGAGCATCCCGCCAACGGAGGGCGGTCTCGATGGCGGTGCTCCACGGGGCGCCGGTTCCGGCGACGCGCACGTCCCAGCGGATGCTGGTTGGCGTTGGCGTGAACCGTTCGGTTAGGGTGCAGGCGTTGGCAGTCAGTGGATCCACAAGTCGTCGGGTGAACTGAACGCCTCCGCCACGCAGACTTCGAGCCACGACACGGCCCTCCTGCCTGCAGCCAGCCAGCCTGCTGGCACCGTCCACGAGGTGGCGAATTCGTCCATCGCCAGCCATCTTCACGGCAACTAGCCTTCCCGATGCCGATAGCTCTAGGTCGATTGCGCGGGAGTGAACCACGTATGTACCCATCGGATGGGCAGGGGATGCCGCTGGGGCGACGGCGAGGGAGAGAGTGGGCTCGCACCAGTCCGCCCAAGCGGGGGAACGCCCAACCTGCTCTGCCACCAAGCGCAGCTCGTTGGCGCCAGCCAACGGCACGGCCACCCGCATGGGCCTGCCGGGGCCAGGGACGGTGGCATCGAAGCGGACATTGCCGTCCACAAGCACACGAAAGCGGACGGCGCCGCTTGGCGAGGCGTCGTCGACGCCCACCCACGCTTGGAACCGCTGGTACCGGCCACCAAGCGGCGAGAAGATGAGGTCGCAGGGGGCCACGGCGCCAAAGCCGCGCGCGAACTGCCTCCCGCCGGCCTGCATGGGTTCCCCGCTTGGCGCCCGATCCAGGCGCAGGTTGGCGCCGCCGCGGCGCTCAACCATCGGGACCGCGGCCGTCTCCAGGTAGACCACCGGCGTCGGCCGAACCGCACTGAGGATGGCAGCGTTGGCCCAGTCGGCGTGATCGCTGTCTATGCCGTCGCCAGCGTCGGTCACCACCAACTCCAGCGTCTTCACTCCTGAGAGGCCCACATCGGCGTGCTTGGCGGGCATGCCAACCCTCATCACGCCGCTGGTCCAGAGCGGCCTGTCGTCGCCCACCACGCGAAACTCCACGCTTCCCGGGTGGCCCGCCATCTCGTCGTCCACGCCCACGTCCGCCGTGAAACGCGCGGCCAGGCCGCTCAGCTCCAAGGAGAAACGGCTGTTTGCGTGCGTCCCAACGCCGCGGGGGAAGGCCCGGCCCGCGATGCGCATCGGGTTGCCGCCGACGGATCGGTTGTGCTGTGCCACTCCCCAGTCCTGCTTCCATCCGCTGAGGTCGAGCGCATCTAGCCAGGTGACCGCGGCGCGGCGGGAAGAGGCTGTGGGGAGCGAACGGGCCGGGGCAAGGGCGGGCGCCGCGGCAGCAATCGCGATGGCAAGCCAGAGCGCGGCCCGCCCGATGCGAGCGGTTGGGACGCCATGCCGGGGAGCGGGGCTCGCCGTACTGCGCGAGGGGGTGTGCTGGTAGCTGGTCATTGGCGAACTTCGGACCCAACTGGTGGAACGCAAGCATCTTTTCGCCGAGCATGAGGCCGGCTCCTATCGCGGAACGGCCTGATCCGTGGCTGCCTCCGTGCGGCGGTAGGTGCACTCGTCGGGGCCGACGAACAAAGAATTGGCTTGGGTCTGCACTGCTGTGCGGACCAGCTTGGAGGCTGTGGCATGAACATGTGTCTAGCGGTGGCGTTGGTGGCGGCGGTGGCTTCGGGCGCGGCGGTTTCGGCCGGCACGCCGGAGGTGGGTCCCCGCATGTCCGACGCTGCCCTGTTCCAAGCTCTAGACCTGAATCGGCCGGACCTGGCCGCGGTGCGGGAGGCGGTGGCATCCGGCGACATGGCGAGGGCCAAAGCCGCCTTTGCCGCCCACATCCGCTCGCGGCGAGAGCCCCGCTGGTTCATCGACCCGGATGCGCGGCCCAACGCAAGCGGCCGCCCCGCCAACCCCAACACCGCCGAGGCCGACCGCGCGCTGCGCCACGAGTTCACCTCCGTGGGCATCAGTCATACCTTTGGGCCCACCATCGATTGGGCCTATAATCCCACAACTCAGCCCGGCAGCCCGTACGCAGCCGACCACGAGTGGACCTGGCAGTTCAACCGCCATGGCGTGTGGGATGCCCTTCGGCGCGCCTATTGGGACACGGGCGACGAGAAGTACGCCCGCGAGTTCGTGGCGGAGCTGCAGAGCTGGGTGCACGACAGCCCCGTCCCCGTGGACAAGGCAGACCAAGCTCCTTACTCGCGTTGGCGTACCATCGAGGCCGGCATCCGGATGGCCGGGCCGTGGCCAAACGCCCTCTACGGCTTCCTTAGGTCGCCCTCCTTCACGGACGACGCGCTCATCGACATGGTGAAATCGATGGCGGAGCACGCCGACTATCTGATGGCTCACCCCACCACCGGGAACTGGCTTACCATGGAATGCAACGGCCTGTTCCACGTGGGCGTGCTTCTGCCGGAGTTCAAGCGCTCGGCACAATGGCGAGAGGCGGCTATATCGCGGCTTAGGGCAGAGCTTGAGGCCCAGGTGTATCCGGATGGTGCCCAGATAGAGCTAACTCCCGGCTACCACAACGTGGCCCTCCATAACTTTGTGGGCGCGCTGAGGCTGGCCCGGCTCAACGGCATCCAGCTGCCCGCCGGCTACCAGGACCTCCTCGAGCGCATGTACGCCTACGACATGTGGGCCATGACGCCCGACCGCGATCTGCCGCCCCTCAACGATTCCTGGCACGTGGACGTGAAGGCGGAGATGGCGGATGGCTTCAGCCTGTTCCCTCGTCGCCGCGACTTCCAGTGGGTGGCCACGGACGGCGCAGAGGGCACGCCTCCGGACCACACCTCGCACTTGTTCCCCTACGCCGGTCAGGTGATCATGCGATCCGGGTGGGACCGAGATGCCGCCTATCTTGCCATGGACGCCGGTCCCTTCGGCTACGGGCACCAGCACGAGGATAAGCTCAGCCTCATCATGCACGCCTTCGGGTCGCCGCTGGTGGTGGACGCGGGCAGCTACGCCTACGACGCATCCGAGTGGCGCAAGTACGTGATAAGCGCGCGCGGACACAGTGTCATCAGCGTGGATGGGCTTGAGGAGCACAGATCTGGCTTCCCGCGCCAGCAGTACGTGGTGAAGGAGCCGGTGCCGATCGTCCACCGCTTCACAAACGCCATGGAGTACGCCGCCGCAAGCTTCGGCGAGGATGAGCACGAGGGGTTTGGCCCAGACCGGCTGCGCCCGGTGGTGTGGACCAGGCATGTGGTGTTCGTGAAGGGGCGACAGCATGGCTCGGCCCGCCCCAGCGACGGGCCCTACTGGGTGGTGGTGGACGTGCTTGTGCCGCGCGACTCGGCGGTCCACGCCTACGAATCGACCTTCCACCTGGCGTGCCCGGATGTTGCGGTCAGTCAGCAAGCCCGGAGCGTGGTCACCAAGAGCACCGCGGGCGCGAACATCGGCATCTTCCCGCTGGTGATGCCCGGCCTGGAGCTTGAGGTTGTGAAGGGCCGCGAGAAGCCAACCATACAGGGCTGGCTGCCCAAGGGGCACGGGATAACTGGCGTGGTCCCGGCCGCGGTGCCCACCTTCCGCCTCAAGGGCGCCGGCCGGCAGGTGTTTCTGTACGTCTTCTCGCCCGCCAGGCCCGGCGAGCCGATTCCAGTGACGGCCGTTGCGCCGGCAGAACCCGCCTCGCAAGGGCCCAATGCAGCGGATGCTGTTGCAGCCACCATTCACTTTCGCGATGGGGCTACCCACGTGTTCTCAATGGTGCTGGACGAGCACGGCGGTGCGAAGGAGGGGCCAATCGTTGCTGAGCGAGGCTCGGAAGCCCTCGCGAGGGACGTGGCGCCGGCACCCTAGTGGGATTCGGCCACAAGGAGGTACTTTCAGATGACAGAGCACGCAACAGACGCGACCCACTCCCAACCGTGCTGTGCAAGCCTCACGCGCAGGGAGCTGCTGATAGGAGCTAGCGCCGCGGCCATCGGTGGCATGGCGCTGTCCGCCGTGAGCGCCGCCACCATCACCCGGGAAAGCGAGAGGATCCGCGCTGTCCCTGGTGGTGTGCCGCTTCGCGTGCAACCGGTTCTGGTGTACGATGTGCCGGTGCGTCAGCAGGCCACCAGTTGGCGCAACTGGGGCGGGATTCAGACGGAGCAGGACGCAGCCGCCGAGAAGGCCAGGATATCGGCCGAGTTGGAGCGAGCCACCAAGATGGCGGACTTTGCCGTTGAGTTCCTGCCCCTGGCTACGGTACGCAACGGCCAGGTGTCGGAAGCCGTGCTCGGCGGGAGGCACGACGTCACGCTGATATACGCGGCAGGAGGTGGGGTGGAGGTGCACGAGCGTCTGGCATCGCCGGGCAAGTGGGCCATAATGTTCGTCCGCCATCGATCTGGGCCCGTATATCTATGGTACGAGATAGCCCACCCGCGCTTCCTTCGCAAGACGGTCGATGAGTACGGCCAGCCCGGCATGACGCCTCAGGACGTGGTGGTTGATAGCTACCCGGAGCTGCTGTGGCGTCTTCGGGCCCTCGGCGGCCTGAGGAACACGCTCGGCAAGCGGATTGTGGCGGTAGGCGGCGCCTCCGGATGGGGCGCTGGCGGCGGACCCGCACCCCAGCGCTCTCGCGACCTGTGGAAGCTGGAGATTCTAGATGTGTCGTACCCCGACCTGGGCGAGCGGATCAGGCGGGCAAGACAGGACGATGCATTGGTGAAGCGCTGCCGGGCAGACGCGGAGGCCTATCTCAAGCGCGGCGGCGTCTCGTTGCGCACCACACGGCAGTTCGTTGATAACGCATTCTTGCTGACCGAGGTGTTCAAGGACCTGATGCAGGAGGCGCACACGGACGCCATCACCATCAACGCGTGTATGGGCACCATCATGCCGATGGCGGAAACCACTGCCTGCCTCCCGCTTAGCCTCCTCAACGATGCAGGCTATCTGGCGTTTTGCGAGTCGGATTTCGTGGTGATCCCCTCTGGCATGCTGCTTCATCACATCTCGGGCAAGCCCGTGTTCCTCAACGACCCCACCTATCCGCACGACGGCGAGGTGACGCTGGCGCACTGCACGGCTCCGCGCAAGATGGATGGCCGTAACCAGGAGGATGTGCTGCTGCTCACCCACTTTGAGTCGGACTACGGCGCGGCGCCCAAGGTGCAGATGCGCAAGGGGCAGCGGGTAACTACCATCGACCCAGACTTCGCCAGCGAGCGCTGGTTGGGATTTGAGGGGGAGATCAGCGCCATCCCGTTCTTGGACATCTGCCGCTCGCAGATAGACGTGCGGGTTGATGGGGACTGCGATCGCCTGCTGGAGGAGATGCGCGGCTTCCACTGGATGACGTGCTACGGCAGCTACTCCAGGGAGCTGGGCTACGCCCTTCGGAAGGTGGGGGTGAACTGGACGAGTGTAACGCCGCGCCCGCAGGCGTAGCCCGATACGTGCCTGTGCAAGGAAGCTGGGGAGACGCCTCTACGTCTGAGATGCCAAGGCAGGGCTAGGCTGGGTCGGGATGTAGAATGGCGTAGCGCCCGCAGAAGCGCGCGGGGGAGAGGGCTTTGCGCACCTCTCCCCCGTTTCGGTTGAGCTGTAGTCGGTGGTGTCTCTAGAACCGGCGCTTTGTTTTGGGCCTATTTGGTTTCACCCTGGCTCGCGGGGTGGGCCGAACCGGGGCGCCAACCGGCTTCTGCTGCGCGGGCTCACTGGCCTCGGAGCCAGTAACGGCAGCTGCCGAGGGCTGCGGCTTCGGCGTGGGCTTCGGCTTTGGCTTCTGAACCAGGGGGGCAACGTCTCCGCTTCTGCGCTGCGCAGGTGCTGCGGCAAGCGCCGCACGACGCCTCTTCGCCGCCGCCAGCTCCCACACCACCAGGATGGGGCTGGCGTTGAAGATGGAGGAGTAGGTTCCGGACACAACGCCGATAAGCAGCGCTACGACGAACAGGCGAATCACTGGCCCGCCGAACAGCAGAAGGGCCGTGAGGGTTAGCACCACCGTCAAGGAAGTGTTGATCGACCGGGCAATGGTTTGGTTGATGCTCCTGTTCACCACGTCTTCAAACACGTCGTCGCGGGTGCGGTTCTTCAGGTTCTCCCGGATGCGGTCGAAGATGACGATGGTGTCGTGGACGGAGAAGCCTATAACCGTGAGGAGCGCGGTTACAAACAGGCTGTCGATCTCCCAGCCGAGGATCTTGCCCATGATGGCGAAGATGCCGGTGACCACGAAAACGTCGTGGATGAGGGCGATGACCGCCGAGACGCCGTACTTCAGGCCGGTGACGAACCCGCCGCTTGCGAACCTGAACGACAGGTAGACGATAATCGCCAACGAGGCGAAGAGGACCGAGAGGAACGCCTTGCGGGTAAGCTCTCGGCTGATTACGCCGCCCACTACATCGGTGGACTGCAGCGTGGCACCTTTGAAGCTCTTCTGGAGTGCGTCCGCCATTCTGGTTCGCTCGGCGTCGTTTAGCTCACGGGTGCGCACGAAGACGTCCGTGCCGGAGGTGCCTCTGGAGAGCTGGACGTTGATGTCGCCAAACCCCGCGCGGGACAATGCCTGTCGAATGCTCGCCGTGGAGACGACCTGAGGGATCTTGTACTCCATCAGGGTTCCGCCGGTGAAGTCTATGCCCTTCCTCAGGCCACCCATCAGGATGAACGCGATGCCTGGGACTATGACGATGGCGCTAAGCGCGAAGTACACGTTGCGCCGGCCGATGATATTGAGTCCGCGCCTGCCCTCCCTGGCTAGCCATCCGCGCGTGACGCCGAAGAGCCAAGGCTTGTGAGACCACTCTTGGTTCACCACAACGTGTAGGATGGTGCGCGTGACAGTGATGGCGGTGAACATGCTCACCAGCACGCCGATGGCCAGGGTGAGTGCGAAGCCCCTGATCGGTCCCGTGCCGAACCATCCGAGGATTATGCACGTGATGATGGTGGACATGTTGGAGTCGAAGATGGAGGTGAAGGCCCTCTTGAAGCCGGCGTCGATGGCGGCGTGGAGGGACTTGCCGCTCCTCATCTCCTCCTTCAGGCGCTCGAAGATCAGGATGTTCGCATCAACCGCCATGCCGATCGACAGGATGAAGCCCGCGATGCCTGGTAGGGTGAGGGTTACGCGAATCAGTTTGAAGATGGCGAAGGTAAGCAGGGCGTAGAAGATCAACGCCAGGTCCGCGAGGAAGCCGGGCAGCAGGTAGTAGCCCAACATGAACACGAGGACGGCGCCAAGGCCGATGGCCCCGGCAAGCTTGGCGGCGCGGATCGAGTCCGCACCCAGCGTGGGTTCCACCTCGGTTCTGGCAACCACCTTGAGCGGGACTGGCAGGGCGCCGGAGTTCAGTAGGCTAGCCTGCTCAACGGCCTGCTGAAGCGTGGCCCCCTGACCGTGTGTGATGCGCACGCGGCCGTCTGGTATCTCCGACTCGATGCGCGGGGCCGACTCCACCTTGCCGTCGTACACGATGGCCAGCAGGTCCTTGATGTGGCTGCGAGTGAACTCGCGGAACTTGGCAGCACCCTCTCTGGTGAGCTCTAGGGTGGTTTGGACCTCGTTGTTCTGATCGAAGCTTGCTGCGGCGGACCCGGGCTTCAGGTCTCGACCGGTGAGGATTATGTTCTTAGGATCCGCATAAAGGATCTTGTCGTGGACTTCCTTGTCGGACAGGACGCGGTTCGTCCGTTTATCGATGAACCTGGTGCCGTCGAATTTATACGGGGCGAATGGGTTGCGTTCGCTCTCAACGTTGCTGAGATAGATGAACTCCAGTTTCGCGGTTTTCTGGAGGACCTGCACCGCCTTGCGCTTATCCAGCGGTTGGCCCTTCTCCGCGCGACTTTCGGAAAGCTCAACCACCACCTGGTCTCGCCCCTTGGGCTGAATCACCGGCTCGCTGATACCCAGCGCATCCACGCGGTTGCGGATGACCTTCACCACCTGGTCTTGGGTGTCGGAGTCGATGGGGACGCCGGGCACCTTCTCCATCTCAAGGACGACCCGGACGCCGCCGGCCAAGTCAAGCCCCTGGCGGGTGGCGAGTGCCTCCCTCCAACCCCACGATCTGGGCACACCGGGGGCGCCCAGATCCACGAACACCGCTATCACCAAGAGGGCAGCGATGATGCCAAGCAGTTGAGTGTACTTGATGCGCAAAAAAGTGACCCTCCTCTAGAAGCGCGGCCGAAACCCCCTACGGATAGACCAAGGCGCTGCGCATAGCGTCTCCGAAACGGCAGTGCTGCGTGCAACCGCCTGAATGGGAGGGGCGTATGCAGCGGTCAGTGGCTACCTCCACGCAGCCCGTGGGGCACGATGGCGGCCACATGGGCGTTTCCGGCAATGTCCTCATAAGGGAGAAGAAAGCCGGATAGAGGGAGAGATTCAAGCTTGTCTGGCACCGCAAGCGCGAAGGGATGGGGTGCCCCCCAAAGCCAGCGCGCGGATCGATGCCGGTCCCAACCATTGGGGCCGGGTTGGCTGGGACGCCGCTCCAAACCGCGAAACAGCCCCGGCCGGCACACCCATCATTATATGTGTGGACCCCTCTGCTGTCAAGAAGGCAGAAGCGGGAAGAACCTTGGTTGGTTGTGGGCCATGGAGCGGGCGTTTTCGCCTGTGCGGATGCTGCACTGGCGCAGGAGAACGGCGGGGCGGCAACCTGCATTGCGCGTTTCCCCTCGGAACCTGGCCCTCTGCGCTGGCGGGAGGCCTAAGCTATGGTGAGGGGGCCAGAAGCCCGGGGTAGGCGCGGATCTGGACCGAGCGGCTGGTTGGCGGACGGGCGTGATGCAAGGTGTGCGTGGGCCCCGCGTTCTTCGGCGGGGCCCACCAAGGGCATGGTGCCGACACGGCAGATGGCTTACGCCAAGCCTATTGGTTGGTCTGGCGGGCGTTGAGGGCCGGAGTCAGCTGCTGAGCAAACAGTGGGGGAACGCGCCGCTTGGATAGTCGCACCCCATGAGGCGCTCCTCGGGAGTGAGCGCCACGAACTCCACGACGGGCTTTTCGTACGGCTTGCGCTGCTTCTGCTCGTCTGCCTGGGCGTCTTGGGTTCTCTCCTCCACCGAATCATCCCTCCTGTGTTGGCATGCCAGGCTCTGGGCGGCTGGGCGTTGGGTCCGGCAACGGGCCGCGCCGGACACTCGCCACGGGTCCGCCCCGGTGCCGCTGGCGGCAAGACACGAACCCCCTCAGTATAGCACGCTTTGTGCAGCCTAGCAAGCCAATGGATGTATGAACGACCGAGCATTGTGCAGATCGCTCACTCCAGCGCGAGGGCGGACATTGCATGCTTGTCAAGGGAGCGCATCGTATTGACAGTTCACGAAGGGGGTGGTAGTATACGGCCCTGGCACAGAAGCCTGGCCTTACCTACTGGACGCGCCCGAAAGCCGCGGGAAGGAGGGGGTTAGGGTGTTGACAGCGGGGAGGTCAGGGGGTATA
>Ga0078972_1003606_pt1 | contig 45677 bp, 50 predicted proteins | sample YelNatPaOPGAMG01_FD_67568 | JGI IMG/M metagenome (GOLD analysis project Ga0078972, IMG submission 67568) | Hot spring thermophilic microbial communities from Obsidian Pool, Yellowstone National Park, USA - OP-RAMG-01 (SPADES assembly) (version 2) | ecosystem: Environmental > Aquatic > Thermal...
TATACAAACATGTATGCAAAACTTGGAAAATTCATTGATATTAAAACAAAATTGCCAAAGAATCTTCAAAAAACTGCAAAAGAATATGCCAAAACATTAGTTAAACAAAATGGCAGAAATGCAATATTTACAACTATTGAAAAAGCAAAAGAAATACGAAATAACATTGAAGAAAAAATAGAAAAATCAAAAAACATTGTTAGCAAAGAAGCAATAAAACATTTAAAAAATAAGAAAATCATTGGAGTAAACAATAATTTCATTCGATTGGAAAGGAGTTATGCAAGAAGTAATGATGGTTTTGAAACTATAAGTATAACATCATTAGAACCTTATAGAACAATAAAAGCTTTCTTTAGATGTAAAAGGAAGCAATTGCTAATAGAAGCTTTGAATTCACCAAAAAGAACAAAGCACTTTAAAGAAATTGAATTATGCGATCCAATAATTAAAAAAGAAGACAATAGATATTTCTTAATATTTCCAATAAGAAAGCTTGTAGAACTGCCGAATATTGAAGATTTATTAAAAATGCTTAATGAAGGATTTAATATTCTAAGTATAGACATTAACCTTGATGATGTCTGTTTTGCCATCTATAAAGTAAATGTCAATGGTTATAAAAGAATCTTCATTGATAGAATAAAATGGAACATCAAAGAATGGCAAAGAGTAAGAAAAATTGATGAATTTGCTAAGAAAAGATATAAAACACCTGCTACAAGGTTATGGAAGAAATTAAGACTAAGAAATTTAGGAATTTGCCAAAGGCTTTCAAATGAAATTGTTAAGATTGCTTTGAAATACAATTGTATTGCAATAGTTTATGAAGATTTAAGCAATAATTTCAGAAATAAAAACGAAGACTATAACTATAAAATTCATATATGGTTCTATAGAAAAATATTGAATTACTTAATAAGCATTACAAATTGGAATGGAATAGCAATGATTTATGTAGATCCTAAAGATACTTCAAAGAAATGTCCAAAATGTAATAATGAACTTGAAAAAGATAAAAACTTTAATGATTTACATCATTTTGAATGTAAGAATTGTGGTTTCAAGGAAGATAGAGATTACATTGCAGTAGCAAATATTACAAAGAAATTCTTAATAAAGCTATGGGAAAAGAGATTAGGGCTTCTTCTGGGCTTTGGAATGAATAAAGACCAAAGCTTAGAAGAAGAAGGTTTAGGAACTCAACCCAAAACCTTCCTCCAAGCAAAATATACGCAATGAAGTTATTGAGCAAAAAGCAATGAAATAACTAAGCATTTAATGGATGCTTGGCGAACGAAGCCACAATGAATAAATCATTAGCATTGGAGGAAGAAGCTAGAGTTTAGAGATGAGTTCGTATAAAGCTCCTACAGTTGCTCCAACATAGATCGATGGAATAAATAAACCACCACTTCCCCCAAAATTAAGAGTTATAGATGTAACAAAAATTTTTATAATTAATAAAAGTATAAGAAATTCTATTGAAAAAATTTTGTAGTCTCCACTAATTAAAGAATGAATCATATCATATCCAACACCCATACATTGAGGCATGAATAAACCAAGTATTCCAATGATTAAGCCACCAAGCATAGCAATAAGTAATGGATTAAAATTAATCTTAGAAACTATTTTATTAATCGCCTTAAAAAATCTTATGAAGAAGAGTGCTACTAAAGAAGTAAATAAACTATTCATAATTAAATGAAACATATTTATTTGTAAAGGAGAAAAATCGGTAATGGATGGAAATAATTTTTCGCTCCCTTTTATTGAAATGAATATTACATAAGATATTATTGAAGAAATTGAAGCTGGAATGAAAACTTCTTTAGCAAGATCTCTTTTATAAGGTATTTCAAGAGCAAAGAAAATTCCAGTTAAAGGAGCTTTAAAAATAGCAGATAAACCTGCAGATGCTCCACATAAAAAGATAGTTGACAATTGTTTTGGCTTTAAATTCATCCTTTTTCCCAAAAAAGAAGCTATCCCTCCCCCAAGTAATAAACTTGGACCTTCTAAACCAGCACTTCCACCTGAGCTAATGGTTATTATAGAAGCTAATGTTTTACTTAAAGTATCTTTTTCAGAAATATAACCACTTTTATAGAGGTATGAATCGATAACACTATGAGTGCCACATCCTGTTGTCTTAGTTTCAGATATTTTATTTACAATTAAATAAGATATGGACATCCCTATGGGAGGTATTAGAATAATAAAGAAGCTTGAGAAAATAAATAAAGATGATGCGAATTTTTGTAACAATGAATATATTTCAAATAAAAAGATCGTTGAAAAACTTACCACTACTCCTATAATTATTGAAAAAAATAAATTTTCTACATATTCATTCATAATTATTCACCTAAAAATATTTTTGATCTTTTTGAAAGAATAGTACTAAAAATTAAAATATATCTTAAGTTCCTTTTTTATAAAAATATTTTTTATATTTTTCAAAAGAAATATTTATTGGATGAGGATTTTTAAGAGGTGAACCACAATAAGGACATTTATCATTTGCTAATGTATATTTTTTGCAATTAATACATTTTTTAATTCTAGTTGGCATTTTTACATCAATTTAAATTCTCCATATCCACCTCTTTTAGTTATTTCTTGAATTGATATTTCAGCCGCTTTTTTTATAAGCTCTTCAGCAATTTCACGATTTAATGCTTCAACTAAAATCATGTATTTAGGAGCTGCAATTATTTTTACATTTATAGATGCTTTATCATGTTTTATTGAAATAGCCGCTTTTATAGCTTCTCTAATATCTTCTACACCATATTTATTTTTAGATTTAAGAATTAAATATCCTTTAACAATATGTTTTTTAGGTTTTATTTCATTTTTACAAATTTGAATAAAAATTTTACGTAATCTTTCTGGAATAATTTTTTCAATTTTTTCTGGTAATTTTTCTTGAATAGAAATTTCTTCAAATAAATCATATAATTCTTCAAAAGATAAATTCAAAGGATATATTATATTTTCATTTATCCACTCATCATTTAGATTTTCTTTTTCTTTTATTATTGAAAAAATCTTTAAAACTTTTTGCTTTTTCTTCCAAGAAATTAATTTATCTAATCTTTCCCTTTTTGAAACTCTTCTAAGTGACACATCTACCTCCAAACGAGAGGGGTTTACTCTAATAACTTTAAATACTTCACGTTGATTTTCACGAAGGTGTTCATGAATATCTTTAACCCATTTTAAAGAAATTTCAGATATATGTAAAAAAGCTTCTAAATTATCATATTCATCCAGAGTAATATATGCTCCAAGACGATCAATTTTTTTAACAGTACCTATAACAAGCTCTCCTAATTTAGGAAGTTTATTTACATTATTCATAAACAGTTATCACTTTCCCAAGAATTTTAGCTTTACCTCCTCTTGGTATAGCTAAAGTAGTTCCACAAATTCTACAAGTTACTTTAGTTTTTGCTGAATCAAATATAATTTGCTCATTATTACATTCTTGACAAGCTACTAATAAAAAACGTGATCTAGGTCTGGGGATTATTTTTTTCCAGTCTATTTCAGACATTTCTTCACCTCATTTTCTATCTCACTATTTCTAATTTTTTTAATCTTATCCCTTTTCTATGATGTATTCTACCACATACAGTACATTTAAGTTTTAAAGATTTCTTTTCGGTTGTTTTTGATTTAACCCTTTGTTCTGGAAATTTTTGACCTCCGTATCCTTTAAGCTCTCTTTCATGATGTCTTGCACCTTTAGCTAAAGCTCTAGCTTTACCCTTTTTATAAAGGGTTACTTCATGAAGAGTATGTGTTCTACATTTAGTACAAAAAGCTTTTATTTGAGCTGGGACTTTCAATTCTAACCACTTTTTTTATAAAAGGTTATTAAGAAGGAAAAATATAAACATGAAAATTAAATCTAAAAATAAATTATGAAAAATTAAAAATATAAATTTTTATTTTTTAAAATATTGGAATATATTTTACAATTTTTCTCCTAACTAATCCTTTAATATTTCCTATAGGAATTGATGAAATATCGTAAGTTTTAAAAGGGCCATAGCTTTTCATATCTTCTCCAATTATTTTAGGAAAAGGTTGCAGAAAAACTATTAAGAATCTATTTTTTTCTTTTGGAAAAAGAAGTGTTTTTGGTTTAAAAGATAAATTTCTAACTTTTTCACGATATTCTTCAAAAATTTTAGTTAAATTTTGTATTAATGGTTTTTCAAAATCAAGTAAATTTTCGATATAACTATCTTCAAGAGCTGAAAAAACTATTTTTCTTAATCTTGTTTCAAATATTTCATATATCATTTTTTGTAAAATTTCATATTCTGCATTTTTTAATATAGTACTGAGAGCTTTTTTATCAGATACTTTTAATTGTTTTTTAATATGATTAATATATTGATATATCGCTTCTTCTATCTCAGGAGATATATAAGAAAGCTCTTTCATGGATTTTTCTTTATTCCATATTTCGAAAATTTTTGAAAAAATCTCTTTATACATTTTTTCAATTTAATAATAAAAACTAACCTTTTTAAATTTTTAATTTGAAAACTAAGAATATAAAGAAGCTACACCTTTACAAATTAAGAAGATAGCTATTGCTAATGGAAGTTTTACAATTTTATTTTTATACGGTCCAAAAAAGTTTTGACCAAATCTAAATTTTGGTGATGAAAACACTTTAATTTTTACATCATAATTTTCATAATCAAATGGAGAGGGGGAAATTAAAGGATCAAAAGATTCAAGCTTATTAATATCTATCTCTTTGCATATCCAACCAGTTTTTCCATTTAAACTATTTCCAAGTCTTATCAATCTATGGATGTCTGTAGTTACTATTGTATCAAGCTTTATCGCTTGCTCTTTTAAAGCAAGCATACATATTTTTTCTATATCTTTCTTCTTTATATTTGGAACAAATGACCAGACAGGTTTTTCATGCCATAACTCTATTAAATTTTCTAAATTATTTAAGAAATTTTTATATGTAGACTTTCCAAGATTTTCAATAAAATACTCTTCAAATGAAGGGTCTTTCATTCTTAAGAAAATATCGTATATTCCTCTAGCTATTCTTCCACTCCAGGATTTTGAATCATAATCAGGACCTATAAAAGATGTGCTTCTTTTTGGTTTATAAATACCATGCCTTGAAAAATCTATCCCTTCTCCTATTAAATAATCAACTATTTCTCTCCTAGCATTTTGATCCAATTTTCTAACATACTCAGAATCAATATGAATATGATATCCTCTATGCCCTGAGAAAAATACATTTATATTTTTTGATTGTATACCAAAATCTATTTCTAAAATTTCTATAAGTTTTATTGCTTCATTCTTGGCTAAAGTTAAACATTTATCACAAAACCAATCGATTTCATTTATTTTATCAGATTTGCAAATCGGACATTTTTTAGGAATAGGAGCCATACCAGATTCTTTACAATTATTACATATCCAAAATTTATGTTCTTTTTGACAATCACTTACTATATGATCTGCATCAATATCAAAAATTAATTCAGCTCCATTCCATCCTTTTTTCTCCATAGGTGCAGAAGGATCTTCATAAAAGGCTGATGAATAATATATATGAAGAGGGGTTACACTTTTTATAAGTTTCAATATTTCTTCCTGATTTTTCATTTTTAAATGTCTAACCATTATATTTTGTTCAAAAGTGAAATAACCAAATTCTCTTTTCTCAATTTCTTTTGGAAAAGAAATATTGTTAAATTTTGAATAAAAATTTTTAAATTCATTTTTTACGAATTTTTCATCATTGTAAGATAGAAAAGTCACTTTTACTTTTTCCTCCTTATTTGTTTGAAATAAAATTTTAATGGAGATTTTATATTTTCACAATATTTTCCATTTTCAATACAAAGATTATGAGTTTTCAATGTTTTACAACTTGGTACAATGTATTTCTTCTTTCCACCCCTCATTCCAGCAATATGTTCAACTTGATATTTAGTCATTTTTTCATCAAAATCTCCTAATTGAGAGAAAAGTGTTATAATTTTCTCTATTTCAACACCTAAATTAATTAAAAAGGAAACTAAAGTAAATCTAGCAAAATGCGAAACACTTTCACTTAAAGAAATTTTTTCATATATGCTTTTTATACATGGCGGAAAATTCTTAATATTAGGTTTAATTGGAACAAAACCTTCTAATGGAGCATGTTCTTTTATTAAAGCTTTTATTCTATTTATAGCATCATTTAAAGATGGGGGAGGGGAAATACCTTTAAATTCATTTATTTTAGATAATATATGATTTTCAATATATGATTTTAATATTCTTACAACTTCTCTTTTAAATAAATATACTCTACCTTTATAAAGAATTCTATTTGTAAGTTTCCATGAAATAGCATTCATTTTACTTGAAAAATCTATATAATGATAAACATTAATTGAAAAATCGTATGTAAAATTCCCAATAATATTTTTTTCAGCAAGAATATCAAGATTAAAAATATTTTTTCCAATAAATTCTATAATTTTATCTTCCTCATTCATTAGAAAATTAGCAATGCGCTCAGCTTCTGCTAAAGAAATTCTTTTAGATAAAAATGGATTATTTATTACGCTAGCTAAGTATAATACTACTGGATAGGATAAAATTTCTACTTCAAGATTTTCTAATTTTTCATCTATAAATCCAAAATAATAAGCCATTTCAATCCTTTTAATAGCCCTTTCTAAAATATTATTATATGGAGGTATAAGTAATTTATCTAGAGTAAGATTAAAATTTTTAACAAATTCTCTAGCTTTAGGAAGGAATGGATATTTAGCATAATACAATAATGAAGAAATTAATAATTCTTCAGACATATTATCCTAAGAAATATTTTTTATACTCATACTTTTAAGTTTTATACTCTTTTTTTAAAAAATAATATGCGAATTTTTGGAGAGAGTTAATAAAAAATCATTTATATATTAAAAATCTGTATATGAGATATACCTCCAATCTTAAAAATATTTTTTGAAGATACTAAACCGTATTGAATAGCTTTTTTAACTATTCTATCTCCAAGCATATTTATAATCGTAGCATTCTCGATTCTTTTAAAAACTTCTTCTTCCGTAATTAATACTCCTCCATAAAAAGATTCTGAAATTTTCTTTACAACTTTATTACCAATTAAAATGTCTTTACCTAATAATTCTTCATCACATATAGCTGCTATTATTACACCATTTGGTGCATGATGTATTTTAAACCAAAATTTATCCGTCATTTATATCTCCCTATATTTTCCTTACAGGACTCTTAGCACCACAAGCTTCGCATAGAATAAATCTGAATCTTTTTTCGCGTATAATTTTTGTATCAGGACTGCCACATATTGGACATTTTACAAACTCTTTTATATATAACTCTAAAAGTTTCCTTATTTCTTCACTTCCAATTTTTCCATGTATTATAAGTCTTTCATCTTCTATTGCACCAGGCTTACCAGTTTCTTTAAAAAGAAAACGAGCGATATGTTCAGCATCTCGATTTAATATACTTGCTATTGAGCTAAAATTAGTAATTATAGTATTTTTTGTTAGAGTCATAATATTTGGTTTTATAAAGAGCTCTCTTTCTCCACTTTTAGAAGCTTTAGGCAAGCTTTCATAAGCTCTCTTTAATAGTTTTAGATATTCATTTTCTGTACTCAATGCTACTTCTACCTATGTTCTAAACATCTATTTATTCTTATTTATTTATAAGCATTTCTCGAAGAATATTCTATTTAATAAACTTAATGCTTATAAGAGTGCGCCCAATTATTTAATTTTTCATAAAATTTTATCTATAAAGATTTTTACCTATAATTTTAAAAATATTTTTTAAAATATTTCCATAATATAAAAACAATTAATGGAATACTTGAAGTAATCCATATATCTTTATTTTCTATAAATTCTATTTTATTTTCTAATAAAGAAAATACAAATTTCTTTTTTCCATTAATATTTTTCTCAATTGAAGTTGCAAATCTTTTTTTTATATTCTTAGTTTTATATCCAATGAATAATGCAAATATTTTTTTCTTTATTTAAAATTCTATATAAATTAAAGAAATTATGCAACTATTTGTTAAAACAATTATTGGAGTAAATGGATGAATTGTACTTTCATCAAAAATTTATTTGATCTAAGAAAGATAATACTTAAATTTTTCTTAAAATATATATAATAATTAAAAAAGAAAGAGGTGATGATGTAAAAAATTAAAACTTTGCTATTCTATTGATGTTCTTTAGTCCTTCCAGAACATGTCGTTCTGGAGGGTCAGGCGTGGGCCAAGCTTCCTATTCATAGGAAATCCAGCATTAGAGCTTCTAAGGTGAAAAGGCTTTTGCCTTCAATGATTTGCAATGAAAAGCTCCTTTTGATCTTGGGAATGAAATAAAGGGGTTAGTAGTGGTTTATCCACTACTTGCTGGATGCCTCCCAATGGGAGGATTAGGAAGCTCATGCTCTTTCAAGTAAAGAGTATGAGCAACCTCCAGAAAGAGAGGCTAACTATGGTAGGAAGTTAGATACGCCCTGCTTATAAGAATCGATGACTATTATTTCAACAATATAGAATTAAATCGTTCTAATTCTAGTATTGAAATGAAGAAATTAATTTCTTTTTAATTAAAAATATAAAATTTAAATTAAATTCTATAAAAGCTCTATATTATATGCTTTAAAATTCTACTTTCTAAGTATAAAGAAAAAAATAAAGGATTTATAGAAATAATAGTTGGACGTACTCCTAATTTAAAAACTGTAGGTGCTATATTTCCAGCTTTCTAAATAAATTTTTTGTTTATCTGTAAGAGTATCGATTTTAATACCTAAAGAGGAAAGCTTTGTTTCAGCTACTTTAATATCAACTTCTAAGGGTACATTATAAACTTTGGCTTTTAAATTTAGTTTATCTTTATTTCTTATAACATATTCTGCACAAAGTGCGTGAAGAGAGAAACTTAAATCCATTATTTCTGGAGGATGACCTCTACCTAAAACGAGATTTACAAGTCTTCCATCAGCTAATAAATATATTTTTCTATTATCATACAAAGTATACTCTGTAACATATGGGAAAATTTCTCTTTTATTAATAGACAATTCATTTAAGTCTTCTTTATTAATTTCAACATCAAAATGTCCAGCGTTACATAATATAACTCCATTTTTAGCATTAATTAAATGTTCTTTTCTTACAACATCTATACAACCAGTAGCAGTTATAACAATATCTGCTAATTTAATTGCTTCTTCCATTGGTAAAACTTGGAAGCCATCCATATAAGCTTCTAGAGCTTTTATAGGATCTACTTCAGTTATAATTACTCTTGCACCATTACCACTAGCTCTTAAAGCTATTCCTTTTGAAACCCAACCATATCCAGCTACAACGATTGTTTTTCCAGCTAAAAGTATATGTAAACCATTAAGTATTCCAAAAATTGCTCCTTGCCCTGTTCCATATCTATTATCAAATAAGCGTTTCGTATTAGCATTATTTATTGCAAAAACTGGAAAAAATAATTTATTCTCCGATTCTAATGCTTTTAATCTATTAACTCCAGTTGTAGTTTCTTCAAAACCAGCAATAATATTAATTTCATCTTTATTAAAATTTTGATGAATAAAAGATATCATATCAGCTCCATCATCATGTATAAGGCTTGGTTTTTGCTCTAAAACCTTTTTAATACACCAATAATAATCTTCATTGCTTTCTCCACGCCAACCAAAAACATGAATCCCATTTTCAACTAAAGCTGCAGCAACATCATCTTGAGTAGATAAAGGATTTGATGCTGCTAAAAAAATTTCTGCACCTCCATTTAATAAACAATTCATTAAAGCAGCGGTTTCAGAAGTTATATGTAAACAAGCTCCTATTTTTAATCCTTTTAGAGGCTTTTCTTTAGAAAATCTTTCTTTTATTTTTTGCAAAACAGGCATATTTTTTTCTGACCAAAGTATTTTTTCTCTTCCTTCTTTAGCTAAACTTAAATCTTTAATTTTAAATTCACTCATATCAATTTCACTTTAAATATTTCTAAAAGTTCTAATTAAGGTTCTATTCCTTTTTCTTGAATAAATATTCACCTCTTTTAATTTTTTCTTTAAATTCTTTTCTAAATTTACAATCTTTTAAACTAGTTATTTTTGTTCCTAATTGATTTGCAATTTTTTCCGCAGTAAATGGTAAAAATGGATAAATTATAATTGAAATTATTCTACAAGCTTCCAATAAATTATATAAAACATTTTCTAATTCTTTTCCTTTTAATTTCCAAGGTTCTTTATCATTTATATATTTATTACAATATTTAACAAAATCCATTATTTCATTTAATGCTTTTTGTAATTCAAAATTTTCTATATAATTAAAGATTTTTTTAATATTAAGCTTTTTATCTAACTCTTTTTTTCCAGAAAATTTTTCAAAACCAGATTTTTCAGCAAGAACAATTACTCTATTAATTAAATTTCCTAAATCCCCTATAAGTTCTTTATTAATTCTATTTTTTAAAGCATTTTCTGAAAAATCACCATCTTCAAATGTAGGTATTTCTCTTATTAAATAATATCTAAGCTCATCTGCAGTATATTTTTCTAATAATTTAAGTGGCTCAACTATATTACCTAAAGTTTTGCTCATTTTTTGACCACTAACAGTAACATAGCCATGGATAAAAATAGATTTCGGTAAAGGCAATCCGGCAGATAAAAGAATTGCAGGCCAATATATAGCATGAAAACGTACTATACCTTTTCCAATTACATGAACATCGGCAGGCCACCATTTTTTAAAAAATTTGTCATTTTTACCAAAGCCTATCGCAGTTAAATAAGTTCCTAATGCATCAAACCATACATAAATTATTTGTGAATCATCTCCTGGTACAGGTATGCCCCATCCTTTTGCTCTTTTTCGAGAACGTGAAATACTAAAATCTTCTAAACCTTGTTTAATAAAACTTAAAACTTCATGTTTTCTATTTTCTGGAATTATTCTTATTTTATCATTTTCAATTAATTTTTGTAATATATCTTGATATTTTGATAATCTAAAGAAGTAGTTTTCCTCTTCTACAATTTCTGGTTTAGTTTTATGTTCAGGACATAAACCATTTTCTAAATCTTTTTCTGTGTAAAATGCTTCGCAGCCAATACAATATAATCCTTTATATTTTTTCTTATAAATATCTCCAGATTTTTCACATAATTTCCATAATTTTTCTATACCAGGCCAATGCTCTTCTTTACTTGAAGTACGTAAAAAAGCATTAAAAGAAAGCCCTATTTTTTCTGCAAAATCTTTAAAATATTGCGCATTTATATCGCAAAGATTTTGAGTATTTATACCTAGTTTTTCAGCAGCTTGAACATTTTTTAAGCTATTTTCATCAGCTCCAGTAGTAAGAAAAACCTCATATCCTTTTAATCTATAATATCTTGCAATCACATCAGTTTGAACAAATTCCAAAGCATGTCCTATATGAGGAGGAGCATTTACATAAGGTATAGCTGTAGTTATGTAAAATTTCTTCTTTTTAATCGTAAAATATCACCTTCTAGAAATTATTTTTACATTTTATCTTTTATTCTTTTCTTTTACTCTATTTTTTATATTATGGATATTTATTAATTTTGAACTCGTTTTTAAACTCTAGCTTCTTCCTCCAATGCTAATGATTTATTCATTGTGGCTTCGTTTGCCAAGCACCCATTAAATGCTTAATTCATCGCTTTCGCTCTTATCATCGCGTATTTTGTGCTTGGAGGAAGGTTTTGGGTTGAGTTCCTAAACCCTCTCCTTCCAGGCCATTAGGGTTTAGAAGGAGCTCCTTGAATTTCTTTGTAATATTTGCAACTGCAACATGATCTCTATCATCTTTGAATCCACATTGCTTACATTCTAAATAATGAAGATTTCCATTATATTCTTTAAGTTCATTATTGCATTTTGGACATTTCTTTGAAGATTCTTTGGCAATTTTGTTTGAATATCAATGAATTTTTCAAGTTTTGCATACATATTAGCATATTGCAATACTGTATTATTCCATTCTTTTATTAGTTCATCGACTTTTTGCTTGTCATCATTATTATTTAATATTAACTCCCCCTTACAACCTTATATGCATATTTTCTAATCATTTTTACGCTCTATGGTCTTATATTTTTTCATTAGATATAAGCTAAAGACATTAAAAAAGATTTACTATTTCAATTGAGAAAAATATTAATGGAAAAAAAGAAGTTTAAAGGTATGTGGATTACTACAAGTCTTCCATTAATTGTTTTTCTATTTATTGGTTATTATGGAGATACTTTAAAAATATTTTTTAAATTTCAATTTTAAAATATGAGTAAAAATCTTTATATAATAAAATCTTATAAAAAAAATTAAATAATTGGACATGCTCTATATTGTATAAAAAAATATTATTATTCAATAATTATTATTCCTAAATAAATATAAGAGTGTATACTATTGTTTTTTTAAAATATTTCTTATTTCAATTTTATGCTTAATTTTAATAATAAAGGAGTTATATAAGTAATTATAAAGCTTGATTTTTTATAAAAAATAGAAATTATGAAATAGTGAATAAAATAAAAAAATATAGATTCTCTTTTTTAATTTTCATTTAATTTTAATAAACTTTTATTTAATCTATAACATTTTAACTCCAAGTTCTTGTATTAACACATTAATTTCTTCATCTATTTTTTTAGAAGTGCCTATTTCTTCTAATTGCTTTAATTTCTCTTCTTCATTTTTCTTTTGAGATATTTCTAAAATATTTTGAGATGGCGTTACACCTGTTAAAACTAATGAAACTTGTATTGTTGAAGCATAATAGTTATCTATTCTTGCACCCCATATTACAAGAGCGTTCTCATTCATTAATTGAGAAATTATTTCACCAGGTTTAGCTGCTTCTGCAAGACTCATATCTTCTCCACCTGTAACATGTATAATAGCTCCAGTAATTCCATCATAAGTTATGTCTAATAATGGGCAATTTAATGCATTAAATGTAGCTTCCTCAGCTCTATTTATTGAAGAAGCCCATCCTATTCCAATAGCAGCCAATCTACCTTTTTCAACAATTGTTTTAAAATCAGCATAATCTAAATTTACTAAACTAGGTTTAGATATAGATTCTGTTATACTTATTATCATATTTTTTACAACTTCGTCTGCTAAATAGAAAGCATTTAATAATTTATAACCAGGGTATAATTCACGTAATTTATTATTATCAATAACCATTACTGTATTACATGCTTGTTGCATTTTTTCAAGACCTTTAAGTGCAATTCTTTTACGAAGATTACCTTCAAAGTTAAATGGAAGAGTTACTACTCCTACGACTGTAGCTCCTTTCTCTCTTGCTACTTCTGCAATTAAAGGTGCACCTCCAGTACCTGTTCCACCACCAAGTCCAGCTGAAATAAAAACTATATCAGCATCAGAAACTGCCTGTTCTATTTCATCAATAGATTCTTCTGCTGCTAATCTTCCAACTTCAGGATCTCCTCCAGCACCTTTTTCGTGAGTAACATTTTTTCCTAATAAAACTTTTTTATGAGCTCTAATCATATCTAAATGTTGTTTATCTGTATTCATTGCAATAAAGTATACTCCACTTAATCCATTTAAAGCAAGCCTATGAAGAGTATTACATCCAGCTCCTCCAACTCCAATTAAATGTATTTTGATAGGTTTATAAAAAGAATATTCTTCTAACATTTTAGGTCCTTATTGTTATTTCTTCTTTAATTTCTTCCTTAATTAGATCCCTTACAGCCATTCGAATAACTTCAGCTCTATTAGGATAAAGTTTTTTCTGAACTAATTCATCTATTGCTTTGAGATAAGCTTCAGGTAAATGAACTGTAATAGCTTTCAACATAAATCACCAATCAAAATGGCTTAGATTCTTTAAAATATATATTGGTATATATATTGAATATACAAACGTATTACTTTAAATATATAGTAAGATTCTAGAAAGATAAAAAAATGAAGAAAAAATTAATTAAAAGAATAATTATTTTCAATTTTTGATTTTTCTATAAAATTAAAAAAAGAATTTTTATCTATTTACATCAGCATTTATTCGTTCAGAAAGAAAATGCCCATGAAGATAAACATAAGCTTTTTTTACACCTTCAACAGATTCTGCTACAGTTTTTATAGCTTTAGCTAAACTATAAGCAAGTGGGCAATAAGGACTTGTTGCAATAAAATCTATTTGAATTAAACCTTCTCCAATTTCTTTTACATTTAATATTAAACCTAAAGCTCCAAGAGAAAGCCCTACTTCAGGATCTATTATAGCTTCTACTTTATTTCTTACTTTTTCAATAAGAGACAAATAGCATCACTTTTCTAATTATTAAAAATAGATGATAATATTAAAGTTTTTATTTAGCTTTATTTAATCACTTTTCTAATATATTAGCTTAAAAAATAAATTAAAAAAAATAAGTTGATAAAAAATGTGTTGTATTAATCATAAAAAGATATTAATAATTTTACTAATTTTTTTATTAGAAATAAACATATGTCAAGCATATATAAATGATTTTAATAAGAATATAAGTAATAATCAAAAACAAAGGGAAATAAGTAGAATAATTGAAATTACATATAGTGGTCTTACATATATAAAAGATGAGATTACTCTTAACAGTAAAGAAGTATTTTCAATAGGATTTCCAAAAGAATATAAAGGAAAAATATTAGCATATCATATTTTAAGTAATTTTAGTGAAATAATAGGGATTGAAGAGAAGGAAAAATTGTTTTTTATAAATATTTTTAATAATGCTTCAAAAGGAGAAAAAATTATTCTTTTAACAATTTTTGATGGATTAGTTTTTGAAATGGAAGAAAAATTTATTTTAAAAATTGTTAAAAATCCTATAATTAATGAGGAAATAGCACATTTAAATTTAACAATAAAATTCCCTTCAGGATCAAATGTTACTATTCCTAAAGAAATGGAAGCATTAAATATTGAAAAAACAATACTTTTTGAAAAAATTACTAATATACCAAAACTTGAAATAAGAGAAGTTTCTATAGAGTTTAAATCAAATAAAATAGCTCTTTATCATATTGAAAATGGGGAAATAAAATTCATAATTAAAGATAAAATAATAGAAGAAAAGAGTACTATTTTTTATAATGGAGTTAAAAAAATAGATAAAATATACATTCAAATTCCCAGAAATGTTACTATAATAGATATAAAAGATGAAATAAGTAGCTTATCAAAAACTATTTCAGGAAATGAAATATCTATTCAATTAAGATATCCTCTTTCAAAAGGAGAGAAAACTACCATAATAATTATCTATTATGATATAAGTGATAGAATAATTAAGAAAGATAATGAATACTTAATTTGTTTCCCATCTTTTTATAATGCAACATATATTAAGTATAGCTTTTTAATAGAGTTGCCTTCATCATTTAATATTAAAGAAATAAATCCTAAACCTGAGTTATTTTCTAAGGAGTTGTATAGCTCAATTATAAAATTCTATAGAGAAAACTTTATTCCAATATCTTTTAAAGATAAAATAATTCTAGATTATTCAGAAACATTTTCATTAACAATATTTTATCCATATATATGGTTATTAATAATCATAGCTATTATTCCTACAATTCTTTTAAGAGAGAAAATACTTTATAGAAAAGAGAAAATAGTTATACCATTGGATGTAAAGAATTTATTAAATGAATTAATAAAATATTATATTGAATTAAATGAGATAAGAGAAAAAATAATTTCTTTGAAAATTGAAAAAATATCAGAAAAGGAATTATCATTAATTAAGAGAAAAAGAGAAGAAACTATAGAATTAAGAAAAAGAATTGAGAAAGCATATCCTCAAATAAGTAAAATACTTAAGAAAATAGATGAAGTTAATATCGAAGCAAATAAACTATTAGAAGATCTTCTTAAATTAGAAAAAGAGTATAAGTTAGGAAGAATTCCTAAAAAAGCTATATCAACAATAGAGAAAGAAAATATTAAGAGAATTAAAGAAATAAATTTGTATATTGAAGAATTAATAGAAGAGTTAAAAGGTTTTTAATTCTAGATTTATTCAGCTTCGATTCTTGGGGCTATTAAATAATCTAGTTTTCCGGATGGGATAGATATAGCTAATTTAATTGGTTTATTCGTTGACAATTCCATTAAAAGTTCTTTGGAAATAGAAGAACATGCTTTAAGTATTTTTTCTAAATATTGTATACTGAAATACCCATATACTTCTTTATCTGTTTGAATTTCATAAACAGTTTCTCCAATTCTAGACATTTTTATATTAGAAGAACCTAATTCTCCTTTTGCATTTAATAATATATATTCTGGAGTAATGGAAATTTTTACATAATCGCTTACTAAACTTACATCTTCAATAGCATCTCTAAAAACTTTTAAATCAAGTCTAGCTTTAGCATCAAAACTAAGCTTAGGTGAGGGGACTGCTCCTCCACTTATTTCTAAAGAGCTTAATGTAAATACTCTTTCTATGGATTCTGTAGCACTTAATAATTTTATTTCAAGTTTTTTTGTGGAATCATTATAAGAAAGTTCTAATGCTTCACTACCTTTAGCTCTTTTAAGGAACTTTAAGAATTCGTCTATATTTATCCCTAATTCTATCGAACCTGAACATTCATATTCTTCAGCTGCACTTTTTGGAAGTTCAAAATCAACTAATGAAATATGAGCAGGATCCATAGCACAAAATTTTATAGAAGATTCATCTATTGTAAAAACTCCTTCATCTACTATTGAAGAAATAGCTTTTATATAATCTGAAAATTCCTTTGCATTTGAAACTTTAATTCTAAAGCTCATGTTTTTTCATTTTTAAAATGATTTTAATAGTAATTAATAAACCTTTTTTAATACTTTTTTTTATAAAAGCAATCTTTTATTTATTTGCTTTTCATTATTTTATTAAATATAAAAAGAGGAACCTCTATCAACAGCATAGGCTTCAAGTGAAAGATTGGATCTTGCATATTCTTCAAGTGCTAAACAGTTTTCTTTTTCTCCATGCACTATGAAAACTTTTGTTTTAGTATCAAGTTTTTTAAGAAAATTATGAAGTTCTTTTCTTCCACAATGAGAAGAAAATTTAAATTGTTTAACTTTAGCTTTTACCTTTTTCTCTTTACCATTTATAAGATACTTACCTTCTTCAAGAAGTATTGCTCCTGGTGTATTTTTTATTTGAAAACTAACTAAAAATATCGCATCACGTTTATTTTCAGCAATTTTTTCAGCATAAAATGCTGCAGGTCCACCTTTTAACATACCTGCTGGACTTACTATTACTCCTGGTCTTTCTAACACTTTTCTTCTTTTCTTTTTTCCAGTTATAAAATCTACTATATTTGCTGCCTTTTTTAAAAGATGAAAATCTTTTATGTATTCTTTATTTCTTAAATATATTTCTAGTACTTTAATAGCCATACCATCCAATGCTATAGGATAATTAAAATTATATGCTGCTAATATGCATAATATTTCTTGTGCTCGACCAACAGAAAAAGCTGGAATAAGAACTCTACCTTTTTCTTCAACAATTTCTGTTATTTCTTGAACGAAGCGCCTTTCAAGCTCTTTTCTATTTTCATGATCTTCATTAGCATAAGTTGCTTCAATTATAACAGCATCTAAATCTTTACTTTCTATTTTAGCTCCTTTCAATAATCTACTTTCAATAGTTGAAAAATCTCCTGTGTAAAGTATCCTTTTATTACTATTTATTATTATTTGTCCACTTCCAGGAATATGCCCTGCTTCAATAAAAACAAGCTCAAAATCTTTATTAGAAAAAACTTCATCATAAAAAATTTTCTTTCCTTCTTTAAGCATATGATGAACTTCTAAATACTCATATGGAAGATAATAACCTGAAAGTTTAATAAAATCTTGAAAAAGGATTCGAGAAGTTTCAAATGTTAAGCTTGTTGAAATTAACTTGGTTTTACCATAAGTAAAAAATAATGGAATTGCTCCTGAATGATCTAAATGAGCATGAGATAAAGCTATAAGATTGATATCTTTCGCTGGAACATAAGCTGGAAAAGATGGTTCATTATTTAGCATAACACCATAATCTAAAAGAATTTTTCTACCATTTATATCCAATAAGATTGCTGATCTACCTACTTCTTTTGCCCCACCAAGGAAGGTTAATTTCATTCATAAATCCTCTCTTTTAAGTAAATATTAATTATTTTTTAAATTTTTTCTTAAATTTTAATATTATTCGATTAAGTTTAAAAAGAATAGCTACATCTAACTTTTAGCAAAATAGATAAATAAAGTGAAAAATAAGTTTTTCAATCAAAAACAATTTAATTAAATAGTTAAATTTAACATTTTTTATTTTTCTTAAATAAAGAAATGTTTTCATTCGAAATAAAAGATAGAGATGCTGGAGGAAGACTTTGTAATTTAATTATTAAAAATAATAAACTTGAAACTCCGATTTTTTTACCAGTATATAATCCAAATATACCTATTATAACGCCTGAAGAAATGGTTAAGGAATTTAATATAAAAGCTTTAATGAGTAATGCGTACATAATATATAAAAATGAAGAATTAAGAAAAGAAGCTCTTAATAAAGGAATACATGAAGTATTAAATTTTAATGGAACAATTTTTTGTGACTCAGGAGCTTATCAAATGTTTCGTGGAGAAATAAAAATTTCTCAAAAAGAAATAATAGAATTTCAAGAAAAAATAGAAACAGATGTTGGAGTAATGTTAGACGTACCTTCAAAAAATGAAAGTTATGAAGAAACAAAACAAAGTGTTTTAGAAACAATTGAAAGAGCAAAAGAGTGGGAAAAAATAAAATCTAGTAATAATGTATTATGGGAAGGAGTTATTCAAGGTGGAGGATTTAAAGATCTTGTAGAATATTCTTGTAAAAAAATGAGAGAATTTAATTTTGATATTTTTGCTGTTGGAATTCCTCCATTATTATGGAAAAATTATGAATTTAAATCTATTGCTTTACAAGGTTTAGTTACAAAATCAAATATACCATTGAATAAACCATTGCATGCTTTTGGTATAGGGCATCCAATAATCTTCTGTTTTTTAGTAGCAATTGGTTATGATATTTTTGATTCAGCTTCATACGCTATTTATGCTCGTGATTTAAGATATATAACTGAATATGGAACAAAAAGGATTGAGAAATTAGAATTTCTTCCATGTAATTGTCCTATTTGTTCTAAGCATACAATAAAAGAAATAAAAGAGATGGAAAAGAATGAAAAAGTAAAAATAATAGCGAAGCATAATCTCTATACAATTTTAAAAGAGATAAGCATTATTAAGCAAGCAATTAAGGAAAATTCTTTATGGGAACTTTGTCAAATAAGAGCTAGAAGCCATCCTAAGCTTTTGGAAGCACTTCTTTTCCTTATTAAAGATAATTATAGTTTCTTTGAAAAAATAGAGCCTATAAGAAAGCGTAAACCAATATTTTATATAGGAGAAGAAAGTATTTATAGACCAGAAATAATACGCGCAAAAAACAGAATAGGATCAGAAATTATACCTAATGCTTTAAATAGAACATACCCCTTCCAAATGGTTCTACCAACGAATATTAAAATTTTTAATTTTGATGAAAGAAAGTATAGTGATTTAGAAAAAATAAGAATAATAGCTGATTATCAATTTGGTAAAGGAATTGGTGAAAAAATTTTTTCAAATAATATTGAAATAGAAAAAAGTAAGAATGGAAGAATAAAAAGAATATGGAATGGAAATAAACTTTTAGCTACTCTTAGACCAAGAGACGGATTCCTTGCTTTAAGAATTGAGGGGGCAAAACTTTTACATAAGCATACAAAGCCTTTGAAATATAGAGTTGTAATAATTGATGAAGAAGTAAAAAGAATAGTCTCAAGTGGTAAAAATTTATTTGCTAAGTTTATAGAAAAATGTGATGAAAACATTATTCCAAGAGAAGAAGTATTGATTGTAGATGAAAATGATAATTTATTAGCTGTAGGTGAGGCTTTACTTTCTGGAAAAGAGATGCTTATTTTCAAACGCGGAATTGCTGTAAAAACAAGAGAAGGAATACATTAGAAATTTATAAAGAAGAAGATTGTTAAAAACTAAATATAGATTTCCCTAATTAAAAAATAAATCGATTTTTTATTCTTACTATTGTTCTATTGCTCTTCAACTTTAGAAGTTTTTAATTCTTCAGCAATCCATTCATCATAAACTTTTTTAACCCTTTCAGCAGCAGGTCCAGTTCCTTCAATAATCCCATCTTTAGTAACTCTTATACGATCCATTACAACTATAACTTCTGCTTCTTTAATATACTTAACCATATTTGGGAATAATCTATTTAATCTTTCTGCTAATTTAGATAAATCTGGCCCTGATTCTAATATTTCAATAAATTTAATTGCATTTCCACTAACAAAAAGCTTAGGTATTATATTACCATTCATTTTTACTTCAGTTAACCATAAACTATAATCACTAGTATTAGCAGCTATTATTTTTCCTTCAAAACATTCATTATTAATAGTTGTAATTTTTACATGTTTATCTATTAATGCTGCAAATTCATCTGTAAATCTTTTAGAAATTAAAATAGACAATATATCCCCCTCTTAAGCTTCTTTTATTTATAAGGAATAAGGTAATATAAATGGTTAATAAATAAAAAAATGAAATATTTAAATTTTGAATTTTTACATTTATTTTCAATCATCTCTTTCACTATAAGGAAAAAGAAGATACTTTAGAAGAAAATTTATTCTTTAAAAAGTATAGCAACGTCCGTCTTATTTAAATTGAAGATCGTAATAATCGAATTTTATGAGTTTAAAAAGAAACTATTTATCATATGAAAACCCTATTTTAGAAGAAAGTTTAAATGATATTTTAAATTATCCAATAAATTTTAATCAAAGCGAATTAGGATCATATATTTCATTTAAAAAATCAACAATGGATCAAAAACTTAGAAAAATTCAAAATATTTATATTATGTCTTCAAGCAAAATTTTAAAAGCTAAACATATACTATTAGATGCTTGCCATATTTTAAATTTACCAAAATATTCAATAAATTATAGTATAGAAATATGCAAAAGGATCCTTCAAAAAATTGATATTTCGATTTCAGCATTACCAAATATTGTAGGAATAGCGCTATATATTTCATCACAAGAGAATATTTATTCAAGGCCCTTAACATTTAAAGAAATTTCAATTGCTTTAAGAAAGCTTGGCCATAGAGTATCTTTTAAAAGTCTATCAAAAACGTATAGAAAAATACAATTTTTCATTAAAATGAAGAATAAAATAAGAAGGAGTGAAGATTATATTCAGCCTTTAATAGATAAAATAATTAGAAATGAGAAATTAAAGGAAAAAATAGAAAGTAAATGGAACTTATTAGATTATATACAAAAACTTAAGGAAACTTCTGATAATATCCTAAGAATATTTGATAGTAAAGCAAGAGGGGGAAGAAGCCCTTATGTATTTGCTGTGTCTTCCATATACATTGCTGAACATTATATATCAAGAAAAGAAGGAAGGAAACCATGTCTTACTCAAAAAATATTATCAGAAATAGCTGGAGTGGCAGAATATAGTATTAGAGAAAATTCAAGTTATATAAAGAAAGTATTAATGAATCTCAATGATGCTACCATTTATAAGAATTAACCATGCATACTCTTCTGCTATCAATGGATATAAACGTTTACCATTTAATAATATGCTAGCTGCTTCACACATATCATAAGTATTCATACTCATAATAAAAATTATCTTATAAATGCCATCAATAAATTTTACTTCACTTTTAGTAGATATATCAATTTTTATTTGTCTCGATTCATATTTATTCCTAATTTTCTCTTTCGTATTATAAATAATAATTTCACATTCCTCTATTATTTCATTATAGTCTGTGATATTATATTGAGTTAGTAATGTTATTTGTTGATTTATTGATTTTATAGTTTCTAAAATAATTCTATTTAATAAAAAAATTCTACATGGACAAAGAATTGTTAAATTTAAGTTTCTATTTAAGAAAATATTCCCTTTATGCAAAGAAATACGCACTTTTAAAAAAATATTTAATGTTCCTTCAATATCATTCATTTTAAGTAAATTTTTTGAATTAAGTAAAATTGGGTTATATAAAAGATTTTGTGAATATTCAGAAATTGATAAATCAAAAAAATAAATACTTAATTCTACTCCTTTATTTCTATAATAATTTTCCATAGTTTCCTTAAAATATTTTAATTTTAAATAAAGAAATGATATTAAATCCTGAATATCAAATTTATTAGAAATTATTATTTTAAGTTTAGAATTATCAATTAGGAATGAATAAAGTTCGAATACGATGTTACTTTCTATTTTATTTAAATAAATGGCATCAATATTTTCTTGAATTGTTTCTAAAAGAATTTTTTCATTATTATTTCTTAAGTTTAATGGAAGAATTAATAAAGTTATTAAATAAGCTATAGCTGCAGTCCATAAAAAAGATTTTTTATATTTCATTACCATGCAACCCTTACTATTAATAAATATTTTTCAAAATTCGTGAATAAGATAATCTCTTGTTCTATAGCAAAATTTTTCTTTATTGAGCCTACTTTAGATATTATTTTATCGTTAAAATTTTTTATAAAAATTTCACATTCATATTCTTTTGGACAAATGCTTGCAATTTTATTTAAAATACCTTCTAATGATTCATTACAAACTAATTTTCCTTTTAATTCTTCTATATAACCTAAACTATAAGAAAGTACTAAAACTCTATTTGCTATTTCATAAGCATGTTTTGATTTAATAAGAAAATTTAATTCTGAAGAATTATAATATACTGGATAGATAAAAGATAAGAAAATTAATGTTATAAAGAATGCTGCTAAAGCATCTAAAATGGATATCATCCTTTCTCACTCATGATTAATACTGGAAAAGAGAAAATTGTTCCATTTATTTCAATTTTATAAAAAGCTAATGAGAAAAAATGTTTATAACAACTTGAAAAATTTTTATTAATAGACCAATAGTTAATTGTTTCAATAGAGTTTAAGAATATTTCAAAATCATTTATATTTCTATAAGTTTTTATTAATTCTTCTTGCTCCCTTAAAGAATTTATAAGATAATAATTAATGAGAAATAATAATTGAATAGTAAATAATAAGAATATTAAGGAAATAGAAGCTATTATTAAACTTGCTTTTTTCATTTTTGATCACATTTTAAAATTTTTATTCCATTAATTTGATAATCGTAAGAAAAAATATATTCCATCCCTGGAAGTAATTCACAATTCAATATTGTTATTCTTAAAGAATATTGAGTAAAAAGTTCATTTTCTATAAATAAATTAATCTTAGAATTAGAAATAACTATTCTAAAATCTTTATTTGAAATATCTTTTGGTAAAAGTATTTTAATAGAAGACCTTGTTAAAAAAGCACAATTTATTTTATTTATTAAAATCTCCATTAATTGCTTAACACTATTCTTTAAAATAAATGAAGAATAAAGATTTTGCATATTAAATGATAATGAAATAATTATGCTACTAATAGTAATCCATATAGCTATTTCTAAAAAGGATTCAATTGTTTCCGATGGCATTTCTATCACTAATATCTTCAAATAAAACTTTTATTTCATTATTTTCCATTTTTATTATCAAAAGATAAACTCCTGCATTTAATCTATAGTTTATATTTAAATGAGTTTTAATTTCTTCTTCTATAATTATTGGATTTTTATCATTAATATTCCTTACTATAATTTTATTTCCAATAGTTGATATATTAACATTTTCCATGATTGAAAAAATGCAAGAATATTCTTTATTAGGATAAAGAGATACTATTTCAATGCCATAAATAATTTTATTAATTAAAAAACATAGAGAATTATAAGTTGCTTGTTTATTAACAATCCCTACACTATTAATAAATATTTGAGAGAAAATTAAAGATATGAATAATGAAATAAATATTGCTATTTGTTTTTCTACAATTTGTACCAAAGTAGACCACACCAAATATCATTATAAAAAAGAGATATTATTGTGCTAATTAGTAAAAATGGTATAAATGGTACTTCCTTTATAGTTATTTTATTAGAAAAAAATATGATGAAAAAAAGAGAAAAGAAACCTATAAAGATCCATGAGAAAAATGTAAAAAGAAAAAATTTAATATTCGTTAATATAAGAATATAAAGAAAAGAGATAAATGTTGCATAAATTATAATGTTTATTGGGAAAAAAATTAATTTATCAATTTTTGATAATGGATAAGTAAGGGAAAGAGCTAAAGTATACACAACATCACCTGGACCTATGGCATTTAATTTATACATAAAGTATGAAAGGATGTAAGTTAATGCTATATTATGCAATATTTGTATTCCATTAAGAAATAATATCTTGATAATTATTGAAAATATTCCTAAAGATATAAGTAATAATAAATTATAATTGCTTATGGCTTTATACTTAATATCCAAAATAGCTAAATAAAATGAAAAAAAAATGAAAAAAGAAAAAAGTATAAGTTCAATATTATCAATAAGAAACATTTTTTCTCTATTATTAAATGAAAGTGGTGCTTTTAAAAACCACTAAAAATTATAAAATAAGAAAAGAGGGGATAAAAATAAAACCATTAAGTTTATTCATTAATATTCAGCTTTTATTAGAATCATTAATAGAAGAAGTAAAAGCAATACATAAGGAAATATTAGAAGTAAAAACTCAATTAGATGATTTTATCGATGTATTAAATCTTTACAAAGAAAGTATTGCAAAAGATGATAATGATGATAGAAAAAGAATATCTATTAATGGAAAATAATGAAAATAAAATTTTTCATAATATAGAAAAAATAAATACACCTACGCCTATTTCAGCTAATTCTTTTTCTATTTTTGTTAAATGCGATTTTTGTAAAATAGTAAATAAAGATTTTTTAAAAAATGAAGAATGTTTAAAATGTATACTAACAATATTAATGAATTATCCAAAAACACTCAATATAATATTTAAAAAGGATAATGAATTCTATAAATTTAGAAAAAAAACATTTAAAAAATTAAAATATTTGCTTTATGATATAAAAAATCTATATTCATTTAATCAAATGGATAAATCTATTTTAAATCTTTTAATAGATAATCCAATAGAATTTATAGAAAGCATAATACAAAAATACAAAAATGATAAAAAATATGAGAAATTTTTAATAAAAATAAAAAATACAAAAGTACTATCTAAAATATTATTTAATTCTGGATTAACTCTTTTATCAAAAGAAGATTTCTTTAAAGAAATTTTTAATCATTCATATTTTATAAAAGCGTTCGAAATGGAAAAAAGAAATATAATAAAAGAATATAGATTTGATATATATCATTGTAGAATATTTTCTACAAACATAGGAGAAAATTTTTATGAAGTATTTCCTGCATGCGACATATACAATGAGAAAATTGTGAATTTATTAATTAAAAATTTAAAATCTGAAATAAATGAAGAGGAATTATTTAAAAAGTTTGGAGATTTTCTAGATGTACGTTTAAAAAGAGCATATAATTTTCTTAAAGAATATTTAAAGGAAAATAATATTGAAAAATCGAAAATAGAAACTATAGCAAGAATAGCATTATATAAGTCTATTAAATTACAAAATATAATGCCTCTTATAATGGATGAAGAAGTTGAGGAGTTTTTCTTAGACAATATTAATTCACCCATTTATCTAGACCATAGGGAATATGGTAGATGTATAACAAATATTTATCTAGAAAAAGACGAAATTGAAGCTTTTAAAACAAGATGCAAATTAGATTCTGGATATAGATTAGATGAAGAAAATCCTTCATTAAAGACAGAAATTATCACAAAAGATTTTCATATAAGAGTATCAATAGATATTCCTCCATTATCATTTGGAAGTACACATTTATGTGTAAGAAAGCTTAGAAAGAAAGCTTTTGTTTTACCAGAATTAATATTTAATGGGACGGTTAATTGTGAGGTTGCAGCATACTTGCTCTTATGTTTATTCTTAAGGAAAAATATAGGGATCATAGGTGAATCTGGTGCAGGAAAAACAACATTAGCCAATGCTTTGTTATCACTTATACCAAGTAGTTGGAGATGCATTTATTTAGAAGATGTTATTGAAAGTATAAACTTACAACCATATAATGTTCATCAAGTAAGGCTTCGTGTATCGCCCATTGAAATAAGAGGACAATATTGGTTTTCTAAAAATAAAACTAAGGAAATTATAAAACTTTTACATCGTTCTCCAACATATGTTTTTTTAGGCGAAGTACAAACGAAGAGCCATACAAAAGCCCTTTTTCATGCCATTGCTGCTGGGATAAAAACTATGTTTACTGTACATGCAAGTTCTATTCAACAACTTATAAGAAGATGGACTATTGTATATGATATAAACCCTATTTTATTAATGGATATAGATATATTAGTTTTTATTAGTAGATTAAATGGATTAGGTCCTAGAAAAGTTTTAGAAATAGATATGATAAATAAGAATATAAAAGATTTCACAAAGATTTATGAAGATGGATTAATAAAAGTATTTGAATATGGAAAAGTTGATATTATTCAAAAATTATTATATGAAAATAATGATTTAAGTAAAGAATTTGATCGATTAAGAAAAATACTTGATTTTTTAAGTAGGAATAAAATATTCGATTTGAATATTATTAGAAAAGCGATTGAGAGAAATGTATTCGATTTTAAAAATATTAATAAACTTATCTAAGAAAATACCAAAAAGAATTTGTATTATAGGGAAAAGAAATATACCAAAGGAAATATATGAAAATTCTTATTATATAGAAGCTGATGCAGAACGCCTTACAACCTTATTATTAATTTTATCAACTATTTTTTCAATAATCGTCTTTATTATATCATTATTATTTTTCAATAATGTAATTTTTTCTATAATGATTTCCATATCATTTTTTTACTTAATTTTTTTTATATTAACAAATATGATTTCTTCTAAAATTTTAGAAGAAAAATATGAAATTGAATCTTATGGAAGTCAAGTAATAGAAGATATGTATTTTGGTATTAAGTATACTTCTTTTCAAGATGCTTTAAAAACAATAATAAAAATGAATTATCCAAAAATTTCAGAAAAAATAAAGAAAATATTATTTAAAATAATTAATGGAGAAGAAATCGAAGAAGCATTTAAAAAAGGAATAGAAAAAATACCATCAGAAGCATTTAAAAAAGGAGTAATGGGAATTTTATATTCTAAAAATATTTCTAATAAAATAATAAATGATTTTGTATCGCTTCCGAATATGGAAATAAGATCTGCTTATAAAGAAATTTCTTCACAACTTGAAATAAGAATTTCTATTTTCCTTGCATATAGTTTATTTTCACCAATGATTTTAGCTATGAGTTTAATATTGTTTAAAATTTCAATATTTTTTTTCTATATTTATATTCCATTTCACACATTAATACTTACAATAATATATCGTTATGCTATTTATAATAAAGTAGTGAAGATTCTATGAGAAAGAGATTATTAATATTTTTAATTTCAGCAATTATTTCTTTTATTTTAATTTATAATTTGAGAAATATAGAATTATATTTACCATATTTTTCAACAATATATCTTTTGATTGATGAGGTAAGTCATGTTTTTAAAAAAAGAGAAGATAAAATTAATGAAAAAGATATCATTTTATTAAGCAATTATGCTTCAGAATTAACTAGAGGGATATCAGAAGAAAAAGCATTAAAAAATGCATTATTTAATATGAGGGAAGAAAAAGAGGGATATAATAAAATACTTCTTAAAATTATTAATGGAGAAAATATAAGTAATATTTTCAAAGGACATTATAAAAGAAAATTATTTAATATTATTCCCTATGAGTTAATGAAAAAGAATCCTGCTAAGGCAGGAAAAATTTTACAGCAAAGAATACATAGATTTAATGAATTAATGAATTTAATGAAAGAAAGAGAAGAAATACTTCGTATAATGGAATTTAGAACAAACATAATGATATTTACTTTTTCTTTTTCACTTGCAATTTTAACTTTAATTGCCCCTACTTTAACCATATTATATAATAAATATAGTTATCAATTTAATATTAATGAATTGATTTTAGTAAATTCTTTAATGATAGTAACATGTTCTTATCTATGTTCTAAAGCTGCTTTTTCTAAAAAAACTTTTAGAACAATCATAACAGCTTTAATGATTTTTTTAGTAACTTTTACAATATTTTCACAATTATTGGTGCTTAAATAGTATTATAAAATTTTATTTTGAAAAAGAAATGATAACTTTAATGAATATTCTCTTAAAAAAAGTAAAAGATTTCCTTTATAAAAAACATATTTGTGCACAATTAGTAGAAGAAGGGCTTTTACTTAGCATATCACTTTTTGTCTTAGCAATGCTTTTAGGAACTGTTCAGAATTTAAATAAATCTTTTACAAATTTCTTAAATACGGTTTGGAAATCACTCGAAGATCTTGCTACACAACTTTTTGGTTGGTTATGGGGAAAATAATTTGGAAAATGATAAACAAAAGAATTTTATTATCCTTTTTTTATTTATACTTTTATTAATAAATTTTTTCTGGATAAATAAGGAAATAAAAAATATTTTTAATGATATTTTTTCTTTGGATCAGTTTGTTTATATAGTTATTATGATAGGCATATTAACTTTGATCATTTCTTTAAAAACAATATTTAAAAAAAGGGAAATAGGAAATATTGAAAAAATATTTTCAAATGATGATTATACAATTATAGAAAATAATGGGAATATTATAGCTATAAAAGGTTTAGAAATACAAGAATTGAAAGAATATGATCAAAAAGAAGATGCCCTAGATAAATTTCAAACATTTATTTCAACATTAGTTAAAAATAAAGTCCCTTGTATTTATACACTTTCAATAATGCCTTTTGGAGGGATAAAGAGCCTTATAAGTAATGAAGAAGTAGGCTCAAGAATATGGCTTATGACATTTGGAAAAAGCAATAAAGAAAATAAATCTATTGAAGAAATGGAAAGGAATTTTATAATAATGGAATCTGCTCTTCAAACAGCATTTCCAAAAATTTATATAAAAAAAATTGAAAAAGAGGATTTAAGAAATTTCTTTGAAGTTTTTCTATTTAAAAAAAAATAAGAATAAAGAAGGACATACTTCATATTTTCCTTCCTTTTACATCACCTTATACTTTTACTAGAATCCTTCCAAGTATAAATGATAATCAAAAAGATGTTGAGCAAGAAAAATTTCAGGAGCAAATATACTTAGGCTGGTCAATTGAAAGTAGTTTTGAAAAAAGTAAAGAATATTTGAATATAAATAATATAAATAGGCATATTATTATTTTTGGTTCAACTGGAACAGGGAAAACAACTACTACTCTATCCATTGCTCTAAGATTATGGGAAAAAGGATTTCCAATTTTAATTTTAGATTGGCATAATGAATATGGAAAAATTGCTGAAAAAATTAATGGAAGAATCATTTCATTAGGTAAAGATGGTTCGTATTCGATTAATCCTTTTAAACCATTATTCTTAGAAGATGATATATATACCCATATAGATATGCTATGTGATATTTTCTCTGAAACCTTCAATTTTTCAGCACCACAATCATACATGTTTCTTAAAGCTTTAGTAGAAGAATATAAAGCAAGAGGTTTCTTAAATAAAGAAGTAAAGAAGCTTGAAGCTCCAAATTTATTAGCTATTTTAGAAAGGATTCAAAGAATGGCACCATATTCAAGATTTGATTATGAAATTAAAATGGCTTTAGAAAGAAGATTACAACCATTAACTTTAGGACAATTAGGGGAGATTTTTTGTGGAGAAAATATTATAAAAATTGATGATATAATGCAAGGATTTACAGTTATTGAGTTAGGATATATTAAAAGCTATTTATCAAAAAGGATTTTACTATACTTAATTTTAAAATTGATTTATGATTATTGCATTCATAGAGGAAAGATAGATAAACTTATTCATGTAACAGTGATTGAAGAAGCACAAAATATAGTTCCTATGAAAAAGGATTTTGAAATACCATCAATAGGAGAAAGATTAATTTTTGATGTTAGAAAATTCGGTGAAGGAATAATATTAGTAGCTCAACTTCCATCACAAATTTCGAGTAACATTACTAAAAATGTCTCAACAAGAATAATACATGCAATAAAAGGGAAAAATGATATAACATATTCTTTTGGAAAAAGTGGAATATATGAGGGGGAAAAGATTCTTCAAAGTTTAAGAGAAGGGGAAGCAATAATAGATAGTATAGGAAAAAGAAATGTTAAAATTGTTTATATAGAGCCGCATGAATTACTTGAAATTAAATGATATTTCTTTTATCCCCTTTTTCTATGTATTTTAAAATAAAGTCAAGTTTACCCATTTTTTCGAGAAAAGTAATCCAATCAATAGTATTTTGTTTACCATTTCTTAAAAGAATTAAAGATATTTCTTTTAAAATTTCATTAATTTTTTTATTACTTACATCTAATTGAAATACAATTTCTTTACCATAATATTCTATGGCTTCACAATAAACTAAATCTATTAATTCAGAAACAATATTATCTCTAATTTTTTTATAAGGATAATTTCTTTTCTTTAATCTTTTTATAAGAATTAATGGATTACATCTTAAAACGATAACTTTACAAAGTTTTTCTTTAGGAATATATATAGGAAAATGAGAAGCAATAACTATTTTTCTTTCTTCTTTTTTATATATTTTACTTAATTCTTTTCTTAATTTTCTTAAATTAAGAATGTAAGATCTATATTTTCTATCATAGTAATAAAAAAGTTTTTTCTTTTTAACCAAAGTAGGAATATCTATAAATAACCCTTTAAGATTTTTAGCTAATTTTTCTCCAATTAAAGTTTTTCCGCTTCCTGGAGTACCAGTTAGTAATATTACATTGCACATATGTTTTATAGAAAATTCTTCTCTTAAAAATATTTTTAAGCATAACTCTATTAAATCAAAGCCAAGTTATACTTATACTTATAATGTAGATAGGTTATTATATGATGCTCCGGCCGGGATTTGAACCCGGGACCCTCGGCTTTCTCCATTTTTAACGAGAGGCCGAGATACTTAACCGGACTATACTACCGGAGCATAAATAATAAATTCTCATAAGTAGAATTTATTATTTTAAGAAGTTGACTCTTCTATTTGAATATGTTCTAATCCAAGAGATTTTAATAAAGGTTCTATACTTGGAATTTTTTTACGATTTGATAGTTTAGCAGAAAATTGAGCAATTTTTGGTAAGTATTTAATGAAAATATTAAGCCTTTTCTTCTTTTCCTCCTTTTTCTCTATTTTTGAAAGATGGTTTTTTAAAGCTCTAGCAGCTTCACGTATTGCTATGGTAATTTCACGTTCAATTTCAGGCCTATCTGCTATAGCTTCTTTTCCAACAGTTTTATAAGGGATTCTTGTTGAACATAAATGAACAAATATCGCTAATGCTGCCTCCTTTGGAACTTTATAATTATTCCAATTTATTTTTTCAAAAACTACTTTCCATGAAACATCAGCTCTTTCATCATATAATAATGGAATTTTATTAGCAAATCTATGCAATTGATAAGTATCGCTTATTGGAATTTTTCCACCATAAGCTAAAGCAACTTCAACAATAAATGGAAAACCACTATAAGCTGCTGGTGGTCTTTGTACTACTTCTATAAACTCTGGTTGAAATTCTTTCTCGATTCCTGCTTTCAAAAGATCTATTCCTATTGGAGATAAGGTAGAAGCATCTGGAGCTCTAAAATTCTTATATTTCCTAATTGCTTCTATAAGTTTTGTAACATCTTCATGTTTAAGCTTTTTTGTATTAGCATTTAATGGTAAACCAGCTAATTCAAGTATTTCTTTAGCAGTTTTAGCTCCTACTTTCTGAAAACTCGTAGTTAAGAAATTAAAAAGAGTTCTTGCTTTTGTTTCAGATAAAAGGCGAATCATTGCTTCAGCATCTACACCTAATGGATGTGGTAAAGCTTCTTTAGGTGGTTTTGGAACATTATTAACAACTCTTTCAAAAAGATATAGCCTTCCTTTAGGATCAATAAAGCTTATTGTTGCATGTGGATTTGCTATAGATGTTTCTCTTAAATATTCTATTATTTTCCTTTTTGAATTTTGATAATCAGCTTCAAGAGTAAAATCTACTATTGTTCCTCTCCAATTATTATTGTTACGATGAACTTTATGGTCTAATATTCTTGGTTTATTTTCAACTATATCTATCATTAGTTTATATTCATGAATATCCTTACCTTTACTAGATATCACTATAGCAGGTTGATTAGTAGTTATTTGTCCATAGAGTAATGCCATTGTACCTCCTAAACCAAAAGTTCCTCTACTTTGCTTATTACTATATTTAGACCCATAAAGCACCGTTGCAAATGCGCGTGGAATATATTCAGCATCTACACCTATTCCATTATCCTCTACATAAAGACGGTAAATCTCTGTTTCACCTTTTTCTTCTATAATTGTTAATTTTATTTTTATTAATGGAAGAATTTCGCCTATTTCGCAAGCATCTAAGCTATTTTCTACAAGTTCTCTGATAGACATATATAATGCTCTACTTGGGTTTGTAAAACCAGCAATATCTCTATTACGGTAAAAGAAATCAGCTGGAGATATTTGCTCAAACTTTACTTCACTCATAGAATACCACTCAATTTAAATTCTCATTTTTTATATTTTAAGAAAAAGGATATAAAAACCTATATTTAAACTTCAAATAGAATAAATATTTAAATTTTTTAATAACTCAATATTTTTTTAAATTTTCTTTTATGAGCATATTCATTTAAAAAGCGATATACACTACTATGTTGAGCCCCACTAATAAGTTTATTTATAGCTTCTTCAGCAATTTGTAAACCTTCTATATCCCCTATTATAGATACCGTATGACCATACACTGAAATAAATGTTTTTGTATACTCTTCAATTATTCTTCTTGTTTTTCCTCCAGCTCCTATTATTCTACCTTTAATTCTTCTTAAAGTATTCTTATTTTTACCTAATATTGATTCTAAATCTATTATTCTCAAAAATGTATTTTCATCAAAGAGTTTGAAAGCTCTTTCTGGTGAAAAACCTCTACCAATCGCTAATACTATATCTCTAGCTCTAAAAAGTTTGCTTGGATCATCATTCTTGGAAGGGAGAGTAATAGTTACAACTCCTTCTTTACTATCTATTGTTAATGATACATTTAATTCTTTCTCTATTCTAGATTTAACATTACCATTCGTTCCTATTAATACTCCAATGCGCTCAAGAGGGATATTAACAATAAAACTTTGTTTATTAAAATTCTCCATTTTCTGTCCCTATAATCCAATTAAAAACTTCCTCTTCATTAATAGTTGCTACTCCTTTTTTATGAAAAAACTTTGTTATATTTTTTATATCTCTACGAAGAAGATCATTTGCAAGAGGATGTGTTGATACTACTGCTTGTGAGAAATCCATAAAAATAGGATCTAAGTTTTCATCAATAAAAATATTATATTCACTTAAATCCCCATGAATTAATCCTGCATTATTATATAGCTTGAACATATTTTCTAAAACTTTTTTATAAATTTCATTATAGTCATCTTTAGATAATGATACATCAACTAATTTAGGATAAGGTGTATCATTAATTCCCATGAAACTCATTCCAAGAACATTATTTTTAACAAATAATGGTTTAGGAACTTTTATCATAGCTTGATATGCTTTTTCTAAATTATTAAATTCTCTTCTAGCCCAAAGATATATAAAATCACGAAAATCTTTTGGTATTTTTTTAAATCTAGGGTCTGAAGAAACATAAATTGCTCTATTTCTTTTAAATTCAGCGCTTAAAATTAAATATATCTTTACAGCTATTTTACCTTCTTTTCCTAATGCTAAATAAACCCTAGATTCTTTTCCAGCACTTAAAACTCCATAAAATTCTTTTATATCTCCACTTTTCATTAAATCATATATTGTCATTAATGTAAGCTGATCGAATACTTCTTCTAATACTTCATTTAATTCTGATCTTTTTCTTAAATACCTTTGTTCTCTATCTAAAAGATATTCCTTCTGTCTTATTTCTTTCTCAATTTTATCAATTTTCATTCCGCACCCTCTATTCTTTTACGTAAAAAATCTGGCAATTCTCCTTTTTTAGCTATCTTTATAGCTTGATTTTTTGTAAATCTCCAAAAAATATCACCTCTACTATCCCTTTGAAAGTCCCATGGAGAAACGGCTACTAAATCACCTTCTTTTATCCATATTCTTCTTTTAAGTTGTCCTCTTATTCTACATATTCTTTGTTTTCCATCAGAACAATCAACTATTACTCTATCAAAGCCAAGCAGTTTATTCACTATTCCATAAACATCTCCTGGACCTAATTCAATAGGTTCTTCTAATTCTTCTTCTGAAACTATTTTCCTTTTTCCCATAATAATCACTTTAATTAAAAATAAAAGTAGTAATTAATAAAGATAAAAGTTTAAGCTTTTATTTTTATGAAAATAAATACTTATATTTAAGATTTTTTATTTTTCAAGATTGAAATGAAATGTCAATAATCATTAAATATTCTAATATACTTAAAATAATGTTTAAGTTAATTGGAATTATAATAGCAATAGTTTCATTTTATTTACTTTATATTCTTTTACAAATAGATTTTTTAAGTTTCCCACTATTTAAACAATTACTTGCTCCATTATTAATAATATTAATTGTTTTATCTATATTAATCACTATATCATAGATTATGTATTAATTCCTTTTTAGCATAATTAATATAAGTTGAAAAATGCAGGGGTTTTCCTAGCCTGGTAGGGAGGCAGGTTCAGACCCTGCTGGCGTAGACATTGGCGCAAGCCATCGTGGGTTCAAATCCCACCCCCTGCATATTTTGAATGAAAAATTTTAATTAAAATATTATTCTTTATGAATTAATCTTAATTAATAGTAAACTGCATTCATATTTTAGTCCAAAATAATCTCCCCAAAGTTTCATTATTAATGCTCGTAATAAGATAAAAAACACTATTAAATTAATGAAATTAAAAAATTTTTTATAATTCATCTAATTCAAATTCTTTATGTATTGCTTGAATGGCTTTTTCAGAATCTTTTTCTTTTACTACAAATGAAATATTCAATTCAGAAGAGCCTTGAGCTATCATTCTTACATTTATTCCTTGCTTGGCAACTGCATTGAATATTCTCGCAGCTACTCCAGGTGTTCCTTTCATCCCTGCTCCTACTACTGCAATAACACTTATATCTTCTTCTGTTTCAATATTCTGTATAAAATCTTTCCTAAATATAGATGTTTCAAATGCGGTTATTGCTTTTTCTAAATCTTTTCTTTTAATGATAAATGAAATATTTGCTTCTGATACACTTTGAGAAATCATTAATATATTTATATTATTTTTTCCAAGTATATCAAAAATCTTAGCAGCTACTCCAGGAGTGCCTATCATTCCTAACCCACTAATAGTTATTAATGCTACATCATTTATCGATGTTACAGCTTTTACTATTTTTCCCTTAACAATTTTAACTTCTTTAGTTATTAGTGTCCCAGGATTTTCTTGATTAAATAAATTTCTTATTCTAACAGGTATATTATCCTCCATCGCAGGCTCTAATGCTTTTGGATGCATATATTTTGCTCCAAAAACAGCCATTTCTATTGCTTCTAAAAATGATAATTCATTTAAAGTTTTTGCAAATGGCACAATTTTTGGATCTGCTGTCATTAATCCATCAACATCTGTCCATATCCATATTTCATCAGCTTCTATAGCTGATCCAATTATAGTTGCAGTATAATCCGATCCACCTCTTCCGAGAGTTGTAATCATTCCTTCTTGATTAAAAGCAATAAAACCGCTTATAATTGGTATTATTTTTTTATCCAATAAAGGAAGTATTTTTTCTCTTATTTGGTATTTTGTCATATTCATGAGTGGTTTAGCTTCTCCAAAATTTGAATCTGTTATTATTCCAGCTTCTCCACCAGTGTAATATTTAACTTTTAATCCAATATCTTTTAAAATTCCATAAATAATTGGTGTAGATAGTCTTTCTCCGAATGATAATATATAATCTTTTATTCTAGGTGTTATTTCTCTTAAATATGTTACCCCTATTAGAACCTTTTCCAATTCGTTTATTAATTCTTTAATTATTATTTCTATTTCTTTTTTTATATCTTCATTTTTAATAGTTTCTTCGATTATTCCTAAATGTTTTTTTCTTAAATCATTAACTCTTTCTTTAATAATTTCCTCATTTCCATTAATTGCTTCTCCAGAAATTTTTATTAGAAAATCAGTAACTCCTTTTAATGCTGAAATAACTATTACTAATTCATTTTCTTTAGAATGTTTATATATAGTTTTTGCTACATTTAAAATTGACTCTTTATCTTTTAAAACACTACCTCCAAATTTCATTACTATTTTCATTTAATCACCTTTAAGAAGTACTCTTAATTAATAAAGTTTCTTTTATATCTATTAAATCCCTTATTATTGAACTTGCGGTTTCAATTCCACCTGCACCATGCCCAATAATTGTTTTATCACCTGAATATTCTGTTGTAAAAGTAACAGCATTCAATGTTCCGTCCACACATATCGGATCCTTCATAGATACTTTAATTGGTGATACTTCTAAATTTTTATCTATTTTTCCTACAAGTTTTATTTTGCATCCCTCATTTTTTGCTTCTAATAATTCTTTTAAGGAAATACCACTTATACCTTTAATATTTACATCTCTTAAAGTAACTTTTTTATTTAAAATATAATTTGCTATAATAACAAGTTTACATGCAGCATCTATTCCATCTATATCCATTGATGGGTCAGCTTCAGCATAACCTAATTTTTGAGCATTTTCTAATGCTTTTTCAAAAGGAATATTTTCTTCAAGCATTTGTGTTAATATATAATTTGTAGTTCCATTTAATATTCCTTTAACTAAAGTGATTTTTTCCCCTTTTAAGCATTTTTTAGCTAATTCAAGTATAGGTGTTCCACCTCCAACAGTTCCACTAAATTTAAAGCAAACATTATTATATTCAGCCAATTCTATTAAAGCTGGTAATGCTAAAGCTAATGGTCCTTTATTTGTAGTTATTACATGTTTTTTATTTTTAAAAGCAGATTTTATATGCGTTAATCCTGGTTCTCCATCTTTAATATTTGTAGGAGTTGTTTCAATAACTATTTCAGCTTCATAAGATTCTATTATATCTAATGCTGTTTTTTCTTTATACCCATATTTTGGATCATAAGATACCGAACCATATTTTTCTTTAATTTTTAAAATTCTTTCCAAATCTAATCCTTCTAAATTTATAGCTGCTCCTCCTTTATCTATAATTGCTATAATCTTTGGTTTTAATCCATATTCTTTTATTATTTCCATTTGTTTTATTGAAAGTATTTTTGTAAAATTTTTTCCAACATTTCCATATCCTATAAGTATAATTCTCATTTTCTTTGCTCTCCAAAAATAGCAATTTATAATTATTATAAAATTATAAAAATTTTTATCTATATAGATTAAAGATATTTATTATGAAAGCTGCAGTATATGGAATAAATGGATTAAGTATAATGGATGTAGATAAGCCAAAGCTTTCTAAGAATGAAGTTTTAATAAAAGTTCATAAAGCAGGAATATGCGGAACAGATAAAGCTATTGTTTCAGGAGATTTTATTGTTCCAAAACCATTAATCATTGGTCATGAATTTTCAGGTATAATTGAAGAAGTTGCTCCAAATATAAGTAGGGAAGTTATAGGTAAAAGAGTTGTGAGTGAAATAAATATTGTATGCCATAAATGTTACTTTTGTTTAATAAATGAGAAAACACATTGTTTAAACAGGAAAGCTATAGGAATAGATATTAATGGAGCATTTGCAGAATATGTAAAAGTCCCTTTTGAAAATATATATTTTATACCTGATAATATTTCAATGGATGAAGCAACATTTATTGAGCCTATTGCAGCCTGTATAAGATCTTTTGAAATTGTTTCTTTTAAACCAAAAGATAATATAGTAATTTTAGGACCTGGCCCAATTGGTTTACTTTCTATGCAAATTGCTAAAAAATATGGTATAGGAAAAGTTATTGTATTAGGTACCAAAAAAGATAGATTAAAAATAGCTAAAGAACTTGGAGCAGATTTAACAATAAATGTTCTTGAAGAAAATTATATCGAAAAAGTTTTAAAAGAAACAAATGGAATCGGAGTTGATATGGTTATTGAAGCTACTGGAAATCCTGAAGGAATTTCTGAAGCTATTAAGCTTGTTCGTTCAAGAGGGAAAATAATCATGAAAACTACTTGTGGAAAATATTCAAATATAAATGCTACGGAGTTAGTTGTTAAAGAAGTAGAGTTAATAGGCACAAGATGTGGACCATTTGATAAAGCTATAGATATGCTAGCTAAAAAGGAAGTTGAAGTTTTAAAGCTTATTTCTCATATATTTCGACTTGAAAATATTTTAGAAGCATTTAAATTAATTAATGAGAGAAAAGCTTTAAAAATCCTTATAGAGATTTAAGAGAATGGTAAAGTTGTTTGTTTTAATGAAATTTTCTTGCCTAAACTTTCAAAAGTTCTTTCTATTACTTGATCAAAAAGATTTAAATAATATTCAATATCACAATCTTCTAATTCAAAAAATTCAACTGGTCTAGCTCTATAATTTATTGCTTCTTTCCCTTTTATTATTAATATTTTAATATTTTGTCCTCTATGTATTTCTATTCCTTCTTTTTCTTCAAGAAATTTACCTGCTGAAACACCTTTTGTTACTCTTTCATATTCTTCAATTTTCTTAGTCAATTGTTCTATTATTACTAAATCTTCTTTTGTAATATTTTTAGAAATTAATTTATTTCTATATTTCTGAATTGCTTTTAAAGCTTTTTCAAAATCTTTTGTTTTTAAAATAATTTCTATTAATTCCTTTTGAGCATCTCTAATTATTTTTGGATAATCTTTTCTAATATATTCAAATCCTTTAGATTCTATTCTTCCATTTATAAGATGCGCGTATTTCTTTTTTGCTAAATATATTGCTCTATTAGCTATATATTGTAATTCAATTTTTATTGGAAGTTTTTCATTAATTTTCTCGATCAATTCATAGCATTTTTTAGTCGTACCATTAGTAAATTGAATACCATCTGTATCTATATAAACTACTTTGAAACCTTCTTTTTCTATTATTTTCCTTATTTCATTAATAAAGTGTCTTCCAATTTTAGTAATTAATTCTGCTGCTTCTTTATTATATACTCTACTCCCAATCCATCCTAAGTAGCCATAAATGCTATTGGCACATTTTTTTAACACATATTGTTTTGCATATAAGCTTTTATATCGAGAAGAATCTTTTTTGTATTTTTCCATTTCTTCTTTTATTTTCCTTCTTTCATTAATCAATTCAAGTACAATTTCTGAAATTAATCCTTTCTTCTTTTTGCAAACATATGCTTTAACATCATTAAGTTTTAATAAACTTTCATTTGGCTTACAACATTTGCAATTAATTGTTTCAAAACTAATATTATATTCATTTATTATAGAAGGATACATTGAAGCTACATCCAAATATACCATATTTTCATATACTCCAGGAGATTTTAACCAAACATAACCTCCAATATATTCTTCTGCTTCTCTTTTCATAGTTTTATCAGGTCTTTCGGGTAAGAGAATATTTTTCTCCCATGCTTTTTCTAATATTAAATTATCAACTATTTCCCCCATCGTTATTCTTATAACATTATTTGGCATTACTTTTACCAATTTTGCTAATTCAAATTGGAATGGCAATAATTCATCTGAAACTTTCTTAATTAGTTTAACTTTTTTTATAGCATATTCTATTATTTTATTTTTTCCATTTTCATTTTTCCAAAATTCTCCAATTTTATATTCAGGCATTTCTTCTAAATCTTTTATACCTAATTCTTCAGCTACTTCAAATAATGATTTTGTTGCTAAATGCGGAAAATCTCTCCAAGCAATTGAAAATAAATCAAAATTTATTCTTCCTGCAATATAAGTTTCTTTTAATATCATTCCTCTAAAATATTTCCCTGTTTCAATTATTTCTGAACCATCTTTTGAAATATCTATTTTTATTCCATTTTTCTTAGCTCTAGCTATAATATATGGCCAATCATTCACATCTTGCCCATAACCAATTATTATATCTGGATCATATTCTTTGATGAAATTGAAAAAATCTTCTATTACTTTTTTATCATTTTTTTGATTTATAAAAATTTTTTCTCCAGAATCTGTTAAACATGCTATTACTAAAATTTGATCTTCTCCTATTTTTGGATATCCATGCTTAGAATAAATTATTGTTGTAAAGTATAATGTTTTAAGTTTAATTTCTTGTGGTATTTCTATTTCTTTTATATTTGAAAATTCGATCGAATCTATTTCAACAATTGATAAAGGAGTTATATTATTATCTAAAATGAATTGCTGCCAAGCAGGCATTTTATCATAAGTTGTTTCTAAACCTATTTCTTTAGCTATTTTCCTTCTATCTTCAATTTTATTTGTAAAAATTTTTAATACTTCAATTTTCTCTCCATCGATTATTTTATAATCTTTTTCATAATTAAAAATTTCTTTATATTTTTTCTCATTCAATATTTTTTCAATATTCTTTATTGAGGTTTTTTTATTTAATATATAGAAATATGGTTTATAATTTTTTGAATAAGCAATAATTGTTTTTTCGCCATTCTTTAGAAATATTCTTAATTTATTTCTTTTTTCATCAAAATCGCAAAAATAAAATATACCTCTTAACACATATTGTATTAATTATTTATTATTATAAAAGTTTTAAAATATAAATTTAAAAAGAAATGAAATTGTTAATATTTTCCTCCAGCTAATTCATTTAATTTTTTTATAAAATCTTTTTCTTTCCCACTTAATATTATTCCTGAAGCTGCTACACTATGTCCATCCCCAAAACCATCGTATAAATTGCATGCTTCTGGAAGAATTTTTGAAAGTGGCAAAGCTTTATTTTTCTCTATTAAAATTGATAATTGTTTTGGTGCACGTGCAGAAACTTTTACATAATTTTTTTCAAGATTTCCAAAATTTGGTATTATTGAAGACATATTCATTATTCCTATTAAATATTTATTTTGATCAACTATTTTTTTCTGAAAGCTTAAATAAGAACAAAAACTTCCAATAACTTTTGTTCCCATTCCTTTAAAATTATCTTTTGCATGAAACCATTGTATATAAGATAATTTTTCTAAACCTTTTTTATACAATTCTAATAGCATTCTTTTATTAGCTTCTTTTCTTTCTTCCTCAAGTTTTTTAATTTCATTTTCTGATTTTTCATCAATTCCTTCTAAGCATATTCTAATTCCTTTTTCTGGGCCACCTCTATAATATCCAACTGAACCTAATATTGATAAAAATGAAGATAATCTTTTATATGATAAAGGTTTGCCTAATGATAAAATTTTAATATCTTCTATATTTTTATTTCTTGAAATTGTTATAATTTTTTCATTTAAAGCATCTTTAATAACTTCTTTATTCAATCCTGTAATTGTAGGAATTTCAGCTGAACCTATTATTGCTAAATATGATAATTTTTTATTTTTTTCATTAATTTTTTTTGAGAAAAAATAAGCAATTGTTGAAGCTGAAGCATCTTTTTCTCCACTTAATCCATAAAGTTCTGGATTTATATTATGAATATATGGATTGTCACAATAAGTTGTATCATGATGATCTAAAATGATTGTTAAATTTTTTGATTCATTTTGTTTAGAAATTTTTTCTACATGTGCAGAACCTATATCTGTATAGATATATAGAAAGTTACTTTTAGAATGAAGTTCTTTAATTACTTCAGGAAACAATTTTTCTAAGCATAAAGTTTTAATTGAAAGGCCATAATCTTCAAGTGTTTTCTTTATAATTGCTGCAGAACATATACCATCTGCTTCATCATGATGTATTATAAAAGCTTCTTTTCCTTTAAAATCTTTAATTTTTTTTATTGAATTTTCAATATCTTTAAAAAATTTTTCCAAGTTTTGCATTAATATTTTTAATAAAATACTATATTATAAATATTTTTAAAATAAAATTTATTTTCTTTCTATTTCAGCTAATCTTTCTGGTAGAAATTCATTAACAATGAATGGTAACCCATATCTAGAAAAAGCTTCAAGTTCTGCCTTTTTTTGATGTTTCCAAAAAACATTTATTTCTTTTTTCCATGGATCTTTTTGATATCTTGGGTCTTTTTCAAGCTCTTTTAAACGTTTAATATCTATGTTTGATAATTTCATTGCAGGTAATTTATATCTTTCAATATCACTTGCATATACTCCAGCCCATAAAGCATCTGGAATATTTAATTCTGTTATATGTGCTGCTAATGCTGAACCATAAATAAGAACTGAAGCTATGTGCATTCCAAAAACATCTGCATCGGTAAAAATATATATTGGAAGATGCAATTCATGATTTAATCTTCTTATGAAATGCCTTGTAGCTCTAGGAGCTTGACCGGCAGTATGAATTAATATTGCTTTAAATTTTTCATGTGCTTTTTCTTCTAAGAATCTTTGATAAACTGCGCCTTTTTCTACAACTAAAACCATTTTAGCTTTACATTTTATAAATTCTGCTTTTGCCATACTTGGACCAATCATTGCACCATCTGGAATAGAAGTTAAATCAAGTCTCCTTCCTTCATAACCTTTAGTAGTAAATTCAACTATTAATGGTCCAAAAACAGATGACCTTTCTTCTGGAAAAACATGAAAGTTTTCACGTGAAGTATTTAGAAGAGCTTCTAAATCCATTATTGTATCATCGCTTTCAGCTTGATCTTTAAAATCTATTCCAAATCCTAAGGCATTATAAAATGCATCTCTAAGAGTTGATGTTTTATCTGTTAAAATTAATTCTTTTGCAAAAGTTGCTAACCAAAGGAGTTGGGCAAATGGTCTTAAATGTCTAATATTACGTGCAGACCTAAAGATTTTTTTATCTCCTAAAACATATTGTCTTATTTTTGGATTATAAATAATGTTCGTTGTTGATCTACTTGGAAGCTCTATTGAAGGGAAATGTTTTTTATTTATTTCATCATAAATATTTATTCCTAAGTTTTCTAATTTTTTCAATATTTGAAGCTCAATTTTTTTAGAAGTATATTTTATACTTTTTTCACTTGTTTCTAGAGGCATATTTTCTCATATTTATTTCTTCTTAATAAAGATTTTAAAAGAAAGACATTGATTAATTTATATAAAAAAATTTTAAAAATATTAAGTATGAAATTCTTTCAAAAAAATATGAAAGAAAGACAGAAAAAATTGCAAAAGATTTAATTAGAAAAATTAATTCAAAAATACTTTCTGGTAAAATTGTTGAAGCAGAAGCATATTATGGTAAAGAAGACCCTGCATCTCGAGCATATGTTGGAAGATCAAAATATGTTGTAAAATTACTTTATGATAAACCAGGGAAAACATTAATTTATAATGTTCATGCAAATTGGCTTTTTAATATTGTTGCTCATGAAAAGGGAAAAGCTGGAGCTATTTTAATAAGAGCAATAGAACCAATTGAAGGAATAAAAGATATAATAAAGAATATTTTTAAATTAACTAATGGACCGGAAAAATTAACAAAAGCTTTAAAAATAAATAAGGAATTAAATGGAATTTCTGTTACAAATATTGAAAGCTCAATTATAATTATAGAAAGTATGAATGAAGAAATTGAAACTTGTTCTTCTTATAGAATTGGTGTAAGCAAAGATTTAAAGAAAGAACTTAGATTTTTTTTATTAAAGGAAATAAATTTGTTTCTAAATAAGAGAATAAATAAAAATCTAAGAATTTTTAAAAAACCAAAAATTATATAAGCAAAATTTCTTTTATTAATTTCATGCCAGAAGAAGAATATGAAAAATTAAAAGATTTTCTTAATAAAATCGAAGAAGATCTTAATTATGGCGTAAGAAAAATTATACCTGGAATTATAGAAATGAGAATGCTACCTTTAGATCTTCGTATCTCAATAGAAAATGCTTGGAGAGAAATTGAAGAAATATTTGATAAAGTTTTAGAATTAATTAATGATATTAAGATAAGTGATTTTCAAAAAGTAGGACTTTCAAGTGCAGAATTGGATTTAAAAATTTCAATATTTAATTTATTACATTATAATTTTAGAAAAACACTTTCTCAAGAAGCTTTTAAAAAATTACTTAAAGCTGCAGATAATATTCTAGAGGGGCTTAGTTTAAATATATTCTTAGTGCATCGTATAATTGGATTTAAAGAAAGTATTGAATTGTTACTTTAATTTTCCAATAATGCAAAGAGAGAGGTTCATAGTTATCCATTTAATTTCTATTGATCTTGATAAAAAAAAGGCTTTAATTAAAAAATTAAAATTAAAATTTAAATTTAAGTATGAATAAAATGTTTAATGCCCCGCGTAGCTCAACTTGGTAGAGCATCCGGCTGTAGAAGGCATAGGCAAGATGTGTATTAATACACACAATGAGCCTATGTCAGCCACCAAGTTTGAAGAGACCGGAATGTTCCCGGTTCAAAAGAAGTTCGTACGAATTTCTGAAACTCCGGGCGCGGGGACTCAATTTTTTAATCAAAAAATTATTCTTAATTTCTATTTTCTAACTCCAATAGAGTATAAATATCTTTAAAATTTAAACTAACATTTCATAAATTTAGAAAAACATAAATATTTTTCATATTTCTCTTTAATCGTGGAGAAAATAGATAGGTGGATAAAAAGAGGGCAAAATGAAGCAAAAACTACTAGATTAATTAGAAAAGGCTTTATTAAAGAATATTTTTCACCAATTTTAAAAAGATTAGGTTATGAAAGAATAAAATTTCCAAATAAAGAAAAAAGAATTTCATTTTTATCTCCTGATAAAATTCTTTGTATTTCTTTTGATTTAGAAACAGGAAATGATTATGCTAATTCTGAAAGATTCGTATTCGTTGATTTTATACTTATGCTACCAAATTTAAGAAATTTTCCAGATAAGCTTAAACATTTAGGCTTTTTAAGAATTAAAATAAATGAAGCTATATATTGGTACAGACGTTTATTCGTTGAATATAAAAGTAGAAGATCAACTGCAGAAGATGCTTTCAATTATATTTCTTCTACAGAAAAAGAAATATTAGAGATACTTAAAGAATATTTACTTTAATTATCTAAAATTTTTAGACTATAATTCTGAAAAATTAGAAAAGAAAAAAATATTTTAATAATAAAATCTCC
>Ga0078972_1003608_pt1 | contig 45666 bp, 45 predicted proteins | sample YelNatPaOPGAMG01_FD_67568 | JGI IMG/M metagenome (GOLD analysis project Ga0078972, IMG submission 67568) | Hot spring thermophilic microbial communities from Obsidian Pool, Yellowstone National Park, USA - OP-RAMG-01 (SPADES assembly) (version 2) | ecosystem: Environmental > Aquatic > Thermal...
AATCAGATATTCCAGGTATTAGTGGTTGAAGTCTAACTATTACTGGAACACCTTCCTTAGAGAGCTTCTCAGCCATATCAAGCCTCTCCAACGGTGATGGAACATTGGGCTCCAATACCTTTGCAATCTCCCCATTCATCGTGGATAACGATATTTGAACTATAACTAAACCTATATCATTAAGAGCCATTAAAACGTTTAGGATATCTCTATCCAGTAGGAGTGTTGACTTCGTATTAATTATCAATGGTACATCATAATCCAAGCATAAACCCATTATACATCTACTAAACTTAAACTCCAACTCCAATGTTTGGAATGGGTCGATCAATGTGGATAGCCTGAATGGTATGGTCTTCAACCCCCTCCTATTCAAGAAGCTCAATATCCTCCTAAAACCCCTAACAACTTCAAAGCCGAAACTGCTTGGTGAAGATTCAACCCTATACCAACGCCCAAAACAGTAAATGCATCTATGCATGCAAGTCTGGTAAGGATCAACCCTAAGTATAGAGTAACAATATGGGCTAACATTAATACTTGGATTAATGACAAAGATATCTAGATCCATCAATGCTCAAAATACTATCAGCAAGGGGGAATTTAAAAAGAATGTCATAGAGGGAGGGCGAAATTCTGATTTCAAACTAATTTCTTCACTCTTTGAATGCTTTCCTCAACATTCTTGATAGACTCTACAACTAAAACTCCTCTATAATTCATCTTTTCAAGAGAATCAACCACTCTAACCCAATTTATACTCCCAAATCCTATTCCTAAATGTGAATCTACCTTCCCATCATTATCATGTATGTGAACGTGGATTATCCTCTCCTTAAACTTCTCCATAAACTTATCAATATACCCACCAATATTTGCATGCCCAACATCAAATGCTATACCCAAATCCAATGCATCAACGCCTAAATCCCCATAAAGCTTCTCGAAATCTTCAACTCCCCTAACTAAAAGTGTGGATGATACTGGGAAATTCTCTATAGCTATCTTCAAATCATATTTCCTAGCTTCATGTAACAATTCACGTATAGAATTCAAGTTGAACTTCCAATCCATGTTGGGAAGCATGCTGCCAATTGGGCTTCTAACCCCTGAATGAAAAACCCAAATTGTAGGGTTCAACTTTGCTGAAAGCTTCATAGACTTTTTAAGTCTCCTCAAAGCCGTATTCCTCATGGTTGGAGATGTCGATGCAATATTAACATCTGCAAAGGGTGCATGAATGGATAAGCTCAACCCCCTCTCCTCAACAATCCTCCCAATCAAATTAACTCTAAAATCATTGAATTCATGAGGCCACTCATCAACAACCTCCAAATGCTCAACATCTATAGTCCGTAAACGCTCCACAACATCAGAAAATCTCTCACCAATACAAAACAGCGTTGAAATACCTACACGCATAGAACACCATCAACAAAAATAATGGCGTAGATATTTATTTCTTTAGATAAACTCCTTCTGCACCAAATAAAAAGTTTAGTGCAAGAATGTTTGCATTGACTTCCTCTTCAAGATGTTCATCTCTAAACTCCCAGCTTTGTTTTCTTATAAATTCTGATAGTAGATGTTCTATTAATTGAAGATTCTTTATTTCTGCGTCGATAAGTTCTTTGGCTACATGAATTGGATTTTTAAGTTTGTTAATGTGAATTATTTGCATAGCTGATGCAAAATGTGGAAGGCAAAGTCCTTTTGATGAACTAAATTTTATCCTGAAATTCTCATCATCATCCAGCATCTGAACAAGCGTGTGCAGATATATTTGATTCATTGACCATAAGTGTTCACATATAGGACACTGTTGCCTTCGAGCATCATAATTTATTATGTTATCTAGCGCAATGATATCCCTCTTCTTCCTATGAAATGGCATTCTACTTTTTGAAGATTTAAAATTATTTGATAAGTTTTCTTGTAGATGAGAAAGTTGTTCCATAATTTTTCCAGTTATATCTTTCATGTAAAGGGCATAGCCTAAACCATCTTCAACATCACCTCCGTGGATAGCTCGATACAACATATGTGCATGACGATTACAGAAGCCTCCAGCAGCCACCACCTTCCCCCTAAAGGCAGGATCCATCACCACTTCATTTGTAAGCATATGCTTCAAATAACGCTCTTCACATTCAGTCCAAAGATAGCATAATGGACACCCACTCGATTTTTCCATTCCTTCAAGAATCCTTACAGTTAGAATATTCTTCTCCGTCATCTCCATTTCACCCCTTCGTTCATCAGCAATTTTCGGACACTTCTTAACAACGTATCCTCCACCACTTTTCGATCTTTATCTGAAAACTTGCACTTTGTCCTCTCATGCGCTCTGAAATCTCTGATTCTAGTTGATTGAAGTCTCCCCCTTTAATATTTATCAAAACACTAGTTACAACTTTTATTCCAATGGAAATATTATCGTATTTACATATACAGTTAAAAATCAATTCTGATCAAATAAATTTGGAGATTAAGTCATTTTAATTTTTCCGCACATTTACTGCTGTCAGTTCAATCATTAGCATTTCATTAAACTTTCGCACTCTCTAATTTGCATATTAATATGCATTAGTCTCATGCCCCATCTTAGGTTAAAAAAGTGAATGAAGGAGTTATAATTGTGTTAAGTGGAAGATTTTAAGGGATGACTGTATAATTGCTTTAGCTTATAGACACACGTTTTATTACTGGATGTTGAAGGATTTTTTCTATTACTTCGCTTGGAATAGGTTTAGATACAACTACGTAAAGCTTGGGTTCTTCGTATATGTTTGGGTCTTCAGCAATCACTTGTAGAATATTTATATCCTTTTCCGCTAGAGCATTTGCAACCCATGCAAGTATTCCAGGTTTGTCCTCATAAATTTCCACGATAAGGCATCTATAACCCATTAAACGTGACACGGAGACGAAGGAGGGGCCTGCTGGTCTAAGTTTTGAGAAAAACTCACTTAGAAATTCATCTTGATTTATCTGCCTAAGTGTTTCAATAACAATTCTCCTGTCTACGCCTGCCTCTTCAGCGATAGAGCTGGTAGTCGCCTTTATTTTCTCTCCAATATATACGTCTTCCCCCCTAACACTAAGTCCATACTTTAGAAGACTCTTAATAACTTGCATTCTCTTTCCAGAACCTATAACCTCATTTACCCTCGTCCAAAATGATTTATCCATAATTATTTATGATGAAATACTACCATTTATACCCATCTTTTGTCAAAAATAGAGGAGAAAGAAACATTTATATACAAATATGATCATTTTAGTTATACTATGAACAAAAAGATATACTTGGATGAAAGCGAAATGCCACGTGAATGGTACAATATACTTCCAGACTTACCAGAACCTTTGCCACCGCCACTCAACCCTGCTACTGGTAAGCCCATTTCGCCAAAAGACCTTGAACCGATATTTTCAAAGGAATTGATAAGGCAAGAAATGTCACAGGAAAGATTTATCCCTATACCAAATGAAGTACTGGAAGTATACAGAATATGGAGACCAACTCCCCTTATACGTGCATATCGACTCGAAAGAGCACTAAAGACGCCGGCAAGAATATACTACAAGCATGAAGGGGTAAGCCCGCCTGGAAGCCACAAGCCCAACACAGCTGTTGCACAGGCATATTACAATTTTCGAGAAGGCGTAGAGAGATTAGTTACTGAAACTGGTGCTGGACAATGGGGTTCCGCTTTATCCTTTGCCACAATGTTTTTCGGCTTAAAGCTCACCGTATACTTTGTTAAAATAAGCTACATGCAGAAGCCTTACAGGGTAGCTTTAATGAGAGCTTGGGGTGCAGAAGTTGTTCCAAGCCCCAGTAATAAGACAAAGTATGGTAGAAGCATTTTGGAGAAAGACCCAAACAACCCTGGATCCTTGGGTATAGCGATAAGTGAAGCTTTAGAAGATGCTACATCACATGAAAACACTAAGTATTGCCTTGGAAGTGTCCTAAACCACGTATGTTTACACCAGACAATAGTGGGTCTAGAAGCTATTCGGCAACTCGAACTCTTAAATGAGTTTCCAGACGTAGTTATTGGCTGTATTGGCGGTGGAAGTAACTATGCGGGTATATCATATCCATTCTATTACTTAGTTAAAGCAGGTAAAGCCCCCAAGAAAATAAGGTTCATCGCAGTGGAGCCCACAGCCTGCCCCTCCATGACAAAGGGTGTATACATGTATGATTACGGAGATACTGCTGGATTAACACCACTCATTAAAATGCATACCCTCGGACACAACTTTGTTCCCCCACCCATTCACGCCGGTGGGTTAAGATACCATGGTAAAGCGCCTTCCATGTGCCTCCTAAAGAAAGCTGGAATCTATGAGAGCATTGCCTACAATCAAGTGGAAGTCTTTGAAGCAGCTAGACTGTTTGCACAGACAGAAGGGATAATTCCTGCACCTGAAACTGCTCATGCAATTAAAGCTGTGATAGATGAAGCCATAAAATGTAAACAAACAGGTGAAGAAAAAGTGATCCTATTCAATTTTAGCGGACATGGACTACTGGATTTAGCTGCATACCAAGACTTTCTAGACGGAAAACTCCAAGCCTATGAACACCCTATCGAGGAAATTCAGAAATCAATAGAGAGGATAAAAAGACTTCTATTGGAGAGAGGTATAACACCGTAAAACACTAAAAATATACTACTTTACCAAATCCTTTTTTACTTCACGCCCCAGGAAATAATATTGTTTGAAGAATATTTCGTAGTGTAGGGAAGAATGGCAATAGCTATTGCTCATGGAGAGGATGAAGGATTTATACAGCTTAAACCATAGTAATTTCATCGATCATGCCATTCACACCCTTCCATGTAGGTCCAGGATTAGGCTTAGGTTTACCATTGAGAAAACATATGCATGCACCAACATTCATACTGGCAAATATAATTGTTGATATTGAACCACTCATAGTGATAATCTTTAATTTGAGATACCCACTACATGGATACCTACACACCTTCCTATTCGCCTTCATAGCTGGACTAATACTTGGCTATGCCATGTATCTACTCGAAGAACCCCTAAAACCATTATACAAGAAGCTTCTACTGGAGGAGGATGGAAACTTAAATTTAAGATCATTCATATTTGCGGGAATCTTTGGAATGGAGCTACATGTCCTCCTAGATTCACCATTATACGAGGAAATAAAACCATTATACCCATTAACAATAAACCCATTCTACAATCCAAAACTAACCTCAGAAATATATGATATATGCATCTGGATGGGAATACTTGGATTAGCATACTACATATGGCTAATAGGCCTAGCAATATATAGGAAACTATCCTCATAAACCATTATAAATAGTAGTGGAAAATCTGATAGTATAAATAATCCTTACAAAGATTTCATATTACTGCAAATTCCCCTAAAGATAGTTGTTATGGTTAAGATCTAGAGGAGAATTAAGGCTCATAAAGATGGAGAAATTATGAAGGACAAGCATTATTTGATGCTGAGTCTAGGAGAAGTTACATTAGTAAAACCTTCGCAGAGAATATACATTGAAGGTGATGAAATAAAATTCAAGCATATACCGTCAACATTAATGATGATTTAAATGGCAGGTAGTTTAGTGTACCACTAGTTTAATGTCACTGTTATTTTGGGACTTGTTTCCTTTTTACGTATTCTATTAGTATAGCTTTTGACATTTTCCCATGATCATATACTGGTGATACTCCTATCTCAGAGCATAATTCGAATCCAACTTTATTCATGCTGGCTTTTATCAACTCGAATGGTGCCACATTCTCTTGATCTATTATGAATAGATATCCCTCTTCCCGTAATACTCGATGAAATTCTCTTGAGATCACTAACATCTGGTTTTGCGGGATTTCATGTAGAGTCCATACGCAAAATATTGCATCAAAGTATCCATCTGGAAATGGAATTGTGCCACCATCAATTGATTGGAAATATACTTTGCACTTAAGATTCTCAGCAAGTTTATTTGCGATTTGAATAGCTTCTGGGGATATGTCAACACCATAGACTTCAAATCCTCTCATTGCAAGTGAGCAGCTGAGAATCCCTTGACCACACCCAAAATCAAGAATTCTCGAATGAGGCTTCAATAATCCAGCAACCTTCTCTACAATAATTCTATGCCCACCAAACAGGAATGACAGGGAACTCCTCAAATCATCAACGCTCAACCTACTCCTAACCAGCACTGAAAGTATATAAAACACTCCTACTGGAAGGGCATAATCCTTTAATAAAGTTAAAATATGCTCCTCATCATACCCCTTATCCATCAAATACTGAATTTCAGCCATACATGAAGCAGCCCTCTCCACACCAAACAAATTCGCTATACGATCATAGAAATCCAATACCATAACCATACGCCCCCACATCACCTAAAATTAACGAGCATTAAAATCTTCCCCAAATTTAAACTCACAAGTAATATATACATTTGGATAGTTAGATTATTCTTTTGCGAGACTCCAAGGATTGTATTATTAAGTTAAGTGTAAGGATGATTTATTTTTACTAGAATATTCCTAATCATATTTTAACCTTACAATTATATTGAAGTTTTCAGCTCAGCATTTTTTAGGGCTTGTACCATTCTTTCCATTATCTCAGCTATTTCAACTAATAATTGTAGTTTGAAGAACCTGTAAAAGTTTTCAATACTCATCACAATCCCTTCATATTCTTCAGTAATTGTTTTCTCCACCTTTACATGTGGAGGATGCGATATCATTACAGTTTTAATGAAGTTGTCTATATTCTTCTCATCCCCTTCCATGAGGACTTCAACATCTCCATTAATGTTCCTAACATGAAACCCCATCAATCTATTTAATTCCGCAGATTCGAAGAGTAGGAGTTTATAGTTAACGTCTTGAACTTTTTGTCCCTCAATTATTAATCGCTTTTTCACAAAATCACATATTTTCTTCCTCAAATTTAAGTAATTTGCGACCTCACATTCTAAAGTTAAATTCACTTTACACTTACAATGATGTAATGGATGATGCGTTTATCATGTCCTTCTTTAAAAATTCTAGAGTCTCTCTACACTTTTGGGATTCAATCTTTTCTTTCACAAGTTCCTTTATGCATTTCAGCATATCCGTCTCGTTAATTTTTTCGATGATCATCTTGGCCCATCGTGTTAGTGTTGTGTTTTCGTTTATGTTTATTGGGTTGTGTTTCATTTTATGGTTTGGATATCTTAGTTGGGATATTTTCTTCTCGAATGGTTTATACCATAATATTAGCATGTATAGTGTGATTGCCAATTGAAACTTCATTATGAATCGATTCATTTGCTCCTCATATGTTTTGCATATTTCTATGCGTTGCTCATTTGAGGTTACGTAATTCATTGCCGATGACATTATCTTTTGGAGGCTCGTTATTGTCTTTGTAATTTCGTTTGGTATGAGTTTTATGAATCTTTCCATGTTTATCTCACACATCAATTCACTGATTTCTTTAAGGGTTTCATCATCCAGTTTACTCAACGCTTTCCTACTGAGAACTTTAACCCTACCATACATTTTATATATCTCCCCTCTACTCCTCGCTGGTTTGCTTAGAAGGCTTGATGCTATAGTTATTGTTTGATTTATGTTCTCCTTAAGCTCATTACAAAGTTTATCTATGGCTATCCTATGATCATTGAAGGCATATAGTTTAACTTCATTTAAGTGTGCAAGTAGCTCGTAAGCTATGGAGTCTATGAATTCCATCGCTATTTTCAGCAGTATCGATTCAAGCGACACTCTCCTAATGGAATGCCCAATCTTTTCACCAAGCCCCTCAACATCCGCAAGCTTAAGTTTTAAGAGTATTGCTTTAGCAGCCTTCTCAAGGGATTGTTGAAGCATGAAGAGAGCTTGAGGATAAAACCCACCATCAAATAGAAGCTTTGAAGCACCAAAATCACTTAAAGCAACATCAATAAACTCCACTGCAATATGAGATTCATCAATCAACTCAATCGAACCCCATACAATTAATACACTTTAGTAATATTATACATCTATCTCATTAAATCTTCATGATTTAAAATATCCAGATGTAAAGGTCGAGGTTAGAGGTGTTTTTAAGTTTAAAATCTCTGATAATGTATTCATGGTTGAGGGGCCTACAGCTAAAGCCTATGCCATCAAGATAAGTAGGGAGTTTAGTGGCGAAATTGTTAAAGACGTTGTTGTCAAAACGTTTAAGAGGATCCACATTCCATTAACTGAGCTTTTTGGTAAGAGATTTGTGAATGCAGATTCTTTAGGGAAGAATATACTCTTATTCTTTGATGGACTGGCTGTGCGTGTTCATTTAATGATGTATGGAGCAATTCACATTTACAATATTGATGAAGATTTACTTAAGCCGGAGAGACTTGTTAGACTTCTTGTGAAGGGGTGTGAAAGGAAGCTTGTAGTTTATAATGCACCAATAGTTGAGATTGATAGAGCTGAAGGACTTGTTAGTAGACTTAAAGGTGAGCTCGGACCAGACCCATTGAGTAATGATTGGGATAGGGGGAGGGCTATTGAAAACCTATTGAAGTTTAAAAGTGAGAAGGTTGGTGTGGCATTACTGAATCAATCCATCATTGCAGGTGTGGGAAATATTTTAAGGAATGAAATACTGTTTAGAGCTGGGGTAAACCCTGAAAGGACTATTCAAAGCTTAACAATGACAGATATTGAGAGAATAGTTGAGATATGTGAATCGCTCAGCAAAGAGTTTCTTAAAATGAAAATTGAGGGGAAGAGGATTGAGCCGCTCCTCATGGTATACAATAAATATAATGGTAATTGCAAAATATGTGGGGGTAAAATAAAGTTCTATATGCAGAAACCCATAAACAGGAAGACTTTCGTATGCACTAATTGTCAAAAATAGATGGGAAAAGTCCATATATTCTCAGCCTTTTTATAATATTCTCTTCAGATTCCCATGAAAAATTTAATATCTATATCAACGTCTTAAAGTGCTATGTCTAGTTTATTTATCATTTAATCGCTTAATAGGATTATTCTTAACTCATGGGTGGGAAGCTTTAATTACTGGGATGACATTAACGATGAATAGTTGAACATTATGAGTAAGGGAGTTGTACAAGCAAGTTACATTTGGTTGAATGGAAAACTTGTCAAATGGGAGGATGCGAGGGTTCATGTGCTAGCTCAGGGAATTCATTATGGAATTGGAGTATTTGAGGGTATAAGAGGGTATTATGATGATGGCTATGTTAAGATATTTAGACTTGAAGATCATATGAAAAGATTCTTAAAGTCTGCTAAGATAATCCATTTGGAAATACCATATACCTTGGATGCATTGATCAACGCTGTTATAGAGGTTGTCAAGGCAAACAACTTTAAAACAGACATATACATAAGGCCAGTGGCATTTAGAGGTCCTGGAAGCATTGGGGTTAGAGCTAAAAATCCAGTTGAAGTGGCAGTGATAGCTTTTGAGTTTGGTAAATACTTAAAGCCCACGGGGGTTAAGTGTAAAATTTCAAGTTGGAGGAAACCTCCAGCAGACTCCCTCCCAGTATATGCAAAGATTGCAGCCATGTACCTACTTTACCATCTAGCTGCCGTAGAGGCAAATAACTGTGGATTTGATGAAGCAATACTACTAGATGGTGAAGGCTATGTTGCTGAGGGATCAGGGGAAAACATATTCATAGTTAAAGATGGAGTGCTGATAACGCCGCCAACATATGGTGCAATATTGGAGGGGATAACTAGGGACACAATAATGAAAGTTACCACAGAAATTCTTGGAATGAAAGTTGTTGAGAGGAGAATTAAGAGGGAGGAGCTCTATACTGCTGATGAAGCATTCTTCACAGGAACAGCTGCAGAAATAACGCCAATAGTGGAAGTAGACAATAGAATTATTGGGGATGGCCAAATAGGTAAGGTAACATCACAACTCATGGAACTCTATCAAAAGATCGTTAGAGGAAAAATAGAGAAGTATGGGAGATGGATTACAGAAGTCAAGTAAACTAAACTCACTCCTAAAACATTTATTATTTTTATCTTAATAATCCAGCTATTCGATTAAATTCTATGAAAACTAGTCTTATAATAGTAGTTTAAGAGGAAGTTTATTAGCATGATAATGGCATTGTATTTTATGGTGGAGTGAGTGAGTTACGAAAGGTATAGGGATTGGTTTGAAGAAGCTATTGACGATTTTGAAGCAGCCACTGAATTATTTAAGGTTGGGAAGTGGAGTAAAGTTTGCTTTCTCTCCCATCAAGCGGTGGAGAAGGCTTTAAAGTCTTTAATGATCAAAGAGCTCAACATATATAGGCATACACATAGCATCGCAGAACTTTTGAGGGAAATAGGCAATAGAATTGAATTCCCCCAAGAATTAAGGGATCAAGCAAGCAGACTAGATAGACATTACATACCAACAAGGTATCCCAATGCATGGCCAGCCCTCCCACCACATAAACATTATTCAAAGGAGGATGCTGAGGAAGCTTTAAACATTGCAAGGAGCGTGATAGATTTTGTTAAGAAAAGATTTTAATGATATTCTGAAATGTGAAGGTGTAAGAGATCTTGCTGAAAATTTGAAAGAATTGATTAATGAGCTTGTAAGGGAATTTAAACCATTGAAAATCATATTAACAGGATCCCTTGCCAGAGGGAGATTCGTGAGGGGGTTAAGTGATATAGACATACTAGTTATAGTAGATGAAGTAAAATCTAAGGATAGATTCATGCTTAAAACTGTTAAAGATGTTGATGTAGAAATAACTGTTATCTCTAAAGATGAATTTGAAAAGGCAATTAACATGGGAAGAGAATTCTACATTGAAGCAATAAAGTGGGGTATAATATTGCATCAACAATGCTGAAGACTGTTAAATGGAAAGCTTCTTATTTTCAACAATTCAATAATAATCATACGAAGCCTAAATGATGACCATTAACGACATGATCTCAGATATACCCATAACATTAATAATGTTGGTATGGGTTGTCTTTGTGATCATGTATTTGGCTAAGTGGACCTATAATTATGCTGTAGCTCATGGTAGGACGCCGCATTCAGCAGCATACTTTGGACGTAAAGTCATACATTTCTTCGCAGGAGGTCTTGTAGCCATACTACTACCATACTATTTCAATGAGCCAGTACTTCCACTCATAATGGCTTTAGCTTTGGCAGCATTCTGCTACATACCCCACAAGACGGGAAAACTAATGTTATGGTTTCAAGACCCTGATAATATATATGAAGTAGACTTTGCAATAGCTTGGGGGTTAATAATATTCATCACATGGTTTATTGACAAGACATTCTGGCTAGGCGTAATACCAGTACTATTCATGGCTTGGGGTGATGGGATAACTGGAATTGTGAGAAACCTTAGGTATGGGAGGAGGGTTAAGGGTTGGGAGGGGAGTGTAGCAATGTTAATTGTAAATACCCTAATAGGGTTGAAGTTTGGAGTTGCGGGTTTAATTGCGGCGGCAGCATCCACGATGGTGGAAAGATGGGAGGGGATGGATGATAATATAACAGTGCCAATAATATCGCTACTAATACTCGTAATTGCAAAAACATTTGCACCAAATTTAACCATTGGCTTATGGTGACGGAAAACTAAAATATTAAAGACATTAGTGTAATCTTAATCGCCGTGTAAGGCTGGATGGAGGTATAGGCATGCTCAACATAGATCCATCAATTATCGTTCCTTTATCAATACAATTATTCGCTATCATGGATCCATTAACAGCCATACCCACATTACTTAGCGTAATAAGCAATGTACCAGAGGGGGAAGTAAATGAACTGATAAATAAGGCTGCTCTAGCAATATTCGTTTTAATAAATGTATTCACGATGGCTGGATGGTATATACTGTCACTTTTCGGCATAAGTATGCCAGCATTTAAAGTAGCTGCAGGAATAATTCTTATGGCCATAGCCCTAGATACGCTAATAACGGGGCATAAACCGGAGAAGCTTGATATTGGAGAATACATAATAGTGCCAATAGCAACACCACTAATAGTTGGACCTGGAACAATGACTCTACTACTAACTTCAGCAAAAGTCTATGGAATAATAAACACTCTAATAGCATCATACATAGCCTTCATACTAACGTACATAATCATAAGGAATGCCAGAATAGTAGTTAAATTTACAGGGGAAACATTTATCCATGGATTAGGTAGATTCATGTCAATAATAATAGCCTCCTTCGCCATTGAAATGATGGCATCGGGAATGAATGAATATATAAATAAGCAAACATAATTTATGCAATCACATTCATCATCAAATGCACTTCTCAACAACCCCATCAGCAACATCAACCACACACTTATGAAAAAATGTGGAAAATCTTTACATAATAATATTCATATCTCAGCTTCAAAAATCTTAAATTCAATGCTTCAAATAAATCATTTCTGGTGAAACAATGCCCGAATACGATATTTTTTGGATATTTTTCTTGTATTTCTTTCTGGCAATGTTTCTTTGGCCGCAAATAAAGCAAAAATGATTCAAAATGAAAGGCTAAAATTTATCAGAAGAATCGAGGTAGCTACAAAATCTCGGGTTATTACGATGATACATCGACAAGAACGCCTCTCTTTATTTGGCGTACCATTTTACCGCTATATAGACATTGAAGATTCAGAGCAAGTTTTACGTGCAATAAGAATGACTCCTCCAGATATGCCCATCACATTAATTCTCCACACCCCTGGAGGCCTTGTTTTAGCAGCTTCGCAGATAGCTTTAGCTTTAAAAAGCCATCCAGCTAAGAAAACAGTTATTATCCCCCATTATGCCATGAGTGGAGGTACATTAATCGCCTTGGCAGCCGATGAAATTCAAATGGATCCCTATGCTGTTTTAGGACCAATAGACCCGCAACTTTCAGATCCACAAATGGGAACCATTCCTGCTGTTTCTATCATTAAAGCCGTAAAGCAAAAGGGGCTTGAAAAGGTGGATGATGAAACTTTAATAAAGGCGGATATAGCTGAAAAGGCAATAAAACAACTCGAAGAATTTGTAATAGAATTAGTTGAGGAAAGGCTGGGAAGGGAAAAAGCTGAAGAAATTGCTAAGACATTAGTTCAAGGCACATGGACTCACGATTACCCCCTCACACCCAAAAAACTCCAAGAACTTGGAATTCCAGTTAAAGTTGGAATCCCCATCGAAGTCTACCATCTTATGGATTTATATCCACAAGCATCACCAATTAGACCAGGAGTTGAGTTTATACCTTCACCATACTATGCACCCCAAATGCCACAAAGAAAAGCAGAAAAATAAAATTAAACCCTTCCTAACTTTTTATGCAATCTCCTTATCTATAAGTTCATAAATGATCTTGCCTCTAAATATTTGGGTGAATGATAAGTTCCTTTACTGATGGGAATCTATTTATGTCTGCATGTGGTATTGGAAGGGCATTCATGAATTCATTGTTGAAGTTAGGGTCTGCCGCAAGCTCATGATAATTGATCAATTTAAGGATGCTTTCAGCTTGCATCCTTAAATCCTTCGATAATAGAACCATTTTAGCACCTGCAATGGCAGCATTGCCCACAAACATTATCTTTTCTATGGGTACATCCGGTATTAACCCTATCACCTTTGCATTTTCAGGATTAATATAGTTCCCAAAAGCACCTGCAATGAAAATACGATCAATATCCTTCTCAGTAACCCCTTTCTTCCCCATCAATATTGAACACCCGGAGTATATTGCCGCCTTCGCCAATTGAACCTCTCTGATGTCCTTCTGCGTTACTGTAATGTCATATCCAACACCCGTTTCTGAAGCCCAAGCTATTATAAATTCAATTCCAGACTCCCCCCTCCTAAGTCGCTGAGCTTCAATATTTTTATTAAATCTCCCCTGACGATCAATCACCCCATGCCTAAACAATTCTGCCACTACATCTATTATGGCTGATCCACATATCCCTCTAGGCTTAGAGCCATCCACAGTACTATATTCAACTTCAAGTCCCCGGGAAATTTTAACCCGCTCTATCGCCCCACTTACAGCTTTCATCCCATGCTTAATATGGGCACCCTCAAATGCCGGTCCAGAAGCACATGAACAACATATCATTCCATCTCTACCGCCCAAAACTATTTCAGTATTTGTTCCTATATCTATGAGTAATGCATTGCCATCAAACTCATGAATTCCAGTAGCCAATATATCTGCAACAGCATCGGAACCCACAAATCCAGCTATTAATGGTAAGGTGGATACAATGCCATTTGGATTTATATTTATTGATAGATCTTTAGCTTTAACATTTATCGGCCTCTTAATGGCTGGCGTGTAGGGTGATAGAGCCAAATACTTTGGCTGTATTCCAAGGAAAATGTGATGCATAGCAGTATTCCCAACAAATAGTAATTCGTAAATCCTACCTGAATCCACGCCGTACTTTCCACATAACCCATTTAAAATGTTATTAATGCAATCGATGACGAGCTTTTGAAGTTCATGAAGATTCCTCGAATCGCTAGATGCATATGCTATTCTCGATATTATGTCTTCACCATGAATCACTTGAGGATTCTCCATAGACCCAACACCGACAGTTTCACCCCTCTTCAAATCCATGAGGTGGCAGACCACTTTGGATGTACCAATATCCACAGCTAAACCGTAAACCTCATTAGCAGTGTCACCAGACTCAACACCAATAATCCTATCACCATACAATACGACAGTAACACTCCAATTGGATTCATGTAGTATGTTTGGCAAAATCTTTAAGACGTCATAATCTATTTCAACAACACCAACAGCATCTGAAAGCCTTTCAAAATCCGGTTTAACATCAGTTAAACTAGGCTTACTCAAAGCAACATATACCTTACGTACCATCGGATCTAAATTCACAATCCTTTCAAAACCAGAGGTTAAAATTTTAATTGATTCAAGACGGCTTTCCAATGGAATCATTATCGAAACATCCTTTAAAACCCTCGTTTGACAAGCAAGCCTATACCCACATTCAATCTCAACTTTAGATAAATGTTTCCTCTCAACGTCAGTGATATCTGAAACTGCATGCTGATCCCTCACAATAACCCTACACTTTCCACAAACCCCCCTCCCACCACATTCAGATCTTAACCCAACACCAGTCCTCCTAGCAGCCTCCAAAATAGTCATCCCAGCACTAACAAAAACCCTCCTACCATCAGGCTCAAAAACCACAGTTAAAAGTTTACCCACCATCACAAGCCTTCATAAAACATATAATTGCAAGATAAATAAAGGATTTTTGCAATGAACACAACATCGAATCGATATCTGAAAGAAATTAAGCAACAACACCACTACAATTACAGTGAAACTCGTATGGGAAGCAAAAGCTTAAAACAAAAAGACATCTTCATTAATTTTGAGAAGAAATGTCTCTGGAAAAGGAGGAATTGTTAAAGAAGCTTAAGGAAGCCGCAATAAATGGAGAAGCCGATGAAGTCATCAAATTATCCAGGAAAGTCATTGAAGCTGGAATAAACCCACTTGAAGCAGTTGAAAAAGCTTTAATAGCAGGAGTCATTGAACTTGGTGATAAATGGATAAATGGCGAAGCATTCATAGTGGACCTAATAGCCGCAGCTGAAGCAATGAAAGCTGGATTATCAATTTTGAAGGGAGAGATTACTAAGAGAGGGGGGAGCATCAAATATCGTGGAAGAATAGTCATTGGGACTGTTGAAGGGGATATACATGACATTGGGAAAAGCATAGTTGCATCATTGCTTGAAGCCGCCGGCTTCGAAGTAATAGACCTAGGAGTAGATGTATCCGCACAGAAATTCATAGAAGCCATAAAACAATACAACCCAGACGTGGTAGGCATGAGCGCATTAATGACCACCACCATGCTTAAACAAAGGGAGATTATAGAAGCAATCAAGCAAGCAAACCTAAGGGATAAAGTGAAGATAATAGTGGGCGGAGCCCCAACAACTGAGGAATGGGCTAAGAGTATAGGTGCAGATGGATGGGCACCAGACGCCACAAGCGCAGTGGAATTGGTAAAAAGATTGCTGAAATAAGAGGTGAGTCAATTGACTAAACCTAAAATAAAAGTTTTAGACGATAATGAAATTCTGGAGATCCACTGGAGATCACTAAGCATATTGAGCAAAGTTGGTGTTAAGGTAGATCATAAGGGGGCTCTTAAATTACTGCAAAATATAGGAGCTGAAGTTGATTTAAACAGTGGAATAGCAAAAATACCAGAATACATTGTGAGAGAAGCTTTGAAGAAGACGCCAAGCATAGTTAAATTGTATTATCGTGACGGCAAAAGATTCATTGAACTATACGGAGACAACACATACTTCGATGTTGGCTCATCCGCATACTACTACATGGACTACAAAAACAATGAAATAAGGAGACCAACATCAAAGGATTTAGCGGAAGTAGCCAAAGTTACAGATTTCCTCCCAAACACCCACATAATGTCAACGGCACTAGTGCCTTCAGACATCCCGGAAATAATTGCTGATAGATGGAGAATGTATGTTGTAGCGAAAAACTGCACCAAACCAATAGATACTGGAGCATTCACCATGGAAGGAGTTCCAGACGCAATTAAAATAATGGCTTCAATAATTGGCGAGGAAAATGTTAGTAGGAAGCCATTCATGATATTTGCAGCATGCCCATCACCACCACTCAAATGGAGCGAACTAACAACACAAAACCTAATGGACTGCGCCAAATATGGAATCCCAGCACACATAATACCAATGCCCCAAACAGGAGGGACATCCCCAGCAACCATCGCAGGCTCAATAGTTCAATCCAATGCAGAATTCCTAGCTGGACTCGTAATAGCACAATTCACAAAGCCAAGCACACCAATAGTCTACAGCGGCTCACCAACAGTATTCGACCAAAGATTTGCAACCTCATGCACTGGATACATAGAAGTTGGATTAATATCAGCAGCATTCTCACAGCTCGCAAAATTCTACAATATCCCAAGCGCAGCATACACCATGGTAAGCGATTCAAAAACCGTTGACCCGCAATCAACCATAGAATCATCCCTAGGCGCACTAATATCAGTCCTATCTGGAATAAACATGGCAATAGGCTCCGGAATGCTACTGGAAGAAAACTGCATAAGCCTAATAAAACTTGTTATAGATGACGATATAGCAGGCTCAACATTGAGATTTGCAAGAGGAATACATGTAGATGTGGACACATTGGCCGAGGAAGTTATAAGGGAAGCTGGACCTGGGGGATTATTCCTAAAACACAAACATACACGTGAATGGTGGAGGAGAGAACACTACATACCAAAACTATTCGATAAGAGGACATATGACATGTGGAAGAAGCTTGGATCAAAAGATCTAAACACAATTGCAAAGGAAAACGTTGAGAAAATCCTTAAAGAACACAGTGTGGAACCATTACCAAAAGATGTGGAGAAGATGCTCAATGAAACCATGAAAAACATAGCACAAAAGTATAGAATAGAAAAGCTACCAGAACTATAAAACAAATTATTTTATTACGTTTTTAAATCATAATTATTCTAGTAGCATCTGAACCATTTTAATATGGATTACAATATTAAGTAAGACTATGCTACTTCGCATATGGGGAGGTAGGAAGTGGAATAGATTTCCTCACCCTTTGGATATTGACGCTACTACACTTTCTCCGCACAATATTTATGAAAAGCTTATAGAATGGGTAAATGAGTTTGCCACGCCAGCCATCGAAATACTGCTTTGATAATTCATCAATCCAGTAAAGGTCATGCTCCAAACACTTAACAAGCAACTCAATATGTAATTCATTCATATCCTCAAATCTAAACCAATCTTCATCCTTCAATTTTCCAAGGGGGACGAAGAGTAATGGGACGATCAAGCTCTTAAACCATTTAAGACTTTCTACAAGCTCTATAGTCTTTATAATATCATCCTCAGTTTCTTGCGGTAATCCTGCAATTAATGTGCATGCTGGAAAAATATTGTTATCCATCATTATTCCAGCAGCTGTTTTAACAAGTTCAGGCCACTCCTCAGGCTTGAAGGGCTTAGCTTTTGTCGGCATAGCCTTCTTTACTAGTTCAGGTGAACCGGTCTCTATACCTATCTCTACACCCAACCACTTCTGCCTCCCATCAATGAGTATTTCGGAAATATCTTCAATAAGTTTTGGCTTTGAAGCTATAGCGGCTATTGAAGCATGACTCCAGCCAATACTTGAAAAATGGCTTTTGAATAGTTTCTGTAATTTTAAAACCTTCTCCTCATCTGGTATAACACTCTTAGAACCGTATAACAGAACGTCTTCAGCATGTATTATTGCGGATTTCAACCCAGCCTTAACATTAACCATAATCTCCCTCTCTATTTTTTCATATGGATACCAGCGTAGAGGTCTTAAAGTTACACTGCAAAATTCACATCCACGACAACATCCCCGTCCAACTTCAATTAAACCATTTATTGATGGATTTCTTATTTCTGGAATTTCATCTATGCTTGGAACCTCATCGAATCTAACCTCATAGAATTTTGGGAGCTCGCCACCTTCGATGGCAGTCTTAAATATCTTTCCAACAACCTTCTCAGCCTCACCATTTATAACGCAATCTATTCCATAAACATCAACAAATTCTGGTCTAAGCTTAAACTGCCATGCCCCAGGACCTCCAACTATAATCTTCAAACCACGCTTCTTAGCCCTAACAATCTCACGCTTCTCCAATAGCATCCTGAAATATTTGGCAACGTATGGTTCACCGGTCTTCAACACATTGGCGAATGTGGATGAAGCTGGACCTAAACCAAAGGGATCCATAACGTGAATCCCCAAAACCTTAGCATCATCTATAAAGCGATCCAAGTGGTCTGGATCAACTGTTAAAACATCAAACCCTTCATTCAAAAGTTGAGCTTCAATTTTCCTAAGACCATAAGGGGCTTGTAAAACCACACCATCCCTATTCTTAACTGGAGGAAAGAACAACCATCTAAAAAGCCATTCTGGAACCACATTTGGCGGTGCAGAAGCGCCAAAACCTAAGAATTCCTGGTTGTGGTGATTGCTCATGATAGTCCTATCAGCCGTCAAAAGCACCTTCATTCCCTTATAATCACCATTCGAAAAACGAATATACTACCTAAAAAGTCTTTCTATCATAAAACGGCGAGTATGGATCAATAAACATGTGAAATGGAATTCAACTATGAGGGTTAACCATCAAATAAACTCTTCAAGTTCAGAATCCTTTTAACATCCCAAACCTCGAGCTTTTCAGGAGTTCTAGGAAGCATGTCGGCATTGGGCAGAAAGAGGATTCTCCTACAATTGAATCTACTTAGCTTATCTTCGATCTTTGATAATTCAATTCCACTAATATCCCCCCACTTTACTTCAACTACAATCTTCAATTGCCTGAAATCCGTTAAAGCTATATCCACCTCAAAATCTCTCTCAACTATCTTCTCAGCCCATAAGCCAAAAATCTTCGATAACAATTTCGATAGGAACCTTTCAACGTAATGCGGAATTTTCAATTCCAAAACCTTCCTAGCCTGTGACGGCTGAACATCCCTTTCACTAATACCATACTTTGCATCGAGATAGTAATAGTAGTCTGTTACTGGTGAAGAGTGATAGTAATAGTATTTGTTCTTACCATAAATTTTAACCTTTTCAAGTAAGCCAATGTGCTCTAGGATCTTTAGGTATGGATGAACGAAGCTTGGGCTTTCAGCTGGTATAAGCTTGAGGGAGTATAGTTGAGATGTGATTTCAGTGGATAGCATCTTGCCATCGGCAACAGCCTTCAATATAGCATCATAAACCCTAGAGTAGCTTCTCTCCTCCTCAGTGAATATCTCACCAATGAGTGAGGGGACTGTTAACCTTATGGTGTATGGCAGAGATTCAGAGAATTCTTCAGAAGCCTCCCAGAGGGGGATAAGCCACGGCTCCCTTAGAAATATGGAATACTCTAAAAGTTTTCTGGAATCTTTAATGTATTTTTGCATGTTTTGTAAAATATCCATTTCATCGATTATTCCCATTTTGAAATCTGAGAATAGACCAAGGATGGGGGAGGAAGCTTCAAAAATCTCCTTAGACAACCAAAGCGTCGATGTTACTGCTATAAGTTTCCCCTTAACACCCATACCATGAAGTACATCTAGAAACTCCTTTGGTAAACGTTGAAATTCATCCACCACTATTGTTTCATCATTCTCCAACCCTTTAATAAGCTCTCTCCTAAAGGCATCATAACCTATGGTTTCATCGTCAATAAATATGCTTCCACTCCTACCAATGAAATAATATTTATCCCACTTAACATTATTCCTAATGAAAAAGCTCTTACCAACCTTCCTTCTCCCATAAACCAAAACCCATCTACCAACACTCCTCCACCGATCCAGATCACTAAATCTGATTATACTAACCATAATTAGTATAATTATAATTAGCAACAAATAAATTTTCCCATGGAACATAAGCAATCTTAGAGTGATGAGGCTTAGCTAAAGAAAGAGACATACAAGATTATTGAAGGTAATAGCACTTTTAAATGCATGTATGTTAATATGCTGATGAATCCAAATTTTTAATTAAATTTAATTTAAATTAATTTTGGTTTAAAAAAGTTTAATATTTAATTTATAAACTCATAATTGATGATTGAAGTAATCGTTGTAGAGGATTACTGGGAGATGAGTAGGAAGGCTGCACAAATAATTGCGAGACATGTATGGGATAACCCTGAAAGTGTAATTGGACTTGCCACTGGTAGTACACCTATTGGAATGTATGATGAATTGATAAAGATGTTTAAACATGGATTAATAGACTTCTCCAAAACTGTAACTTTCAATTTGGATGAGTATTGGCCTATGAAGAAGAGTAGTCCATACAGCTACCACTACTATATGAGACAGTACTTCTTCAACCATGTAAACATTAAACCTGAAAATATACATATACCAGATGGCGAAGTTAAGTGGGAGGATATTGACGAGCATTGCTCATGGTATGAGGATGAAATTAAGAGTCATGGCGGAATAGATGTACAAGTGCTTGGAATAGGTGGAGGATACTATGATGCTGATGGAAGATATATTGGCGGCCACATAGGGTTCAATGAGCCTGGATCACCATTCAATAGTAGAACGAGACTTGTAAAACTTTCAGAGCAAACCAGGAGCGATAATTCAAGATTCTTCATGAGAATAGAGGAAGTCCCATATTACGCTATAACCATGGGGATAGCAACAATAATGGAAGCAAGGGAAATAATACTCTTGGCTTCAGGGGAGCATAAAGCCAACAGCGTTAGGGAAGCAGTTGAAGGGCCATTAACAAATATGGTTCCAGCATCAATACTGCAAAAACACAGAAATGTTAAATTCATAATAGACAGAGGGGCTGCCTCAAGGCTCACTCAAACCATAATGCCATGGCTCCATGGAAATGTAAATTGGAGTTTGGAGGTGGAGAAGGCCTATAATGGTTTTGAAAACCTCATAACTAGAGCATTAACTTTAACATCAATAAAAATGGGGAAGGAGATAATGAAGATAGATTTAAACGACCTAGCAACTTTAAAACTTGAAGAGCTAGCCAAATTTGACTTAAACGAATTGAAGAGAAGGGTATTAGAAGATTTGAAGAGTAAAGTTATGGATTGCGATAAAACTCCAAGGGGGAGGAGGATACTAATATTCTCACCACACCCAGATGATGACGTAATATGCGTAGGGGCAACCATGAAAATATTAAATGACACTGGAAACGACGTTAGAATTGCATACATGGTTTCAGGGAACATAGCCGTAAGGGATAACGACATAATAGAAATTGCAAATGAAATTTCCTACAACAAAGAGGATTTAATTGAAAACCTAAAGCTTGGGAGAATCCCAATAAAGACATTAATGGATTTAAAAGCCAAAGTCAGAATGATGGAAGCAATAAATGCCGCTAAAACATTAGGTATAGATGAAGGGAAAATATACTTCCTCAGACTACCATTCTACGAAACTGGCTTCATAATAAAGAATCCAATAACAGAAATGGATGTAAATGCAACAATCAAAGTTATTGAAGAAGTAAAACCGGAAATAATCATAATGCCAGGGGAAGTGGATGACCCTCATGGAACCCATGGGAAATGCATAGAAATAATAAATAAATCCCTTGACAAATTGAACTTGAGAAATGAAGTTGATATATGGCTGTATAAAGGTGGATGGGAAGAGTACATGATATATGAAGCCAACATAATAGTTCCATTCAATAGGGAGCTAATGAATTTGAAGATTGAAGCCATAAAGAAGCACAAATCCCAATTAACACCACTATTCCAAGGCTTAGATCCAAGACCATTCTGGAAGAGGGCTTTAGATAAAAACAAGTTTAACGGGGATATTCTTAGGAGGATTGGATTAATAGACACAGAATACGCAGAACTACTCAAACGCCAAAAACTATAATGTGAAACATTTATTAAAAGGAGAAAAAAATTAAGAGTTCTAGAACCTTATAATCAGCTCTCAAATATGGGGGGCTGATGTAAAGTGGTGCAATTCCAATGCACATTATGTGGTGAATGCTGCAAATGGTACTGGATTCCACTAACACATCTGGATACGCTTAGACTGAAAATATATGGAAACCATAACCTAAAGAGGATTCTAGACTTAAGAAGTTCAGAGGATAATGATGAATTTACAGTGGAAGTAGAGGAAGGGAGATACCATCTGGCTTTAGCTAAAATTGAAGATGCATGCATATTCTTAGATGATGGCAAATGCATAATTCACGACTATAAGCCCTTTGCATGCAGATTCTACCCATTCATGTACTCAGTGGGGTACAATGGGAGGATAACCATAGAAGTTAATAGTGAAGCTGTGGGGAAATGCCCAGGACTAAAAATCGACTCAAAAATAATACCAAAAGAGATCAGGGAGAATTTAAGGAAGCTTGCAAGGATAAGGTTGCTGGAGAAGCAGCTTTGGATAAATACTATCAAATCTTGGAATGAAAATGATGGTAGAAAGAGGAGCTTAAAGGAGTTAATAGAATTCATAGTTAAGAGAGCTGAAGCTGATATGAATTATCTCTCAAAATTAGGCGTTTGGGTTAAATAAATGTGAATTAAGGTTCAGGATTTACGAGTTTCCATATCAAATCTCTTAAGCTCCTCTATATTCCCCAATTCAGATGGATCTGGCTTAGCTACGGAAAACCACTCATCAAGAATCTCCCTAGCAACTTCCTCCGAGAGTAATCTAGCACTCAATGCAAGCACATTTGCATCATTCCAAAGTCTAGCACCCCTAGCAGTTTTAGCATCAAAACATAGAGCTGCACGGATCCCGCAAACCTTATTTGCAGCTATACTAACCCCAGTACCAGTATAACATATGACTATACCCATATCCACCTCACCCCTAGCCACAAGTTCAGCAACTTCCAAGCCAACCTTAACCCATTGATAAGGATTACCGGTGGATAGGGAACCTATGGGGATTACCTCAACCCCCCTCCTTTTAAGCTCTTCAACGATGAATCGAGCAATACTGTAATTATCATCTGAGCCTACAGCAACCTTCATACAATAGAAAATCAGTGAAAGGGGGGGATAAAAGAGTTACTGAAGAAGCCTCTTAACCTCTTCGAGGAATTCATCTCTGGATTCAATTTTAAATGGGAATCCAACATAGGATTTTACGGCGCTTAAATCCTTCATTCCAGATCCTGTTAGAATGCAGACTATGGTTTCATCTTTATCGATATCACCGTAATCCATTAGCTTCCTCAAAACAGCCACGGAAGCTGCTGAAGCAGGCTCGACAAATAGCCCCTCAGAAATAGCTAAAATCTTCTGGAAGTTGAGGATAATGTCGTCTGAAACAGACTCAGCAATCCCCTTGAAGTTTCTAAGTATCCTCAAAACCCTATTACCACTAGCTAGGGATGGGTTGGGGTTGGAAATTGAATGGGCAACTGTCTTCACATCCCCCCAAGGCTTCAAACCTCCTCCACTCTTAAATGCCTCCACTATCGGTGCACAACCACTACTCTGAACACAAATCATCCTTGGAAGCTTATCTATAAACCCAAGTTCATAGAATTCCATAAACCCCTTCCAAATAGCACTAAAATTCCCACCACTACTCGTCGGAACGATAACTATGTCTGGAGCCTTCCAGCCGAGTTGCTCACAAATCTCATATGCAACTGTCTTTTGACCCTCAACCCTCATGGGACTATCTGAATGAACAAGATATAAACCATAATTTAAAGAAGCTTCAAAGGATAACTTATAAAGTTCAGGGTATGGTAGATTCAAAGAGAAAACCTTTGGATCATAGTATAATGTTTGTAGAACCTTCTCCATGGGCGTTCCATGTGGAATTAGGATGAAGCATTTCAATCCAGCTTTAGTTGCATATGCAGAGAGCGATGAAGCCATATTCCCAGTGGAAGCACACCCAACAGCTTTAGCTCCAATCTCCAAAGCCTTTGAAACCCCAACAGTAGACCCCCTATCCTTAAAGGAACCAGTTGGATTTCTACTCTCATCCTTAAAGAACAAGTTTCTAAATCCAAATAAACGTGAAATCTTCTCACTTCTCAATAGTGGAGTTCCACCCTCAAATAAAGTGACAATTCTATCTCCCCTCACTGGTAGAAGCTCCCTATAACGCCAAACCCCAAACACCCTAGACTTAAAAGACTCCCTATCAACAACATTCTTCAAAGATTCATAATCATAAATCACAGTTAAAGGCTCATTACATTCAAGACATCTAAAAGCATAGCCATCCAACGGGAACTCTCTACCACAAACCTCACATTTCATGGATAAAGCATAACCCAACATACATCACCCTCAAACAGTACACATTACAAGTTTAATCAAATAACTACTATTTAAAGTGTGGTTTTGAAACTGTTAAATTCAGATAATCCAATAATAATTGTTGGTGATTCAATGGTTGACATGATAATTAGAGGGGGACATTTATTAACTATGAGGGGTAGTGGCGTTGGATACATTGAGGATGGAGCTATAGCCATAGAAGATGGAAGGATAATTGCTGTTGGGAAGAGTGGGGATGTGGAATCAAAGGTTGGTGGAGCGGAAGATAGGATGTATGCCCATGGAAAGATAGTTATGCCTGGACTAATAAACGCCCACGTCCACACATACATGACCATAGCCAGAGGATTATGCCAAGACGTCCCAGAAATAGAATGGATGATAAAGACAGTTTCACCACTAACAAAACACCTAACACCAGAATTAACTGTGAAATCATCTAGACTCGCAGTTCTGGAGGGGGTGAAGACTGGCACAACCCTATTCTCAGATTACGGCCCATACATGATGGAAATAAATAGTGGAGTACATTCCAAAATGGGGGTTAGAGCATTAACATGCACACCAATAAGTGAAGTTAAAAGTCTAGTTGGGCAAAGCCCATATGAACCATACCAATTCGACTTAGAACTTGGAGAAAGGAGGATTAAGGAGGCGATGCAACTAATTGAGAAGTGGCATAATTGGGGTAATGGGAGAATAAGATGTTGCCTTGGACCCGTAGCAGCAGACATGCTAACCAAAGAAACGTTGTTAAAGGTGAAGGAGGTTGCTGAGGAATTAAATCTTCCAATACACTTCCACCTAGCTCAAGGGGGGAGGGAAGCAATACAAATAAAATTGAAATACAATACGACAACAGTCAAGTACCTTGAATCCATAGGATTCTTATCTGAGAAGGTTATGGGAGTACACTGCCATGGAGCCAGCGATGAAGAATTAAAGATAATGGTGAGTAGGAGGGTTAAAATGGTGAGTTGCCCAACAGCCATAGCATTAATAGATGGATTGATATCACCACTAAATCAATACATACAACTTGGTGGGATGGCATGTATAGGGAGTGATCAAGCCAATGGGAATAATAGTGTAAACATGTTCAATGAAATGAGGATGGCTGCAATACTAAATAAAGTTAAACACAAAGACCCAACAGTTCTACCAGCATGGAAAATCCTCAGATTAGCCACAATTGAGGGGGCTCAATGCATAGGATTTGGAGATTTGGTAGGCTCATTGGAGGAGGGGAAGAGGGCTGACATAATAATATTGAATTTAAAGAAGCCAAACCTAACACCAGTAATAGATAGACCGATAAGAAACATAACCTTCAACCTCGTGCACAGTGCCAATGGAAGTGAAGTTGAAACAGTAATAATTGATGGTAAAGTAGTCGTGGAGAATGGCGTTTACAAGGTTATGAGTGAAGAGGGTATAATTGAAGATGCACAGAAAGCTTCAAATAAACTCATGGATATGGCAGCTGAAGACTATGTGAATTCAAACCCACTTATAATGAAGTACGCTAGGGAAAACCTCATATGAAATCATCGACTAAAAATACGTCTAAAACGCCACGTGTATGGTAAAGCCTCCCGCAACCCCTCAATAACATTAAACATGCTCTCAACATAAGATTTGAAAGCTGAAATGAAACTTTGGAAATCCAATTTACCCTCAAACCCCCTAACGTGAAACCATGATGGAGAATAATCTTTAGGCAAGTATCGTATCCAACGCTTCAACCATTCATCTATGAAGTTAAGGTCGAAGAACATTAGATGTGGGATGTAAGATTCAAATAATTGTGGTGTGGCAGTCTTCTCCAGAATTCTTCCAGACTCATCACCCTTAATTAGAGCCATGTAATTCAAATGATTCCTCCAAAAATCACAAGCCTCAAAACCCTCAGCAGTATATGGCACATACATGAAGAAGGAAATTAAACCCATCGATAAGAAGCCTACACCGAACCCAGCAACTATAACGTAGAGAGCTTTAAAGAGGCTAAATAATTGTGGATTTAGAGGTGGGGAAGAAAACATCAAAATGCTGGCAATTATAAGGGCTATGGAAAGCCCTACAGGTATTGATAGTAGAAGTATCCTCTTAACCTTAAACCTACTCTTAAGGTACCCCCTCTCAACAAGCCTAGATTCAACTTTAAACTCCACATCCCTCTGAATATCATCAAAGAAGGAGAGGAAGGATTTTGCATTCTTATAAGACAAAGCTAAACGTAGAATATCCCCATCAAAAACGTTTAAATCATACCTCCTCAGATTCCTCAAAGCATCCTCCGTTGATGAAGTGGAAGAGAAAAATGCATTCCTCTTCACCTCATCATACTCTATATTCAAAACACCCTTCCTAGCCAATTCAAGAATCTCACTTAAAGCAGCCTCATAATCCAACTCCCTATTCAACAAATATGAAACCTCAATTGGAGACAAATTTGAGGGTTGAACGACCATTGATGGTAAAGCATACTCTTCAAAATGCGCCATAAACCTCCTCCTCTTAAAATACCAAAACATAAAAGTTCCAAAGGTTGAGAATAGTATCACGATTAACGTTATTTCCAGCGGATAATCCTTAATTATAAGGAAACTGTCTGGTTTAGGCTCATACATCTTTGGGAAAGCCACGGAAATTCTACAACCAGTATAGGCTGGAACATTGCTATAATTAAAAAGTATAGTGGTGTAGTTGTCTGAGTAGAATATGTTTTGAGGGGTTGGATCCACCTTAAATAGAGTGCGACTGGATATGTTCCCAGGAATTTTAAGTGTGATGCTCACTGAATTTATTGCAACCTCGAAGTCCCTACCCACAGGATCCCAGTTAATTGAATTCTGCAATGAATCAATGAGCTTCAATCCACCATAAACCCTATAATTAAACATAAAAGTAACTTCTCGAGGTGGATTAACCACACTATGATAGACAACTGTAACATCACGATGATAAATCGTTAGAATAACTCGTTGCAAATTATAAAATGCCCTAACACCAGTCAAATTTACACCATAAGCCTTAGCGGATAGAAAATCAACATAATCCACATCACTAAGTGGAATCAACCTACCAAAAGAGGAAAATGTGCCATGAACATATCTCACAGTAATATTCTCGTAAACCATGAATGTACCATCAGGATAAACCTCAACAACAATGGACATTGAGGGAATCTCATAAATCTTAGATGGAATTTGAGATGGGAATATTTGAGGATGCGTAAAGACAATTTCGGGAGCTAAGGAGAAGATTATTAGTAGAAGTGAAAACGAAAACCAAAATAGTTTACTGTAAAATGTAGGCATATCAAATTAAACTGTGAAGTGGAATGTTAAAAAAGTTTGTTGAAATTGAATTTATGTAGGCTACCCAACCCTACCTCCCCCACCGCCAAGCCCCCCTCTACCGCCAAACCCACCTCTAATGAATGGTCCACCACCAGTGGCCGTCGATACTCTACTCTGAATGACGCCAAGCATACTTTCAATAGATGAATTTAAAGCTGAAACAAATGATGGGAAATCCAGTTGAATACTCTCATATCCTTTAACATGGAGCCATGATGGAGAATACCGATAAAACCTCGTAACAGGTATTGACCAACGATTCAGCCATGTAGTTACGTAGAATGGGTTGTATAGGAGTACATATGGAAGATAGGATTCAACTAATTTGGGTTCACCGGCCTCCTTAACAATCTTCTCAATCTCATTCTCCTTAACATTTACTACGCTATTCAAATACTCCTTCCAATACCTATATGCTTTAGCACCATCAACCGTGTATGGTGTAAATTGTGAGTATATTATGCCCACTGGTATGAAACTTAATCCAAAACCAATAGTTAATGGGTATAGGGCCTTATATAAGCTGAACAGCCATGGATTTGGAGGTGGAGAATTGAAGACATGGAAGCCAATAATGAGTGTTGCAATAAAAGCTGCACCACAAATGTATATCGTTAACATCCTCTTACGCTTAAAGCCACTCTTAAAGTAGCCCATACGTGTAAGTTCAGCTTCAACCTTACTCTCAATATCCCTCCTAACATCATCAAATAGGGCGATAAACTTATTCACATCCCCAGAAGAGACAGCCAAACGTAGAATCTCAACCTCAAAGTGTTTCAAACCATACCTCTCAAAGTTCCCCAATACATCATCAGTTCTACTGGAAGGTTTGAAGTATGTATTCCTCTTCTCCCCATCATATTCTATGTCAATGAACCCTCTCCTAGCCAACTCGAAAATCTCACTTAAAGCAGCTTCATAGCTCAATCCCCTATTCAGGAGGTATGAAACCTCCAGGGGGGAGAGGTTTAATGGCTGAGCCAATAGAGATGTTGAACCGACTTCAAAATCGGTTTTAGGCATCCTGCCCCTAAAGAACCAAAATACAAGCATAACCAATGTGGAAAGCATTACAATGGTTAAAGCTGACTCTGCAGGATAATTCTTCAATATACTTAGACTATCCGCTTTAGGCTCATAGATCTTTGGGAATAACACCACAACCCTATAACCAGTACTTGCTGGGAGATTCCGATACGTGAACAATACACTCGTATATCCATTGGAGTAAGAAACTTCCACAGGATTTGGGCTAACACTAAACAAGTTGCTACCCACAACGTTACCTGGAATCCTTACCACAACATTTACCAAACCTATTGGAACCTCCCAATCACTACCAACAGCATTCCAATCCACAGAATTCTGCAAAGAATTTGGGGAAATCAATCCACCATAAACCCTATACCTCAACATGAAGGTAGCTTCACGGGGGCCTAAAACATCACGATAATAGATTGTCAAAGTCATTCTACTAAGGGTATAAGACGTTCTAACACTGGTTACATCAACACCGTTAGCATCAACAGACAACAATTCAATGTAATCTAATCCCCCAAGCGGAATCCACCTCTCAAAGAAAGTGAATGATCCATAAACATACCTTATAGTAATATTCTCAGAAACCAATAAAGTGCCATCACCACAAACCTCAATATCCACAGATATCGATGGAACCTCATAAACCTTCGATTGAAGTTGCGATGAAACTGGCTGGAAAAGCGAAGCCACATAGACAAATAATATAAAGGGTATTAGAAATCTGATTTTAACTGAAATCGAATTCATTTCAAAATAAAATCCAAATTCGAGGATTTAAACATTTCGTATGTGGTTTATTTCGAATTATCCAAATCTTTAACCAAAACCAACGATAATGAACATCAAATTCACACTTTCATTAAGCATTTATTGAAAGCCTTAGAAGACACATAAAAAAGGGGAGGTTAATGATTAAGTTTAGCTTATTTTGCCGTCCAAACTATTTTACCATCTATAATTACCATTTCAACTTTACTCTTAATATCCAAGGGGTCTCCATTGAGTATTCTTAGATCTGCATCCTTCCCCTTCTCAATACTTCCAACCCTATTTGCTACTCCAAGGATTTCAGCTGGATTTATCGTTATGGCTTTCAATGCCTCATCATAGGGTAATCCGTGCTTTGCAGCCATCATGGCACATATTGGTAGGAAGGATACTGATTGCCCTAAAGCATCTGTTTGAATTGCAAATTTAACTCCAGCCTCATATAGTATTCTCGGAGTGTTGAAGTTTAATTCCCTCATCTCCCACTTTCCCCTAGCCAGTAGGCTTGGACCCCAAACTGCAGGAACCCCCTTCTTCGCAATCCAACCGGCTATCCTATGGCCTTCAGTGGCATGCTCCCAAGACAATTTAGCTCCAAACTCCTCAGCAATCCTTATGGCTGTAGCTATATCGTCAGCTCTATGGGCATGAGCTCTAAATGGTATTTCACCCCTCAAAACCCTCTCCAAAGCTTCAAGCTTCAGATCCACTTCAGGCATCTTTGTGGGGTCATCCTTTGCAAGCTCCTTCTTCCTCATATAATTCTTCGTCCTCTGAAGCCACTCCCTAAGAAGCCCTGCAACACCCATACGTGTAGCTGGAGTCCTCTTAAGCTCTACACCATAAACCCTCCTGGGGTTCTCACCGAAGGCAATCTTCATCCCAGAAGGCTCCTTCAAAACCATCTCATCAACAACGGGTTTTGGGGCAGTCTTCAAAGCCACACCCATACCTCCAATCACATTAGCGCTTCCGGGGAGAATTTGAACTGTGGTTATCCCAGTTTCAAGGGCTGCTTGCAACCCCTTCTCATCAGCATTAGCTTTAATGGCATCTATAGCTCTCAAATGAGGTGTAACTGGATCTGTCATCTCATTGGTATCATCACCAAACCAACCAACAGTCTCCTCAGCAATCCCAATGTGACAGTGGGCTTCCACAAGCCCAGGCATAACGACCTTATCCCTAGCATCAATAACCTCTGCACGTTCAGGTATCTTCAAATCTACACCAACATCAACTATCTTCCCATCATCAATGAGTATAGTCCCCCTCTTAAGGACGCCCTTAGTTATTGTCAATATCGTTGCATCCTTAATAGCCAACATGAAATGTCACCATAGATATTATATTCAAAATGGATTTAAGCATTACAATTGAGCAAAATTTAAGTTATAGATTCAATAGAAGGGGGGTTAAAGTGGGAATATGGGTGCGTGGATTGAAGAGATGTATAGACTGTATCCATGGCCTGAAGACCCTTCAAGGGATGAAGGTAAGAGGAGATATTATGAAGCATTAAATAAGTTTAAGGTTGCTGTGAAGCATGAATGGATGAACAAATTGATCAACTCAAAAAAGCATTTAAAGATCATAGAGTTATGTAGCGGCACAGGTATTGGTGGAATAGCATTATCAAAAATTTTAATTGAAAATGGTAAGAGTGTGGAATTAAAGATGCTGGATGCACGTAGAGAAGCTTTAGAGAAGGCTTTAGATTTCAGCTTAAAGGAGCTTGGATTCAAAGCTCAAATTCAAGTGGTAGACATATTAAAACCAGACTACTTAGAGGGGAAGTATGATATTGTATTAATGTATGGATTCTCATCATCCCATTTCAATCCATGGGAAATGATAAAAATACTTTCATCAATCCAAGAAATAATAGTTGAAGATGGAATACTGTTAATGGAAGAAGGGGATAGAATTCAAGGGGTATTCCTAAGAGGATATCAACAGATCCTACCAGAATACTCTGAAAACAAAACCGTCTTAACAATCCACAAAGATTACAATGCATTGAAGGGGGAATTCTATAGAATAATATTTGATCTGAAGAGCGGTGAGAGAAGTGAAATGAAAGTTTACTTTTGGGGCTTAGCTGAACTAATGAGCATGGTGTGGATCTTCTTCAAAGACGTTGACTTCATACCATATCAAGATGGGAATTATAGGGGGATAATAATAGCATACAAACCAAGAGGGAAACTTACACACCTCGACTTCTCACAAACACCAAAAGTCCTATATAAAGAGCATTAATAACTGCAATTAAAAATTGGATTTCATCCTGAGAAGCTTTTAATTTAGAATTCAACTCATGATAAGGACGTTACGTAGATTGAATAGTACTCCAGAATATATCACAAGTAATATTTTTCTTTTCATAAGTGAATACTATTTATCTGGTGTGTTTAGTGAGTTTTGAATTGTTGAAGAGGAGGGCTTTATCATTTTTCAAGAATGCTAAAAGTGATTATGAGCATGGAGATTATGATCTAGTCTTATTCCACGTGGAACAATCCATCCAACTCTACTTAAAGTATCTCCTATATAGGAAAATGGGGGATTATCCGAAAATTCATTCAATAGTTAGATTATTTAAAGATGTTGCAAGAATTTATGATTCTAAGGAGTTAAATGATTTCTTAAATAGAAATCTTGAAGCAATGTACCTACTTGAAGAAGCATATATATCATCACGATACTTACCTAGAGAATATGATAAGGAGATAGCAACTAGAATATTGAAAGTTGGAGAAGAAGCTATTGAGGTGTTTAAATGTCTAGAATCACTTTAACAGATTTGGAAATCGAATATTCTAAGATTAGGAGACAATACTTGGAAGATGCAATGAAGTACTTGAAGAGGATAAAGGATGTTTGCAAAACATTCGATCCGAAATGCAGAGTAATAGTTTTCGGAAGCTATGTACGTGGTGACATGAAGCCAGATAGCGACGTAGACGTACTAGTAATCACAGATAATGCAAAAGATGCTCAATATAGGGGGAAGCTGTACGTGGCAATAGCTAGAGATATAGGTTTAATAACACCCTTCGAAATACACATCATAACCAGCAAAGAATATGAGGATTGGTATAGGAAGTTTATAGACGTTCAGCAAGAAATATAGGATAGTATAACTCTTAGCTAAACAATTCGATCACAACTTTAATTAGTTTAAATTATGGAATATTGAAGACAAATCGAGCAAATTTGGAATCCTTGAAATAAAGGTTTCACAGTAGGGAGGGTGACTGTAATGAGGTTTAATGTCCATGGGAAAAATTTCTAAGTAGAAGTGGACAATAAATTTAGTGTGTTTAGGAGTTTAGAGTGGAGGACAAATAGCATTAAAGTTGAGGATGCTGAAGAGGGTAGAGTATTAATTAAAGAGTTTGATGTCGTAAAGCCAACCTTGATATTCACATTATACAATATTGCATGCTTCGTGGATAATCTATTAAATCTGTCGATAGTTAAAACAGAGGATTACTATTTCCCATCATTAAGGGAGAGAGTGGAAAATGAAGTTAAAGCTAGGGAGATATTGTCTGGATTGGGGGTTAAGTGTCCAAAGATACATTGGCGTAAGGAGAACGTTATTTGCATGGAGTATATAGATGGCAAGAGCGTATTAGAATTCTATAGGGATGGGGGTTTGGAAGAGGTTTATGATGTTTCCAAGAGAATTGGATTTGAAGTTAGGAGGGTGCATGAAGCAGGATATGCTTTTGTGGATTGCAGAGCTGAAAACTACATCATGAGAAATTATGGAGAGATTTATAGGTTGGATTTGGAATTCTTCACAAAGAAGACTAGGTTTAGGAGTTTATGCGACATTGTAACTTATGATGTTAGCATACTCGGATTAAGTGAAGATAAATGTATGACTGCAATAAGGGGGTTTCATGATGGTTACGGAAGGAAGCTCTCGAAAACCGAGTTAGCGTACATATCACTATTCTCGTCGATATATCCATTATCGCTTAAAGAGGGGGTTGATGAAATTGCCAATAGAGCATCCAACGCCATCACATTATTAAGGGAGAGCATAAAAGACTTAAACCTGCTCAAATTACTTAAATCATTAACCTCAAAAATGGAAGAGTGATCGTTTGATGACATGCCCATTCTGCAAACGAGATTTCAGCAGAGAATTAATTTATGAGGGGAATTATTGGAGAGTTACATTAAATGAAAATCAATACTATCTGGGTAGATGCATGATAATATTGAAGAGGCATCTTGAAGACCCCATACAACTATCGAAGATGGAAATAGAAGAAATAATAGACTTAACGGTTAAATGCGTTAAAGTTTTGAGGGAAATGTTCAACCCAAATCTATTCAATTACGCTATGCTTGGAAACATAGTTAGACACGTACATTTACACGTAATACCAAGATACAGTTCTGAGAGAACATATGATGGATTAAAGTTTATTGATGGGAATTGGGGTGGACACTACTACCCATACCCAGAATTTAAAATGCCAGAAGATTCGTTTAGGAAGTTGAGGGATGAAGTAAAGATTTATTGGAGCAAGGTGAAATAGGTTTATGGTGGGAGTCTTGGAAATCTGGGAGAAAATGCTGACTAGTATAGGGATAGCATTCATAATAATAGGGGTGGCACTAATAATGATACCATTAATCGTTAAGATAATCCCATCAATATCCATTGAAAAGATACCATGGATAATACTATGGGTTTATAGGAATGATGGCTTTACATTTGCCACCTCACCCATACTAATAATAATTGGACTACTATACCTGATATGGATAAAACTGAAATGGATACGCTGAAAATCATGATGAGTTTACATTTAAATAATTGAGTTCAGCCAATAATTAGATTGACGAAGATTGAAGGGGAATTTGAAGACAATAGTATTCAAGGTGGATCCCGAGAACCCAGAGGAAGAGAAGATAAGTGTGGCAGCGGAAGCTATAAGGAGGGGTGGAATAGTAGCATTCCCCACAGAAACAGTCTATGGACTTGGAGTAGACGCATTAAATCAGGAAGCAGTTAAAAGGATGTATGAAGTTAAAGGTAGACCTCCAGACAATCCAACAATAGTGCACATAGCAGAATTCAACGACATATACAAGTTGGCTGTGGATGTACCTGAAGTAGCTGAGAAGCTTATGAGGAGATTCTGGCCTGGACCACTAACAATAGTATTAAAAGCTTCAAAGATAGTTCCAAGAGTCACAACAGGGGGGCTTGAAACTGTTGGTATTAGAATGCCAAAACATAAAGTGGCTTTAGCACTAATAAGAGCATCAAAAACACCCATAGCAGCTCCAAGTGCAAACATTGCTGGAAAACCAAGTCCAACCACAGCCCAACATGTGATACAAGACTTCTATGGATCAATAGATGTAATACTAGATGCAGGTCCAACTAAAATTGGAGTGGAATCCACAGTCCTAGACTTAACAACAAAACCCCCACAAATACTTAGACCTGGAGGAGTAACATATGAGGAGTTAAAGGAGGTTTTGGGGGAGGTAATCGTACATGAAGCGGCAAAAGCCAAGGAAAGTGTACAATTGATTGAAGCAAGATCCCCTGGAATGAAGTATAGGCATTATGCACCAAAAGCCGAGTTAATAGTTGTGGAAGGGGAGACTAACAGAATTGTTGAAGAGATCAAGAAGTTAATTGAAGAATACTCTAAAATGGGGAAGAAGGTTGGAGTAATGGCTACAGATGAAACCATCGAGAATTATAGGGCTGGAATCGTTAAGAGTGTTGGAAGCCGATCAAACTTATCCACAATAGCCAGAAACCTATTCAGAATACTGAGGGAATTCGATGATGAGGGGGTTGAGGTAATCCTCGCCGAAGGAGTTCCGGAAGAGGGGATTGGATTAGCAGTAATGAATAGACTTAGAAAAGCATCAGGCTACAAAATAATACATGCCAATTAAACCCATCAATCAATATCCTTTATAAGGGTAAATAGATAAAAGACTATTCAGTGGGTTATATGCCACATCCAAGTAAGGAGATCATTGGATCATGGGGGAATGAACTTGAAGGTAGAAAAATCGTGCTATGCATTTGTGGAAGCGTTGCCGCCATTAGATGTCCAGATATAGCTAGAGGATTAATGAGGCATGGAGCTGAAGTATACACGGTGATGAGCAAAGCAGCCACCGAACTCATACATCCAAACATAATGGAGTGGGCTACTGGAAACCCCGTTATCACAACCCTAACTGGCAAGATCGAACATGTGGAGCTATGTGGAAAGACTGCAACTAAAGCTGACTTGGTTTTGATTGCTCCAGCCACAGCCAACACAATAAGCAAAATAGCTTGCGGAATAGATGACACGCCAGTAACAACATTTGCATCCACAGCCCTAGGAACAGGGATACCAATAATGATAGTTCCAGCAATGCATGAAACCATGTACACAAACCCATTCGTAGCTGAAAACATAAGGAAGCTGAAGGAGAAGGGGGTTATATTCATTGGACCAAGAATTGAAGAGGGGAAAGCTAAGATAGCCTCCACAGAAGAAGTCATAAATGCCGTTATAAGATTCTTCACGCCGAAAACGATGGTTGGGAAGAATGTCCTCATAACAGCTGGGCCAACAAGGGAATACCTAGATGACGTAAAATACTTAACAACACCAAGCAGTGGGAAGATGGGTTTAGCATTAGCTGAAGAATGCATAGCTTCAGGAGCCAATGTAACAATAATCCTAGGACCCACAAGCATCGAACCACCCACAGACGCAAAAGTCGTACGTGTAAACACATGTGAAGAAATGCTAAACGCCACAATAGAGGAATTGAGGGGGAGGGAGTACCAATACATATTCCTATCAGCAGCACCATTAGACTACAAATTCGCCGAAAAGTTTAGTGGGAAGATTCCAAGCGAAAGGGGTGAATTGAACGTGAAGCTTGTAGCAACACCAAAGATATCAAGTCAAGTTAGAAGATACGCTGAGAATAGCGTGATAGTAGGATTCAAAGCGGAATATGGAGTATCATTAGAAGAGATGGTTGAAAGAGCATATAAGAGGTTGCTGGAGAACAACCTAGATCTAATAGTGGCCAATGACGTTTCAAGAAGGGATATAGGCTTCGAATCAGAATACAACGAAGTATACATCATAGATGCAAAGAAAAACGTAACACACGTACCAAAAATGAGGAAGAGGATGATTGCAAGGGAAATAATTAAAAGAGCATTGGAAATCGAGAAATACAAGAACATCAAAAAATAAGGGGGATGGAAAGACATCCTCTCAATATGATTCAACATTAAATTCAATGCTTAGATCTAGTTGCAACTTTAACTGCAATAATTACGAATATTAACCCAATTATAGCGAAGTTTGGTAAGAAGAAGTTTTTCAAGTTGAAGATCATTAGAGGACTAAGCATGTACTCAACATCATCAGGCCATAAATCTCCATCAGTATCACCACTAAAAGGGTTACTCTTCAAAACCATAACCTCAAGATAATCATCAAGACCATCACCATCACTATCCGGGTTAAGTGGATTCGTCTTAGAAATTTTGACTTCAAAACCATCACTTAAACCATCACCATCAGAATCAGCTAAAAGTGGATCCGTTTTAAATGTGAATATTTCTTCACTATCCATAAGCCCATCACCATCAGTATCCGCCTTGAGTGGATTGGTATGATAAACCTTTAATTCACTATAATCACTTAAACCATCAGCATCCGTATCCACACTGAAGGCATTAGTCCCAAACTTATACTCCTCCAAATTCGTTAAACCATCACCATCCGAGTCGAGAGGAGTAACTAAAATGTACAGCTCCTCACTTACCTGTGGCTTAGAGCCATAATAGTAATAATAACAACGACCACTACCCAATAATGAGCTTTCAACCCCCCTCCTAAATGCCACGTGGAATAAATCGCTCTCTGCAAATAAACCCCACGTTGGGTCAGCGAAAATCCAACCATAATTGGGGAGTAGTATTTCAACCCATGCATGGCCTTCCTTCTTCGGCGTAAAAGATCCAGTTAAAGCTTCATCTAAATAGAAACCGTAACCGCTAACGTATCTTGCCGGTATCCCAACAGCTCTACATAATGCTGTTAAAAGATATGCATGCTCATCACATGCTCCACTACCCCTAAATAATGTTGTTAAAGCCCCTCTAACTTCACTTTCATATTCATACTTAATGTTCTTGTAAACCCACGTAAACAGTTTATAAGCCGCATAATAAGCATTAGACTCTGAACCAACTATCTCCCTAGCCTTCTCAATTATGTTTAGATCATTGCATTCAATGTATTGTTCAGGCTTAGTGTATAGGGAGTACTCCCTTGAAGAAGTATCGTAAACTCCAATTCCACTCGGATCTATACTACAATTAACTTGGAATAGAGTTGCCCTGTAGATCATAGATACACGAATATTTTGAGATGTATATGATTGAGGCAATTGAATCACTGCAACCCTATTACCATACTCATCAATCAAAACATTTGATATTGCATAGGAAGAGCTAACTAAACTCACAATCTGATATGGAGACATAGATTGAAGCATAGCTACCCTAAGTTCAACTCTAGAACCTGCTGGAATGAATAAATTAATAGTATATGTGATTGTGTAATTGGCGTAATTCAAAACCTTAAATGCGGAATCCGAAATGTTAGAAGGCTTTAATAAACCTTTAAAGGATGATGCATAGGTAGAGGCTGAACTTAAGGTTAAGAATATTATTAGTAGAATGCTGAATGTGAATATAAGGTGGTGCCGTTTAATCTTATTTTCAAATCTAAATGTATTACCCACGAATCCCAAATCCAATAAACACATAGTAAGAGGAGGATTTAACATTTAAATATTGTGTCAGATACCCCTGGGATTCCTCATAAATCAGTGGACATAACTCTCATCATCCAAAAAGGCTATATTGTAAACTAAGAGAAAAAGTTTACGTAAACAACGTCATCAAATTTAATTGTAACTGGGGGTAAGGCTTGTTTTCAAAGTATGCAGCTTTAGTTAAGAATCTACGTGGAGTGGTGCTACTAGATCCAGAGGAAGAAGGTGCGTTAGAATCAGTTAAATGGCTTTCAAAGAGGTTTAAGTATAGGAATCTTGGGTTAACGCCATCAATATATGAGAAGTACAACGATAAACTAAGAGAGTTTATGGGTAAACCATTCAGGGAGCTCACATATCCAATTGAGGCTATAAAAATCTTGGTGGAAAAGCTTGTAATGAAGGGTTTATGCAGGGAGATTGCTGAGCTGCTGACATTTTCATCCACATACATATCCCCAGCAATAATAATCGGTGAAAAGTATAGGTCTGAAGTGGAAAGTAGTGCTGTGGAAACCGTTAAGATATCAAGAGAGCTAAGCTTAGCAGAATGGAAGCTACACTTGAGGATAGCAGACTACTCCGTACTAGACTTCCATGAGAAATGCGTTGAAGAAGCATTACAAGCCATTGAAAAACCACATACCACTGAAACCATCCTCAACGGTAGGAGGGGGAGAATCCTAAGGGATAAGAAGAGATTTTGGAGAATTTCATCAGATCAGGGTAAACCATTAATATACTACATAGATAACCTAGCAATAGCGCATAATCTCAAAATAACTTGGGAAGGAAACCCCGATTGGGCAGCAGCCCTAAGCATAATAGTGGCTATAAGCATACCAGCGAAATTGGATACTCCATTTAGTGACTATTAATTTAACCACCCACATTCATTTGAGAATAGAATTTCTTAACTAGATTTATGAAGTAATCCCAATTCCAGAATTTTCCAGGATCGCTGTGATGATTTATTCCACCTCCAAGTTTTGGATTCTTAGGGTCTGGGACTTGATTATGCCCAATTATCCCACCACCATTGGTGGGATCTTCAGGTGTAATTCCCTCCCAATGTATTATTGGGATATTATACTTTCTGCATAGGTATGCAACTAGCTTTGCAGATGCGATGTACTCTTCATCTGTAAACATGTTTTTATCCGCAAATCCAGCATGTTCAATGCCTATAGAATACACATTATACTTCCAGTTTCCAGCATGCCAAGCAACATCCTTCTCCCTAACCATTTGATATACCTTCCCATTATAATCGATTACGTAATGTGCACTCACCTTAGCCTTCTCATTCTGAAACCAATTTAAAGCGTCATCAGCAGACCCCTCAATGCTATGGATCACAATCCACCTCACATCACGAGCACCATCACCATGAGAGAAATTATTCTTGTTTGTAGGAATCCATATTGCATCACCATAATCTGTAAGGCCTTCACCTACCCTACGATATGGAAAGTTTAGAGTTGAAATCATAAATGCCACCACAATACAAATTAATATGCCGAAAACACTTTAAACATTCACCTCATATGGATATCAATAAACAATAAGTTTCTGTGGAAAGTTAAAAATTTTAGGAATTCAATTGATAGGAGGTTGGTTGTCTGGGAAACATTAAATAAATTATTCGTCAATATTTGTTTGGAAGATGATCTATGATTTTAAAGATTCATCATTTGATGATAGTATCACTTACAATAATGATATTGTGCTCCGCACAGAATGTTTATGCTGATAGAGGGATAATACCAGTTAAACCTCATATACCAATCTATGAGCCTGGTCAGAAGGCTATAATAGCTTGGAATGGAGTTGAGGAGATAATGATTTTATCCACAGATATCACAGCCACTGAGGATACCATGATCCTAGAGATACTTCCACTACCATCAAAACCTAAAGTTGAAGCTGCAAGTTTCGAATCATTTAAGGTTTTGGAGAAACTTGTTTCCGATAAGTTTGTGATTAAAGCTAGAAGTTATGGTGGGGGTTTGGAGTTTAAGGGTTTAGAAGTTATCTTCCATGAGAAGATTGGATTCCACGATATAACAGTGATTAAAGCATTCAACGCCGATGAACTGGTGTACTGGATTGAGCAATTCGCATTGAAAAATGGTATCACAATAGAAATAAAGCTATCAAAATTAATGGATGTGGTTAGGGGGTATATTGATGGAGGCTTCCAATACTATGTTGTGGATCTGATAAGTTTGAAGGCTGGTGAGAGGAGCATTGAACCAATAATGTATAGGTTTAATTCAAGCTTCATATACTATCCACTGAAGATATCAAGCATAATTCCAGGGGAAACCAAGATCACACTATTCATAATAACCATGGATGGAGTTAGGAGGAACCACCCAAACCTCAAAGAATTACAATACAAACTTTTCGGAAATGCATACCCAGTTGAAGTTGAAATAACCATGGAAGAATTGCGTAAAGTGGATCCGAGGATAGCTGAATTATTCAAATCCAACACTCTACTAACAATCTTAACATATGAGGGAAGCATGAGCACACTGAAATGGGATTTGATGACAACCATAGAGCCAAGGGTAAATGTAAATTCACTGATGATGACATTCCTAACAACAACCATAATGGCATTGGCACTCACAGTGACCACGATAAAAATGAAAAAGCTTTAAACATATTCATCGATGAATGGGAATTTCATATTCAATGCACCCTTCGATAGAAGCGATTTTAAACAAGCAAGTAATATGTAATTTTGAAATCATGGGGATTTGTATGAATGATAAAATGGAACTCCTCATATATATTAATGGTGAATTCTACCCCGAAAGTGAAGCGAAAATATCTGTTTTCGATCATGGGCTTCTATATGGCGATGGAGTTTTTGAAGGTATAAGAGCATATGATGGGAGAATATTCAAACTAGACGAACATATCAATAGGCTCTATGAATCAGCTAAAACTGTAGGTATTGAAATCCCATTATCAAAGGAGGAATTTAAGAAAGCCATAATTGAAGTTTTGAAGAGGAATAATTTGAGGAATGCTTACATAAGACCTATAGTCACACGTGGAGTTGGACGTTTAGGCTTGGATCCAAGACACTGCCAAAAACCCACAATAATAATTATCCCACAAAAATTGGAGGAATACCCACTAACAAAAGCCACTGGAAAAGCTATTAGGGCAATAGTTTCATCCATAAGGAGGACACCGCCATTCTGCCTCCCACCAATGGTTAAATCACTAAATTACCTGAACAATGTCTTGGCAAAGCTTGAAGCAATAAATGCAGGAGTAGATGAAGCAATAATGCTGGATTGGATGGGCTACGTTTGTGAAGGAACTGGAGACAACGTATTCATCGTGAAAAATGGAGTGCTGATAACACCACCAACATACGCCAGCATACTCCCAGGAATAACCAGGCAAACCATTATAGAGATTGCTAAGAGACTTAAAATAGAAGTTGTGGAGAGGAACATAACGATACATGAACTCTACAATGCAGATGAAGTATTCCTAACAGCCACAGGAATCGAAATAGTACCAGTTATAGAGATTGATGGTAGGAAGATAGGCAAAGGGGAGCCTGGACCAATATCCATGAAAATAAAGGAGGAATTCGACAAGGAAGTACGAAGTACTGGAACACCAATTTATAACGTGTAGAGGAAAAAGATATGTGGGAGCGTTACTTCCCTAGATATATCCTCTTAGGGTCAAGTTCTCTAAGAAGTTTAAGTTCTCTCTCAGATGGTTCTCTTGTAACCTTAAGGCCCTTTGAAACTTTTATATCCCAACCAGTATTCTGCTTAACTTCTTCAACGGTCACTCCTGGATGAATGTGTGTGAGGATCATTTCGCCAGTTTCCTTATCGAATTCCATGATCCCAAGATCTGTTATAACCTTGTCAGGTCCTCCCCCCTCTAATCCAAGTTTCTCACGTTCCCATCTACCGCCTAAGAATCCTGGACTTGTTATGAAGTCAACTCTTTCGGGGAATCTCCTCTTCTCATGTCTTGTTATGATTAAGATTCGCTTGGCAAGTGAGGCTATATCACATGCACCTCCACTCCCTGGAAGCCTAACTTTCGGTGCTCTATAATCTCCTATCACCGTTGAATTTATGTTTCCAAATTTGTCGATTTGCGCCCCCTCAAGAAAGCCAACGTCGATTCTTCCAGCTTGAAGATATAAAGTGAATACTTCAAACATTGAGCAAACGCTTTGGGCGCCTGTGACTAAACATGGATCTCCTATGGATAGGGGGACTCTAGTTGGATTCGCTCCTACAACTCCAGCTTCATAGATCATCTTTAGATTTGGTGCATGAAGCCTCTTAGCTAAATTTGCAGCTAGATTTGGTAACCCAATACCCACAAATACTATCTCTCCATCTTTAAGTTCTCTCGCAGCATTTATAACCATAAGTTCAGATTTAGTATACTCCATAGACTCCCCCCTCTACATGTATATTCCATAATTAACTGGGAGGCTGTAGAAGCTTTTAGGTTTAAGTTTCATAATCTTCTCTACACCCAACTTCTTCACGTACTCAGCACGATTCTCCACTCCATAAACCCATTCATCCAAATATTTCTGTAGTGTTTCAGGTTCCATTGAGATTTTATCCCATTCAATGTAGAAATCGTTATCCCTATCATAGTATCCCTGAGCATAGGAGGGGTGTGCAGCCCAAGGCTCTTCAACCAATGCATCCACCATGAAATCAGGTATCACAGTTCTATTTGGATCACTCCTAATGACATTCTCATCAACTATCTCTTCAACACTTACAATAACTCTTTTAGCAGCGAAAGCTGCCTCCTTTATTTCTCCAAGTATCCCCCAAACTTGAACATTACCATTCTTATCAGCTCTCTGAGCATGTATTATGGATACATCTGGATTTAATGCAGGAACCACACATATCTCCCGACCAGTATACGGGCAGTTTATAACCTTTATGTTTGGATTATACTTTGGGAGGTCAGATCCACGTAGAGATTTTAGGGGGATAAAGGGAAGGTTCAATGCTCCTGCTAAGAGTCTGCATACCATAGCAAAGTGCGTATACTCTTCAATTTCAATATTATTTGGATACCCCTTCTCCACAGCCCTCCTAAAAGCTCTAAGAGTACCCACGCCGGGATTACCAGCCCAACTGAATACAACCTTCTTTGCACATCCAGCTGCAATCATTTGATCGAAAATTATGTCTGGAGTTAACCTACATAATGTTAGATTCCTCTTCTTCTGCCTAATAATTTCATGTCCAGCTGAGAATGGTATTAGATGAGTGAATCCAGCCATATAAACTGTATCTCCATCATTTACGAACTTTTTAATAGCCTCCTCCATACTTACAAGTTTATCTTCAACAGACATACTCAATGCCCTCCCAGTAAATATTGTGGAATGCAAATAGTTAAAACGTTTATGTTCAAAATGTATTTTTGAGGCTGTTGAATGTGAAGCGTGTAGCCATTATTGGAGTTGGACACTCAAAGTTTGGGGTTAGGGCTGATGCAACATACTGTGAATTGGCTTTTGAAGCCGTTAAGGAGGCTATTGAAGATTCTGGGATAACGCAGAAGGATATAGATTTAAGCGTTGTGGGCTCCGTGGGTAATAGGCTATACGACATGTACCCAGCACCATCAGTGAATGAGTATGTGGGATTAACGTTCAAAGGCCCCTTAAGAGTTGAAGCTGCATGCGCCTCAGGAAGTGCAGCAATATTCACAGCTTACAATGCCATAAAATCCGGATTTGCTGAAACAGCCATAGCCATAGGCGTTGAGAAAATGTGTGAAGTTGATACTCCAACTTCAACAGCCATTGGCGGTAGAGGATGCTACCCATGGGAATTCCACATGTTTGGAACAAGCTTCGCAGCATACTACGCACTCTTCGCAACAGCACACATGACCAAATATGGTACAAAGGAGGAGCAGTTGGCTAAAGTTGCAGTTAAAAACCATTATTATGGAGCTAGAAATCCAAAAGCCCACTTCCAAAGGGAGATAAATGTTGAACAAGCTTTAAAATCAAGGGTTATATGCTGGCCACTTAAACTCTACGATTGCTGCCCAATAAGTGATGGAGCCGCTGCCATCATACTGGCATCTGAAGAAAAGGTTAAGGAACTTAAAATTCAAGACCCAATATGGATACTAGCCATCGGATATGGCTCAGACACTGGAAATCTCACTAGAAGGGAAGATTATACATCAATAAAATCCACTAGAATTGCCTCACAAATGGCTTACAAGATGGCTAAAGTTAACCCTGAAGACATTGATGTGGCAGAAGTACATGACTGTTTCACCATAGCCGAAATAATGGCATATGAGGATCTTGGATTCTGCAAGAAGGGGGAGGGGGGTAAATTGATCGATGAAGGACAAACGTGGATTGGGGGGAGAATACCGGTAAATGTGGATGGAGGGTTGAAGGCTAAAGGGCATCCATTGGGGGCAACTGGATGCTCAATGATATATGAACTAACAAAGCAATTGAGAAATGAAGCTGGAAACAGGCAAGTTCCACTCAAAAAGTATTTGGCATTAGCACATAATGTCGGCATGACTGGACAATACTGCTACGTAACAATATTGGGGAGGTGAATGAAATGTCAAAGGC